>WNGI01000196.1_pt1 | contig 40550 bp, 40 predicted proteins | sample 5400621 | NCBI WGS metagenome assembly WNGI01 (sample SAMN13153374, study PRJNA577476) | soil metagenome | isolation source: 20 cm soil or saprolite under Garry oak tree replicate 1 | place: USA:California | collected 2016-06-15
TCGGCGGACTTGTTCGCTTCAGCCGTCTTAAAGATCGCGGGGGAGGCAGGCCTCCCCGCGGGACCCCCTCCGTTCCATGGCGCGCTTGTCGGCGGCTGGAGGTACACGCCCGGAGACGGCCGGAGTAAATCCCACTTCGACTATTTCTGGGTCCGTCGCCAGGCGACGAAGGATAGGTTGGCGGCGGCTGCGCTAGGTACGCCTCAAGGCGACAACTGTCACGTCGTCGGCCAGGGCCCGCTCGCCTGCCCCTTGGGCCAGTATGTCGACCATCTCCTGCGCCGACGAGGCACGCCGCGCTTCGTAAGGAAGCTGGACGTCCTTCGTGCCGAGGTCAGGTCGAAGGTCCAAAAGCCCGTCCGAGAACACCACGAGCGAGTCGCCATGCCCGAGGGTCGCCTTGCCCGTCAAGAATTCGCTTTCGGGAAAGATGCCGATGGGAGCGCTTCGCTCGGGGAGCAGTTCCTGCGATGTCAGGCCGCGAAGGAGGCGGGCATGGCCGTGTCCGGCATCGACATACTCCAGCTCGCCCGACTGAGCATCGAACGTGCAGTGGAAAAGAGTGACGTAAGCGTGATTGACCTCGAGCACCGCCGACATCACCGCCGCCGCCTGCCTGATGCCGGCTTCGAGCGGCTCCACATGAGCGGCGCCGCGCAACGCGGCCCGCGCGGTGGCCATCATCAACGAGGCGGGCAAGCCCTTGCCCATGACGTCGCCGAGAGTCACGGCGATCCGGCCGCCGGCCGAGTGGTACCAGTCATAGAAATCCCCGCTGATCTCGCGCGCCGCTGAGAAATGGGCCGCGATCTCGAATCCGTTCTCCCGGAAGGGCGACGCCGGCAGCATGCCCGCCTGCAGCTCGGCCGCCCGGCGCATCTGCTCGGACCGCTCGGCCAGCATTGCCTCGAGCCGCTCGAGGCTGGCGCGGTGCTCCATCTCGAGGCTTCTGCGTCGCAGGTTGTTCACCACGAGCAGGTACAGCTGGGTGGCGCCTACAGGCTTGACGTGATACGCGTAGGCGCCGTTCTCCAGAGCGGCCGCGCCGAGCTCTGGGTCGTCGATCCCCGAGATCATCACCACCGCCGTGTCCGGTCGCGAAGCTCGGAGATCTTTCAGGAGCGCGTAGCCCGACTCGTCGGGCAGGCGAACGTCGAGCAGGGCGACGGCGTACTCCTTGCTTTCGATGAGGGCCCTGGCAGCGCCTCCGTTCAGCGCGACGTCGCACTCGAAACCTCGGCTGCGGAGGGTGCGGGCCATCACCTTCGCCAGGGGCTCCTCGTCCTCCACGACGAGAACACGCTGGGTGAGTTCGCGGGCGGCCACGGCCATGCAGTGTAGGGTGGCTAACTTCGCTGTTTTGTGCCATATGCTCTTCCGTCTATGGCGCTGGAAGTCGAGACCCGTACCGCCGACAACGGGATAACCGTGGTTGCGGCCACCGGCCGCCTTGACGTGGCAGGCGCGCCGATGCTCAAAGAGGCGATCTCCGAGGTCGTCAAGAACGGCCCGCCGAGAATCGTCATCGATATGGAAGGCGTGAGCTTTGTCGATTCGACCGGCCTCGGCTCGGTGATCTCGGCGCTGAAGCAGATCCGCGGCAGCCAGGGCGAGCTCCGCCTGGCGGCTCCGAACCAGCAAGCCCGCGTCGTGCTGGAGCTCACCACCCTGGATCGGGTTTTCCCTTACTACGCGACTGTCGAGGAAGCCCTCACCGGCTTTTGAGCCGATGCGAGGTGGCCACCAGCAATTTGAGTTCCGGGCTTCGTTTTCCGATCTTGCGGAGGGGCTGGACATCCTGCACCAGTCGATCGACCGTCTGCGCCAGGCGACCGGCCGACCCGCCGACGACCGGCCGCTCATGCTCTTCGAAACCGCGCTGGGGGAGATCGGCAGCAACGTCCTCACGCACGGCCGGCCCAGCGGCACGGCCGAACCGATCGACTACGCGTTGCGGTTCGACGAGGGCACGGTGGTCGCCTCGCTCACCGATTCCGGGTCGCCGGTCCAGGACCACCTTGCACGCGAGATGCCCGCGCACGACAGGGAGGCCGGGCGTGGCCTCGCGATGGCCCGCTCGCTGCTCGACGAGCTCGGTTACGTGCGGGACGGCGGCATGAACCGCTGGCGGCTGGTGAAACGGCTGTGACCGACCACATTCCCGAGGATCCGGCCCGCGCCCTGATCCACGAGTTTCGGAACCTGCTCGCGGTGATCATCAACTACAGCGAGCTGATCGCCGATGAGGCCAACGATCCTGAAGCGATCAAGGCCGACATCCAGGAGGTCCGCTCCGCGGCGGAGCGCGCCATCATGCTGACCGAAAAGCTGCCCAGGCCGGAGCCGAAGCCCTCGTGACCGTTGTTCGCAAACCCGGCATAGGATCGGATAGGCCGCATTCCGCGCTGATCCATCGCGACATCGCGCTGATCGTCGACGACGACGAGCAGGTCCTGCGACTGGTCAAGCGCGTGCTGGAGCGCGCGGGCTTCGAATGCGTAACGGTAAACAACGGAACGGCTGCTCATAGCGCAGCCGTCGAGTGGCGGCCAGACATCATCCTGCTCGACGTCATGCTCGGCGAGACCACGGGCGACCAGATCATGGTCGAGCTCCGCGAGGACTTTCGGACTCGGCTCATTCCGGTCGTCTTTCTCACCGTGCGTGACTCGCTCAAGGACAAGGTCGAGCATCTGCTGTCGGGCGCCGACGATTACGTGACCAAACCCTTTATCCCCGAAGAGTTGGTCGCGCGCCTGCGCGCCGTGATGACGCGGTCGACCACCGCCCGCGGCCTGAGCCCGCTGACAGGCATGAGCGGAAACAGCGACATACTGCGCGAGATCAGCCGGCGGCTCGTGCAGCACGAGCGCTTTGCCGTCCTCTACCCCGACATCGACTCGTTCAAGAGCTACAACGACCACTACGGCTTCCTGCGCGGCGACGATGTGATCAAGACGCTGGCCACGATCATCCTCGAGGTTCTCGAGGAGAACCACTCGCAGTTTCATTTCGCCGGCCACGTAGGCGGCGACGACTTCGTCATCCTGACCGAGCCCAGCCTCGCCGAGACGGTCGCCACGGAGATCACCAAGCGATTCGACGACGCGATACCGGCCCTTTATGACCCAGGCGACCGTGATCGCGGTTGGATCGAGTCGGAGGAACGCAACGGCAACATCCTCAAGACGCCGATGGTGTCGGTGTCGATCGGCATCGTGATCGCAGAACCGGGGAGCTACGGGAGCGCGGCCGCGGTCGCGGCCCGCGCCTCCGAGGTAAAAGGAGTGGCAAAGCGCATGCCTGGATCGAAATGGGTGCTCGATCGCCGGCGCGCGCCGGAGCGGTTCAGCTGATGCGCCTGTTCTCCAGAGACAAGGAAGAAGTACGGCCGGGTCCTGAGGCGCAGCCTCAGGCACAGGAGCAGGAGCAGGAACAGGCCAATGCCGGCATCCGGGCCGACTCGAGCCCGATGGGCGAGATGTCGACCGACAGACCCTCCAATCCCTCCGCGGACGGCGCCGAGAATCAAGGGCGCGTCAAGGTCGTCGTGCACCGGCTGGACGGCGGACTCGAAGACGGCGAGTCGGAAGCGCGATCCATCATGGCCGACGGCTTCCCCGTCTTCTCGGCCACGGATCCGAACCACTCCCACTTCGTCCCCACCAGGGACATCAAGTACATCGTCTTCGGCTCAGTCGACGACCAGACGCTCGAGCCGGATCCCGGCGACCAGAGCACCGCTCGCAAAGCGATCCTGCGCTTCAAAGATGGCGAGTGGATCGCCGCGTACATCGAGCCGAGCGTGCAGCCGTATGGCGACGGCGTCTTGATCAAGATCCGCTTGCCCGAAGTCCAGCGGGTGATCCCCGCGCTCGCGGTCGCGGCGTCGCTTCTCGACACACAGTTCGTCGACACCTGGACATTGACCGCGGCGTCGTCCGCTGCTGCGCCCGCCGGGACGCCGAGGCGGCGTCGCTCCGACATCCTGGAAGCGGCCGCACGTCAGGGTCGCGACCTCAACAAGCTGGCCAACGACTTCCGCGATCGCCTTGCGCTGATCCGGGACGTCGGGCTGACCACGGGCGACACGATCGCGTTCTCGCGAGCGGTCCGCACGCACCTCGATCGCTTCCTGCTCGAGGACAACATCAACCTCAACCCGCAAGAGAAGTCGGCTCTGGCGGACATCATCCTGCGGGCCGCGGTCGGCTACGGCCCGCTCGACAGCCTCCTCCACGACCGCTCGGTGAGCGAGATCATGGTCAACGGACCCGACCAGATCTTCATCGAGCGCCGCGGAGTCCTGACGAAGGCTGATGTCCGGTTCGAGGACGAGAACCAGCTGCTCGAGACGATCCGCCGCATGGTCGCGACGACCGGCCGGCACATCGACGGCCTCAACCCGATGGTCGACGCGCGCCTGCCTGATGGAAGCCGCGTCAACGCGATCATCCGGCCGGCCGCGATCCATGGGCCCGCGCTGACGATCCGCAAATTCAAGGACGCGGTGCTGGGGATCGAAGACCTGAAGCATGAGGGGAGCTTGAGCCCGGCCATGGCCGAGTTCCTGCAAGCCGCGGTCCTCGGCCGCATGAACATCCTGGTGTCAGGCGGCACCGGCTCCGGCAAGACCACGACGCTGAACGTGGTCGCCCGCTTCATCCCGCACAACCAGCGCGTGATCACGATCGAGGACGCGGCCGAGCTGCAGATCGACCACCCGCACGTCATCGCCCTCGAGCACCGCCCACCCAACGTCGAAGGAAAGGGTGAGCTCACGATCCGCCAGCTGCTGCGCAACAGCCTCCGCATGCGCCCCGACCGCATCCTCGTCGGAGAGGTCCGCGGCTCCGAGGCGCTGGACATGCTGCAGGCCATGAACACCGGCCATGACGGCTCGATGTCCACCATCCACTCGAACTCCGCGCGTGACGCGCTCTCCCGCCTCGAGACGATGGTGATGATGGCCTCGATCGACATCCCGTTCGAGGCCGTGCGCGCCCAGATCGCGTCCGCGGTCAACCTGATCGTGCACCAGGCCCGCATGCCAGACGGCCGGCGCAAGGTCGCCCAGATCGCGGAGGTTGTCGGCTACGACTCCAATGGGGCGATCCTGCGCGACATCTTCCTGCTCGGCATGGGCTCCGACCTGCGGCTCGAGTACAACGCCACCGGGTACGTGCCGACCGCGCTGGACAAGGCGGCGTTCTATGGCGTGCAGGTCGACCAGGACCTGTTCGACCCGGTGAAGTCGCGGTACGTCCCGGCAGGCTCAGACAGCATGATGCCGGTCGTCAAGGACCCCCTGATGTCGGGCCAGGGCAAGACCGAGAACGTCGTTCGCCAGGTGGTGGTGGTGCCATTCAGCTCGGATCGACCTGGCGATGCCGCTGCCCGCGCTACCGCGAGCTCCGCCGCCGCCCCGGCGGCGCAGACGCCCGAGATGCAGGAAGAGATGCGCAAGCTGATCGACGCGGCGCGCTCGGCGGTGGCGGACCTGCAGGCGGCAGCGCCCGCGGCGCCCGTCGAAGCACCCTACGTACCGCGTCCCGCGCCCGCAGCGGTCGCGCCGGTGATCTACCCTGCGGCGCAGGCGCCTACGACGGCCCCGGAGGGAGTTGGCGCCCCACCGCAGGTCTATCCGCAGCAGGCGTATCCCCCGCAGGTCTACGGCCCACCGCCGGGCTACGGCCTGCCCAGCGATCTCCACGCAGGGCAAGCGCTGGAAGCCGCCACGGCCATGGCCCGCGCCACCACCGCCCTCGGACAGCTGGCGGCGGCCTCCAGTGGCTTCACCGGCATGCTGCCGACGGTGCGTGCGACCGAAGGCGCTCCCGGCCCGGCCGGCGCGTCGCGGCGGATCCAGGCGGTCATTGAAAGCATCATCACCCGGCGCGGGCTAAGCCTTCGCCTCGCGCCCGCATTGACGCAGGCATTCGAAGGCGCGGAGCTGAAGGCCAGCGACTACGCCAACGAGGTCAAGGTCAGCAAGGATTCGGCCGGACGCGAGCTGCGCCTAGCGGTGGAGTCAGGTCTGCTGCAGACGGTGCGATACCCGCAGGGCGAGGCCGGGTTCCGCGCTTCGCAAGGCCTTCTCCGCGAGATCGCCGAAGGTCTCGGCCAGCCCATCAACGCCGCCGCCCCGCTGACCGCGGAAACGATCATCGGCAGCCTCGCCGTAGGCCAGACCGAAGGGACAGTGACGATCATGTTCACTGACGTCGAGGAGTCGACCCGCCTGCTGTCGACGCGGGGATTCACGGCATCGCACGAGATCATGAAGGCGTACGAGACGATCATCGACGACAAGGTCGCGCAGCACGCGGGCCGGCGCATCAAGGGTCTCGGCGACGGCTTCATGATCAGCTTCGGCTCGGCCCGGCACGGCGTCGAGTGCGCGCTCGACATCCAGCAGGCGATCACGACTTACAGCAAGCAAAATCCGGAGCGCAAGCTCCGTATCCGCATCGGCCTCAACACCGGCGAGGTCGTCGAGGAGGCGGGCGACATCTTCGGCGCCGCGGTCAACGTGGCGGCGCGAGTCGCCGGGAAGGCCAGAGGCGGGGAGATCCTGGTCTCCGAGATCGTCCGCCAGCTGGTCGGCCCGATCGCCGAGATGAAGTTCGATTATCGCGGCCGATACAAGCTGAAGGGATTTCCGGACCGCTGGCGGCTGCACCAGGTCACGCCGGGAGAAGTCAAGGAAGCGCCCCGGCTGCTTGCTTCAGCCGATGGTTTTGTCGCCCGCGAGCAGGAACGTCTTGACCTGCGCATGGTGCTCGACCGCGCGGCGACGGGAAGCGGTTCGCTCGTCCTGCTGACGGGCGCACCCGGCATCGGGACGTCCCGGCTGGCATCCGAGGTCGCGGCCGACGCGTCGGCGAAGGGATGGATGGTTTTGAGCGGCCGCTGTCTCGAGAACGATGGCGCGTCTTACACACCGTTCCGGGAAGTCCTCGCGGCGGCGGTCGCGGGCTCGACGGCGAAAGCGCTCCAGGAGGGGGCGGGCCACCATGGGCCCCTCCTGGCCACCCTGGTGCCCACCTTGCGCCAGAAGGTGCGCGGGATGTCCGCCCCCCATGAGATCGCCGCCGACAAGGTGCGAGAGCGGCTCTTCAAGTCGGTCCACTCGTTGCTCGCGGCTGTCCAGGGCAACAAGCCGCTCCTTGTCGTTCTGGAAGACTTGCAGTGGGCCGACGAAGCGACCGTGCTGCTCCTGCGCGATCTGGCCGAGCGCCTCGGCGGAAGCAGGATGGTCGTGGTCGGCACGTACTGGGACTCGGAGCTCGACTCGGGCCGGCCATTCGCCACCACGCTGTCGCGCCTGCTGAGGCGGCGGCGGGCCCAGCGCTTCAACCTCAGCCGGCTGTCCGACCACGACGTCGAGCGGATCGTCGCCGGGATCGCGGAGGCGCCGTTGACTGAGGTTCAGCTGCTGGGAATCCAGGCCGCCACCGAGGGCAACCCGCTCTTCGTGGAGCATTCGCTTCTCTACATGGCCGAATCCGAAAACCTGCTTGGCGCGCACGCGCAGACGAGCTACTCCGAAGAGGACCTCGAGCTGGCGCAGAGCGTGCGCGGCCTGATCAGCCGGCGTATCGAGCGCCTGAGCGAACCTGCGCAAAGGATGCTCGTCGCGGCCGCCGTGATCGGACGTGATTTTGACGTGGCGCTGCTGGAGGCGTTTGGCGAGCTCTCGGGTCACGAGCTGAGAGACGCCCTCGACGAGGCGACGCGCGGCCACTTCCTGGCCGCCGCGATGGGGGCGACCTACCGCTTCGCCCACGACCTCGTGCGACAGCGCGTGCTCGCGGCGCTGCCCCTGCCGCGATTGCAGGCATACCACCTGGCTGTGGCGGACACACTCGAGCGGGTCTATGGCAAGTCGTCGAGTGACCACGCTGCCGAGATCGGCTATCACCTCTACCAGGCGGGCACCGCCGCGGATCCGTTCCGCACGGCGGGGTTCCTCGGCCACGCCGCCGCCAACGCGCTGGCGGTGGGCGCCTTCGAAGAGGCACTGCGCTTGATCGACTCGACGCTGCAGCTTCTGCCGCCAGAGAAGACACGCGACCGCGCCGAGGCGTTGGACCGCCGCGCCCAGGCACTGTGGGGGCTCGGGCGGATCGATGACGCCAACGCGGCGTGGAAGGGCGCCATCCAGCGCTACGACGAGCTCGGGGACCACAAGTCGGCGAGCGCGATGCACCGGCGGATCGCCCACCTCGAAGCTCGGCACGAAGCGCACGACGGCAACGGCGCCGGCCCGGCGGAGGTGGCCGCAACAGCCGAGGTCGAATTAGCTAACTCGTAATCCGGCTTGCCGGGGGCACCGGCGCGTAGTTCGCGTTGAAAGTCATGTCGGGCAGCGAGCCCGTGAAGCTGATCGTGTTCGCGATCATTCCGCCGGTCCGGGCTTCGGAGACGTATTGAGACGTGACGCTGATGGAAGCGGATGGGCAGTAGACCAGGCCGATGAAGGCGCTGTTGCTCATGGCGCCGAGCGTGTTGGAGCACGCGTTGGCCGCGGGTTCGTAGACGCTGACCCAGTTGTACTGATAGCCGCTGAACAGGTACGTGTCGGCGCCGTTGCCGGTCGTGAGGCATCCGCCGGCGGGAAAGTTCAGCTCGACCGCGCCAGGTGTGATCGGCCCGGGACAGGTCACGTACGCGCCCGCGACGGATTTGCAGTTGTTCTCGTTGGCGCGGTCGCCGGCCGCGACGGCTCCGCGACCTGGGTTCTGATTGGGCAGTCCCGCTGCGAATGGGGCCGTCTCAGGGTCAGGCGGGTAGGCGCCGGTCGTCCCCGGCGCGGCGCCAGCGTTGGGCGCGAACGGGGAATCCAGCACCGATGAAAGGCTTGCCGACTCGTTGCCGAGCGAGCAACCGTTGCCGTTGACGTTCGGACATGGGGAGAGATTCACGTTGGTGACGGAACCCACCACAGGCACGTTGGTCGCCAGGCCGAAGGGGCCGCTGCAGCCGTTGCTGCTTGGCGGAGCGGCGTACACGTTGAATGAGGTGGCGCCGGGCACGTTGCTGATCAAGATCTGGACGTCGTCAAAGTGGTTGTTCAGGTTCACGAAGCGGCACATCGACGGCGCGCTCTCGCGCGAGTAGCTCACTCCGTTGTAGGTGTCGGTGCGCATGGAGGTGATCACGAACGACCACTGGCCGAAGGGTAGATCGCGGGGCCCCGTTTGTTTGGTCACCTGGAATGCACCGTCACACTGGACCCCGGCCGACCTCCAGAACTGGTTGATCGCCCGGACCTGGTTGTTCGCCGCGTCGGGCTCGTCGACTGGCTTGAGCTCGTTGCTGAGGAAGTCGCCGGTGTTGATCGCACCGGCCTGGAAGGTGTAGACGCCACCCGCCAAGAACCAACACTTGTTTCCGTTGAGCACGGGCAAGGCGGAGTAGATCCCGGGCAGCACGACGACATTGCTCGAGGGAAGGCCCTGGCTGCCTCCGAGCAGAGAGGGGGCCGGAAAGTTCGGATCCGCCAGATGGTTGCCCGAACGGGTTCCGCCGATGATGTCGGGGTAGCTGCAAGGGCTGCCGGCGCCGCTTGGATAGCAGGCGTTCGTCACCGATCCCGCAACCGTTGACTGGCAGCGGGAATAGATGTCGCCCGCGACGCGAAGGCTCCCCGCCGCGACCGAGACCGCGCCGTTCGAGACGACGTCTCCGACGACGTTCAGCGTGCCGCTGCCGTTGATGCTGATCGCATTTCCACCGGCGCCGCCGCAGCCTGCGCCATCCAGCGCCGCGACCGTTGGCGTGTAGAGGAGGTTGTTCACGTTGCCGTGCGCGCCCGCGCCGAGCGTGGGGCTGGTGCCGTTGGTCAGGACCCGGCCGAATTGCAGCTGGAGCGTTTTGGTTGCCGTGAGCTGAAACCGGCTGCCCTGCGGACCCATCACGCGCGCGACGTCGGTGAGCACGCTGCCGTCGGAGAACGTACAGGTGACCGTCCACGGCGACGCCCCGGGTGTGCCATAGCCGGAGCACGAGGGCGCGCTGTAAAGACGCAGGTTGGTACCGAAGATGCTGGTGGCCGCCTGCTCGGCGGTGACGAAGCTTCCGGTCTGCTGCATCTTGTCGGCCGCCGCCAGGGCGGCCGCGTCGGTCGCGGCCTGGAGGTCGCGGCGCACGGCATATGCCCGCGATCCGTCGATCGCGATCGCCACCATGCCGATCAGGACCGTGAGCATCAAGGCGATCAGGACGATCGCTTGTCCGGATTGTCGGTGATTGCACTGCCCTCTGCCCCTCGGGGAGAGGGATGGAGGGAGAGGGGCGTGAGTCCTCAATGCGATCAGTACTCCGTCCGGAATACCGCCGCGGCCGAGATCACGATGTGATTGGCGGTCGCCTGGGCGACGATCGGCGTGATCAAGACCAGGTTGAAGCGAATGGTCACCTGGAGCTGATCGTTGCCGACAGCTGGGTTGACCGCGCTGCAACCTCCGCTCGCCGTGGTCGGGTATTCGCCGCCTGGCGCGTTGGGCGGCGGGGTCGTCTCCACGCTGCCGGGCGGATTGGGCTCTGTTACGTATAGCCAGGCCGAGTTCGCCGCAGGCGTGGCCGCGCTGACGGGACCCTGGGCGCACGGCGCGGTGACAGGCGCGCCCTGCATCTGTCCCGTCACCGCGGTCAGGACGTCCGCGTTGGTGGGCAGCGAGTTCGAGGCTCGGACCGCCACCCGGGCGCCCTCACGCGCGGCGTGGTTGATGGTGTCGTAGTAGAAGATCGCCCGGCCAAGGTCGATGACGCCGAACAGCAGGAGCAGCAGTACCGGCGAGACCAGCGCGAACTCGATCAATGCCTGGGATCTCTGCCCCCACCGGTGATGGACCAACTCTTCCCCGGCGCAGCCGGGGGATGGGGCCGGACGGAGGGGCCCGAGCATCAGCTGCCCTGCACCGTCATATGGACGTTTTCGGCAACCTGAAACACCCCGAACTGCGACTTGACGAGCGGGGTCATCGGCCCGTACGTGTACAGCACGATCACGTTGAGGTCGAGCTGGGCCTGGTTGGTCGCCGCGCTCGTGAAGTCGAGTCCGGGCGTGTTGTTGTAGCAGATGTAAAGCCACGGTTGGTTCGCCGTTCCTGGATATGCCGCCGACGCGTAGGGTGGGTTGTGGAAGCCATTGCCGTCGGCGACCGACGGACACGTGTTGCCTGGATTCTTGAGCACCGAAGCCGGCAGGTTGATCGACGCCAGCTCGGCGTCCACCGTCGCTTTGATCTGAGCGTCGTAGAGGTAGGGATGAGAAAGGTTTGGCGCGTCGAACCACGCGCCGTGGCGCGCGCCCTCGCGCGCGGCGTTGGAAAGGGCCTCGGAGACGTAGATCGAGCGCCCGATGTCGACCAGGCCCCCGACCAGCAGAAGGAGGACCACCGACGACACCGCGAACTCGACCAGCGACTGCCCCCGCTGGTCGAAAAGTGGTTTTCCGAGTATCACGTAAGGGGGCTCGGCACCGGGATATCTTGCCTATGATGGGTCGGCCTTGCGGACCTTTAGCTCAATTACTTCGCGCCGGCCATTCACTATGCTGGGCGTCCTCCTCGCACTGCTCGTCATCGTCGCCTTCGTGCTCGTCGCCCTGAACGCAAGCGCAGCCAACGCGACCAGCAAGCAGACCGTGGTGGTCGCGAGCAGGGACCTCCAGCCTCGCGTCCCGATCACCGCCAACTCCCTCTCGACGCTGCAGATCCCCACCGGAACCTGGGCGGACTACTTCACAAGCCAGGCCCAGCTGGTCGGCATGGTGCCGCTGGTCACGATCGGGTCAGGAAGAGTGATCACCGCCAACGAGGTTGCCCGGCCCAACCAGGCACTGGGCGACCGGTCTGAGTACCTGGCGATCCCCTCGGGCTACGTCGCCCTCACCATCCCCACCAGCGAGCAGCAGGGCGTCGCGGACTACATCCAGGGCGGTGACTACATCAGCGTCATCGCGACCGTCTCGACGGCGGGCAAGGTGGCGTCCAAGACCATCTTCACGCAGCTGCACGTGATCAAGGTCGGCACCCAGACCTCGACGTCGGGGGGGAGCGCCACCAGCCTTACGGTCGTCGTCACCCAGTGCGAGGCCGAGATCATCACGTGGTTCTTGACCTACGCCGCGCTCAAGTACACGCTTGAGTCGTACCACGACTACTCGCCGGGCGAGCAGGCCCCGGATCCGAAGTGTCCGAATGTCGGCACCGCCCACGGAGTCACGCTCAAGACCATCCAGGACGCTTACAAGGAACTCTTCTAAGGCGTCGATGGGGCTGCCTCAGGAGACGATCGTCGCCTTGCCGATGGCCGCTGCGATCTTTGTCTTTTTCTGGGCACTGGACAGAGTCCGTAAGGAGCGCAGGGTGCGCTCGACCGACCCGCCTCTGGCGCGTGCCACGCCACGAGAGCTGGTGGAGCGACTCCTCAAGCCCGCGGCCGAGAACCTCAGCCAGCGCCGCAAGGTCGCGGGCAAGCCGACCCTGACCGAGGACCTCGCTCGCGCCGGCCTGAACGTCACCGCGCCGGAGTACCTGCTGGTCCGCATCGGAGCCGTCGCCCTGGGCGCGCTGATTGGCCTGTTCCGTTTCGGCTTCACGCTCGGGCCGGTGATCCTCGGGGCCGTCGGCTTCATCATCCCCCCACTCGTCATCGCCTACCTGCAGAGACGGCGACAGCAGCAGTTCAACGAGCAGCTCGCAAGCATGCTGCAGCTCCTGTCCAACTCCCTGAAGACCGGCTACGCGATCGACCGGGCGCTGGAGACGGTCGCGACCAAATCGCAGCCCCCCGTTTCCACCGAGTTCGAGCGTGTGACGAACGAGATCACGCTGGGCACCTCGGTCGAGGACGCGCTGAGCGCGTTGCTGCTGCGCATCAACAGCCCCGACCTCGAGTTCATCGTGACCGCCATCCTGCTGCACGTGCGGGTCGGAGGGAACCTGGCAGAGGTCCTCGACAATATCTCCGACACGCTGCGTGACCGCCTACAGACCAAGCGCGATATGAGCGTCCTGACCGCGCAATCGCGCGCGTCGGCCAGCATCATCACGGGTCTGCCGATCCTGCTCGCGCTAGGCCTCTATGTTTTCGTGCCGGGCTACTACGCGCCGATGACGAGCACGTGGGTCGGGTACGCGATGCTGGGCTTTGCGGGCTTCATGATCCTGATGGGAAACCTGATCATCCAGCGCATGACCGCATTGGAGGCCTGATGCTCCAGATCGCGGTTGCCGCCGGCGTGATCTGCGGCGGGATCGTGTTTGCCTATTTCATCGCCCTCGATCAGTTCCGGGCCGCCGCGGCCAATGGTCATTCCGTCGCGGGCGGTCCTCGCCCGACGTTTGTCAAACAGCTCGAGTCGCTGCTCCGTCCGGTGGCCAAGCTTCCCGCCAGAACGGCTGGCCAGCTCAGGCACAAGCTCAGCCAGGCCGGCAACCCGGGCGGTCTGACGCCTTCCGGATTTCAGGCGGTGCGCTACAGCCTCGGCGCTCTGCTCGCGGTGGCAGGGCTCGCGATCGGCCTGCTCGTACCCCTCGGGGTGCAGGACTATCTCGCCGCTCCACTCGTCGGGGCGCTCTTCGCTGCACTCGGCTATATGGCGCCGATCCTGTGGCTCGAGCAGCGCATCGGCCAGCGCCGGCGGCAGATCCAGCGCTCTCTCGCAGAGGCGACCGACCTGCTGACGCTGGTGGTCGAGTCAGGCATGAGTCTCGACGAAGGGCTTCTCAGCATCACGGAGCGTTTCCACAACGCTCTCGGCGATGAGATCGGAAAGGTGCTTCGCGAGATCCGGCTCGGCCGGCCGCGCATGGCGGCGCTCGAGCACATGGCCAACACAGCCGGCGTACCCGACCTGCATCACCTCGTCGAGTCGATCGTGCAGTCAGACCAGATGGGCGTCCCGATCGCAAGGTTGCTTCGCGTCCAGGCGACCGAGATGCGCCGTCGCCAGCGACAGGGCGCGCAGGAACGCGCCGCGCAGGCGTCCTCCCGGATGGTCTTCCCTATGGTCGGGTGCATCTTCCCCGTGCTGTGGGTCGTGCTTCTCGGGCCGGCCATCATCCAGGTGCTGAACTCGCTGAAATGAAGGTGATGGCCAGAGGCACGCGCACGCAGCATCAGTCCTTCAGCGATATGGACAAGCCGCTGTACACGATCAGCGTCGCGGCCGAGATCCTGGAGACGCATCCACGCACCCTGATGCTTTATGAGGACGCCCACCTCATCGAGCCGCATCGCACGACGACGAATCGGCGCCGGTACTCGCAGCGCGACATCAGCAAGGTGCAGGTCATCCAGAACCTCACGCGAGAGAAGGGCGTGACGCTGGCCGGCGTGCGCCACATCCTCAGCCTCTTCGACGTGATGAAGAAACATCGCGTCGAACCGCCCGCGGACCTACGCGAGATCTTCGACCGCTACGCCCAACTCATATGAGATCGACCTACCCGGATAGTCCGGACTATCTGAGGTTTGCGCCGGCCCTCACGCCGGATAGTCCGGACTCTCCGGGCATACCAACACCCGTCAGGCGCTAGCCGCTTTCCTCCGCCGCTTCGCCGCGGGCGCCCACAGGCTCTCCAGGTCGTAGTAGGAACGCTCGCCAGGTAGAAACACGTGGGCCAGCACCGAGTCGAAGTCGAGCAGGATCCAGCCGGCGTCCTCGTAGCCGTCCACCGCCAGTGGCCTGCGATCGCGCTCCTTGGCCGCCTGCACCATCCCGTCTGCGATTGCACGCACCTGCCGGTCGGTCTCGCCCTCGCAGATGACGAAGTAATCGGCCACCGAGGTCCGGTCGCGGACGTCGATCACGACCGGGTCCCACGCTTTTTTCTCGGCGGCTGCCGAACGCAGCAGTCGGGCAAGTTGCAGCGGCGTGAGTCGCCTTTTCGCTTCAGCGGCCAATCTACCGATTATGAGGAGTCGGCTGAGGGGATCGCCCCTCATCCGCCTCCTCCATATAGAGGCGATTCTTCGCGATGTACTGCTCCACCGCCTCGGGCAACCTATCCCCGACCGACTCGCCGGCGGCGATAGCGCGACGCAACGCGCTTCCCGAGATGTCGGGAGTCGGCCGCTCGCACAGCACCGTGGTGGCCGGATCCAGGCCGGAAGCATTCAACGCAGCTGCGTCCGGCGTCGCGCTGCCCGGCCGTGTCACCACAACTACCGAGGCGAGCCGCCGCACCTTGTCCGGTTGGTGCCAGGTCGCGAACATTCTCGCCGCGTCCCACCCCAACACGAGATACAGCTCGTCCGAAGGGTGCTCGCGCTTCAGCTCCTCGAGGGTGTCGGCCGTGTACGACAAGCCCTCGCGACGGGTCTCGACATCCGACACCGCGAATCGCGGATCCCCGGCGACCGCGAGCCGGCTCATCTCGAGTCTCTGCTCGGCGTTCGCGACCGCGCCGTGGCGGTGGGGTGGCCGGCCGGTGGGCACGAGCACAAGGCGATCGAGGGCGGCGCATTCCATGGCCGCATGAGCGGCGGCGAGATGGCCGCGATGGATGGGGTCGAAGGTGCCTCCCAGCACACCCAACCTCAAGGCTGGTACTCGAACTCGACGCCGGCGATGCGCACAGCGTCGCCCGGCTTCACGCCCGCAGCCTCGAGAGCCGCATTCACACCAAGCCGATCGAGCTGCGATTGAAAGCGGGCGAGGCCGCCTTCCGACTCGAGGTTCGTCCGTTCCACGAGACGCTCCACGCGCTCGCCGTGGACGATGTATCCAGATGGCCTCTGTTCGACCACCAGATCGCCGCCGGCGCGAGCGGGGAGCTTTATCGTTTTGGGCGCCACCGCGACTGTCGGCGCCGGCGCCGAAGCGACGAGCTTCGCGATGTCGTTGGCGAGCGGCGGCAATCCCTCGCCGGTCAATGCGGACACGAAGCGCGTCCCCTTCCTGCGCGTTCGCGCGCGAAGCTTCTTGGTGGGCTCGAGGTCGGCCTTGTTGACGGCCACGATGTGCGGCCGCTCGATGAGGTCCCGTGAAAATTGCGCGATCTCTGCGCGCACCGTTTCCAGCTCGCGCCACGGGTCCGGCACCGATCCGTCGAGCACGAAGACCAGCGCCTTCGTCCTTTCCACGTGACGCAAGAACCGCTGGCCTAGGCCGGCCCCATGCGCCGCACCCTCGATCAAGCCGGGAATATCAGCAAGCACGAAACGAACGCCGGCGACCTCGGCCACGCCGAGTTCCGGATCCAGTGTGGTGAACGGGTAGTCGGCCACCTTGGGGCGGGCCGCGGTCAAGGCCCTGAGGAGCGAAGACTTGCCGGCGTTCGGCGGCCCGACGAGGCCCACATCGGCGATGAGCTTCAGGTCCAGCGTGATCTCCAGCTCGTCGCCTTTCAGGCCAGGCTCGGCGTAGTCCGGAGCGCGCCGCGTCGAGCTCTTGAAGTGCACGTTCCCACGGCCGCCCGCTCCTCCCCGGGCGATGACCGTTTGGGCGCCCGCAGCGTCCAGGTCCGCGAGCACCGCCCCGGCCGCGCCCACCGCGATCGTCCCAACCGGGACCTTCAGCGTGACGTCCGCCCCGTTGCGGCCCGTCTTCCGTCCTCCCGCCCCGGCGGTACCCGCCTCGGCGTGCCAGCGAGGCCGCCGCTTGTACAGAGAAAGGTCGTTGACCTCGTTGGTTGCCTGGATGATTACCGAGCCGCCGCGGCCGCCATCGCCGCCGTCCGGGCCACCTCTTGGCACAAATGGTTCCCGCCGAAAAGAAGCTGAGCCCTTGCCGCCGTGGCCACCGCGCACCGTGATGCGGGCGGAATCGACGAAATGCCTGCCGTCAGCTCTGGTCGTTAAGTGCGCCCGGCGACGTTCTTTTCGGTCTTCTCGGGCTCGGCGATCGTGACGCGCCGGCCATCTTTGCCGACCCGCTGGTATTTCACCTGGCCGGCGACCATCGCGAAAAGCGTGTCATCGCGGCCAAGGCCGACTCCCGTACCCGGCTTGATCTTGGTGCCGCGCTGGCGGACCAGGATCGTGCCGGCGTTGACGAGCTCCCCGCCGTAAACCTTGACCCCGAGCATCTGCGGATTCGAGTCGCGGCCGTTGCGCGACGATCCGCCGCCTTTCTTGTGTGCCAACTACTTGGTCTCCTTTTTCGCCGTGCGCCGAGTGGCCTTCTTGGGGGGCGCCTCGGTTTTCGCTTCTGCCGCCGGCTCCGCTTGCGCGGCCTCGGCCTTGGCAGCCTCAGCCTTGGCGGCTGTCTTCTTGCGCGGCGCGGCCTTGGTGCGGCCCTTCGGCTTGGCCGCCTTACCGGTTTCTTCCTTCTCTTCCGTCTCGATGCCCACGCCGCCGATCGCAATGATCTCGAGCGCGGTCAGATGGGCGCGGCCGCCGTGGTGCACGCGCACCCGCTTTTTCGACTTGTAGCGGAGGCTCTCCACGCGCGGTCCCCGGCGGTGCGCGATGACCTTCGCGTCCACGTCCAGGCCATCCACGCCAGGACTGCCGATCTTGACTTCGTTGCCGTCGTTCACCATCAGGACGCGCCCAAGCTTGACCGAGGAACCCGGCTCCGCGGCAAGCCGGTCGACCAGGATCTTGTCGCCTGGCGCCACGCGATACTGCTTGCCGCCGCTGACGATGACAGCCGACAGCGAACTATCTGGCTTGGGCACGGCCAGAGATTGTACCAAGCCCCAACTCCTTACCTCATCAGCACGGACGTGACAACCACGATCGCGATCACCAGGCCGGCAAAGGGCGGCACCGCCCGCGTGTACAGCCCTCGCGCAACCGCCTCGCCCCGCCACCTCAGCAACGCGCCGAGACCGATGACGATGGCCGCGACGAGGAATGTGATCCCGAAAAAGCGGACGAATCCAATCGCGTCGTCGGACGGCGGCGGCACGAACAGGGTGGTGAAGAGCCCGCAGTAAGGGAACCACGTCAGGATGCGCCCGGTGTCCAACCTCAGTTTTTCGCGCCGGTCAGCCGGCGGCAAGAGCGGCCACAACCTCATGAGCGCCGGCAATGCCAGGAGATAGAGGAACCCGCACGCGACCTTGACCGGCAGCAAGCCTGGCACCAGCACGTTGCCGAGGACCTGGGGCCGCAGGCTCTCCGGCTGGACGGCCGGGCCGAGAACCGCCAGCACCCAGCAGAACTGGACGATGAGCAGCAGACCCGGCGCGGCGACAAACTCGACCGTGAGCGCCAGCTCGGCCCACGCGGTGAACGCCAGCCCGACCGCGGCCAGGACAACGCTTCGTTCCGCGCCTGGGACCTCGTTGAATGGAGCCGAAACCTGCACCGCCGCAAGCACCGAGCACAGGGCCACGGTCGCCAGCACGGGCGTCGCGCGCAGCCGCGGAAGCTCCGGCCGCTCCCACTCCCTCCTGCTTACACGCAGCCACGCCAGCTCGACCAGCGCCCCGAAGGCGACCATGAAGAGCAGGCCCGGGTAGACCAGGAGCGCTACCGAGTGGGTGGCGATCGAGAGGAGGAGCTGGATCACAGGTGCGCGGCCTGTAGGAGCGGCAGGGGGTACAGGCCCACCGCGACGTTCACCGCGACCACCAGGGCCACGCCGAGCGCGCGCCGGCCTCGGGGAATCCCCATGCTCCGGCCAAGCCGCAGCGATCCGGGCAGCCACAGCAGCATGCCCAGCGCGAGGACCAGGGCGAGCGGCCAGAAAAGCTGCGTCGCGCCCCGGAGCAGGAGCACCCGCGCCGCAAACCCGGCAAAGGGCGCCGAGCCGGCCAGCACCGCCGCCACCAGAAGGTTGAAAGGGCCTTCCCTGGTCGCTTGCTCGGCCCGCGGCTCACGCCACACCAGGTAGAGGGGCAGGCGTCCGGCCACGATCCCGAAGAGCACGAGCAGCGCGGCGCGAGGCCCGTCGGCCAGGGTCAGCCCGAACCCGCATAGCACGAGGCCCCAATCGGCCAGGAACGAGTAACGCCAGGCGGCGGCCGTATCGTCCGTCAACCAGGTCGCGATGGAGCCCCACGCCATGTTGACCACGCCGAGGCCGATCAGGATCGCGGCAAACGCCTGGCCGGCATCGACCGAAAGAAGAACTTCAGCGCGACTCACCACCACGGCGGCGAGTACCGGACCGACGAATGCAATCCATGGCAAGGGCGACGATGCGACCGCCTCGTCCGGTGCAAAAGGATGGATGTAAGGCAGCAAACCCACCGCCGCGGCCATGCCGGCGACCAACCCCACCGCCGCGAATCGCCCGAGCACATCCGGCCCCTCGACGCGAACGAGCATCAAGCCGAGCGCGAGGACGGCCACCGCCAGGACGGGGGCTCGCAGGCGAACCGCAAAGGGCCTTACTCCTGGGATCGCCGCGTGCACAGTACCGAGAGCCAGGATGATCAGGAGAGCCAAATCAAAGGCCGGCACCGCGGCGATCGCCGCGGTCGCGGCCAATCCGGCGCCGCCCTGGACGAGCAAGCCCCGGCGAGAGGCGGTGGCCGGAGCGAAGACCAGCGCAAACAGGACAGCCGCGGCGACCAGAACGAGCAGCACGGCCGCTTCAGGCAGCATGCGGCCTGCTCGAGGGAAGCCATCCGACGCCCGCCGCGAGCGCGGCCGCCAGCAGGTACGTCCAGATCGAGGGTGAGCCGTCGGCCAGGCCCGCGGCGACGGAGACGGCAAGGGCGAGAAGGACGACCGCTGTCAGGAGGACGGCCGGCTCCTCGCTCGAGAGAGCACGCGCCCCGGACAGCCCGGCGACCGTGAGAACGGCAAAGCGGAGCGCAGAGCTGTGACCGCTGGTCACGCCGAGGGCGATCCACAAAGCCAGCAGGCCCCCGCCGATGCACAGGATGAATCTGGGTGTCGAACCGGGTGGCATGATCCCCCAGCCGGCCGTCCCGACCACCAACCTTCGGGCAGCGGCTGCGAGGCCGCCCAGGCCGAGGACGACGGCCGCCGCGGGCCCCGCGTCCGGCCACACGATCGCGGCCAGCGCCGCCGTCGCCAGCGCTACTCCGAGCGCGAGGCCGCGCCGTCCGTCGGCAAGAACGACGGTCGAGGCACCGAGCCACGCGACGAACGCGGCCAGACCCTCTATCAATTAGTGGCCGGCCACTAACGAGTCACGGCGAACGCGAGGGCGGCCAGCGCGGCGAGCCACAGCAGTGGCTGGCCACCGGTCGCCGCGGTCTCGAGTTCGCGAATGTTCAGGATGCTGCGGTACTGCTCGGGCACGGTGAGCGCTCGCAAGCCCTGGCGCGCCCTTTGCCAGACGCCGCCGGCAGGCAGCTTGATCAGCGCCGGGCGAGCTTGCGTGCGGATGGCGGATGTGCCGGCGACTACGTAAACGAGGATCCCGAGGACCAGGAGAGGCGCGAAAAGGCTCGCGGCCGGCAGCACGCTGGTCACCGTGATGACCGAGGTCAGCCCACCACCCAACGGGGCAGCGGGCGCCTGCATCACCTCACTCGCCACGGGATTCGCGAACCCAACCTGGATCGCCGCGATCGCGGGTCCGGCGAGCAGGGTGAGCAAAGCGATCCCCATCGAGACACTCGCAAAGGTTTCCCGCTCCGGATGGCCTTGACCGCCGGGCAGGCCGATGGCGCGCGCCCCGCCAACCATTAGGGTGGCCCAGGCGGCCACGCCCGCGATGCCGATAAGGCCGAGGAAATCTCCCGCTTCGAAGGTTGCCTCGATCCCGATCACACGCGAACCGAAGGCGATTCCCGGGGGCAGCCCGACGGCGGCGGCGATGCTGAGGATCGACGCGAGCCCCGCTCGGTCCGGGAGCAACGCGAGACACGCGACCATGGCCGCGGCGGTCGCAAGAATCACGAGACCGGCAACGAGTCCCAGCCCAGTGCCAATCGCGATCGACGTGAGCCCCAACCCGCCAAAGAACGGAAGCACCTCGCCGAGAAACTCGCGCCGCGTGGCGGCTGCCTGGGCACGTGCGGCCGCAGTGAAGGCAGCGACCACGCCGAGGATCGCAAGACCCGCGTTGAACAGCGGATCCGGGTAACGGCCGTCGCCCAGCTCGTACGCCCGCACGAGCAGGTAGAAGCCCAGCGGATAGAGAATCGCCACAGTGATGCCCGCGGCGCGGAGAGACGGTCGCGACCAGAGGTCCGCCGGCCAAGTGCGCCACGGAAAGAGGTTGGAGGCGAGCAACGCAGCTGCCGCGAGCACCGCGAACAACGGAGCGGTCACCGTTGCCACCGGCACCGCCGAGTAGACGGCGGTGCCGCCGCCAACCTGGAGGATCACGCCGACCCAGCTGAGCGCGAGCCAGCCCGCAAGCAAAGTCGCCCAACCCGGTCGGGGCGCACGTGGGTTCTCGGTTTCGAGCAGGACGATCGCCACCGTCGCCGCGGTACCGCCCGCGATCGCCGTGAGCACAACGCTGCCGGCCTCGACGGCGGCGATGGCGGATGCGAGCCCCAGCAGGGAGAGGCTCAGCTCTTGCCACGTCCGAGGCTGAAGTGTCAGCAACACCGCCGCTGGCGCTGCGATCATGAGACCGAAAGCGAAAGTGACCGAATCGATGCGCAAATCGAATGACGACCCGTAACCAAGCGGGCCGAGCGTGAGCTCGATCGACGAACGCACTGGGATCCATACCCCGAGCAAAGCGAGCACCGAGCTCCACGCGCCGGCTCCTCCGGCGACGCGGCCGAGGCTCACGCCCGCAAAACCGAAGACCGCGATGACGGCGGCGGCGAAGAGCGGAAGAGCAACTGGTAGGAGAACCGCGGCTGACGGCACCGGCTAACTCTAGGGTTAGCTGTCCGGGTCGTTCAGACGCTCAAGCGCCTCCCTGATGGCCTGGGCGCGCTCCTCGAGGTTCCTGACCACCTCGGGCGGCGCCTTCTCCCGAAAGCTCTCGTTGGCAAGCCGGCCTTCGATCTTGGCAAGGTCCTCCTCAAGCTGCTTTTTTTCTTTCCGCCTGCGTGCGTCGCCCGAGCCTGCTGGAAACTTGACGCGGCCAGCGGCGACCGCAAGCGGCGTTCCGCGGTCCAGGTCGTCGACGAGCTCGACGTGGGCAAGCCTCGCGGCAAGTTGCGCGATGGTTCGATTGATCGAGCCGTCCATCTGAAGCTGGCCGCCGCGGGTAGGCGCGCCGGCCGACTGACGATGCCCGCGCACCTCCTCCACGATCCACATCGCTTTTTGAAACTCTTCTTCAGCGCCGGGATCGACAAACCTGTCGTGCAGGTCAGGCCACTCCGACCGCATCACGTAGTCGCGACCGCCGGGCAGCCGCGACCACAGCTCCTCTGTCACAAACGGCATGAATGGGTGGAGGAGCCGGAAGAGAGTGTCGAGGCAGAAGTACGCGACGTCCTGCGCTGCCGCGTCGCCTTCGCGCAAGCGCTCCTTCACGGCCTCGAGGTACCAGTCGCAAAGCTCGTTCCAGGCGAACGCGTAAGCCGCATTGATGGAGTCCTGGAATGTGAAGGACTCGATGCCGGTCGTGATGTCGCGGGCCGCGGCGGAAAGCCGGGAGAGGATCCAGCGGTCCTCGAGATGCTCACGGGCCTCCAACGAGCCGGGAGCGCGAGCAGTGTCCGCTCCGGGCGAGCTCACAACCAGCCGCGTTGCGTTCCAGAGCTTGTTGCAGAAGCGGCGGTAGCCCTCGACGCGGCTCTCGTCGAAGCGGACGTCCTGGCTCGACATCGCCACCGAGGCGGCCCACGCTCGCAACGCGTCCGTGCCGTACGTTCCTATGAGCTCCCGCGGGTCGACCCCGGTGCCCAGCGATTTCGACATCCGGCGCCCGTCGGCGGCCTGCACCTGGCAGGTGATGGCCACGTCCGCAAATGGCACCTCGCCCATGAACTCGAGGCCCGTCATGATCATTCGACTGACCCAGAGGTTGATGATCTCCCGCGCGGTGACGTTGAGGTTGTTCGGGTAGAAGGCCTTCAGGTCATCGGTTTCTTCCGGCCACCCAAGGGTCGCGAACGGCCACAGTGCGGACGAGAACCACGTGTCGAGGACGTCGGTGTCCTGGCTGAGCTCCGCGTTGCCGCATTCCTCGCATTTGTCGGGCCGGTCCACCGAGACGGTGGTGTGCCCGTTGGCGCAGTAGTAGACCGGCACCCGGTGGCCGAGCCAGAGCTGCCGTCCGATGTTCCAGTCGCGCAGACCGCGCAGCCAGTCGAGGTAGGTCCGCTCGTAGCGTTCGGGATGCCATCGCACCTTGCCCGCCTCCGATGCGGCGAGCGCCTTGTCGCGCATCTCCTCCATCTCCAGCCACCACTGCTCGCTGATCAACGGTTCGATGATCGATTTGCATCTGTCGCAGTGCCCGACCTCGTGGCTGTACGGCTCTTCCTTGACGAGCAGGCCCTGTGCCTTGAGGTCGGCCACGATGCGCTGGCGAGCCTCCACGGCCGGCAGGCGGTCGTACGGGAGCCCTGGCACATTCATGCTGCCGTCGGGGTTCATGCCGTTGACGATCTCCAGGCCGTGCCGTTGGCCGATCTCGTAGTCCATCGGATCGTGGCCCGGCGTCACCTTAAGTGCGCCTGTGCCGAACTCCGTCTCGACTGCGTCGTCGGCGACGATCGGCAGCTTGCGGCCGACGAGCGGTAGGACCGCCGTCTTCCCGATCAACCGCTTGTAACGCGGGTCGCCCGGGTTCACCGCCACGCCGGTGTCGGCAAGCATCGTTTCCGGCCGGACTGTCGCGATCGTCACTTCTCCGCCGCCGTCGACTGGATATTTGATGAAGTACAGGGTGTCCTGGTGCTCCTGCCACTCGACTTCGAGGTCCGAGATCGCAGATTGGTCGTGCGGGCACCAGTTGACGATGCGCGGCGCGCGATAGATCCAACCGCGGTCGAAAAATTCCACGAAGGCGGTCATCACCGCGCGCACATAAGCCGGATCCATCGTGAAGCGAAGCCGTGTCCAGTCGAGCGAGATGCCCAAGATCCGATCCTGGCTCACAATCGTCTCGCCCACGCTTCGATACCACTCGTCGACTCGCGCCGTGAAGGCGTCTCGGCCCAACTGCTCCTTGGTCATGCCTTCGGCGGCAAGCTGGCGCTCGATCACGTTTTGTGTGGCGATCGCCGCGTGATCGGTGCCCGGCAGGAAGAGAACCTCCCGCCCAGTCATCCGCTGGTATCGCACGCAGATGTCCTGCAGGGTGTGGTTGAGGGCATGGCCCATGTGGAGCTCGCCGGTGATGTTGGGCGGCGGCAGACAGACGCAGTACTTCGGCTTCGGGCTGTTCGCGTCGGCGATGAAGAGGCCGTCGGATTCCCAGCGCGCGTACCAACCGGCCTCGATGGCCTGTGGGTCGAACGCTTTCGGCATCTCGTTTTGGGTTTGGTTTTCGGTCATAGGGCGTGCTTCATCGCGTGAGGTGGTTCGGCGCCGCCGGCGGGGTGGTCGCGGTTAGCGCGACTGAGCCGGCGAGGGTACGGATACGTTCCCGGCTCGGCTCATGGTTCCGAGATTCTACCGTTTGTCCCGCTGCCGGTCGTCCAGAGCCTCATTCGGGCGCGTCGCCCCCAGAAGTCGGGCTGTCGTGGCAAACAGGCCCGGTGTCAAAGCCTGGAGCTTGAGCGTCGCTTTCAGCTGGATGGGGACGACATCGATCTCGGCGCGATTCCTGGCAATCGCGTTCCATACTGCATCCGCAACCTGCGCCGGCGACACCTCGCCGGCGATCGGATTCGGCTTGAGGCCCGTCACCGCCCACATCCCTGCTTCGCTGACGAAGGTCGGACTGATGACGGACACGCCTACACCCGTCCCCCACAGTTCCTCGCGCAAGGCCAGCCCGAAGCCTCGGATGCCGAACTTGGTCGCGTTGTACATGGTCTCGCCGCCAGAGGGGATCTTGCCCGCGATCGAAGCCATGAAGACCAGGTGGCCGGATTTGCGTGCGACCATGGCCGGGGCTAGCGTCCTTGCCAGCACGATTCCCGCGCGCAGGTTGACCGCGATCGCGCGGTCGATCTCCTCGATGGCGAAGGTCGCAAGACGTCCGGTGGCGGGGATGCCGGCATTCGAGACGAGAACATCGACCTCGCCTGCTTCGGCGGCCAACCTTTCCGGCTCGCCTGGCCTGGAAAGGTCCGCCGCGACGATGCGCGAATCGCCGAGCTCGTCTGCCAGCTTTGCCAACGCTTCCTGATTTCGCGCCGAGAGGACGAACTTGGCGCCCTCGCGCCGCATCCGGCGAGCGATGTGCGGACCCAGTCCGGTCGATGCGCCGGTGAGAAGAACCATCTTCCCCCGGAGGTCGTGCATCGAGCCCTTTAGAGCCGCCTAGCAGGCGGTGTCGTAGTCAACGCCTCCGGTCGTGGCCTGCGTCAGCCAGACCGGAGAGTTCGTGAACGGCGTGTTGCAAGTCCCGGCCGCCACCCAGTCCGCCGCGATCCCGGTGGGAGTGAAGCTGCCGCCGGTGATCGTCTTCCACATGTAGGTGGTGGAATACACACCGACCGGGAGACCGGTTTGGAGCAAGCGGCTCGCCGCGCCCTGGATCGCATACTGGTTCAGCGTCAGGTTGCTCGATGACCAGCTGTTACCGGTCTCGACATCAAGCCACCACGCCGCCACATTGGCGGCTCCTTGCCGGCCGGCGTAATCGATCGAGGTTGTGGCTTCGCTGCATCCGATCGCCCACGCCTGCTTCTGCGCGCTGGTGCCGCTGACCGACGCCGACGAGGCCGAGCAGTTGGACGTGACGTTTCGGCGGTACGCGCCGGAGTAACCGGTGTTGATGTACAGCGAAGCCGCCGGCGATTGCGGCGCGGCCGCGTACTCGGTGGCAAGACACGAGTTGGCGCTGAAGGGCCGGCCGCCATTGACCCCGATGATTCCGAAGGCGCCGCCAGGCGTCCCTCCGCCGCACTGCGGATAAGACACGTCGTAACCGGTCGAACCCGGCGTATAGGGATCGGTGGCTGCGTGCGCGGGGGTGGCATTGAAAGCCAGCGCGACGGCAGTTGAGGCGCCCAACAGGAAACCCAGGGAGCGTTTGGTCAGGCGGACTCTCCCACTGCCCGCGCGGGTCCTTCCGTCTCCTCAGCCACCTCGAACTCGGGCTCGAGCGCGTCGCGGATCGAGCGCTCCGAGATGATGCAGCGCTTGATCTCCGGTCGCGAGGGGATCTCGAACATCGAGTTGAGCAGCGCCTCTTCGATGATCGACTTCAAGGCGCGCGCACCTGTCCCACGCAGCAGCGCGAGCTCGGCGATCGCGTCGAGCGAACCCTTCTGGAAGACGAGCTCGACGTTGTCCAGCGAGAAGAACTTCTGATACTGCTTGACGAGAGCGTTCTTCGGCTCGGTGAGGATGCGCACGATGTCCTGCTGGTCGAGGTGGTGCAGCGTGACGATGATCGGCAAGCGGCCGATGAACTCGGGGATGAAGCCGTACTTCAAGAGGTCCTGCGGCTGAAGGTGCTTCAAGGTCTCCGATACGGCCTTGCGCTCGTTGCGCGTGTGCGGTGCACCGAAACCGATCGCCCGGCGGCCTATGCGCTGCTCGACGACCTTCTCGAGACCGTCGAACGCGCCGCCACAGACGAACAGGATGTTGGTCGTGTTGATCTGGATGAAGTCCTGGTGCGGATGCTTGCGACCACCTTGCGGCGGCACGTTGGCCACTGTGCCTTCCAGGATCTTGAGCAGGGCCTGCTGGACGCCCTCGCCGCTGACGTCGCGCGTGATCGACGGGTTGTCGGACTTGCGCGCGATCTTGTCTATCTCGTCGATGTAGATGATCCCTCGCTCAGCGCGGCTGATGTCGAAGTCCGCGGCCTGAATCAGCCGCAGCAGGATGTTCTCCACGTCCTCGCCCACGTAGCCGGCCTCGGTGAGGCTTGTCGCGTCGGCGATGGCGAATGGAACGTCGAGGATCTTCGCCAGCGTCTGCGCCAGATAGGTCTTGCCGCATCCGGTCGGGCCGACCAGCAAGACGTTCGACTTCGTCAGCTCGACATCGCCGACCGACTTTGACGCGCTGATCCGCTTGTAGTGGTTGTAGACCTGGACGGAGAGCACCTTCTTGGCCCGCTCCTGACCGATCACGTACTGGTCAAGCGCGGCGCAGATCGTCTTGGGATTGGGAATGAAGCCGGTCTTTTGCTTCTTCGTGCCGGCGGATCGATTGTCGTCCTCGAGGACCTCCTGGCAGAGGTCGATGCACTGGTCGCAGATGAACACTCCCGGGCCGGCCACCAGCTTGCGCACCTGGTCCTGTCCCTTGCCGCAGAAGCTGCAGCGCGTATAGCGTCGGCGGTCTTCTCGTTCGTTCATAGGTTCCTGTTCATTGTTGTCTTATGGCGAGGCCGGCGCCGGGGGATTATGGCCCCAGAGAATCTCGTTGGCAAGGCTTATGCACTCGCTGCAGATAAATACCCCAGAGCCCGCGATCAAACGGATACCACCGTCGCCCTGGGCCTTCCCGCAGAACGAGCACTTCGGTCGATGCCTTTGGACCTCGTCGCGCTTGGCTCTGCGTCGGAAGATCATCCTGCGGCGACCTTCTCCTTGACCTTCTCCTCGTCCTGGGTTTCCTTCTTCGCCTTGTCGCCCGGCTTGGCCGGAGTGAGGATGATGTCGTCGATCAGCCCGTACTCCTTGGCGGCCTCGGCCGTCAGGAAGTAGTCGCGCTCGGTGTCGAGCGTGACCTTCTCGATCTTCTGACCCGTGTGCCGCGCGAGGATCTGGTTCAGCTGCTCGCGGGTGCGCAGGATCTCCTTGGCGTGGATCTGGATATCGGTGGCCTGCCCCTGCATCCCACCCCACGGCTGGTGGATGAGGATGTTGGCGTGAGGCAGCGCGTACCGCTGCCCGCTGGCGCCGCCGGCCAGGAGGACCGCGGCCATCGAGTAGGCCATGCCGATGCAGATCGTGGAGACCGGCGGGCGGATGTACTGCATGGTGTCGTAGATCGCCAGTCCGGCGGTCACCTGGCCGCCTGGGCTGTTGATGTACAGGGCGATCTCTTTGTCGGGATCTTCAGACTGCAGGAAAAGCAGCTGTGCGACGACGAGGTTCGCCACCTGGTCGTCGATCGGCGTGCCGATGAAGACGATGCGCTCTTTGAGGAGTCGCGAGTAGATGTCGAAGGCCCGTTCACCGCGGCCGGTGTTCTCGACGACCATTGGGACGAGGTAGCTGGACGGATGCTGGATCCGGTTGATCTTGGCCATCACGTCATTCTAGACACGGGTCGCCCCGGTTCAGTCAACCCCAACGATCTGCAGGAGGCGATCGAGGACCCGTCGCCGCCGCAGACGGGAGGCGAAGTAGCGGCGGGCGGCGGCGCTCTTCTTCAGCTCGCCAACCTGGCCTTTGAGCTCCTCATCCGCGGCCGCCTGCTCCTCCAGGAAGTTGGCGACGTCCTCATCCGTCGGCTCGAGGCCTTCCCGCTTGGCGAACTCGGCCAGCACGAGGTCGACCTTGAGCCGAGCCTCGGCCTCCGGTCGTTGGTCCGCCATCCACTGGTCGACAGACCTGTCCAGGTACTGCAGGTATCGATCCAGCTTCAGGCCCTGGCGGCTGAGCGTGCGCTCGAGCGATTCGAGCTCGCTCGTCAGCTCGCGGTCGACCAGCGACTCGGGCACCTCGACCGACGACGCATCGACCAGGGCCTTCACCACGGCCTGCTCGCGCTCCATCTTCGTCACCGCGTGCGCCGACTCTTCCAGCTCCTCGCGAACCGCCTGCCGGTACGCCTCGGCGGTTTCCTGCTTGCCGTTGGTGAGGCTCTTGGCCAGCGCGTCGTCCAGCGCGGGCAGCAACTTCTCCTTGACGCCGCCAACCGTGACGCGGATCGTCGCCTCCTTGCCCGCAAGCTCTGGGTTGCTGTAGCTCTCGGGAAAGGTGACCTTCGCGTCGCGCGTCTCACCGGCGAACGTCCCGGGCAGGACCGCGGCCAGCTCCGGCAGGAGAACGCCTTCCTTCACCTCTGCCTCGGTTGACTTGCGTGACTCCGACTCGATGATCTTGCCGTCGACCTCGACCTCGATGTCGATGACCGCGATGTCGCCGGCCCGCACCTCGCGCTCGACCGGCGTGATCTCTGCCATCGGCTCGCGCAGGTCATCGAGCCGGCGCTCGAGCATCTCGTCGGTGACCTCATGCGAGTGGTCCGGCGGTTCCACCTTGAGCGTGGACGTGTCGGGAAGGGTCACCTCGGGCATCACGCTGATGGTCGCCTTCAACTTGGCGGGCCGCCCCCGCTCGAGCTCCAGCACTTCCACGTCAGGGTTGTCGATCGGGTCGATCGACTCCTTGTCCAGCGCTTGGCGAATGACGTCCGGCACCATCGTCTCGACCACCTCCTCGCGCAGCGCCGCCGGACCGAGTCGGGCCTCGACCAGGGCGCGGGGTGCTCGGCCGGGCCGGAAACCTTCGATCTTGGCGCGAGACGCGAGTCGGCTCAGGACCCGCTCGTACGTTGCGTCGACAACTTCTGCGGGCACCTCGATGTTCATGCCCACCTGGCTTTTGGGCAGGCGCTCGGTGATCACGGAGACTTCTGGAGCCACGGCTCACGAAAGTCTACGTAGAGCCGGTGCTCAGCTCAGACGCAAGGCAGCGGCGGCGACGGGCACGGAGTCGGAACCGGGCTCGCCACGATCGGGCCGGTGCCCGAGTCTGGCGGCACCACGTAGGTGGGTGAGCTGGGAGTCGGGCTGGGCGGGTTGTCGCCGGGCAGCTTGGCGATGCTCCGCGCGTCGAGCAGGTACCAGCTGTTGTTGGGACCGGCCACCACACCGGGAGGCGCGGTATACCAGCGATTGCCAGGGACACCGGCCAGCGCGCTGGAGACGAAGGTGTGAACGCCTGGGGAGGCGACGAACACTCCGTCCGAGCCGTAGACCATGAAGTGCCGGTTGTCCAGGATGTCGCCCACCCACAGTCCGGTCGCGAGGTCCGGGGTGAACGCGATGGTGGCTGCGTCCTTGAAGTTGTCGGTCGTGCCGGTCTTGGCCGCGACGGTGCGGTCCTTCCAGTGCAGCTGGCTGTTGCAGCCGAAGATCATGCAGCGGTTCTGGTCGTCGGCCATGATCTGGGCCATGATGAACGCGACCGCGGGATCGATCGCGAGCCGCGCGCGCTGGTCGGGATGGTCCTGGTAGAGCACCGTGCCGCGTGAGTCGCTCACGGTAAGCACCGCCTGCGGCGAGTGGTACACGCCCATATCGGCGTACGTCGCGATCCCCTCGACGTGCTCGAGCAGCGTGATGGGGTAACCCCCGAGGGTCAGCGAGGGTCCGTATTGATCGCCCGGCGCCGTGGCGTTGTATGCCCCGTCGGGGTTGATGTACCGCGGGGTGACTCCCAGGTTGCGCATCCAGGACAGCACGGCGGGAACTCCGATCGAAAGCTCGACCTTGACGGCGGCGATGTTGAGCGAGTTGCCCATCGCCTTCTTCAGCGGCAGCACGCCGTGCGACTTGCCGTCGTAGTTGTAGATCTTGGTCGTGCTGTACGCGTCCTTGTAGATCAGGGGGCTGGGTCCGTCATACACCGGCGTATCGACCGTCGCGGCACGTGCGTTGATGACGGCGCCGTACGTATACGGCTTCATCGAGGAGCCCATGTTGCGAGGGATCGTCGTGTAGTTGATCTGGCCGCCCTTGGAGTTGTAGCTCGGCGACCCCACCATCACGAGGATGTCGCCCGTGGTCGGCTGGACCGCCACCAGGCCCGACGACAGCACGCCGTTCTTGTCGCGCCACAGGTTCTTGGCGAGGTTGCTGCTGACCACCGATTGGCCGGCCTGCTGCATCTTCCAGTTGAGCGTGGTCTTGACGTTCAGCTGCTGAACTCCGGGCTGAAACCCGAGCTGACGCAGCTCGGCGAGCACGTAGTCGACGAAGTGCGGCGCGAGGAAGCTGTTGATCGGCGCCTGGTAGGTGAGCTTTTCGGCCAGCGCCTTGTCCATGTCCTCTTGGGAGATGAAGTTCGACCGCACCATCGCCCGCAGAACCTCGGTCTGGCGCAGCTTGGCTGAATCGGGATGCAAGACCGGGTTCCACTCGGTCGGTGCCTGGGGGAGGCCGGCGAGCATGGAGGATTGCGCAAGGTCCAGCTGCGAGGCCGGGATGTGGAAATAGCCTTCCGAGGCCGCCTCGATCCCGTAGGACTGCGAGCCGTAGAAGCTCTTGTTCAGGTAGAGCTCCATGATCTGGTCTTTGCTGTAGGTCTGGCTCAGCTCGTAGGCGAGCGCGACCTCTTTGATCTTGCGGCTGATCGTCTGATCCGGAGTCAGAAACTGCTGCCGGGCCAGCTGCTGGGTGATCGTGCTGCCGCCACCCACGATGTGGCCGGCACGCAGGTTGTCGAATGTTGCGCGGACGATGCCGGCGAGATCGAAGCCAGGGTTGCTGTAGAAGCCCTTGTCCTCGATCGCGACCGTCGCCTGGACCACGGTCGGGGCGACGTCCTTCAACTTGACCGCGAGCCGGTGGTCGCCGTGGTTGCCGACATCCGCCAGGACCACCTTGCCGGTGCTGTCGTAGATGATCGTGTCCCCCGCAAACGCCGCGGAGTCGAGGCCCTGGATCGAGGGCAGGCTGTCGAAGAAGGACTGGGCGTAAGCGTCGGCCGCAACCCCGATCACAAGCATGACGGCGACGACCGCCCCCAGCCCTCGGAGCAAAGAGGCTCGGCGCATCTTCTGCCCGATCGGAGACCACGCGGCGTGAATCCGCGCTCGAGGACTGTGTCCCCCCTTCGTCTTGATCCGCCCAGGTACGTTTCGAGCCATGCTTGGGGAGCGCAGGGATTCTACGCTTTCCAATTCCCCCCAACGGACGGTAAGGAGGGAGGGTTACGCGGCCCTGCCGGGGCGAATTAGGGTGCGCGCGACCAGGTAGGCGGCGAGGCCGGCGGGGGATCAGAAAGATCGAGAGTCGCCGGGGCGGGCATACACGTCGTCAGCGGAAACCAAGCGCTCTTGGCGCGTTCCCGGAAAGTGCACCCGGACGCCGGGCCTGCCAGGGCTCCCAAGCTCCCAGCCGGCGGCATACAGGCGGGCGGCTTCGCCCAGGTCGGAGGCGTTCGCGAGCTTCACCCCGTCGGTGAAAGTGAGGGTCTGCGACCGCGAGCCCGGGAACCCCAGGCGGACCTGACCCCCCGTCTTGAGGTTGTAGGCGTAGTCGTCCAGGGAGCCCCCCTCGCTGCCGGCGACCAGCTCCGCGATGGTGGGCAGCTTGCCCTCCTTCATCGACGCCTTGAGGTCGGCGCGACTTGTCCGCTCGGCCAGCCGGCGCCGCCGCCGGAGCTCGGTGAGGAAGACGTCGCGCTGCCCTCGCAGGCCGGCGAGGCTCTCCTCCAGGGGCCGCATCCGCTCGCGAACCTCAGCGGCCCGTCGCTCGAGCTCCGCCGACTCCAGCTGCGTCAGATCGTCCTGCACTGATTGAACCTTAAGGAGTGTCACTCATGGTCGGCGCGACGCCTCCGGAAGGCCGCGTACAGCGCCACGTCGTAGACGATCTTCAGCCCTCCGCCCGCCAAGAATGGCAGCCCGAAGGCCGCGGCCCCGATGGCAATGCCTGCGATCGGCGGCCCAAAAGCCATGGCCGCCCCACGAGCGGCCCCCGTCAGCGCCACCGCAGCAGCGCGATCGGCCGGCGGGACGATCGAGACGATATAGGCCTGGCGCGCGGGAACATCCATCTGCGACAGCAGAAAGCGCGCGAAGAGGAGACCGATCGCCCAACCGATGCTTGGGCTCAATGCGACCAGAAGGAGGAGGAGGTTGCTCGGGAGGTGGGTGAAGACCATCGTGTTGATCAGCCCGATACGTCCCGACAGCCGCCCGGATACTTCGTAAGACACCGCCTGAAGCAAGGCAATCACGGCGAAGGTCGGGCCAAGCAACGCCGGCCCAGCCCCGAAGCGGACGTGCAGCCAGTAGCTGATGACCGAGTTGGTGACGAAGCCGCCGGCAAAGGAATCGAGCGCGAATAGGGCGGCCAGGCCGGCCAGCAGCCGGCGGACCTCGGGCCGTCGCAAAGCGCCGAACGCGGGCTCGCGTCGCTCGGACTCGATCCGCGTGCTCATCAGGACGGGCAATCCCGCCGTGATCACGCCGATCGCCGCATAGAGAAGGAAGAAGGCGCGGGTGCTGCCGAACGCGGAAGCAAGCGCCGCGGCCAGCCCGCCGGCCGCGTTGAACAGGCCGGCGGTCAACGAGTAGCGCGCGAACGCGATGTTGCGGCTTGACGGGGGCACCGCCTCGGCCAGGGCGGCTTGCTCGACCGAGGCGAAAGGGCCCAGGTCCACGCTCGCCGCTCCGAGCATGCCGGTGATCCCCGAGGCGACGAGCCAGAGGTCCTGCGTCGCCAGGGCAAGGTCGAGGCCGGTGACTGCCATCAGAACGCCACAGATGGAAAGGGCCATCCTGCGTCCGACGCGTGCTGCGAGGTAGGTCATGGCGAGCCCGGAAAGGGACGCCGCCGCGAGGCCGATCCCGAGAGTCACCCCGATCAACGACGCGGACAGGCCGAGGTGCTCCAGGTGGACTCCGATAAGCACAGCGGCAAATCCGAAACCGAATGCCCGCAGTCCCCGGCCCGCGAGCAGGAGTGCGCGGTCCATCGAGGGAGGCGGCGCTATGCGGTCATTTCGCGCGATGCCGGAATGCTTGCACCGCCAGCGCAAGGACGAGAGCCAGCAGCAGGGCAAACACGGCGGTGGGAATCCCCCACTGGCCCGCGAAATCGACGAGCGCCAGCGGTACGAGAGGCTTTTTGAGAGCAGCCGCCTGGACAGGGGTCGGGCTCGGCGCCGGCGCGCTGACCGTGAACGCGATGTGGCCCTCGCCATGGGCTTTGGTCGGAGCGCCTACGACGGGAACGGTGGTGCAGCTCGACTGGCAGCGGATCGCGATGAGCGAGGCGCCGCCTTCGGTCGCCACCAGCATGTCTCCCTCCTGCACGCCCGCGCCGGCGATGTTGTCCGATGTCAGACGGAGGACGTGGTCGCTGCCAGGGTGGGGACTCCCAGGCGTGAGCCGGTCGGCGTAATAGGCAGCGCCTCCTCGACTCAATAAACCCTGCGGGACGAACGCCAGGCTTTCGACTCCGATATCGCCGCCTGTCGGAAGTGACGGCCGCGCGACCGTGCTGACCTTGCCGTCGCGTGCGATCGCGTAGATCTTTCCGCTCAGCTCATCGGGCGCGATCAGGGCGCCGGCGAACGATCCAAAGGTCGACGGGGCGACCGCGAAACCACCTTCGAGCACGGGAGCCGAGCGCGTGATGACCGTCACCGCTCCGCTGCAGTCGATGGCAAAAAGGGTGGTCTTGCCGCCTGCGGCCCCGGTCACGAGGAGACGGTGATCAAACGAGCCGAAGGTGTCGAAGGCAATGCCGCTGAGGCTGGTGACCCCGGGCAGGTTGGCGAAGGATCCGGTCTCGTCCCCAGCCGCGTTCACCCGCGTGATTCCGAGCGGCACGTGCAGGCGCAACACAAAAGTCTCGTCCGGGGTGAAGCTGCATTCGGCCGCGGCGACGTCGCCGCCCGGGGAGACCGCCAGGTATGCCTCGGCGCCGGGATCCTCGTGGTAACCGCCGGGACCGCGCGCAAAGGGGGTCTGGTGGCCGGCGGCGTCGACCAGGTAGAGGGCGGCCGATCCCGCCACCACGAAGCTGCCGTCCGAGCGTGGGCCGCCGACATCGAATGCGCCCTTGACCGCCTGCCAGGGCTCCCAGGCGGTCGCGGCGGCGGCCGCAGGGACGACCGGCGTCAGCGCGATCCAGGCACCGATCGTGACGGACGCCAGGGCGGTCAACCGGTATTTCAACTCCGCTGTTGAAAAACTCCTAGAATTGACTCGTGGACTCCAAGCGGGACACCATCCTTGCCTTCGTGAAGACCCGCGGTCACGCCACTCTAGGCGAGATCGCGGCCCATCTCGAGATCTCGAAGCAAGCAGCCATCCGCCACCTCGAGGCGCTGGAAGCTTCGGGGCTGGCCACCGTGGCGCGGGACGAGGCCCATGGTCCGGGGCGGCCCGAGAACGTCTACAAGCTGACCCCTGCCGCCGGGGAGCATTTCCCAGACGGCCACCGCGAGCTGACCGGCGACCTGGTCGACTTCATGTCGACCGAGCAGCTGAAGGAGTTCTTCATGCGTCGCGCGGCCCGGTTGGAGGCGGAATATGCGCCGCGGCTGGCGGGCCTAGACTTTGCATCGCGAGTACGCGAGCTCGCGAGGCTCGCTTCGGAGCATGGCCACATGGCCGAAGTATTGGAGCTTGGTGATGGTGGCCTCGCGATCCGTCACTGCAACTGCCCAATCCAGGATGTCGCCGCCCGCACCGGCCTGCCGTGCATCAACGAGCAGCAGATGTACGAGCGGCTCCTCGGCGCCGAGGTGGCACGCACGACATGGATGGCCGACGCGGCGGACGACTGCACTTACGTGATGAAGGAGAGCACCAAGAAAGTTGGCTGATTTCGAGATCAAAGACCTGCGTGCGAGCGTGGAGGGTCGCCAGATCCTCAAGGGCGTCTCGCTGGACATCTCCAAGGGCGAGGTACACGCGGTGATGGGGCCCAACGGCTCGGGCAAGTCCACCCTGTCGCACACGCTGATGGGCCACCCCGGCTACACGGTCGATGGTGGCAGTGTCCTGTTCAAGGGACAGAACGTCCTTGACCTCGAAACCGACGAGCGGGCCCGGCTGGGCATGTTCCTCGCCCTCCAGTACCCGGTCGTCGTCCCAGGCATCTCGATGGCCAACTTCCTGCGCACCGCGCTGAACTCGAAGCGCGGCTACGACGGCAAGGACAAGTCCAAGCAGGTCACACCGAAGGAGTTCCGGTCGATGCTCAAGAGCGAGCTCGAGGTGCTGCACATGGACGACTCGTTTCTGCCGCGCTATATCAACGACGGGTTCTCTGGTGGCGAGAAAAAGCGCGCCGAGATCCTGCAGATGGCGATGCTGAAGCCGGAGATCGCGATCCTCGACGAGACCGACTCAGGCCTCGACATCGACTCGATCAAGTTCGTGGCCGAGGCGGTGAACCGGATGCGCGGGCCGGACCTCGGGATCCTGATCATCACGCACTACACGCGCGTCCTCGAGTTCATCAAGCCGGACTTCGTTCACGTTTTGGTGGACGGCAAGTTCGTGCTCTCGGGCGGCCCGGAAGTTGCGGACCGTTTGGAGAAAACCGGTTACGCGGAGTGGGGTCACAGCGAAGAGACACCACAGGAGGTTGCCTGATGGCCACGGTTCCCAAGATCGAAGTCGGCTCCGACTACAAGGAGAAGTACGGCTTCTTCGTCCCCGAGGACTACATCTTCAAGGCCAAGCGCGGCCTCAATCCCGAGATCGTCAAGGAGATCTCGTGGATGAAGAAGGAGCCCGAGTGGATGCTCAACATGCGACTCCGGTCGCTCGAGATCTTTCGCAAGAAGCCGATGCCCAAATGGGGCGCGGACCTCTCGGTGATCGACTTCGAAAACATCTTCTATTACCTGAAGGCCTCCGACAAGCAGTCGAAGAGCTGGGAGGACCTGCCGCCCGATATCAAGGCGACGTACGACCGGCTGGGCGTGCCGGAGGCCGAGCGTAAGTTCCTCGCCGGAGTATCGGCGCAGTACGAGTCCGAGGTGGTCTACCACTCGCTGCAGAAAGAGCTGACCGCCAAGGGCGTGATCTTCACCGACACCGACTCGGCGCTGCGCGATTACCCCGAGCTGTTCAAGGAGTACTTCGGCACGGTGATCCCGCCGGCGGACAACAAGTTCTCCGCGCTGAACACGGCCGTGTGGTCGGGCGGCTCCTTCATCTATGTCCCGAAGGGAGTGCGAGTGGAGGTCCCGCTGCAGGCGTACTTCCGGATCAACGCGGAGAACATGGGCCAGTTCGAGCGAACGCTGATCATCTGCGACGAGGGCTCGTTCGTGCACTACATCGAGGGCTGCACCGCCCCGATCTACACGACGGACTCGCTGCACAGCGCGGTCGTCGAGATCATCGTCAAGAAGAACGCGCGCTGCCGCTACACGACGATCCAGAACTGGTCGACCAACGTCTACAACCTGGTGACCAAGCGCGCGATGGCGTATGCCGACGCGACCATGGAGTGGGTAGACGGCAACCTCGGATCGCAGATCACCATGAAGTACCCGAGCGTCTACCTGATGGAGCCGGGCGCGAAGGGCGACGTCCTCTCGGTCGCGTTCGCCGGCAAGGGCCAGCACCAGGACGCGGGCGGCAAGATGATCCACGTCGCGCCGAACACGACCTCGACCATCACGTCGAAGTCGATCTCCAAGGCGGGCGGCCGGACCTCGTACCGCGGGCACATCAAGATCTACCCGGGCGCGAACAACTGCAAGTCGTTCGTCAAGTGCGACGCGCTCCTGCTGGACGACGAGTCGCGCTCGGACACCTACCCCTACAACGACGTCGACGCGGAGAACGTGACCCTCGGCCACGAGGCGACGGTGAGCAAGGTCAGCGATGAGCAGCTCTTCTATCTGATGAGCCGCGGCATACCTCGCGCCGAGGCCGAGACGATGATCGTCAACGGCTTCATCGAGCCGTTCACCAAGGAGCTTCCTCTCGAGTACGCGGTGGAGCTGAACCGGCTCATCCAGCTCGAGATGGAGGGCTCGGTAGGCTGAGCAGTCTCGTGCGGGCGATCAACGAGAGATTCGGTGGCCAGGCGGGCCAGATGCTAGGCGCCGCCGAGCAACGGAGCGAGCGCATCCGGCGGATGCGTGAGCGAGTAGCGGAGGTGGCAACGACGCAGATGGTCTGCATGGGCGCCGAAGATCCGTTGTATCGGCCCGCACGGGACTGCTGACCGTGGCGATCACCCCGGAGACCCTGGACCAGCTCCAGGGCGAGCCTGGCTGGCTGCGCGACGTCCGTCGGAAGGCGCTGGACAGCTACGACCGCCTGCCCACGCCAAGCAAGACCGACGAGGAGTGGCGGCGCACCGACGTCAGCCGCTTCGACCCCAACCAGTTCTCGAAGCTGGAGCACCTCGACGGGCAGAAGCTGATCCTTCCGTCCGCCCTACCCGAGGGCGTGATCCTAAAACCGCTGCGTCAGGCGGCGAAGGATCATCCGGAGCTCGTGGAGCCGCGGTTGTTCTCCCTTGTGCACGCCGACCGCGACCGCTTCGCCGCGCTCCACGCCGCCTTCTTCACCGGCGGCACGTTTCTCTACGTCCCCGATGGCGTTGTCATCGACCAGCCGGTGATCGGCCAGCACTTTTCGCATGAGGGCGGGACCAGCGTCCTCCCCCACACGCTGATCGTCGCCGGGCGTAACACCCGTTTCGATTACCTGGACGAGTACATCGCGGAGCGCGACGACGAGACCGGGTACCGCACCGGTTCGACCGAGATCTTCCTCGGCGACGGCGCGCAGGTCGGATACGTTGCCGTGCAGAAGTGGGGCCGCAACGTCTGGCACTTCGCAGATCAGCGCGCCGAGCTGCAGAAGGACTCCTCGCTGCGCCTCTTCAACGTCACGCTCGGCGGCCGCTTCTCCAAGACGCGGGTCGAGGCCTCGCTCGCCGGCGAGGGCTCCAACGCCGAGCTGAAGGCGATCTACTTCGCCTCGGGCGAGCAGTTCTTCGACTTCCACACCCTGCAGGACCATCGCGTGGGCAACACCCGCTCCGACCTGCTGTTCAAGGGAGCCCTGCAGGACGTGTCGCGAACGGTCTACGCGGGCCTCATCAAGATCGAGAAGCACGCCGCGCGCTCGGACGCCTACCAGGCGAACCGCAACCTCGTCCTGTCGGACAAGGCCAAGGCAACCTCGATTCCGATGCTCGAGATCGACAACAACGACGTGCGGTGCACTCACGGCGCGACCGTCGGCCCGGTCGATCCCGAGCACCTCTTCTACCTTCGCTCGCGCGGCATTCCCGAAGCGACCGCGAAGCGGATGCTCATCCAGGGTTTCTTCGGCGAAGTCCTGGACCGCATCCCCTTCGAGCACGCACGCAAGCTGGTCGAAGCTGAGCTGGAGTCTCGCATTGGCTAGCCACCGCGTGGCGTCGGTCGACGAGATACCCGCCGACTCGATGAAGCGCGTCGACGCCGGCAGCACGCCAGTGTGTCTCGCCCACGCCGAAGACGGCAACTTCTACGCGCTCAACGACGTCTGCACCCACGAGGAGTTCTCTTTGAGCGACGGCGAGCTGTGGGGCTTGGACGTCGAGTGCCCGCAGCATGGTTCGCGATTCAACCTGCAGACCGGGAAGGTCACCGGCCTGCCGGCGGTCATCCCCGCGAAGACCTATCCGGTGAAGGTCGAAGGGTCGGACGTCTACGTCGAGGTCCCGGAGTGACGATGGCCATCCGCACGCTCGATGTGACGTCCATTCGGAAGGATTTCCCGATCTTCGAGACCGGCATCGCCTACCTCGACTCGGCCAACACGTCGCAGCGCCCGCGCCAGGTCACGGGTGCGATGCTCGAGTACTTCGAGAAGTTCAACTCCAACATCCATCGGGCCGCCTACCGCATCGCCGAAGAGGCCACGGTTCGCTACGAAGCCACGCGGGAGAAAGTGCGCGCGTTCATCAACGCCGCTTCGACCAAGGAGATCATTTACACGCGGGGCACGACCGAGGCCATCAACCTTGTGGCTTACGCGTGGGGCCGCAAGAACATCTTCTCAGGCGACCTCATCGTGCTGACGATCCTCGATCACCACTCCAACATCGTTCCCTGGCAGATCCTCGCGGCGGAAAAGGGAGCGCTCATCGAGTACGTCGACATCGACGAGAAAGGGGAGCTGCGCCAAGACCAGTACGCCGATCTGTTGAAGCGTGGGCCGAAGCTGGTCGCGTTCAATCTCGTCAGCAACGCGATGGGCACCATCAACCCCGCCAAGGAGATGGTGGCCGCGGCCAAGAAGGCGGGCGCGACCGTACTTGTGGACGGCGCGCAGAGCACGCCCCACCAGCCAGTTGACGTGCAGGCGCTCGGTTGCGACTTCTACGCCTTCAGCGGGCACAAGATGCTCGGGCCGACGGGAGCGGGCATCCTGTACGGCCGGCGCGAGCTGCTCGAGGCGATGGACCCCTTCATGGCGGGCGGCGACATGATCAAGACGGTCCGCGTCGAAGGCACGACGTACCACGACCTGCCGTGGAAGTTCGAGGCGGGCACGCAGGCGATCGCCGAGGTCATCGGACTGGGTGCCGCGGTGGACTATCTGACCAGCCTGGGTATGGACGCGGTGCGCGCGCACGAGCTGGAGATCACCGAGTACGCGTATGAGGCGTTGAGCGAGGTCGATCACCTGACCGTCTACGGTCCGGCGCCCTCGCGGCGCGCGGGTGTCATCTCCTTCGCGCTGGAAGGCATCCACCCGCACGACCTGGCAACCATCGCGGACCGTGACCAGGTCTGCCTGCGCGCCGGCCATCACTGCGCGATGCCGCTGATGACGCGGCTGGGAATCCCCGCCACCGCGCGCGCTTCCTTCTATGTCTACACGCTGAAGGAGGAAGTCGACCGGCTCGTAAGCTCCATCAAGGAAGCGCAGAGGATTTTTGCTTGATGGCCACAGCTGACGACCAGTTCTATCGCGAGTACATCCTCGACCATTACAAGAACCCTCGG
>WNGI01000197.1_pt1 | contig 40492 bp, 66 predicted proteins | sample 5400621 | NCBI WGS metagenome assembly WNGI01 (sample SAMN13153374, study PRJNA577476) | soil metagenome | isolation source: 20 cm soil or saprolite under Garry oak tree replicate 1 | place: USA:California | collected 2016-06-15
TGACCCCGAGGGCGATAGCTCGGTTGATAAAGCCACGCAAAAAGCGGTCATCGAAGAAGTCGACAAGCAGAACAAAGAGCACGCAGAGAAAATGGCAGCCATCGAGGCCAAGAACAGGCAGAAAGACGCCCAGGGAGCCCAGGCAACGGTGTTCTACACGGAACCAGCAGGCTTCAACGGCCATTTTGCAGAGTTCATCAACCTGAAAGAATTTGCCGCGGGATTGAACGAAGTCGCCGCCGAGGGACTGCGCCAGCTTTTGAAGCCCTACACCGCCAGAATCACGAAAGACAAGACTCTGTTGGTATCTACTTCGAAGCTCCCCGAATTGCTTGAGAAGCTAGCCGGGGATGCTGGGATTGCAGTCAAAAAGCTAGAGGCCCGCTAGGATGCCCACGTTTCAGGAGGAGCTTGAGCGCATGATCTGGCTAAACAAGGAAGGCAGCATCTTGGCCAGCGAGAGATGTAAAGTTATTTTCCCACGCCTCGAAGCGAAAAAACGAGCGGAGAACGCTCCGAACGAACAGGGCAAGCAAAAGACCAGGCTGATCAAGGAGTTGCACACGCCGGAAGCCTACAGCGAATGGAACGCGGAATTTTCCAGGTACACCGAGGCGGCCGGCAATCCCATTATCGCTCAAAGCATCATGCTGCGGCTGCTCCAGCAACTGCCCAGCGAAAGCATTACGAGGCTATCGGAAGATGAAGGCTGACCGCGCCAAGACTATCGCGCAGCAGTACCTTGACCCGAAGAGTTTCATGCGTGCGGATAATTCTGAAGTTCTGAAAGGGGAAGATTGGATTGCGAGAAAGCGGGAACTTTGGGAGCGGGCGGGCGGTCGTTGCGAATGGGTGAGGGACATAGCTGACCCGTTTTATCCCCTGAATTCCCCTGAGACAGCCCGCTGTGCGCAAGAGGGCGTAATCCCCGCGCATGTGATTCCGCGGTATCCCCGGCGCGACGACCGTTTGAGTAATCTGAAGTGTTAGTGCTTGGAACACGACCGACTGACCGAGGCACAAAGCTGGCGCAAGCCCCGCTGGAGCCGCAAGCCATGACCTGCGAGCAAAAAGAGAGGGAGCGGGTTGAAGAGGCACTCACAAGAATCGGTCGCATCGCGCTGGGTGGCGTTGGTGACAATGGAGGTTATATTTTCTATGCCAACGACGTGAGGAAGATACTTTTAGAACTTCAAAGCGAAGCCCAGCTCCAAGAGCACATGCTGGTCTGCCCGTCCTGCTCCCGGCAGCAGAGCGTTCACAAGAATCATTGCGCCCGCTTGATGGAACTGGAGCAGCAGGCCATGAGGCAGGCGAAGGGGGGATCGTGAGCAAGCTGAAATTCAAGGTTGGCCAGCGGGTCAGATTCTGCTTGCAGGGAGAAATCCGTCAATTAAAGGGCGGCATTGCCTATGTTCAGATAGTTGTTCAGGACGGCGAACACCACATTTTCAAGAATGCTGTTTGTTATCTGGATGAATTACGCCTAATTAAGAGACGCTGAGCGGGGCAGGGCAGGCGAAAGGTGGTGGGGGCGATGGCTGAACCTAAAGAGCGCGTACTGTGGCATCAATCCGGCGTGAACAAGCATGGCGAGGCATTCGTTCAACTTCTCATGGACGACGAAGTGATTTGCCAGTTGTCGCCGGAGGAAGCGCGTGACCACGCGAAGAACATCCTCGAAGCGACCGAAGCCAGCGAGCAAGACGCCTTCATGCTGGACTTCATGCAGAAGAAGGTCGGGCTGGACGTTCAGAGAGCCATGCAGGTGATCGTGGACTTCAGGCACTATCGAGAATCACGCGGCAAGAAAGGGCCACCGTCAGACGCGCGGGAGTTTGTCAGGACCGACAAGCATGAGAAGCCGGGGGAGCAAGCAGCAGGCGGGAGCGCCGCCGCGGGGGGTGAGAAATGAGAAAACTGTGCGAGAAGTTCTCTATCGAAGGTGAAGAAATCATCAAGACGGCCAACGGCGAACCTATTCCGCATGATGAGCCAATATTCATTGTGCGAGCGCGCGACCGATTAGCTCAAAAGCTACTCACGGCGTATCGCTTGATGTCACTTGAGGATGGCTGCAATGAGTACCATTTCGCAAAACTCGACGTACAAATCGCGGCCTTTACCAAATTCAGGGAAGAGCATCCTGAACGCATGAAGCAACCAAGTATTACGAGAGGGAAGTGAGCCAGCTAGCAGGCAGCAAGAAGGGGAAGGGAAGCGATAAAACTTGAATTTTGTGTGGATAAAGTCGCGTCGAGTGACCTAAGTTGTCGCTCCACACAAAGATGCTGGAGGTCCCGGTCCAGTTCTCTGCTAGTCCCGTGGCTGGACCGGGGTCTCTGGTAAAAGAAATTTTGGAGATACGCATGAATGAACCACTCAAGATTCTATTGGGACTATGTATCGCGGTGATGGTTGTCGGGATACTGTGGGGTGCGCTGGCAAATCCCGTCAAAATCTTTCTCAATAGAACACTTTTTCGTTCAGAAAGGCATCGCTAGCAGGCAGCAAGAAGGGAGACGCACGGTGACGCTAGAAGAGAAGCGCGAAGCATCTCTGGCTGAGCTGCTGGCTTGCATGCGGCAAATCATCAGCGAAGATACGCGCAACCTGAACAATGCCAAGTGGCTCGCAGCAACGGCACTGGCAACCATGGCGACGATTTCAGAGCAGGGACGGATTCCGAGCACCGAAGAAAGCGTTGAATGGGTAAAGCGACAGGGATGGGCATTTCTGAATTAAGCTAGCAGGCAGCAAGAAGGGGAAGGGGCGGAAAGTGAGCAAGACTGAGGTTGTACGTTTTATTGCTAGCCAGCGCTGTTCTGGACCGTGTAGGCAATGTCTCCGTTTCGCGGAACTAGAGTTTAAGCGGTTGGTGAATCGTTGCAGGCCAAGAGGGAAGGGGGCGGAAAGTGGCAGTGAAAAGGAAGCGCATAGATCGAAGGTTTAGAGTTAGAACTGAATACCAACGGAATTGGAGACACGCAAACAGCGACAAGGCGAATGAGTCCTCGAAGAAATGGCGACGTGAAAATAAAGAGATCCTTAGCATTCAAGCACGTCTGAGGAGAGCGGTTCGCAATGGACTCATAAAGAAGTCACCCACTTGCCAAAAGTGCGGTCGTTTGTGCTTGACGCAAGGACATCATCGCGACTACTCAAAGCCATTAGAAGTTATTTGGCTTTGCGCGTCTTGTCACCGAAAGGAGCACAGGGCATGACCCGCCAACAAGCTGGAGTGAGTGCAGAGCAGGTAAAAGAAGCGTGGGATGCATGGAACTCACCAGCAAGACCTGTAGGCACGGTCACTCGCTTTCAGTTCATAGCCGACCGCCTGAACGCCCTAGCCACCGCCCCGCCCGAGCAGGCGTCTCAAAAGCAGCCATGCGAGTGTGAAGTTTTGTGCTCGAAGATCGCAACTCCTCTACCTCCGGGTCGCTTTTGCATGGCCGACGCCGCGCAGGAAAAGATGCGAGCCGAGCCACCGCAAGCCGGGTGGCAGCCCCACGCCGTAAGTGCTGGGGCGCTGAGTGCGCCTGACGGGTATGCTTTTCGTTATCCCGATGGCATTCGCTTCACGACAGGCGAGCCAATCAATGGCAGCAGGCCCTTGGATAGCATCCCGTACTATTTTGAGTCGTCGCTCGCCGCCCACGATCAAAAGGTGCGGGTCGAGGTGATCGAGGAAGCGGCGCAAGCCTGTGAGAAAAGAGCTATCGCTTACCAGTCGATATCTGCAACTACGAGCCACGAGTGTGAGCAATGTGCAGCGGCCATCCGGTCCCTCGCCTCGGGAGCGGAGGAAAAGGAAACGAAATGAGCAAATCTGCTAATCAAATCATCAGCGAATACATCCGGTTATTGACGACTGGCCACGTGAAAGGAATTGGCAGAGACTTCACCAAAGAAGAGACAGAACTTTGCGTCTCATTGCTGCAAGCCGTCGCAGCAGATATTGAATTTGCAACGCCACCAGACGAAAAGACGAAGCTCCTGACCTCCGTCCTCGACATCCTCACCCACGCCACCTGCGAGCGGCCCGAGGGAAAGAGTTGGCTGCTGGGACCGGGAGAGGTCGAGGCGGCGGTGCTGGCTCTGGGGGAGCAAAAGCCATGAACGACAAGTACAAACTCGAAGGCCACGAAGTTGTGCCTGTGGATGATTTGCTTGAATGGGGTAGTTGGTTTGAGACCGCAAATCGGCACGTTGGATTAGATATTTTTGGCGACGTGCGAGTGAGCACCGTCTTCCTCGGGTTAGATCATAACTTCGGCAACGGAGAGCCGCTGTTATTCGAGACGATGGTATTCGGTGGCCCGCTTGACGGCGAGCAGGAACGCTACTGCACTTGGGACGAAGCAGAAGCAGGCCACAAAGTGATGGTTGAGAAAGCCCGGCCCTCCCCAGCCGCCAGCAAGCCCGAGGCTGGCCAGCCATGAACGAACGCGGAAAAGTTGAGCACGGCTCTGACGTTTGCTTCTGCGGAGACTATCGCTCGCAGCATGATCGTGCCAATCGCAGCGATTCGGAGCACAGACAGTTATGGTGTTTCTGCGGCTGTACTGGCTTCAAGTTTGGACATCGCGCGAATGCCGACGAGCAAGCCCATTGGGAACAGTATCACGGGAAGAAAAGCGGCAAGCGAGCGGAGCAATGAGAGTGCTGGACTTGTGCGCTGGCGAACTTGGCTGGAGCAAGATATTTGCTGCGCGTGGGCATCAGTGCGTCTGCGTGGACCTGAAGCATCCAAAGATTCTTCCTTCAGGTTGCAGGTTTATCCAGACTGACATCCTGATGCTCTACGAGGACTATGGAATTGTGATTCCTTGCTCTGGCTCGCAAACGGAGGAACGGTTCATCTTTGATTTTATCGTCGCGTCCACTCCTTGCGAAGAGTTCTCGGTTCACGGCATGAAGCACTTCCACCCGAATCCGAAGTATCCCGAAATGGGCATCAAGCTGTTCAATCACACGCGCTCGCTCTGCGAGGCCAGCGGAGTATCGTATGTCATGGAGAACGTCCGCGCGGCGCAGCAATTCGTCGGGAACGCGGTGCATCACTGTGGGCCGTTTTACCTGTGGGGCCCAGGCGTCCCGCCATTAACTCAATCAGGGGATCACGAAATCGGTGCATGCTCTGCAAATGGCCGGCGGAAGTCTTTCTGGACCTGCGTTCAACAGGCTTTCAGCGGAAGAGAAGCGAGCCTACAGAAATAAATCTCTCTGGCAGAATGCGAATTCCAAAAGCCTGGAGCGTCAAAAGTGGACCGCGCAAGTAGCTACTATCCCGCCCGAGCTTGCCAACTGTGTCGCCGCCTACGCCGAGCGCTTGCTGGAGCAGCGAGCCGAGCAGCGCCCCCTGCACCGTGAGGCCGCCAAGTGAAATGCTGACGCTGGTTCCAGTTACGCTTGAAGAGGCCAATGCTTTCGTGGAACGCTGGCACCGTCATCACAAGCCCGTACCAGGAGCGAAGTTTTGCGTAGGATGTTTCAATGACAAGACTACAGAAATCTGCGGAGTGGCAATCGTTGGCCGACCTCTTGCACGAATGCTTGACGATGGTTGGACACTTGAAGTCAACCGGACCTGCACAGATGGTACTCGGAATGCGAACAGTTTCCTTTATGGCGCAGTTAGGCGAGCTGCTTGGGCGCTCGGTTACAAACGACTCGTCACTTACACGCTCGCAGAGGAATGCGGGGCGAGCCTTAGAGGCGCTGGCTTCAAACTTGTGGGTGAAGCTGGCGGAGGCCCATGGAGCAGAGAAAGCAGGCCGCGAATCGACACGCACCCGCAGCAAAAGAAACTCAAGTGGGAAGCTGCGGCTGCACCGTGAGGCGAAACCGTGAGCCGCTGGCCGTGGAACTGAAATTCGAGCTAATTCTGGATGAGCCAAAATTCTTCCGTGAAATGAAGATTGGCTGCTGGAGGTTAGTGCATGACTATGAAAGCGGCGAGGGAACCTGGTACTGGGAGGGAGCCAAGCATGACGAAACCGCAGCCCGACAGCCGCGAGAGATTAGCCGAAGCCCTGCAAGCGGAGAAGCTGCCAAAGAGATGCAATCTCCACCCGCGCGCTTGCTGGTACGACGGACCCGAGTGCCCCTGTTGTAGCGCAGAGAAAAATTTTCTTGCGCTGACTAAAAACATGGAGGACAATTAGCATGGAATTCGGACGGCCCGCTGGTAGATGTTCTGCCAAGGACCGCCAGCACCGTCCGAGTTCCCCGAAAGGTCCTTGGCGCATGAGCTGGCACGCTACTGCTTCTGTAAAACCAATCACACATGATGCTTTTGGAAGAAAACTCACCTCAACTGAAAAGTTAGTTCTTCTAATTTTGTCAGATTACTTTGATGATGGGAGTCACTGTGCTTGGCCTGGAATTTCTCGACTTGCTACTGAAAGCCTTCTCTCTCTTCGTCAAGTGCTGCGGGTATTGAAGTCCTTGGAGGATCGCCAGTTAATCTCAACGGAACGACGCCCAAACAAGAGCAATGTGTATCGCTTTAAATTTCTGCCATCTGCTGAACGATGCTGGTATTGCGGAATTGATCTTGACGATATGAACCGCGTCCAAGATCACCAAACACCGAAATCAAGAGGCGGAGGCGCAGGAAGAAATTTAGTCCTTGCATGTAAGAGCTGTAACAGCGACAAAGGTGCCAAGACTTTAGAGGAATATAGACTTTCCCAGTTCGATGCGAGCCACAAATTCTTTGGTGAGGTAGATGACAATTTGTCACGCGCAGAAAAGGTCAATGTCATACCGGAAGTGACATCCACGGCAGAAAACATGCCGCAAATGTCACATGAGCCTTTATCTGAGCCGTTAGGAACCGTCATTCAGCCGCTTACGCGGCCTGTGGTTGATATGGCCAACGAAGCAATCAGAGAAAGTCAAAGGACCGGAGAAGACGCGGACGCGATTATGAAGCGTCTACGGTCGGAGGTTGTGCAGTGAGCCTCCAAGGCGAATCCACGCTGAACCACGCGGAGAAGATCACCGAATTCCGCAAGCACATCCACAACCTCTCGGACCACTTGGAAGAGATGACGCCGACCGAGCGCGGCTTTGTCGAGCGGATGACCGAGCAACTGGAAAGCTGGGGCGACAATACCAGCATCTCGAACAAGCAGCTATTCTGGCTGAGGGATTTGAGTTTGAAGTACTGAGGGCCCGGCGGCGGCGCAGCATGGGAGCTAAAGAGGGGGAGGAGCGAAAAATGGGTTATCAGCACAATCTGGCCTTGAAGCATCACTGCCGGTTCGCGTTCGAAACCGCGCATCCAAGGTTCCATTTCGTGCGCCGGGGCCTGAGCGTAATCATCTCGGTCAATTCGGGCTATGAATGAATCGAGATGGGCTTCGGCGGGCCGGTCTGGCACTGCTCGGTTTCTAATCCGGTGATTGGATTGAGTGATTCGCGTAGCTGCCGCGAGATGGCTTATGAGATGCTTGCTGGATTCGGCGATGCATCGCTTGGCGAGTGGACCGAAGACCGGCCAAAGGCGTTCCATTTGCGCAGGCGGCTGAATGCAGCGGAGGAAAAGCGAGTCGGTCCCGCAGTGGATTGCCGCACGACCGCAGAAGGCCAGCAGCGGTACGAGGCAATAAAGCCGGTCCTGCCAAGAGAAGCTTTGTACCTTGTGCGGGAAGAAGTGCCGGGGATTGCGATTTGAAGCACGAATTAACCATCACCCACGACCTGCAGTTCATTGCACGTCCGTTCTGCATTTCCTGCTCGTGTGGATTCAAAGCATCAGCGGAGACGCATGCCGAAGCCAAGCGTATCGTGGAGTCACACCAGCGGCTGGAGGAGCAAAAGGAAACCTTGAAGGCTAGGGGGTTTTTGAAGTGAGCGGCGATAAAAAATTGACAACCGATGCACTGGAAACACTCGGCACGATCATTGATGAGAAAGCGGGGCGCGATGCCATTCACTTGGCCGTAGAGCCAGCCATTGCCGCACAACTCTTGAAACCGGGCACGCACGTGGGTTTCATTGAGGGAGGCGTCGGCGTTTGCGAAGACCCTGTTGGGATTGTTGATCCGTTCTTGAAAGAGCCTGTAACAAAAGGGCAGCGCTTCTGGCTGGTGGTCTACCCACGCACGATCACTTCACTGCGCCACGTTTGGACGCATCCGGCATTCGGAGAGTTACCCATGTCAGTATCGGAGGATAGGAAGAAGCGTTCTGAAGAGTGGCTGAGAAATTATTGCGCAAGTGAGAGCGATGCGCCCGAGTATGAGACTTTGCTTGCCCTTGCTTGCGGCCAACTGGACGAGGACGGCGGATGGTCGCACCAAGGAGAGTATTTGCTTTGCATGGGCAGCGATGCCCACGGCCAGATTCCTCCCGACCTGTGGGACCATGTGGAAAATGTCCTGGGCAAAAAGATTCCAAGCGAAAAGCGGGCTACCTACTTTTCATGCAGTTGCTGAGTTTTGAGGCCCCCGCGACGGAAGGCGGAGGCCCGGTGTGATTCCCTTTTTCCGCAGTTGCCAGCGAGGATAGCATTTCCCGCTTGACAGGCAACCATCTATCCGGTATACCGTGTGCATATGGGCAAGCAATATCTTTCCATCCGCATCGAAGAACGGCTGCTGTCGCGGATCGATCAGCTTGCCAAGCGCACGCGGCGCACCAAATCGCAGGTCGGTGAAATGCTGCTGGAGCAATCCTTGAAGGAGGACAAAATGGAACCGAATCCCATCTGGCGCCAGGGTGATGTACTTATTCGCAAAATCAACAAGCTGCCTGACGGCAAGCGCAGAAAGCGCCCCACGGGTCATGCGCTCGAAGGCGAGGCTACGGGGCATGTCCATCGCATCTTAGAGTTGGAGCAGGCCGAAGTGCTGGAGATCGGCGAGGGCTTGTTTGTTTCGGTTGGCGAGCAGGGCGTCTCGCTGATTCATCCCGAACACCACACCATCGAACTTCCTGCTGGCGATTTCGAAATCACCCGTCAGCGAGAATATTTCCCTGACGAAATCAGGAACGTTCAGGACTGAGCATGAAGCTGCCAGCATCTACGCAGAAGATCATCGCAGAATTGAAAGAAGCGTTTGCTACCTCGCGCTTCGATGAAGGGTTGGTGCGCGAAGGCTTTGAAGAGCATCTCGAATTGCTGAAGCTGCCCAAGCGAGCGGTAGTGTTCCATCCCAATCCGGTGCGAGCAATTCTGAAGATATACGAATTAACCGGGGCCGCTGCCGGGGCCGCTGCCTGGGCCGCTGCCTGGGACGCTGCCTGGGACGCTGCCGGGGCCGCTGCCTGGGACGCTGCCGGGGCCGCTGCCTGGGCCGCTGCCGGGGCGAACCCCTGGAGGCCATTCCTCAAGATCGTGAAGGGCGGTTGCTTGTTTTTCTGGATGACACGCGATGCGGTCCACGTGGCTCAAGCACAGATATTTTCAATGGAGCATCCATCAGGCCAGCGGCGTCTGCATTACGAGATAGGACCGGCCATTGAATACCGCGACGGCAGCGGATTATGGTTCTGGAAGGGCACGCAAGTCACGGAGCAGACGATTCTGCGTCCCGAAACATTCACGGCGGAAGGAATTCTGGCTGAGCAGAACGCCGAAGTGCGGCGCGTTCAGATCGAACGCTTCGGCATGGAGCGGTTCATCCGCGAGGCTAACGCCAAGATTATCCATTCCCATGAGATGGGGCAGCTCTATTCGCTGGACCTGCCGAATGATCCAGACCGCAAGCTGAAAGCCGTGCTGGTGAAAGACCCTTCTACAAATCGGGAGTATTTTTTGCGCGTACCGCCGACCATCGAGCGGGCCGATGATGCATGCGCATGGACGTTTGGCTTTGAAGGGCTGGAAGCAAAGAATTACAGGCCGATAGTGGAAACCTAGCAGAAATCATTGCCACTGACGAGGTAAACCGATTTATCGATGATTCTAGACGGTAGGCTGGCCAAACATTCCCTTGAGTCGTGAAACGGCGACTTCGATCAGCAAGCGAATAAGGCTGTCTTTTACTTCCAGCCCCGCGGCTTTGGCTCCCGCAGCGATCTTGGCGAAGGCCGCGACGTTCTTTTCGGCTCCGCTGGCCATGTTCTCTACTTCCTGCACGGCTTCCCAGGCTAGTACTCCCAGCTTGCTCTTGAGCAGGGATTCAGCGCCGATCGCAAACGAATGAGCGCTATCCATTCCAAAAAGCGCCACAAAAGCGTCACTTACATAAATTCCAACATGGCGGAAGATGTGCAGAATGGTGGAATACCAATGGTTCGGAGGTGTCACTACTTTTGCGGAGGTGCCCATAAGGGGATTCCTTTCTGCTAAAATAAACGGCTGAGAGCAGCAGTCCTTTCGTGGAGGACCAATGCCGAAACGCCGCATGAGACGGCATCCCGTTACTCAGCCGTCCGACACATCCTACAAGATAATCGCCCTCACCAGACAACAAAATACTTTAGTTGATGCTGACGATTATGAATGGCTCAATCAATGGAATTGGAATGCGCACTGGGACTCTCACAGGCGTAGTTTCTACGTCACCCGCACTATCGCCGATTATAGCATTCCCGGTAAACCGCGATGGACATGTATTCGGATGCATCGCGTAATCCTTAATTGCAGTCCAGGCGAAGACTGCGATCACAAAAATCACGATACTTTAGACAATCGAAAGAAAAATCTTCGCAAGTGCAGTGTTGCGCAGAATGCGCATAATCGGAAAATTCAAAGTTCTAATACTTCGGGATTCAAAGGTGTGACATGGACTAAAACTACTCGCAGATGGCGAGTAAAAATCACAGTCAATGGCTGTGAGAAACATTTGGGTTATTTTCATTCTCTTGAGGATGCAGCCCGCTCATATGATGAAGCCGCAAAAGTCTATTATGGCGAATTCGCTGTTCTCAATTTCCCATCTACTTTGTCTTCGAACTGACTTGAAATCTTTCGATGTTCGCCTTTTCAAGCATGTCGGCAGGGACAGCCAATGTAAGAAAGTCTTTCTTTTCGAGCGCCTGCAGGCTCAAAAACATAGCGGTCGCGGCGTCCTGCATAGCGCTACCCTCGCCAGACCAGATAGCCCACCGAGCCCTGCCACTCCGCCACAAAAATGAAACCTGTGCAGAGTATAGCATCGAAACGAAAGCGTTGATCTCGTCGCGCTGGAGCCCGGCCTGCTTCATGCCGCTGTACCATGCGATCGGATCCGGAAACGCGAGGAGGTTCACGGCGTGGGAGGCACTTTTGCGTCATGGGCGGAAAGCCCGAAGAAAGCGATAGCCGCCGCGATCCCCCACTGCTCCCAGGTCATGCCGGACTTGTAAGAGTTTGCTATGATCAGCGCGGCCGCGGCTATACCGGCGGTCGAGGTCTTCCAGTGCGCCAAAGCGGCTTTCAGGAAAGTCATGGGCACCTCCAAAACTAAGGGCGGCACAGCCAGAATTGTGGGGACCCAGTGCTCTGGTTCGGAGGAGGAATCTAGCGCCGCCGCCCCGTAAATAAAGTCTCGCTTTCGCACTTGCGGGCGTCAACGAGCAATTCCGCCGGCGTTTCCTATCGGTACCATTGCGCCAAACTGCTCTTTGCCGTAGAGTTGCGGCCACATCTTCAGCGGGGTTGTCTCTCGGGGTTAAGGGCACCACCCAGGCGGTTCCCTTGCAACGCTGGTACTTACTTCTTCGCGCTCACAACCATATATTCCGCGACAGGCGATGGCCGCTGGCGGTGCGCATTGACTCCTGCCGGTTGCTTATCCGAAAAATGATCGAGTTGGGCGAGTTAAAACCCCTCCCGCCAGAGAAATCGAATGCTGCATCAGGAAAATAAACTATCCGGCGTATCCGGCTTGCGCTTGGCGTAGAAGATTTTCAATGAGGCGCTTATTTTATTTTTGTGCTCTTGCGTCAGTTTTGTTCCAGCGCGTAATTCACTAAGCCTTTTCCGCTGTGCGGGCGTGTATTCCCTTCTGCGATAATTAGCTGAAATTTTTGCCCGAATTTCTTGGCTGTGAGTGTATCCGACAGAATTGACTATGCCTGTCATGCCGCGCCTGATTTTTTCTTTATGTTCTTCTGTGAGTCTTTTGCCTTTATGCACGGCGCTCAATTTCGCTCTGGTTATTTCGTCAGGGCGAAAGCCGGAACTACCGTCACCGCCATCCGTTGCGTTGTATCCATGAGGCCGCTTGGTTCCGTAAGCGATAATTGCCTCTCTCTCGCAACAATTCGCTTCTTCATTCATGCAAATAACTACTGGCTCGATGGTGAATTTGTCCTCGCCGTATTTTTTGATTGCATTGTACAGGGGAATGTTCGGCGAGTTCAGCCTTCGCATGTCGTATAAATGCCCGCGCCATCGATCAGACAAGCGAGACCTAGTTTTCCCAATGTAGGATTTGCTATTGACCAGATTCGTGATCTTGTAGATCGTCGTTGCCATTAGGGGAACTTATATACTCTTCGTATATTTTAACACACTTGTCACCCCTCCGTAAATCCGTACTCCACGATTTGCTCACTTCGGTGACGTATGTGACGGGATCGGAGGCCGCAAGCGCAGCGGCATAGTGTGGATAAACCGTGGAAAGCCTTCGCAATGTGTTCATGCGGTCGGAAAAGCAAGCTTTGAGATCAGGATAGCGAACAAATCCAGCGCTCACCGTTTGCCATTCACCGCCAAGAAATTCCTTGGTTGGGAGGGAAACAGTCTGATAGACCTCATGGATGTGTTTTTTCATGCCAAAGCCGTTGAAATCGACACGATATAACAACGAAGTGCCATAGCCGGATTCCAGTGCCATTTCACAGGCAGCCATTGGTGGGAAGATATGCCCGCCGTCGAAGGCCGCATCCGCCGTGGCATCAAGCCATTGCTTATTGGATTCGCTCATCATAGATGTTCCATCGCTAATCTCTCGTCGACGCCCGCGTTGCTGATCATAATGTCGTGCGCGATGTCGCGGTCCCGCTTCTGGGTCACTTCGGTGTGGACACGGTGCAGATGGCCGGCGGCACATGTCGAGGCTTCCTTGTGCACGAATGGCTTGATGAATTTTTGGCAGGCCGGAATATCCGGGAGCGTCCCAGGCCCGTGGGCTTCCATCCACAGCCGGTAAAACTTCTGCATCCCAACGGCCACGCGCTCTTCCATCGTTTCCGCAAGTCGGTAGTTGGTCTGGTCCGAGGCCATTGGTGGTCGTCTCCCGAGCTGGGACTCATAGTGCCGCTCTGTTCCTCAACATTTGCAAAATCTCCTGATCGGACACAAGCCTTCGAAACACCTCGATAGATTGTAAGCGGTCCTGCTCGGAAACATCGGCCCATTTCTTGGCGAAGGGAGTCACGGAAGTTTTTGAGTGATTAGTCATCTCGAATATAAGTTGCGCTTGAATGTCAAAATGGCGCTTGGCCATCATTTCGGCGAGGTCTTTCATTTGGTGGGAAGCCCCAGTTTCAATTGAAGGAAGGGTAGGAAAGTCTCCCAGATGCGCAAGATCGTCCATGCCGCTCCGCCGCCAATGGCAAGCAGCAGACCCCATCCGACTTTCATGGTCCTGTTCATCGCCTTGATCGAAGTTTTCAGCTCGAGCACCTGAGTCTCGACAAGTTTCTCCAGCGTCCGTATGTCCTCGCGCTGTTCCATGTAGTGGCGGTCAAGCGTTTCGCACAATTGCGACTGCTTGCCAAGCTCCCCGCGCATCTCGAAGACAGCTGTAGCTACCAGACCGAAACTGTCAGGCGTCGGGGGCTTGGGCTCAGGCTTGGGCTTGTCGTTGGGCATCAGGTCACTGTAGACGAATCCAATTGCAGCCTGCTGCCGCTGCGCTGACAAGCTGGCTTTCGAGGATCGCAGTAGTGTTCGCGGCTAGCGTTGTTGGCGTTGCCCCTGCTCCTGTGATCGTTTCACTTGCGAAAGGCACAAGAGTTACTGCTCCTGCGTTGATGTTTCTACGATAGAGACGCTGCCCGGTGTAACCAACACATGAATCAAGAGTATGATTTCCGGTGAAGTTCAGCACGGCATATTGGTCAGCATCCTGACTCTGTGGACAAACAAGCGTTCCCTGTACGGTGATTGCGCCCATGCCTGCTGTAGCCGCAAAATAAGTAATCTGCGTTCCATTACTGGTGCGGATCAGCCAGTTCCCGCTATAACCTGCCGGGGTTGTACCTGCCACTGTGACCATATTCCCCTTGAGGCAGTTCGCTGGCGTGGCCGCAGAGGTCAATGTGACGGTGTTGGTAGCTTCACTTCCGGCAGTCGTTGCTACGGCTGCTGCAGCAGCAGAGCCGTATACGGTCGCCGTCGAGAAATCGCGGTTGCCATACAGGCGGTTGATAGCTCTCTGAATCCACGGCGTCTCGTCGTTGATGATGCCAACGTCCGTGACGTGCACATGATCGGTTGTAAAGTAGGTCGCGCTACCGTTTGCGCCGTCAGCCCCGAGATTCACATCCGCAGCGATGTCGGCGAATCCATCCGCAAACGTTGGCCAAAGCTGCCGTATTAAAGCGTTGTTACTGTTTTTGTTGGCGTCCAGTCCCGTTCTCGAAATCATGGACACGACAATGCACTTCCAACCAACGGCGTGCCTGGCCTGGCAGTAAGATGACAGTTGCGGAATGAAATCCGTGCTGGCGTCGTTTGTTCCGCCCCAAATAACAACAGTATTCGACGGAGCATAGGGCCGGTAGATCGGATCTATTGCTTGAGGACCAAATGGATTCAATGTAGTATCGAGTCTGTATCCCGCGCGGCCCATGTTGGTGATGTTCCAAGTGTTTCCGCCCTGAGTGTTCAGCGTTAGGTAAGCGGAATACGGTGAAGTGATGGCTGGCGTTGTCCCGATGCAACTTCCACAAGAAAGCGAATCGCCATCCACGGCAAGAATTGGATTGGAAGTAACTAGCCCGGGTGTCCCTGGAAAAATTGTCGGTGTCACTCCGCGGTTATACATCACCATTTTCAGATAGGCGGAATTCCGTGCAACTTCTGCAGCATTGAGGGGGCGATTGTAGAACAGCGCGTAATAGATGTTTGCATTCATGTACCCGTTGCTGTTGTAGTTCGGGTTGCTTCCCCCGGCAATTCCTCCCAACTGATAATTCCCGGTCGTTTGATGACCCTGTGAGCAGCGCTGCGCGAACCAAGCGTTAGAGGAAGTCTGACCGAAGCCGTTCTGGTCAACTCCATTAATATACATCGTATCGTTGCTCGCATGCGGCGCGTCGCAAACCATCACCCAGGCTACGTCGATGTTCCCCTCGATCATCGCGCGAGGCTGAAACGTGAGATTGTTGCCGCCTTCCATCCAGCCCGAGAAAATCCTCGACCCGGAAGTAAATGCTTGGTCGGTTTGACCGCCCTGAGTCAGCGATGGACCGGGAAACACGGTGAGCGAAAGAATCAGGCTGCTGGTCGTTGTCCCATTCCCGGCAACGAGGGCGCCGTTGGCATTTCCGACAGGATTGCCGATGAAAAGCTGAATGGTTTGCGCTGAGTTCAGCGCTGCTGGGAGGCTACAAGCACCAGTGCCAGCGCCAGCTATTCCGCCCGTAACGGCAGTGACAGCAGGCGGCGTCCCAACCGATCCCGTGGCGTTGTTTCCACTGCCGGAGTAATCGATCAGCGCGCCGCACGTCTCACCTGGTAGGATGCGATACTCGGCCATCAAGCCGGAGGTAACAGGAACGGCTGTGAGTCCTGGCTGACCGGGGATGGACGAGGTAGTGGAAACGCCGCCGCCTGCGTTGAGTTGCGCAGGTCCGACACTGTTGATGCTCGTAGAAACGTCTTGCGTGGCTCCCGAAACCGTCACCGCCGCCGAGGTGAAAGTTTGCGCGCCCTTGCCCGCCGGCGGCGGCGTCCCCGCCGTTTGCACCGTGAAGGTGTATTGCGAGCCGCTGGGGGTGATGGCGGAATTCGGCACCAATGACATGGCGAACCTGCCGCTCGAATCCGTGGTTACCGGTGCGGCACAGTAATTTGTTTGCAGCGAGGAATTCAGCGGAGCATTGGGCGTCAGGGTAGTCCCGCTTGCGGTTGGCTGGATCGAGCTGCTGGTGGTCAGGCAAGCCTGCACATGCGCGGGATAATAGGGGACCGAGTTGGGGTCGGTGAGTGTGCCTGTAACCCTGGTCAAGGATTGGCCAAAGGAGCAGGGAGCAAGGAGAAGCAAAAGCAGGCTAAGTTTTTTCAATTTACAGTCTCCAAAACTAATTGCCGCTGGGTTGCGCTGTTGGTCGCACTGGCGGCACTAAATGCGAACGCGCATTGCAAGAACAATTGCGCCGTTGAATCGATAGTTCCCACGGTCGCCGTGTTCGGATCGCCAAACACCGTATCGCCAGAAGGTATAGTGGCCGAAAGGTCTATTAAGAATTCTCCGTGTGCCTCATATGCAGAAGAAGCGCCAGCGGTCTGCGTTGTAAGTTCCGAACGCAAGGAAAAGTTTTCAGCGGCGATTGTTTGCGTGGCGAGCGCAGAAGTCTGAATGCTTATCGGAGAAATAACCGTACCGCTACCACACCCGGATACCGTGCACAGTTTCACTTTGAGTGTCATCTGTGCCGTAGAAGCGGCAGCGGTCGTATAAATTCCGGCTACCTTGACGCGCAGCGTGCGTCCCACGCGATTCAGTGTCCCTGCTGGAATAGTGCAGGCCATCAGGTTCTGGTCGGTAGTGACATTTGCGTTGACCGTTACCGGCGTGACGTTTGTGCATTGCCAAGCTCCGGTGGGAGAACTTGTGCCGTTGTTATTATTGTTCCAGCTCGGTGTATGCGTTCCGGAATCTCCGAACAAACCATCCCAAGTTGCTCCCGGTGCCGATGGTGGGCTTATCTCTTTCAGTACTATTTCTCCGTTGGTGCCAAGTGAAATTAGAGAGTTGGCATCGGGAGTTGTAGAACTCGCAGCATTCGCTGGATAGGTTGCCCCGCTAAAAACAGACAACCACGATCCAGTGCCGATTTGATGGACTTCTGTGGCGCTAGCGATTCCTTGGCAAGTGGTGTTAGAGAATGTGCAAAACTTCCAGCCGACATTGCTAGCCGCCTGCGTTGGCGGTGCCGAGGTAATGGTATCGGAACCTTGCATAAGCCAACTACCTGTAGAGTTAAGCGTTGCTTGGTTCACTGCGTTGTAGTCAAACTTCAGTTGTACTTGTGGATTGGTTCCCGCCAGCGGGCTGCTGTAAGAACTCCATTTGTGCTCGACTGGCGCCGCGCCGTTCCAGGTGCTGTCATACCAGGAGTGATTCACGCTTCCGTAGTTGTTCCCTGCCGTGGCTACGCTTTTCTCCGAGAGCCGTACGCCGTCCACCATCGTCAGCGGACATCCGATGCAATTAGGATCGCCGATCTGCACGCCGGAACTTTTCGCGTCCTGAACCCAGTAGCCGATGTACGGTTTGTTAGCCGCAGCCGTGTAAGTAGATAAGTAATCCACGTGAATGGGAAACAGTCCGTTGTCTGTAGCTGCGAAAGCAGCTTTCAAACGGCTGCCTAGGGCCGTTCTCGTTCCGAGGCCTCCGGGGGCCGGGTCGGCGCGGTTATTGAAAGTGTTGACTTCGACGCCAAACATCTCGGCGTCGCAACTGTTGCCCAGCGTGGCGCCGCCGCAAATCGTTAGCGGGTACGCCCCGGATTCCGTCCAGGTGCAAGTGCCATCACCTACTGAAGCTCCTGCTCCCGTTGGGAAACTGGGTTGCGAACCTGAACTGGTGCAGCCAAAATCCCCGAACGCTCCGCCCGTTTGCCGATAGAAATGTCCGTTTCCAGCCGTGGGAATAACCGGCAACCCGAATGCGTAGGAAGTCGTTCCCGCCCAGGTGTAAATCTGGTCCAGGACAAGGACCGGATTGAGCCCCCACGCACCGGAGTGGGAGGACTGTCCCATCAGCGTCACGGTTTCGAGGCCAGCGACAAGGTTAGAAGTATCCTGGGCTGGATTCGCGGTAGTCGAAGTGGATTTCAGGAAGCTGTAGAAATTGCCAGGCACGCCGGAGCCTGTGGCTAAAATATCCGAGCGGTAATAGGGAAGAACGTATGGCGAGGCTTGCGCGCGCGTGTCGGAAGAATTTGGAGAACTGTCCACGATCACGCTGTTGACCATTGCTGGAGCGGCAAATGTCGTGCTGGACTTTGGTCCCGTAAATGCCAGGGCTGGTCCGGTATACGTTTCCGTCCCGCTGTGGGTGCCCGCCGATGTTGTCGTATAAGGCAGCGTGGAAATGGTGACGCCACCGGAGAAATTAATCGCGCCTTTCGGATTTGACCCGCAAACCGGCTGCGTCTTGGTTGCGAAGCCCGAGGCCGAAATCTGCTCTTGATAGCATCCCACCGCCGCATAATATTTATAATTTCCGGCAGAGTCGGCGGTGACGATACTTCCAGCAATTGTGACCGACAGCGCCGAGTCGCTATAAATCGTCGCCAATGGGGAACAGGGCGTTCCTGTGGCCACATCTGTGCACACGCGGATGGAGGCTCCGGCAATCGTGGCAGTGGGTCGGATCACTTCCCCGTTGAATCCGGCCCCCTGCGCCCAGGCAGATACACTCGAAACCAGGATGGCCAGAGCCATCCAAACAAACTTCCGCATGGTGAATTTTCTCCTAAGAGGTTGGGCCGGTGAACTGGCGAAAAAATACCGTGACGCGAATCTTTCCGGCTCCTGGCGTGCCGGTGGTCGTGATTCTGAGTGGTGTCGCGGCGGTTTGCACTGGGCCAAGATTCGCGCTTGCTACCGTGGGATCGGCATGGTTGAGCCCCACTACCGTTGCGCCAAGAACGAGCTGGCCGCCTGATTGCGCCGCGGTGAAGCGTGCCGCCTGAGTAGCATCGCCAAGTTTCCAGTCGGTGGCCACGCTGATGGTCTGCGTCACGCGCGCCACTACCGCTTCAATGATTGAGTTGGCCGGCAAGAGATTCGCTACCGAGTTCGTGGTAGTGCCCACGGTCGATAGCGTCACTTCCTCGCTCATGCTTCCACGCTTCCATTGCGCGCCGGTCGCGGTTTGCTGGATGCCGTCTGCATCTTCGGTCAAGCCCGTAGTCGATTCGAGGGTGGTGAATTTCCCGGTGTTCGGAGTTGTCGAGCCGATGGGATCCGGAATCGCCCAGGTTTTGTCTTTCAGCAGGTCGGCGTTGAGATTGGCGACTTTGGTTATCGAGGCCACCACAAAAGGAGCACTGCCCGTGGCTACCGTCGAGGTAATCTGCCCGTTGGCGCTGAGCGTGGCGAATGCAGCCGCACCGGTAACGCTCAGTGTGGTGAAATAGCCTCCCTCGGAGATGTTCAACCCATCCAGCGTCCACACATCGGCATCCGCAACGGTGCGCAGCACCAATTTGTAGGCCACATTGGGAGCCAGCCAAATGGCAATTTCGCCATTCCCATCAGTCACGGCAGGCTGAGGATGCTGGGCGGATTGGTCCTGCGAGGTATAAAGCGGCGTTGGCGTGACGGTCCCGCTGAGGTAGCTATATAGCTTGTAACCCACCGCTGGCGAGCCGTCCGGCAACAGATGCCGGAACTTGGGATAGCCCAGGACTTTTGCCATCAGGAGCCTTTCGCCATCTTGCCTAGCGCCTCGAACTGGGGCGAGCGGCGTTTGCGGCGTTTGGCCAGCGCTTTGGCGAACTTGCTGCGCTTCGCTGGCGGAGTCTTAGCCACAAAATCTTGCCCTACCGCCCGGGGAATCCCGAGCGTGCTGTTTCCATGCGCCGCGACTTGCATTGTGCCGTACTGCTTTTTACTAACTATTGGCATTTAGGGCCTCCGAAATTTGATACTATATGTGACATGGTTTCAGCTGTCGCAGTGGTGTGCTGTTTGTATCTGCTCATTCGTTGGGTTGCTCATTTTCTGGACGAACGGGACCGGCGGTACTGGAAGAACTTGCGAGAGCAGCGGCGTATCGCGCGATACGGACCTGAGCCCGATTGAGCGGTATCCCTGCCCCTTTGCTCAAGCTGATAGCTAGCCTTGACTTGATAAGCGGATCGTCAATCACAGCTTTAAGAATACCAACTACTGCCGCTGCCCCGGTGCTGCCTGTTGCCGCTTTTACGCCAGCTGCCGCCAGCGGCGTCCCAATTCCCATCATTTGATGATTGCTGATGCGGTTGACAGCGCGTTCCAATTGTTTATCGAGTCCGATAAGGTTCGAATCACGCACATTCAAGTCGGCAATCTCGGGGAACTGTGCGGCAATTTCTTCTTTGAGCCCACGGGCAAGTGCCTTCTGAGATTCGACAGCTGCAGTACTTAACTGGCCGTAGGATTTTTTGATTTGCTGATAGGTGCCCTGCTTGACGGCTTGCGCCCGCTCCAGCGAAATTTCGTTTGGCTGGCTCGCTAGGAACTCGTTCCCTGTTTTGCCTACGGCAATCTGGCCCTTTACGGGATTGACTTGCCGCGAAACGTCAGCATAGGTATCCGCTAGACGCGAGGCCACGGAAAACTTGTTTACTGTCGCTCCCGCAGCGTTTCCAGCCTTGATTTTGTCGCTGATGGCCTGATTCACCTCATCCATGAGGTTCCCGAGCTTTTCTTGACCACCTTTGCTGACCGGAATGCCTTCACGTAGTCCGGTGTCGAGCACGCGGTTCCGTTGAGTCTCCGTAAGTGTCGTGGAAGGTTTCAAGGCACTTTGATAGAGTTCACGCCCCGTCGCCTGCGAGCGAATTGTTCTTGCTCCCGCCGCTGTTGAAGCCGCTCCGCCGGCCATTTCCGAGGCTGATAAAAGCGTATTTTGCAATCCTTCCGGGGTTCCTGCTTTCCCGATATTCTTGGCGACTCCATAACCGCCATGAGCAACGAGAGCGGGCCCGGCGATTTCTGGGGCGAGCGCCGCTCCGGCGGCAATGGCGAGATTCTTCGGATCCAGGGCCCCTGCTCCCAATTTTGCCGCATCGCTTGCGGCATTGAGATAAAAAGCGGATTCCGCTGATTTTCCTGAACCATCGCCTTTTAGTTGTGCACTCTCAAGTTCAGCGGCCTTCGATTTCGCCCAATCGGAAACGCTTTCAAGTCCTTTTTTGACCCAATGCTCCGGTGTGTAAGGGCCAACGGCTTTGAGTGTCGCTTCCCGTGCTTTTGCCAGTCCTTCTATACCGCTGTAGCGATAAACGGTATCCCAGAAATCAGGTTCCTTCTGTGTTTCTATAGCACTTTTTGGCGCTGGTGGCTTGACACCCATCACCTTGGCGATCATTTCAGGCGTGGAGCCATCGGGAAAAACATGAGTCGTTCCCTGCTCGTCTAAAACACGGATATCAGGCATTATTGCGGTACGAGTTGACCGTTTACGATCTTATAGTGAATTTCTTTTCCGCCAGCGGCGCCGCTTTCGACTGACGGCGCTTTCCCGCCCATGCGCGCTTTTATGATCCCGATTTGTTCATCATACGATTGGTGCCGGTTGGCCATGTCTTGCGTCAATACCTGAGCGACCCGGTAGGCCTGCTTCAGCGTGGCCTTTTCGGGAATGAAGGCTTCCACTTCCTTCCGCGCGGAATCGCTCAGCACACCTGTCAGGCCGGGACTGCTCGTAACTTTGGCGATTTCATTGATGGCCACTTGCCGCGCCGCGTCGTAGGCGGGCATGTCTGCGTTTCCAACTATGTTCTTGTCGATTTGGCGCAGCGGCGTGTTGATGAACGGGCTTCCGCTGTCCACGACTTTTCCGGCCTGTTGCAAAAACAGGTCGAGATTCTTCTTGGCGGTCTTCTCGAAAGCGCTCACGGAATCGAGGTTCCCCTGCAACTTCTTGAGCGAATCCTTGTTCGCGGCATATTCTGCCGAGCCTTCCGCCAGGCTCTGCCCCGCGTGCAAGTCTGCCGTGCGGTTCTGAATGGCCTTGTTCATTGCCAGGGCCGCGCCGCCGCGCCCACTCGGCGGAAGCTGGCCGGTTTGCCAGTACCTTTCCGCCGCCTGATCGAAGGCTTCGGGGGTCATGCCGAAGCGCTTGGCCACTTCCGCCGCTGGCCCGGTAGTTCCCACATTCTGCAAATTAAACGTTGCCGTTGGCGCCCTTGCCGCAATGGCCTCGCGCGCTTTCGTGCGATTCGCCGGCGTGTCAGGCAAACTCTTGCCAGCCAGCCAATCGGAAATATCTTTGTCCTTCTCGTTGTCTTTCCCCTCCATCGCTTTGTTGTGCCGCTTGGTTTCTTCCTCGGTGACAACATCTTTCACGTCGCGTGCCTGATTCGCCCAGGCCTGCAGTTGCGGCAAAAGTTGCGGCGTGAATTGCGGCGGAAGCTGGCCGGGCTTCACCATCCCCGATTGTTCAGCCATCGCTTTGGCGCTCGGGTAACTGGCGGGATTCATGATCACGCTTTGCGCCAGCGAACCCATCATGTCGGTGCGCGTTTTCAGGTTCTTGAGCGTCTTTTCATCGAGGCTTGCAGCTTTATCCTTCAGTTGCAGTAATGCTTCTTGGTGCGCCGCGTCTGCTTTGTCTTGTGTGTCAAATTGGCTTTGCACCTGCGGCACAAGATGCGGAGCGCTGCCAGCCAGCGAAGAGAGCATGGCCTGGCGGTCGAAGCTGGTTGTATCGCTTGGCGGTCCAATTACTGGGCTCTGCGCCGCGCCTCCGGCCAGCGGCAACCCCGCCACACTCATATGGCTCACTCCCGCAGCCGAGGCCGTCCGCATGGCTTGCTCATCGGCCTGCTGCTGCTGCAGCGATTTGAGTCTTAGGAGCGCTTCGCTGGTCTGTATGTCGCGCGTGCGCCGCGAATCCTGAAGGGATTTTATTTGCATCAACCGGCTGTAGGTATCTAGCAGGTCGGGTTGCTGCAATCCGCGGCCAGTAATGGATGGGTCTGTATAAAACGTCGCCATTTCAGGATTTCCTCATAGGCCGATGCCTGACCAGCTGTTGGGAGGTTGGGATTGCTTATTCATTTGGCTCAACAGATACCAGTTCGAGAGATTGTTCCCAATGCCGCTGAAAGCGTTCCCCCAGGCGTTGTACCCAGAAGCCCGTGCCGCCGCCGCCGCCGTCTGACCGCCAATAGTAAGATTCCCGATAGTGGCGGCGTTTTGCGAGCCGATGTTCCCCAACTGCGTTGCCGTGGTCTGCCCTAACCCGGCAATGGATGCCAACTGGTTAAACCGCGTGGATCGGTTTGTCTGGAAGCGGTTGTAGGCGTTCGAGTATTCGTTCGAGGCAAAATCCTGATTGTAGCGCGTGAGCGCCTTTAGCGTTCCCCCGGCAAGCACGCTGCCCTTCGAGGCTGCGGAACGTTCAAGAGCCTTCGCGCCTTCCGATAGCCTGAAGTCGTATCCAGGGTCAGTGGTGAAGTCGGAAGACGAGAAGTCGCGGTTCAGGGAGCCAAAATCGCTTGGATTCATCCCGCTGGGCGGCCCCGAAGCGGTGGTAGCGCCTGGCGTGGGCACAGTGGTCATCCCCATGTCGGTACGGTAGGGATTGCCAGACCCGTCATCGTACCTTTGCGGGCCGTGGATCATCCGGGTGAGTTCATCCGGTGGAATTCCTGTGGATTGCGCGGTATGCGTGATGGCCTGGTCGGGAGGCACGCCAATGCCCAGCAGGTATTGCAAGTTCTGGATGGCTCCCGAGCCCGCCGTGAGCCAGGGCTGCAAATTCTTCTGCGTGATGTCGAACTGGCGCTGCTGTTCGGCAATGGCGGTCTGCGAAGACTGCTCTGCAGCCTTGGCTTGTGCACTTGCGCCCTTGCCGGCAATCGCCGCTGCGCCAATCCCTCCCGCAGCCGCCGCCACCCCGCCAATGACAATCGCCGTGCTGGTCGCTATGCTCATTAGTTCACCGCGCTGCTTTTCCCCGCCAGATCATAGAAACAAATCCAGATCAGTCTTCCATCGCTCGGCGATTTCCCGAAAGCCTCGAAAGGGTAGCGGCTGTGGAAGAGATTTGTGGGATAAGTGATAAAGCGGTTCCACTTCATCTCCACGAACCAGATTTGCTCCCACCAATCGAGCACTTTCCATTCGCGGCTCATCATGGAATAGAACCACTCGGCATTTGCGCCGCGGCCTGTCAGTTCTTCCTTGCTGGGCAGCCGATCGAGGCCAAGTGCCGTATGCCGCCAGAAGGCTGTGCCGCCCTTGGCTTGCTCCGCCGGATTGAGATACAGAACGCTCGCAAACTCGGCGCAAATATCGTCGGAATGCACCCAGCTGTGTGGCAGTTCGCCCGCCAGATTCAAGCGAAAACAAGACAATCGCGGGATGATGGGATGTCCGATGGCTGAGGCAATTCTCTCGTACCAATGAGGCACAGGATATTTAGAAATGCCGGTGTAGGCGGCGCCGTCTGGCCCGGTTTCCGTCGAGAATTCTCCCGCAATCACCGCTTCACGGACTTCCCGCGCGTCGGGCGCGAAATCATCGAACTGGCGCAATGGAATCATAGTGTGCGCTGATAAGAACTTTCGACGTAGGAATATCCAAGTCTCTTATAGAGCCCTGCCACGCGCTCGTTCGGGGCAATCATCTGCACGTGGGAAGCGCCAGCCAGCCGCGCGCGGTTTTCCGTTTCTCGCAAAAGTTTCAACCCAGCTCCCCGGTGCTGCGGCTCTACCCACCAAAAAACTTCTCCAACGGTAAGATCCCCGGAAAGGAAGTGCGGGTAGATCAGAAATCCCAGCATCCCGATGATCTGCCCGTCTTCCTCGGCTACCAGAACGGAATTCCTGTCCGTGAGTTCCCTGGCCAGTTTGCGCATTTGCTCGGGGTTGTCGCTCAAGTGCGCTTTGTAGGAGCTTTCCCGGAGGAATCGCTGGCCCATTTCGACCAGTCTACTGAGGTCGGCTTCCCTGGCTTCGCGTATCATCCGTGCTCTTTCTGCTTCCCAATTTCAGAAAGCAATGCCACTGCCGCCTTTTCGGCGTTCTCATGCTGTGTGGCGCAGAAATCGCGTGCCGCGGAAAGGCTTGCGGCCAGCTTTTGCAAGTCTCCGGCTACTTCGGCGGCCACGGTATGTGCATGGTCGCTGGCGGGATTCGCGCAGCAGCGGATGGTGACGGCGAACTGCCCGTTAGAGAGCTTTTCGTACTTCACGATTTCAGTGATGTGGGCCATCAGTTTTTGAATACGTTATGAGCAATCTGCCCGTTGGCCAGCGCGAAGCAGTGCATTTCATCGCTCATTCCCGCTTCCAGCTGCAAATTGTAGATGGTGCCCCAGTAAGGCATCGGCTGCCCTGGGAAAATCGTGTCCGCGGCTACCCACTCCCCGTCCTTGTACAGCCGATGGCCGGGAGTAACGTGCTGGCCGTCCTCCATGCGGCAGAGCGGGCCGTCGTAATCGTGCTCCAAGAGCTTCATCACGCGCCGCCAGCCGGCGAGACTCAGCACTTGATCTCCTTCGCGGATTTCCGAAATCGGCACGCACCCGCGGCGGGTTAGCACCAAGGTTCCCGCAGAAAAGCATGCTCCCCCGCCTCCGCCTCCGCCCACGCCTCCTCCACCTCCCGTAGTGGTGATTTTCCCAAGATAAAGCCTGCCATCATTCGCCGTCACATTGGGATTAGATGTACTGGCCTGGTAGGCAACGGCCCCGCCAAGAAAAGTTGGATCATCCGCAGTGACAAAATAAGTGCCATAAGCCCCCGGATCTACGCTGCCGGAATTGTAGGCCACATCGCCATCGGGAAACCGTTGGGTGGATGCCGCGACATTGATGGTTGTTGTGGTTCCGCTTTGCGTGAGCGGTTGCGTCGTTGGCGTGTAAGAAGCCAGCGCCGCCGTCGCTCGTTTGGTTCCCGCTAAACGGCTATTGGCATCCAGAGCGATGAAGCCGCGCTTGCCTCCGGCCAAGGGAGACCCAGCGCCATCGGCGGCTATCTGGTCTGTGCTGACCAGTTTACCGAGCTGCGTGAGTGCCGGATCGGTCTTCGACACCAAATCACGGATCAATCGCAGCATCTCGGGAGTGGGCTTGCCGTCGCTATCGACAATCGGCCCGCGAGACCAGGAAATCGGACGGGGCTTTGAAACAGCCATTGGTCAACCCTTACTGACTGGGCGTGTTTGCGACAATCGCAGCAGCAAGCGCGTTGGCCGAATCCGACATGGACTTCACGGTATCTTGCAGCGCCGCGCGGTCGGCAGCCGAAATAGGCCCGCTCCCCGCCAAGGCTACCGTGAGTTTAGTGAACAACGCAATCAGGGCCGCGTTGGCTGCCGCTTCAGCGTCGGTATTGGCCTTAGCCTGCGTGATGATGGCCTGTAGGTCTGCATCCATTTGATTCTCCTTTGCGAGTAGTAATCTAACCGCTGACAGAATCTCGTCCAACCGGGTGTCGTGATGGAGGTGGACGTGGAGATTCATTAGTATCCGCCCGCCATCGCCTCCAAAAAGGCGCTGATCCATACCTGCTTTACAGGTTCCGTGCTCTTTACCTCATACACGCGGTCCCGCGCTTCGCCTAGACGCCTCCAAATCGCCATCCGCCGGTATTCGCCTTGCTTCCCCATGCTGGCTAAGCGTTCATTCGACCAGGTATGCCCGCCATCGTTCGACCAGCGCAGGGTAAGTTGCGGATCGCTCCCCTGACCGGCCGGCAACCCTACTCCCGATTCCAGATCCAACTGGAAGGCGCCGTGGAAGATGCGCTTCCCGGTGCTTGACAGGTGCGGGGCGCGGCGCAGCCACATGATGGGTTGGCCATCGTCGGTAAACACCGCATCGCTCATTTCGTACAGGTTGCCATTCTCGAAATCGCCCACCAGGTGCCGCGTGCCGTCGAAAATATGCTGCTCGGCGCGATGCCTGGTAATCGTGCCATCCGCTTTCAGGCTTTGCCGCTCATGCCACAGGCTGGTAGCGGCATCGAAGATCCAAGTCGTCGCCGCTGCCGGAAAATTCAGCGCATAGAACGAATGGCCGTCCAAGATGTAGGTGTAAGAAGTGGCGCCCGAGAGGTTCCCGTAGGTCGAAAGCGCATATTCTATGGCATGCGTGGAGATGCGCCGCGGGCTATAGCTCTCGGCCCGCTTGACGATTGCCTGCCCTTTGTCGTTCACCATCACGTACAAAAGGGTGTTGTCGATCTTCTGCACCGTGCCGGCAATGGCCCCTTCCTCAATGAAGCCCCCTGGAACGCGCTGGAATGGGTTGTCGGCGTCGCCGCTGTCGTAGAACACTTCTATGCTTCTGTCCCCAAAAAGCCACAGTTCGCGGTGATCGACCAGCAAGGTCAGCAAGTTGTCTGGTTCGCCCTCGGCGCTGCCAAAATCCAGGCCATCCCAGTTGGTTGCGTCCGAAATAGCTGAAAACCAGAATTTTCCCGTTCCTGGCTGGTTGACGATGATGTATTGGTCAAGGAATTGCGCGACATTCGCCCCGGGCGGGAAGTCCGGGTCGCCAATCTGGTTGAACGCATTCGTCGCAAAACGGAAGGTATAGCCTTTAGCCCCATCGGCTAGCACTAAGTCTGTGCCGTTATCGGTCATCAGGATGGAACCCAGGCCAGTCGTCAGCGTTCCCATCGGGATGGGTACATTGGGCGTTGTGACTTCATAAAGCGTTATCCCGCTGACCATGAAACTGCGACCTACGGATGAGTAATACAGCCCCCGGCATGGTCCCAAGCCCGCCGTTGACAGCTTTTTGAGGCCTGGAGAGCCTACCAGGGCCGCAATTTCGTGTTCTTTCCCGGTACCCAGCTCGTCCAGTTCAGGGTACAGATTGACGCAGCGCTGCGCGTCCACGTTCACGCTGCGGGCGGTATAGCTTGGCCCAATGAACCCTGGGAACTTATCCGTACGGCCCCCGCAGGATGTCCCATCCGCCCTGATGGGTAAGTTCTGGATCGCCGTTAAGCGTTAAAGGCTGCTGATTCAAGCGTTTCATCCATGCCTTGCTCTCGATGGCCTGGTTGATGACTTCGGCTGGAGCGCTTCTCCCGTATTCCGGGGCGAGTTCGATCGCTAGATTGGTCGTCAGGGCTTCTTTATAGCCGGGCCGCAACGCCAATTCTGTCGTAATTCCATCCAGTGAAACGATTTGCAGCAACTGCTCCAGAAAAAGAATCAGGCTGTAGGCCGCGTCTGGTTGCAATTCGAACCAGATCCTGCCATTCGGGAAGTTGGGCTCGTAATACAGCCCGCGCGGCATGCCCACCTGCGACGGGAGGTAGACTGCCGTCCATTCCTCTTTGGTATAGCTATCTAGGGCTCTTTCACTCTCTCCCAGGCCTCCCCCTGTCAGCCAGGCCTGGCCCTTTTCGATGCGGTTGGGGCGCGGTGTGTCGAAGCCTGGGGCAACCACACCCGGCCCGATGTCGTAGGGGTTGGTTCCCACCGTTAGCGTGAAGGTGTTTCGCGCCAGCACCGGGACCGCTAGCTTTTCCGTGTTCCAGGAATCCACCATGTCGTTGAACGATTCGAGGCCATCAGTCAACTGGTCCGCTGGCAGGGGATTGCCGCTCGCCAGCACTCCCAGCAGGCGCAAAGCGCGCTTGATGATGTCCTGAGTGCTCGCATGGACGCGGTAAACGTCATTGACGCTGACAAGAGCTGGCATCTAGTCCTTGGCCGGTTTGAATCCTGCCTCGCGCAGCGCCGCCGCATCCTCCGCATTCTTCGGGAAGCCTTCAGATCCTGAAGGATGCACGAACCGCTGCGGGTAAGAGCCGGTATCCTGCTCTTTTTCCTTCTCTTGCTGCTTTTTGGCCTCTGGCATGAATGGCTCCTTTGAAATAAAGAGGGCGGATTTCCGCTCCGCCCCCAAAGCGGCTGAAAGGTTTAACCGTCAGCGTGCAAGCGTACCGCCCACTCGCCCCGCACGGTCTTGAATCCGTACAGGATATCAAGCCGCGCGATGTTGCGATGCTTCAGAATGTCGTAATCGACCACAAACGACAGGCTGATGCCGTCCAGTACTTTGCGGCTGGCCAGTTCCGCGCTCATCGGCTGCATCAGGTCGGCAGTGGCGAAGACGAACGCTTCGGGATGGAACAGCAGCGACGTATTGATGAGTTCGCTGGCTCCCGCCGCCACTTTCGTGATGGCGGAGTTGTCGGCGATGGATTGGGAGACGTTCTGAGTTGCTCCAGCGGCGACCACGGATGGTGAAATGGCCAGGTTGCCCGCGCCTCCGGCATAGTCCGCGGTTATCACGAACATCTTGAGATAACCGTAACTGGCTTTGGTCTCGGGATGCACCGCGTTGGTCCCGGCAAAAGTGATTACATCGCCTTTTTTGAAGGTGGTTACGCCGGTATCCACGGCAATGGATGCGCCCGTCTGTGTGGCGCCGTTTGACAAATAGGCGGTGACTTTTGCCGCTGTGCCCGTTTGATGGTCCGTGAGCAGGGTATTCTCGTAGAAATCGAACCCGCTCTGATGCGCGATTTGCCCTTTCTTGAACTGCTTGGCGATGGCTTCCTGCGCATTGAACAGGCCCTTCTCCGCGTCCAGCGCCTTCACGGTGTGGAACGGCGAAAGAATCGCGCAGCGGTTGTCATCGTCGGGAGCCAGGTTCTCATTCAGGAAGCGCCTAGCCTTGGCGATGTCCAGGTAAGACAGTGCCACGGTGTCATCGTCTTGGATGGTGAATACGTCCTTGTACATGCTGATGGCGTCGGATTCAACGTCAGCCACCAAGCGCGCCACGGCAGGCTTAAGGATCCGGTCGCTGTAGTCGTCCAGCTTCATCGTGAGTTCTTGCATGGTGAAGTCCCAGGCGACGTTCTTTACTGTCTGCACCGCCAGGGTGGTGGATGCTTCGGTGATGTCCTGGATGTTTGCGGTGATGTCCAAACCGCTGCTCACCGTGAACTGGTTGGGCAGCCGGATGCGCAGCGTATCGCCGATTTTCGCGCCGGTTTTGGCGAAAGAACCGTCATAGCTGCGGGTAATGTTTCTGATGAAGTTGCCGCTCTGATGCGCGATGCGCAAAGCCTCTCGCGTGATCATGTCGGCGGTAAGAAGTGTGTCGGCCATTTAGTTTTTTTGGGGCGTCCTTCTAGCGCCCGGAGCGTTTACGCACTTGGGCCTCGCGCCGCTTAATCCATTCCTCATCAGTCAGCGTCTTGTCGCTGGCCGGATCGTCGGGGTCGGCTTCTACGCCTCCCGAAGTCTTGCGAATGGGTGTGGGCGGTTTGGGGGCCTTGGTGGTCGGCGGAGTTGTTTCCTCGCCCGGTTTTTGTGTTGCGAAACGTGTTTCGAGCTTCCCTAGCGCTAGCACTGCCTGGGTCGGATGCATGGCCGCGAGACGGCTAACTTCCTCGGGGTTTTGCCCCAGGAAATAAAGCAGTTCCGGCCCTTTCTCGCTGTATTGCACCGCGTGGGCAATGGCCGTTTGCGCCGGTCCTTTGGCCGTCCGAAGCGTTTCGATGGCCGCAGCGGTCACATCGCCGTAGTCGGTATGCTCGGCAGTGATGGCGGTTTCTCTTTCGTGCCATTCCTCGGCGAGCACTCCCTCTTCGGTGCGCTGTTCCCGCTGGGTCTCGTTTTCCTGGAGTTTCTTGTCAAACTCCGCGCGCGCCGCTCGGAGCGTTTCCTCGCGGACCCACTCATCGCGTGCGTCTAAATAGGCTTCGGTGGTCTGAAAATCGGCCGCATTCGGCTTGGCTTTCGGCTTTTCGGGAACTGCCTCGGCAGGCTTCTCGCCCAGCGCCTTCTGCCGCCAAAATTCGGCTTCGGCGTTGGCCAGGTGGGCCTTCTTGGTCAGTTCATCGATGCGCCGCTGAACCCCGCCCTCCTTCTTGGGCGGCTGCGCGGGCTGCTCTTCTTTCGTTTCGCTTGGTTCCGCAGCTGCCGGGGCTGCGGGCGTTTCCGTCTCGGTTGGAGACTCGGCTGGCGTTTCCAGAATTTCCGGTTCTTCGATATTCATCGCGTCCTCCGATGGATTGCTTCCCGGTGCTTGACCCCTCCCGGTAGGGTTTTACTGCGAACTCTTTGCCAGCTTTAAGCTGAAACTTGTTCGGCGGCCGGTTCTGCCGGCTGCTGCGCCAGCGCTGCGGCATGGTCCGCTGCGCCCATTGCGGCTTCGTGATTCTGCTGGTGCAACTGGTTCCACATGTCCTGCTCCAGCTGCAGCCGGAGCTTCGATTCCTGCGCCTTGGTGTTGATTTCCGCGATGGTGATTTGCGTCTCGGCGTGCAGATGCTCGATGTCCAGCTTGTTTTGCGCTTCCACTTGCTTCATTTCGATCAGCTGGTTCTTGGCGTTCAGTTCCTTGGTTAGCACATCCAGCATTTGGCCCATCTGCTGCAGCTTCTGCTGTATCTGCGGAGGAACTTCGGGCTGGTCGGGATTGTCCTGCAAATTCGCCGGCAAAGTCTTCTTCAGGCGGTCGGAAATCTCCTGGGCGTAGGGAACATCCAGCGTCTTCATGATCAGGTCCGGCGCGGCCTGCATCAAAATGGGCGCTGCGGAGGCCAGTTGCGTAAGCAGTTGCGCTCCTTCCTGGCGCTTGGTCTGGAAGGCCGGCCCGGCGGTGCATATCACGTCATATTCGCCCACCGTGAAATCGTACTTTTTGGTTTGCCCTTTTTCGGTGAAGAGCTGGTTGATGCGCACCACTTTCTGGCTGTCGTCTTCGCCGATAGTGCGCACCATGCGCGGCGTGTCGTAAACCACTCCAATCAAGTCCACGAGCATCTTGGTGCTGTGCGAAACGGACAGCGTGAGATTGTCCTGGAAGTGGAAATTGGCGGTTTCCGTTTGCGATTGCCGCGCCAGAATTCCCCGCCCGCTGGTTTCGTTTGACCGTGCGCCCAGCGCCGCGTCATAAACTCCCGTCAGCGCCTTCAAATCGTCGGCGGCCAGCATGCGCGCTTCGGTCATCGCCGCCACGCTCATGTTGGGAGCGAGGCGCTGCGGGCCGGGTAAGGGCTGGCCCTTCAGGTCGGTAGGCTTGACCTTCAGCACTTGCTGACGGTTGAGGTTCTTCCACTCCTGCTCATGGCCCTCTTCCTGGCCCTCGAACATCACCACCTGGCCCTTGCTCGAATCCACCGCCTCGGTCTGCGCGGAAAGCATGAAGTTGTACTGCCGTTGCGCGTCCTTCAGGTTCCGCACGATGCCCTTGAGGATCAGCTTGCCGTTCACCGTCAATTCGTGGCCAATCACTTTGACAATGGGTATGCGGTCGATGGGCCATTCAGTTTCATCCAGGATTTCAGCGGCGTTGAGCTTGTACCACTTCACCGTTGGGATGCGCGTGTCGCGCTCACGGGGTTTGCCGTCCTCGTCTATTGCAATCAGTTTCTCTTCGCCGGGCTTCAGTTCGCTGCGCAGCTTTTCCTGGCCATCTGTCAGTTGAACCAGCTTTGCGGGCTCATATTCTTTCGTGTAATATTCCGCCACGCGCACGGACTCCTCATCCAGCCAGCCTTCCATGTCGCCGGTCGCGCGCATGTCGTCGAGCCCCTTGGTGTCGGCATCGAGATATTCAGACTCGAACTCGTCGCGCGGCATATCAACAAACACGAAGCCGAATTCCGCATCTGACCCGTCCGGCAATGTATGCGGCCCGAGATAGACCTGGAAAGGATTGGGCAAGCGTTCGAGCAAGACTTCCTGCTTGAAGGTTTTGGGATTCTCGTACTTGGTGATTTGCCGCCAGTAGCCGAAGCCCATTGCCACGGCATAGAATTCCGCAGTGTCGTAGGCCAGCGTGCCTTTCGAGCGGTACTCGATGTGCCGCACCATGCCCTGCATGACTTCGGCAGTCTCGATGTCGCCCTGGTCGTCCACCGGAAAGACTTTGGCGCTGATGCGGTTCTGCCGCTGCGCGTTGGCGATGTGCTGGACGAACTGATCAAGCCGATTCACTACCAGCGCGGGCCGCTGGTCCCTGGCGCGCTCTTTCAGCGATTGATCGCTCCACTGCTCGCCGGAAAGGAATATCAGGTCATCGAGGCATTTGGCGCGGATCGTGGCTTCGGCATCCACACATTGCTTGAAGCGCTTTTTGGCTTCGGCAATGATGTCTTTCGCTTTGCGTGGCACTAGCGCATCCAGCCGAGGGTGGCTTCTCCTGAGCGGTAGTCGAGCGGCTCATCTGCAACTTTCTTTGGAGCAGCAACTTTGACCGAAAAACTCATTGCCAGCATGTCTCCGCAATCTGGCGAGCTGAGTCCGCGTTTCTTCATGTCTTCTTTCTTCTCCAGCTGGATTTGCTGCTTGGCGCTGAAACCGTATTCCGGCCCGGTCAAATCAGCTTCTAACTCAGGATCATCTGGAATTTCGGCCCCAGCAGAAAGCCAATCACGCATTCGCCCCCAACACTCAGCGCGAAGATTAAAATATGCATTGGGGTCGCTGGCTGCTGTCCCGCCATGAAACCCAAAAACCCTGCGCCCAAAACCGCAAAACTTAATATGATCCACCACCCCAGCCCCGATACCATCCTCGTCAATAACAATTGCATCGGGTTTCTCCTCTTCCATGAACTTGATGATCCGCTCGGCTACTTGCACGGTGTCTAGCCCTCGATATTTAGCGAGGATCTTGGCTTTCCGGCCTTGGCGCATTCCGACCACCGTTTGATCGTCCCCGAACCTGGCAACATCGACGGAGAGCACCTTGGGCAATGACTCATGGCCCTGGGATTTATAACTCCGCGCCGCAGCAACAACATCGCCAGGGATAAACTGAGTGCTGCCAGCCCTCGGAAATTCGCCCCGCACACGCACGCGAACGAAGTCGCTATCCTCGCCATAATCCGTTATCCATTTCTCGATTTGCTCTTTATTGGTGCCTTCGACGGTCCGGCTGTCAATCTGAAACGTCTTCCAGCGATGCTTGAATCGGCCAAAACACTCCCTGAAGCTTCCAGTATTTCGCGTCGGATTGCCAAAGGCCAGCCAGATGATTTCGGTCTCTTCATCGGTCATGGCTCCTTCGGCCACTTCCCAAATGCGGTCCGCAATAGCCGAGGCTTCATCAAAAACCAAAACAATGCGTTTGCCCTTGTTGTGCAACCCTTGGAAAGCATCTACGTTATGCTCACTCCAGGTGACAAAATCAACCCTCCAGGAAAGTTCATGTTTGGGGTCGTTGCTGCGGATACTCGTCGCGCGCACATCGAACCAATCCGCCGTATAGCTCAGCCGGAACCACTTACTTACCTCCGGAACGGTCTTGGTGCTGAGCTGCGTGCCTGTGCCGGCGGTAGCAAGTATCTTGCAATCCGGGCAGGTGTCCATCGCCCACTTCATGATCATGCCCATGAAGGCCGACTTGCCGATGCCGTGCCCGCTGGCTACCGCTATCTTGCAGGGAACGTGCCGAGTAGCTGGATTCGAGAAACAATCCCTCAGATAGCCCAGCAGCTCGCTTTGCCATTTCCTCGGCCCCAGCGAGTCGTCAAGCGCTGGTTTCCCCCAAGGGTAGAAGCGCTCCGTGTAAGCGAGCGGATCGTCAATCGTCTCCGCCACTTCGGCTAAAAGTTCTTCTTGCAGTTCAACCGGCATGCTTGTTCTTGCGTATCTCGCTCAACCGCTCTGCTAAACCTTCGAGCCCTGTCACTTTTACGTTGTCCTGGAACATCCCAAGATGCCGCCCAAGAAGTTCGAGACTTTTGCCCTTATCCGCCAGCTTGAATTTCGTTCGCAAAATGAGACGCCGCTCGCCGTCGCCCGTGCCCCCGGTAGTGTCCTCGGTAATCTCTTGAATCGCTGCTGCCTGATCGCGCGTGATGTTCGCCAAATTGAGTCCCACTGGCCGGCCTTGCTCATCTATCTCCATGAAATCAAGCATGTTGGAGAACGCCATGCGCTGGAGTTCTTCTGCTACTTTCTCGGCTTTCAGGTCGAGTTTGCTGGCGCGTTTGGAGATAAGTTGCTGGACTATTCGCTGAATCTTAGGTTTGGTTAGGAGTTGACTGGCTGTGACACCAGCGGTGTGTTCGCTGTAACCTGCTGCGATTGCCGCGCGGGTGCCGTTAAGATCGATCACATACTCCCTGGCGAACAATTCATAGCGTTTCTTTACCTTTTCGAGCATTTCTGGCCCATTTGCGCTCGATAATACCCATTTTCTGGTGCCGGCGGAGAAGACGCGCTTGCCAGATGCAGGGGTAGTCGGCCCTTGCTGCCTTCCCTTAGCACACCTTCTCCGCCCGGCTCAGGTGACAACCTGTAAAACCAATGGGCCATATTCGCCGCTCTGCTTCGGCTCCCAGGTCACTTTCAGATTGCGGTCAGGGCCGAGAATCAATCTTTTGCTGCTGACCCATTTGTGGGGATTGTCTCTTGCGAGGGCTATGGCTTGGGCGGGTGGGACGTAGAAACTGGAATCACTGACAGGATTGTAGATTTCGATTTTTGGCGTAATTGGCCTGATCGAAAAAATCGTCGCCGCTAACAGACACGCACCGGCGCGGTGGAAAAAGGCGATGCGGGCCCGCTCCGTTGACCATGTGGGCCAGCGATGCGGACCGCGCACGCCCGCACCATAGTACTTTCGGGCTAGAAGGAATTGCAACCGCTAGTTTCGCAAAAGTTACGGGACGTGTTTGCTTTTTACATGCCGCTGGATGGACCGCAAACTGTTACGCGCTTTGGCGCAGCACCGGCACCGCCAGAAACCATTGCACTTCACGAATGGCTTTGAGTTGGGAACAAAAGTGAGATATTTGATTTCTCTCATGGCTCAGATTTCAAACACATGGCCTCGGATGTGCCCCCGAAATAATATGCAGGTCCGCTTGAGCCCTTGCCGGTGGCCGCATTTAGGCCATAAGCCACGCTCTTGCAACACGTTAGCGAGATTTTGTGCTCTGTCCCAGGGGAGTGAGAAATGCACCTGAATGTCGACTGCCGAAGGATGCTCGTGATTCGACACGTATGCGGCCGCTTCTTCTAGCTTGGCGTCGTTGCCGGGCAGCAGGAGAGTAGTCATCGCTTGCGCTCCACCGCTCGCTTGACGATACGCTTGGGACGCGCCACTTGCCGGCGAGGCAGTTCCGTTCCGATCTGATGCAACATTGAACCGTTGACCACGCAAATATCCTTCAGCTCGTCCAGTCGACGGCTGAGCATCGTATTCTGATTAGCAATGAATTGCAGGTCAAAGTTGTCTAGCTTGTCCCTGATCCGGTGCAGCGTCTCGTTCAAGCCTAGAATCTCTTTGGCTTGCCCTTCCAGCCGGTCGTTTGTCTCATTTTGCGCTGCGAGCAACCGGGCTTGGGCGTCTGCTACGCTTTTGAGCAGCTGGGCGTGCACACGCTGCCAGCCCTCGTATTCGCTGTTTACGGCCGCTTGGCCGACCTGACCCGCACCTTGGATCATTGCCGCACATACTCCACACGCTTCTTTAACCCTAATGCCTTCAATAGCTTGTCGCCAGGTCCGCGCCGCCCCTTGAGAACGTCAGTGAGAAATTGCTCGCTGATTCCCAAGGCCTCGGCCGTACGCTTTTGATTGCCGTACCGCTCTACTTCGCGCTGCAGCCGCGCTAGAAATCCATCCTCATTCATACCGCCAGTATCCTATGCCAGAACGCTGATTGCAATAGAAAAAAAGTACCAGTACGTTGATTATCCTTGACATGAATCCGCACATGAGCGTACTATTGGTGTCAGTGAGGAACACCGACATGAACGCCGAAACCTACATTAAGAGAATCCGAAACGCCGACAAGAAATCCTATGCTGCCGCTTTCTGGGCATGGATTCAAAATGCCGAGAACGGACAAGAGCCTGTCAGGCCATTCGGATTGAGTTACATGGCCGCTCAAGCCGTCCGCACCAATCTCTACTGTTTCAAGAAGTACGGAACGCAGCACGGCTCCATCTGGGCTGAGACGATCTGCCTCTGCGGCGCACCAGCGCAGAACGGGGTTTGCTCTGTTGAAGGTTGCGTATGCTGACTCTGCGAGACAAGTCTTACGTTGTGACTCTCACTGTGTACAGTTCATGCGTGATATTTGGCATGGTCTGCGGAGCCAAGTTGATTCCAGTTTGGTTCGCTGGCCTGTTCGGAATCGCTTTGATATTCGCAGTGTTGTCCTTAGTTCGCTGGAGCCAGCCAGCGCTTGAAGAACTACAGGCTAAATATGACAGCCTGAAATTTCAGTGGGACAGCTTACAGGATCACGAACATGCGCGATTCGTTGCTGAGACCGAGCAGACTCTCGCAGATGAGAGGACTTGCGGGCCTAGCCAGCCTGAAACAGAGGGAGAACCTGGATGGCAACCAGTTACCTTTAGCTCTCCCTCTGCGCAAGCCACCTCCAGTTATGGAATCGGCAGCAAAAGGAACTTGAAGCGTAAATAGTGTCAGTGAGGGATGCCAACATGGCTACGGGACAGTACGAAAGCAGACCTCCAAAACAAACGCTCTTGAATGCCGTGTTTTGCGCCTGCGATCTGCGCTACGGCTTGACCTATCAATCCTGCCGATTCTGCAAAGCAAGCTATCCGAATGTCGAAGGACTGTGGAAATACGCAGTGCGGCATTACATCTGCAGCGCATGCCGAAATAAGGTGATACGTCCATGAGCGAGAAAGTAGCCTTCAAAGTCGAGCACAAAGGCTACATGGCTGAGGGATTCTGGGGAGATGGTCCCGATGGTCGTGTAGTCGTGACGCGCGACGGAGAATTCCTCAAAGAGTTCACTTACCCGGCATACAAAATATTCAATATCGCCGCTCACTGGCAGGACATTATTGAAGGCGAGTTGCAAGGCAGCGACATAGGTTATCGCATCGCAGGGTCGGACGGCCTGGGCGGCGTAGTCATGCCAAAGGAAAAGCTATGACCAGCCAGCTAGAACAGGATTTCGACAAGCTGTCAGCTTCGGTGACTACCGCTTGCGAGCTGATCGACAAACTGCGCGCTCAGCGAAAAGACCTGTTGACTATCATTCAATTGCTGGTCCCTTCCGTGAAGCATAACCACGTTGACGATTGCGCGTTCTGCAAAGCCCAGCAAATTCTCGAACAGATCGGAAACCAGCCATGAACCGACAGCTATCCATTCTCGCCACACGCCAAGTCATCGACCTGCATACCAGCTGTGATTGTCCCCCAATCCCCATTCGCTCGCTGGACTGGAGCGCGATTGACGACAACACCTATGACGCCAGCTACGAAGGCGAAGACGAAAGCGGAAGCATCTGGCGCTGCAGCCCGTCCGGGCACGGAGCTACGGAAGCCGAAGCTATTGCCGATCTGCTGGACCAACTCGCAGAAAGCCAACCATGAATGCCCTCGCCCTGCACGAGCTAGCCGATATCATGGAAGGAGCCTGGAACGGCAGCCACCGGATGCAAAGCAGAAAGCCCGTGCTATTCAAAAAGCGTGGCTGGAAAGTGCGCATGGGACCAGCCAAGGAGCCCACTATGCTCTTTGATCGAAGGCGGCGGATCACGCTGCTGTTTGAGTTGTTCTTGATTGCTCTGTTTGCCCTTCTTCTCTATGTGCTGGTAACTGGTTCTCTCAAATGATGAAGAAATTATGCGAGTGCGGTTGTGGAAAGGAAACCGGGGTATATACACATACTCACGCCAAGTTCGGAATTAAAAAGGGAGCACCTACTCGTTTCTTAAGGAATCACAGAGCAAAAATTGGCAGGCCAGTTGCGGAAAAGTTTTTTGAGAAAGTTGATAAGAATGGTCCGATTCCAGCGTACCGGCCCGATTTGGGTCAGTGTTGGATTTGGATTGCTGCACTGGATACCGATGGCTACGGAATGATGATGATCAAAGAAGGCATGGAGTGGCGCACACATGGAGCGCATGTGATTTCTTGGATGGTAGCGGGCTATAAAACGCAGTCAGGCAAAGAATTGGACCATCTTTGCAGAAATATAAAATGTGTTAATCCTGCTCACCTGGAACTCGTGACGCACAAGGAGAATATGATGCGGGGGGAAAAAGCAACTAAAACCCACTGCAAACGCGGCCATCCATTCAATCAGGAAAATACCAGGATTATCCCCACGGGAGGCAGGCAATGCAAAAGTTGCAGAGAATCGTATATGAAAAAGTGGCTGCTGGAACATCCTGACTATTCTCGGTGCCGTCGGAAAAAGGCGGGTGTGCGGTGAGCAAAAGCGAACGAGCCATGCTTAACGTTTCATTTTTTGGCGTGATATTCCTGATGGTGATGGGTCAGCCCATGAATTTCTCGCACCTTGCTTGGTTCGATGAAGCATTGGCACTTGCTGCCGGGACTCTGGTCATTGGCCACGGGATTTATTACCTTTGCATGATTTGGAAGGAGAAATGGTGATCGCCTGCAACGCTCCATGCCCCGGCACCGAAGCCTGCTGCCAGCGAGAACAAGGCCATGCTGGCGAATGCTTCTCGAAGTACAAGGCCATCTATGCCGGCGGAGTCACGAGCTTTGGAACGATGTGGTGGGTGGGGCCGAATAACTTGCCCAAACAGAAAGAAGAAAATGGAAGCGCTGACCAGTAAAGAGCAAGAACTGGAATATTGCTTGCGCGAGCTTTGGAAAATGATTGAGGGCCGCGAATTGGTGCGCAACACTGTGGCAGATGGAGCCGTCGATTGGTACGCACGGATGCTGAGAATGGTTTCCGTTCTGAAAAGGACGCAAGAAGTTTTAGGGTTAGGAGAAAAGCGATGACGATGGAATTTCACGAAATCAATGACCCTGCTGGAAGGCCCCACGAAGAGATCGGGGCCGAGCAAAAAGAACTTGAGCCCATCGCCTGCGAGCACCTGAACCGCCGCATCAACCTGAGCACAGCAATGGTAGCTTGCCTTGACTGCGGTGAAGATTTGATGGATTTGAATCCACTCTTGTCGGACAGCTTGCGGGTAGCGAGGAACCTGCCATGACCTGCCAGTACTGCGGCGCCCCGTCAGGCGAGAGCCACACGTGCAAGACTTGCCGGGATGGCTGGCCTACCCAAGACTGCCGCTGCGAAAATAACGGCGATTATTGCTTGGCTTGCGAAGCGTGGATCGAAACGAGACGAAGGAGAATCACATGGCAAACACTGAGCCAAAAACCAATGGAGCGCCAAGCCAACAAGAGTCTGTACTTGCGCCGCTCCCGAAATTGAATCTGCTGCAAAAGCTAGCATCCGTAGTCGCGGAAATCGACAACGTGGACAAACGCGGTCGGAACGAATTCCAAAAGTATGCCTACGTCAAAGCCGCGGACGTGGCCTGGCTTGTCAGGAAAGCCCTGTCCAGCCGCAATGTCTTCATGGTTGCCGATGTCGTGGAAATCAGAAACTACGAGATTCCAGCCAAGGAAGGCCATTTCCAAGCCGTCGACCTGCGCATGGAGTTCAGCTTCTTCGATGGCGACGAGCCTACCGCCGCACCAGTGGTCTTGCATAGCTGGGGTACTGGAACCGATAAGGGAGACAAAGCCGTCTACAAGGCCATGACCGGAGCGCTGAAGTACGGGCTGCGCCATGCCTTCCTGATTCCCGACGAATCTGACCCCGAGGGCGATAGCTCGGTTGATAAAGCCACGCAAAAAGCGGTCATCGAAGAAGTCGACAAGCAGAACAAAGAGCACGCAGAGAAAATGGCAGCCATCGAGGCCAAGAACAGGCAGAAAGACGCCCAGGGAGCC
>WNGI01000198.1_pt1 | contig 40477 bp, 38 predicted proteins | sample 5400621 | NCBI WGS metagenome assembly WNGI01 (sample SAMN13153374, study PRJNA577476) | soil metagenome | isolation source: 20 cm soil or saprolite under Garry oak tree replicate 1 | place: USA:California | collected 2016-06-15
GCTCTTCTTCTGGGGCCAGGTCGCTCTCGTGGCCAAGGAGAACCCGCGTGCGATCCTCTCGCATCGCGTGGTGCTGGTGATCCTCTGCGGTCTCGCGTTCCTGCGGCTCGTCTTCGGCGACTACGGGTATTTCGGCTAGGGGTAGATCTTCCCGGGATTCAGGATCCCCTTCGGATCCATCACGTCCTTGATCCTCTTCATCACATCGAGCGCGTCGCCATGCTCGGCGCGCATGTAGGGCGCGCGCACCGCGCCAGTCCCGTGCTCGCCGGTGACGGTCCCGCCGACCTCGATCGCGAGCTTGTGCAGCCGATCGGCGAGCTCATCGGCGCGGCGGACCTCGTCGGCGTCCTCGGGGTCGATGAGGATCGCCGAGTGCACGTTCCCATCGCCGAAGTGACCGTAAAAGATCACCGCGATGCGCAGCTCCGCGCCCAGCTCGCGCGCCCGGCGCACGGTGCGAGGGATCTCCGAGAGCGGGACCGCAAGGTCCTCACCCGCGAAGATGCGGTGCTTCCCTGGGTGGGCCAGGGCGGTTGCCGCGGCGAGGCCGCTCCGCGCCGCCCAGAGACGCGTGATCTCCCTCTCATCCTCGGCGAAGCGCGTCGTGGTGGCGCGCCTCCGCACGATGGCGTCGGTGTAGCGCACGTTCGCGGCGACCTGATCCGGCGTGCCTTCCACCTCGATGAAGAGGACCGCTTCGCCCTCGGGGAGACCGAGCTCCGGGCGCCAGCGCTGAATGGCGTCGACGGCGCTTCGGTCCAGCAGCTCCGCGGTCGAGGGCAGGATCCCAGCTTCGAAGAGATCGTCGAGTGAGGCGACCGTGTCCTCGAGGGCTTTGTAGCCCGCGAGAATCACCGCGCGCGCCGGCGGACGCGGCTGCACGCGCAGGCGCAGACGGGTGAAGATACCGAGCGTGCCCTCCGAGCCGACGAAGAGCTTCGTGAGGTCGATCCCGCTAGAGGACTTGAGCGCCCTCGAGCGCACGCCTCCGGTCGTGATGACCGACGCATCCGCAAGGACCACCTCCGCGCCGAGGACGTAGGCCGAGGTCGTTCCCCAGCGGACGGCATGCGGTCCGCTCGCGTTGTTCGCGGCCATCCCGCCAAGCGTGCACGCGCGCCCGCTCCCGGGATCGGGTGGAAAGAACAGGCCCTTGCCGGCGAGCGCGTTTTGGAAGTCGATGTACACGAGTCCCGGCTCGACGACGGCCTGAAGGTTCGGCCGATCGATCTCGATGATCTTGCGTATGCGCGCGAACGAGATGACGATCCCTCCTTCCGGCGCGATCGCGCCGCCGGTCTGCCCGGTGCCGGCGCCGCGGGCGACGATCGGCGTTTCCGTCTCGTTGGCGACGCGCACGACGGATACCACCTCGGCGGTCGACTCGGGCACGACGACGGCCTCGGGGACGCGGCGCTGCCGGAGGGACCAGAACGAGGCGTCGTACGCGTAGGGGAGGAGCGTCGCGGGATCGTCGATGACGCGTCCGGCCGGCAGCGCGTCGCGCAACCGCGCTGCGATGCCGGCGGCGCCGATCGCCATCCTTCGTATGCTAGGGACATCGCCCTCTCATCCCATGTAAGACCCGACGATCTCGCCACGTGCATCTCGTGCGGGCTCTGCCTGAACGATTGCCCGACCTACCGCGTTCTCGGCGACGAGGCTGACTCGCCACGCGGCCGCATTCAGCTGATCCGCGGCATCGTGACAGGCGCCGACGCGCCCAGCGCGACCGCCGTCGGACACCTCGAGGCTTGTCTGGTGTGCCGCGCATGCGAGACGGCGTGCCCGTCGGGTGTGCCGTTCGGCCGGATCATGGAAGGCGCGCGCGAAGTCTTGCGTGAGCGCGAGGGGACCGGTCCGGTCGTGAGCGCGGCGCTCGACACCGTCGCGGATCGCCGGCGGCTCGCGGTCTTGAGCTGGATCACGCGGCTCGCCGGGCGGCTTGGCCTCACTCGGCTCGCCGCGCGCCTGCCGGGGCGCCTGGGGTGGGCGGCTTCGCTCGCGCCGCGTGGCGAGGGCGCCGCCTTCCGAGGCGCCGAGCGCCCCGACGCGGACGCCTGCGTCTTTGCCGGCTGCATCATGCGCGAGGCCTTCGGCGAGACCGAGCGCGCGACCGTGCGGCTACTCGAACGCGAGGGCTTGCGCGTGAGCGTGCCCGAGGAGCAAGTGTGCTGCGGGGCCTTGCATGCCCACGCCGGTGAGGGAGAGCGGGCGCGCGAGCTGGCGCGTCTCAACATCGACGCCTTCGCCGGAAGCGAGGCGAAGATCGTCGTCAACGCGGCCGGATGCGGTGCGCATCTCAAGGACTACGGGGAGGTTCTGGCGGCCGACCCCTTCTGGGCGGATCGCGCCAAAGCCTTCGCGTCGCGCGTACGGGACGTCAGCGAGGTCGCGAAACCGCGAGCCCAGCGCGCGCCGCGGCCGCTGCGCGTCGTGTACCAGGACGCCTGCCATCTGGCCCATGGCCAGCGCGTCCGCGCGCAGCCGCGCGCGCTCTTACGTGCGATCGAGGGGGTGACGCTCGTCGAGATCGCCGATCCGGAGCGCTGCTGTGGTAGCGCCGGTATTTACAACCTCACACATCCGGAGATCTCACGCGTGCTTCAGCGCGATAAGGTGCGCGCGATCCTCGATGCGGCGCCGGACGTGATCGTGAGTGCGAACCCAGGCTGCATTCTCCAGATCGCCGCTGGATTGCGCGAAGCGGCCTCGCACGCACGAGTCATCCACATCGCGCGATTTCTCGACGACCCCCGCGCGGCCATCACAGCCGACCCCTAGCACAAGCGTCAAGCGACCGAGCGCGCTTTGTTCGCAGCAGCGACACTCGATTCATGCGAAAATAGGTGGCACATGAGCGTTTCTCGTTCCACCTATCGCCACCGGCTTAGCGGTGAGGACGTTCGTAAGACGCGCATCCTGATCACAAAGGACGCCTGGAAGCTGTTTCCGAGCCCTGGCGAGCGTGTCGCCCTTCGTATCGGCGCCCGGCGCTTCGACGCGGAGATCAAGAGCGAACGTTGCGTCTGCGTGCCACCCGAGCACGAGCACTACCACCTGATCTGTCCCGCCCTCAAAGGTCAGACGGGTTTCAAGAACGGCGCACTCGTCGTTATCGCCAAGGATTCCGATGGTGGCTACCGCTTCGTGGAGGAGCGCGGCTAAAATCCGGGACGTGGCGGCGGCACCGACTTACATCCTCATCCACGTTTTCGGGACGGTCCGCGACGAGCTCGATCGGGCTGATCGGGGCAAGCGGACATATTCGGGCTGGTTGCGTGAATACGTCACGGACACGCCGAAGCGCCTGACCGAGATCGCGTATCTCCTCGACCAGCTCACTGAAAATGGCTGGAAGGTCGTCGGGTCGCCCTACGACTGCGATGTGATGCTCGAGCGCGACGTCAGTCGCGATCAGGCCGAACAGGACATCCGCCGAGCCGAGTTCTGGGACCGCCTCGTCCGCGTCGCGTCAGCCGACGACGATGGACACATCGTCTGGCGCGATCACCCCGAGGGCGCGCCCTCTAAGCCACGCCGTCGCCGGCGTGTGCGGCGTCCGCCAACCAGGGAGCAGGGCAGCTAAAGCAGGCGCCGCAGATGCCGAGCGGGTGGCACGGGGGAGCGGGTTGCGCGCGAGCCGATGACCGGCCGCGTCGCTGGGGGGCTGATCGCAGCGGGGCGGAGCGGACCGGTAGGTGAGCGCGCGACCCCGACCCCGGGACAGGACCCGCTCGGCTTTGTGTGCGCGCGTCTCCGCTAGCCTTCGCGATCAGTGCCACACCCGCTCGGCGATGAGCTGACAGAGCTTCATGTGCATTTGGGCGGTGCGGTCGATCCGGCGGCGATGTGGGGGATCGCGCACGAGCAGGGGATCCGCCTGCCGACGAAGGACTACTGGGAGTTCGTCGATCTCATCACGGTTCGCAAGCAGGCGAAGAAGTCGTTCGAGGACTTTCTCGCGCTCTATCGCTGGACCGAGCTCATCCAATCGAGCCCGCTCGCGGTCGAGCAATCCGTCTACCAGGTCGTTGGCGGTGCTTACCGCAAGGCCAACATCACCACGCTCGAGCTCCGTTACAACCCGATGAAAAGGAATCGCGGTGGTGAGCGCGACCTCGACCACATCATCATGGCGTCGATCCGCGGCTTCGACCGCGCGCTCCTCGAGTATCCGGTGAAAGCGGGACTCATCTTCTGCCTCGACCGCACCTTCGATGAGCGCCTCAACACGATCCTCGTCGAGAAGGCGATCGCCTACCGGCATCGGGGCGTCGTGGGCATCGACATCGCCGGTCCGCGGCATCCGGATTTCCACTACCGCGACTACGCCGCGCTCTTCAAGAAGGCGCGCAAGGCCGGGCTCGGCCTCACCGTGCACGCCGGAGAAGAGGACGATTGGCAGAGCGTCGACGAAGTGCTCCGGTATCTGGAGCCCGACCGCATCGGCCACGGGATCCACGCGGCGCAGGACCGCGACCTCTGCAAGCGTCTCGCGGAGCGCGGCGTCCTGCTCGAGATCTGCCCGTCGTCGAACCTCGACACCAAGGTGGTCAGGGACGCCGACGAGCTCGGCGAGTACATCGCCACCTTCAAGAAGCACAAGGTCCGTTTCTCCTTCAACACCGATGGCCCGGAGATGCTCGAGACGACGCTCCGCGACGAGCTTCGCCTCGCCGTCCGAAGCGGCTGGGTCACCAAGGAGGAGCTCACTGAATGCGGGGCCTGGGCGAAAGAGGCCTCGTTCGTGCGGAAGAACGGCACGCCGTGAATCCGACGCAGGCCGCCTACCTACGCCTCCTCCTCATCTGTGCCGCGTTCGCCGCGGGCGAGACGGCGGCGTGGGCGATCGACGCGACCTCCGTGGCCTCGATCGTCGGCGCGATCCTGGGCGCCGCGGCATACGTCTTGACGCAGGACATCGATCGACCGCCGCGTGGAGGCGGTCGCCGCGGTGAGATCAGGTACTGGCGCGGCCGGCGGATCGACGATGACGAGGGTCCGCGCCGCTGGAACTGACCCGCGAGGGTCACTTTCCGGCTTCGACTTCCTCCTTCGCCGGCGTGGGTGGCCGTGCCGTCGCCTCGGTGCCCGGCTTCACGCCGGGGATCGCCCCGAACGAGGCGGCTCGCATGCCGTCCATCTCCGCCGGGTTGTCGTGGCGCATCACAAAGGGCGCGAGCGCCCAGACGATGGCCCGCAGCGGTTCTGGCTCGGCGATCGTCATCCCGAGGCGCGCGCTGACGAACCTCAAGAACTCGTTGGGCCACACGAGCTTGCGGACCTCGATGCGCTCGCTTGCGCCGGCCGGCACGTGCGCGGCATGCGTCAGCGCGAAGCCGCTCTCGCTGCCGTCTTTCGCGTTCCACGACACGACGGCGTCCATGGGCTCGCAGGACTTGCCGCAGGCGTCGCACACCAGGTCGTACTCCGACATGAGCAACAAATACGATATCCGTGATGGGCGAGCGCCATGGCTCCTGGGGCCGCATCCTTCGCGTCGACCTCACCTCGCGCACGACATCCGTCGAGGAGATGGACGAGGCGGCCTTCCGCCGCAATCCCGGCGGGCGCGCGATGATCGCGCACTACCTGCTCAAGGAGCTTCCTCGGGAAGCCGACCCACTCGGTCCTGAGAACCTGCTCATCTTCGCCATGGGCGTTCTGACCGGTACTCCGCTCTCCGGGGCGTCACGGCACGCGGTCGGCGCGAAGTCGCCGCTGACGAACGCGTTCGGCGAAGCCGAGGTCGGCGGGTTCTGGGGTGCCGAGCTCAAGCGCGCAGGCTGGGACGGGATCGTCGTGAAAGGCGCGGCAAGCTCGCCGGTCTACATCTACATAAAGGACGACCTGGTCGAGATTCGCGACGCCACCCATCTCTGGGGACTCGAGATCATGGACACCGAAGACAAGCTCAAAGCCGAGGTCGGCGAGCGGCTGGCGCGCGTCTGCGAGATTGGTCCGTCGGGCGAGAACCTCGTGAAGATCGCCGGCATCGTCAACGACTACAAGGACATCGCCGGGCGCGCCGGGCTCGGCGCGGTCATGGGCTCGAAGAAGCTCAAGGCGATCGTCGTGAGGGGCTCGAAGAACCTTCCGCTCGCTGACGCTGCGAAGGTGAAGGAGGTCGGCCGCTGGGTGGCGGACACGCTGCAGGAGAACCACTGGGCCTTCCACAACTTCGGAACGGGCATGGGCCTCGACGGCTACACCAAGGTCGGCGGCATGGCCGTGCGCAATTACGAAGGTGGTGCGTTCGCGCAGGCTGGCGAGATCAGTGCCGAGGCCCTCGTCGAAAAGGGCTATCGCATCAAGATGGAGGCGTGCTGGGCGTGCTCGGTCCGCTGCAAGAAGGTGGTGAAGCTCGAGCAGCCCTACCAGATCGATCCGAAGTACGGCGGACCGGAGTTCGAGTCGATCGCCGCGATGGGGTCCGACTGTGGCATTGGCGACCTGGCGGCCGTCTCGAAAGCGAACGAGCGCTGCAATGCGCTGGGCCTGGACACGATCTCGTTCGGCGCGACCGTCGCATGGGCCATGGACCTACGCCGCCGAGGGATCGTGCCCAACGCGGAAGTCGACGGGGTCTCCCTCGAGTTCGGGAGCGTCGCCGCGCTGATCGGCGCCGCGGACGCGATCGCACACCGCCGCGGGCTGGGCGACGTTCTGGCGGAGGGCTCGGCTCGCGCGGCAGAGAAGCTCGGTGGCAAGGAGCTCCTCACGACGGTGAAGGGCCTTGAGATCGCCATGCACGACCCGCGGCAGCGGACCGAGTACGGAAAGCAGGTGCGCATCAGCTATACGACAAGCCCCTCCGGCGGCGACCACATGAACTCGAACCTGCCTTCGCGCAGCGCGCGCAACACCGTCGGGATGTGCTTCTTCCTGAAGTACGACGACCCCAAGCTCACGGACATCGTCAACGCGGTCACGGGCTGGGGGATCAGCGCGGCCGAGCTGGCCGAGATCGGCGAACGCTCGCTCACGCTCGCGCGGCTCTTCAACATCCGCGAGGGCTTCGGCGCGGCCGACGACCGGCTACCCGAACAGGTGACGAAGCCGCACGTGAGCGGTCCGCTCTCCAAGGTGCGCCTGGACCCAGACGACCTCGCGGGTCAGATCCGCGTGTACTACGCCGCCCGTGGGTGGAACGAGCGGGGCGTGCCGCTGCCCGAGACGCTCTCGCGCCTGCAGATCGCCGAGTACGCCTAACTACACCTTCACGCCGCTGCGCGAGGAGGACTTCCCTCTCATGCGCCGGTGGCTTCTCGAGCCGCACGTGCGTCGGTGGTGGGATGAGGGCAGGCGCCTTCCGTATCCGGAGGCCGAGCTCGAGGAATATCGGGCAGCCTTCAACGGCGAGCCGACCTACCGCTACGTGGCCCACATCGACGCGAGGCCGGCGGGGATGTTCCAGCACTACCGGATCGGTGAGGCGCCCGAGTATGCCGACGCGCTCGCGCTTGAAGAGGACGCCGTCGGCGTGGATCTCTTCATCGGTGAGGCCGATCTGCTCGGCCGCGGTCACGGGCCGGCGATGCTTCGCATCTTCCTCCGCGATTTCGCTTTCCCGTTCCACCATCTCGAGACGTGCGTCATCGGACCTTCCATGAAGAACACCGCGGCCATACGCGCGTACGAGAAGGCAGGATTCAGGCCGCTTCGTGTCGTGCAGGTTCCCGGTGAGCCTGATCCCGAGTTCCTGATGCGACTGACGCGATCGGAGCTGGATTCGCTGCAGTAGCGCTGTCGCGAACGGGTCGTGCGCATGGACGGCCCGCTCGCTCATCTGGGATGATTCGTCGACCGATGGGTCTGCTCGATGGGAAGAAGGCGCTCGTCATGGGCGTCGGGAACAAGCGCAGCATCGCGTGGGGTATCGCGACGGCGTTCCAGCGTGAGGGCGCTGACCTCGCCTTCAATTGGCCGAACGACCGGCTGAAGGAGAACGTCCTCGAGCTCGTCGGAACCCTGACTGGCCACGAGGCGATGCCGGTCGGGCCATGTGACGTGTCGAAGCAGGAAGAGATCGACGCGTTCTTTGGCGAGATCGACCGGCGCTGGGGCAAGCTCGACATCCTGGTGCACTCGATCGCCTTCGCCGCGATCGAAGACCTGAAGGGCCGCTTTCACGAGATCAGTCGCGACGGCCTCAAGACCGCGATCGACATCAGCGCGTACTCGCTCGTCGCGCTTTCGCGCGCGGCGCTCCCGCTCTTCGAGAAGGCCGGTGGCGGGTCGGTGATGAGCCTCACCTACAACGCCGTGGACCGCGTCGTCCCGAGCTACAACTCGATGGCCATGGCCAAGGCCGTGCTCGAGGCGGAGACGCGCTACCTCGCGGCGGACCTCGGGCCGCACAACGTGCGCGTCAACGCCATCTCCGCTGGGCCGCTCAAGACGCTCGCGGGGAGCGCCGTCAAAGGGATCTCGGCGGCGCGCGATCTGATGGAGGCGAAGGCGCCGCTCCGCCGGAATATCACGCAGGAGGAAGTGGGCAACGTCGCTGTCTTCCTGGCATCGGACTGGTCACGGGCGGTGACCGGTGCGACGATCTTCGCCGACAACGGCTTCAACATCCTCGGCGTCACCGAGTAGCGTGCGCGAGCCGCGCTTCTGCGCGCGGTGCGGGACCGCACTGGTCGCGCCAGCGGATCCGACGCACAAGCCCGAGTGCCCGGCGTGTGGCTGGTTCCGCCCGACCGAGGCGCTGCCCGTCGTGCTCGTACTCGCGCGGACGGACGGCGGGAAGATCCTCTACACGCGCCAGCGGGGATGGCCGGCCGGAGCGTGGGGGCTCGTCGCAGGCTACGTCGAGCTGGCGGAGACGGCGGAAGAGGCCGCCGTGCGCGAGGTCGAGGAAGAGTCGGGACTCGTCGCGCGATCGCCACAGCTCGTGAAGACGATCGACCACGACGGCCGGCTGCTGATCTGCGTAGAGGTCGCGGTGGACGATCGCCCGCCGCGCGCCGGGTCGGACGTCGACGAGGTCCTCCTGGTCCTGCCCGATCCCGCGTTCACGCCGGCGGGCTGGCCCGCCCGCGAATTCATCGAGTCGCGCCTTCAGGTCGGTCTGAGCTCGTAGCCGCGGCAGCTCACACGCGCAGGCCGGGAAGGATGCCGGCGCGCTGCAGGTCACGCAGGTTCGCGACCTCGGCGCCGATCGTGGTGCCCGGTCCGTGGCCGGGGTAGACCTTCGTCGCGGCGGGGAGCTTGATCACGCGCTCGAGACTGCGTTCCATCTGCTCGCGATCCCCGCCCGGCAGGTCCCAGCGGCCGGTGCTTCCCTTGAAGATCACGTCACCGGAAAACAGCACGGCCTCCCGCTCAAAGTAGAAGCATGTCGACCCCTCCGTATGTCCGGGTGTGTGCAGCGCGGTGATCTCGAGATCGGCCACGAAGCTCAGCGTTCCCTCGTCGAAGAGGTCGTCAGGCTCGCACGGCGGGATCTTGAACTGCGTCTCCGGTCGCTTCGGACCGAGGCGATAGGCGTCGGCGCGATGGATCGCGAGCCGGGCTCGCGTCTCCGCCTTCACCGCCGCGTTGCCGTAGATGTGATCGGGATGGCCGTGCGTATTCAAGATCTCGACAACGCGTAGGTCATGCTCTTTGGCCGCGGCGATCAGCTCGCGCTCGCCCATCGACGGGTCGATGACCAACGCATCGCGGCGTTCGTCATGGATGATGTACGTGCCGTTGTCGTACGGCGGGACACGCCACTCGAGGATCCGCATGTGCCGAGCCTAGCCAGTACAGTGACCTCGTGCGCGAGATCCCGATCGAGAACACAGCGCCCCCGATCGCCGTGCACCAGGGCCGCCCGGCGATCCTCGCGAGACGCCACATGGTCAGCTCGTGCCACTACCTGGCGACCTTCGCCGGAGCGCGAATGTTCGAGCGGGGTGGCAACGCGATCGACGCGGGTGTCGCGGCAGGCATCGCCCTGAACGTCCTCGAACGGCATCTCACCGACTTCGGCGGCGTCGCGCCGATCATCGTCTACCGCCCGGGGATGCCCGCTCCCGAGACGATCGATGGGCTGGGCCACTGGCCTTCGTCCCTTGATCTGGACACGTATCGCTCGCGACACGGCGACGACATGCCGATCGGCGTCGCGCGATCCGTGACGCCGGCGGCGGCCGACGCCTGGCTCATCGCGCTCGCGCGGCACGGGCGCCTCTCGCTCGCGGAGGTCCTTGCCCCCTCGATCGAGCTCTGTGACGGCTTTCCCGTCTATCCGCGCCTCGCCTCCGCGATCGAGCGCCTCGAGGAGCGGCTGCGCGAGTGGCCGACGAGCGCGGCGGTCTTCCTTCCGAATGGCCGGGCGCCTCGGGTGGGCGAGATCCTGGTGCAGCGCGACCTGGGCGCGCTCTTCCGGCGGCTCGCCGCGATCGAGAGCGCGCACGAGAAGGAAGGCCGGGCGAACGCGATCAGGGCCGCTCGTGACGCGATCTACGAGGGTGACATCGCTCGCGAGATCGCGGCATTCATGCGCGAGGCCGACGGCGCGATCACCGAAGACGACCTGCGGGCGCAGCGCGTCCGCATCGAGGCGCCGGTGCACACCACGTATCGCGGTATCGATGTCTACGCCTGCGGCCCGTGGTCGCAGGGCCCACTCGTGCCGATGACCTTGAACCTTCTCGAGGGCTACGACATCGGCGGACTGGGTCCGGGCTCGCTCGAGTTCCTGCACCGGTACACCGAAGCGTTCAAGCTCGCGGCCGCGGACCGCGAGGGCTTCTTCGGCGATCCGGAGCAGGTGGACGTGCCGATCCGCGGTCTGCTCGAGAAGGCCTACGCCGAAGAGCGCCGCGCGTCGATCCGCGACCGCGCGCACCCAGAGCTGCCCGCGCCCGGCGACCCCTGGCGCTACGAGGGACGGAGCGGCTCCGCCGGCTACCGCCCTCACGTCGCGGAGGGCGTCGGCGCCCCGGACACGTCGTTCGCTTGCGCGATGGACGCCGAGGGGAACGCCTTCGCCGCGACGCCGTCGGACCCGGGTCTGGGCGCGCCGCTGGTCCGTGGGCTGGGGATCATCGTCTCGACGCGTGGCGCGCAGCTCTGGACGACCCCCGGCCATCCATCGGCGATCGCGCCGAACAAGCGGCCGCGCCTCACGCCGAACCCCGCGCTCCTGATGAAGGACGGCCGCGCCCTCATGCCGTTCGGCTGTCCTGGCGAAGATGCGCAGTGCCAGGCGATGGTCCAAGTGGTCTGCAACCTCGTCGATTTCGAGATGAACACGCAGGCCGCGATCGAGGCGCCGCGGGTCATCTCGCGCTCGTTCCCGTGGACGTTCCATCCGCACGCGTACGAGCCGGGCGTGCTGACGGTCGAGGGTCGGATCCCGGAAGAGATACGCGACGGCCTCGCGCGCCGCGGGCATGTCATTCGCGAGCTTCCAGATTTCTCTCCCGCCGCCGCGGGCGTCTGCGCGGTGCGGCGCCTGGACACCGGCGCGCTCGAGGGCGGCGCCGATCCGCGACGCGAGAGCTACGCGGCAGGCTGGTGATGGATGAGAGCGAGCGCGCCTGGCGCGCGGAATTCCCGATCACCGAGCGCTTCATCTACCTCAACAACTGCTCACTCACGCCCCTTCACAGACGTGGCCGGGAGCGCATCGAGCGCTTCGCGACCGAGTGGACCGACTGGGGCGGGCGCGCGTGGTACGACCACTGGATCTCTGAGTACGAGGCGTTCCGCTTAGACCTCGCGCGCGTTCTTGGCGCCTCCGCCGACGAGATCGCGATCGAGCCGAACGTCTCCGCGGGTCTGGTCGGCATCGCGAGCACCTTCGACTATGCGAAGCGTCCGAAGGTCATCGTGTCGGATCTCGATTTCCCGACGGACGGGCATGCGTTCCTCGCGGTCGCCGATCGCGGCGCGCGCGTCGAATTCGTCCGTAGCCCCGACCGCGTGCGCGTTCCGCTCGAGCTCTTCGATCGGGCTGTGGACGAGCAGACCGCCGCGGTATGCACCGGGCACGTCTACTTCACGACGGGCTGGATCCAGGACGTCCAACGACTCGCCGAGATCTGCCACCGCAAGGGCGCGGCGCTGATCGTCGACGCCTATCAGTCGATCGGAGCGGTTCCGTTCGACGCCGGGACGAGCGGCGTGGACTACCTCGTCGGGGGCACGCTCAAGTGGCTCATGGGCGGCCCCGGGATCGCGTTCCTCTACGCGCGGCGAGCCGTGGCGGAGCGCGCGCGTCCGAGCGCCGTCGGCTGGTGGGGCGTCCAGGATCCATTCGCGTTCGACGTGGAGCATCTGGCGTACGGGACCGGCGCGCGCCGCTTCGAGTACGGCACGCCGTCGGTCGCGGCGATCTACGCGGCGCGCGCGGGCATCACGCTGCTCGACGAAGTTGGGATCGACACGGTGCGCGACCGGCATATGCGGCTTTCACAGCGGCTCGTCGACGGCGCAGTGGAACAGGGCTGGACGGTCCGGTGTCCGCGCGTTGCCGCCGATCGCTCGCCGATCGTTACGCTCGAGCATCCCGACCCCGCTTCCGCGGTGAGCGCGCTCCGCGCTGCGGGTGTCATCTGCGACAACCGACCGGGACTGATCCGGCTCTCGCCGCACTACTTCAACACCATCGACGAGATGGACCGAACGCTCGAGGTGCTGGCGCCGCTCCGCGTCGCGCCCGCGATCGCCTGACCCGTCCCCTCCGTCCGCGCCGGCTCATCGCGTGGTCGCTGCTTATCGCGTTCCTTGCGATCCTGAGCTACGCGGTTCGCATCTCCGGCCGCTTCGGCAGCCTTCCGAGCGACACGTTCTTCAAGTACTCGACCGCCATCGAGGCGATCGTGACCGACGCGGTTTTTCTCCTCATCGTGTTCGCGATCGCCTGGGGTTTGCCGAAACGCGACACGTTTGCGCTCCGTCCGCCGACCTCTTGGCGGCGCGCGGCCGTGATCGGAGGCGCGACGCTCGTCGGCGCATACCTCCTGTCATTCGCCGAGGTCGCGCTCTTGCCGCAGGTCGCCCGCGAGCAGAGCGTCCCGCCGTTCTGGGATGCCACACGCGCCGGGGCGTGGATCGCGAACCTCTTCGCGATCGCGGTATTCGTACCGATCTTCGAAGAGGCGCTGTGTCGCGGGCTCGGTTACGCACTGCTCGAGCCGTTCGGTGCGCGCGCCGCCGTCGCATTGACGGCGGCTGCGTTCACGCTCGCCCACGGCGTCATCGTCGACATCCCCGTGATCCTCGCGACCGGCCTCGGCCTGGGCTACATGCGCGCGTCGACGGGCAGCCTCTATCCGTGCATCGCGCTGCATGGCCTCTTCAACGGATTCGGCCTCATCGCGGCCGCGGCTTTCGCGAGCGGATGAGCCTGATTTCGATCAGGGCGTGAAGTTGAAGATCGAAGTGAGCTTGGGGACCGCTGGACCGAGGATGACCAGGAACAGAGCTGGAAATATCAGCAGCACCATCGGGAACATCATCTTCACTGGAGCGAGCCGAGCCTGCTCTTCGGCGCGCTGACGTCGCTTCGTCCGGAGCTCGATGGCCTGATCCTGCAGGACCTTCGCGAGGCCCACGCCGAGCGTGTCCGCCTGGATGACCGCATTCACGAACTTGCTGATGTCGGGAACGTCCGTGCGCCGGGCCAGCTCGCGCAACGCCTGCCGCCTTTCGCGCCCCATCTGAAACTCGAGAAGGAGCCGCCGCAGTTCATCTGAGAGAGGGTTCTTCCAACGCTGCACGACCTGGGCAATCGCGCCGTCGAAAGCCAGTCCCGCTTCGGCGCTCAGGGCGAGCATGTCGAGCGATGGGATGAGCGCTCGGCGGATCGCTTTCCGCCGTCCGCGGGCCTTCGAGCCGATGATCAGGCCCGGAAGCGCGAAGCCGGCCGCGGCGCCGACCGCGGCCCCGATCAGGCCTGACGACACGCTCCCAGAGACGATCATGACGACGAGCGCCAAAAGGCCCGAGAGGCAGATCGTTCCCACGCAGCGGAGGCCGACGAACTCTGCCTCGTTCATCGGCTCGCCCGCGAGCTCGAGGCGATGACGCGTCTGGTCGAGGTACCGCTGCGGAAGGAAGCGCAGCACGGCACGCCCTACAGAGCGCAGCGGTCCATTCACGCGCGCTAGAAGCGGCCGACCGCCGGGAACGTCCGCCTCGCCGCCTCCCTCGGCGATGAGCGCACGCAAGCGCCGTCGCGACGCTGCGTCCAGGTGCAGGGTGAGCTCGTTCAGCCAGAGTACGAACATGAGCGCGGTCATCGCACCGAGGAGACCCACGATCCAGGTCTGCGGGCGGCCCGTAGCGATCAGCGCCGGTGAGGCCGCTGCGACCGTTTCGGATGCTCCGATCGCGGTCGCCGAGGTGTCGCGGTGCCCGCGGCCGGCGGGGATCAGGAACGAGCCCGTCGTTCGCGCGACGATCACGCCACCGCGCGAGACCACTACCTCGAAAGCCACCGCGCTCCCGTCCGCCAGGCCGGTCGACGCCGAGCCGTACTCGACTGAGTACTCCGTAAGGATCTGCTCGCTGAGCGCGCTGTAGATCCCCGCGAGCTGGGAGGACGTTGGGGCGACGTACGCGCCGCCGCCCGGTGCGGCCCCGGCGAACGCTTCGAGCGTCTGACGGTCGATGCTGCTCCCCAGGCCGATCAGGTAGGTCGGGAAACCAGCGCCCGCGAGACGCGCGACGGCTGACTCACGCGAGCCGCGGCTCGCGGTATCGAGGCCGTCGGTGAGCAGCACGATCGCTCGACGCGCATTGGAATCGGCGCCCACGAGAGCGTCGACCGTGCCGAGCACCGCGTCGTAGATCGCGGTGTCGCCGCCGGCTACGAGCGAGCCGACCGCGGCGAGCGCTCGGGCCTTATCGGTCGTGAGCGGTTGGGCGATGCGCACGGTGGTGTTGAAGGACAGGATGGCGACCTGATCGTTCGCTCCCAGGGCGCCGATCATCGTCGACATCGCGGTCTTGGCATCCGCGAGCGGACGCCCCGACATGCTTCCGCTCGTATCTACTACAAGCGCCAGAGCGACCGGAGAGACGAGTGAGGCGAGGCTCACAGTCGCCTGCTGTGCCGCCCCACTCTCGCGGACCTGGAGGTCCTGAGGCCGAAAGCCCCGGACCGCCTTGCCCTTGACGTCCACGACCGACGCGACGAGCCGCACGGTCGGGAAATCGGCCGCATCGATGCGGCTGAGCGCGATCCGGAACGGTTCGTCGGCCTGCGCGACCACCCCGTTCAGGATGAGCAGCAACGCGACGCCGAAGACCGTAGCGAAACGGCTAAACATCGATCCTGGTCATCGCACGCATGAGCAGGAAGCCCATGGCCACGAGTCCGATCGCGCCGAAGAGGGCGTAGCGAAGCGGTCCTGGCTGGAAGAGCGGGCCGACGTAGTCCGGGCCGATCAGCAGCAGGCCCAGCGTCACGAACACCGGCAGGGCGCAGAGAACATAGGCGCTCATCCGCTGTGGCGCGGTGAGCGCTTTGATGTCGCCCTCGATGCGGATCCGTTCCCGGATCGTCTCGGAGATGGAATCGAGAATCTTGGCGAGGCTCCCACCGATCTGGTGCTGGACGTTGATGGCGGCGACGACGAGCTGCAGATCGTCCGATGGGTAGCGAGACACGAGGCGTTCCAGTGCGTCCTCCTGAGAGGCCCCGAGGCCGATCTCGCGTCCCGCGAGCAGGATGGCCGCCCGGGTCGGTTCGGGGGCGTCGGTCGCGACGTGCTCGAGGGCCTGGGGCAGGCTATGCCCCGAGCGAACGGAGCTCGCGAGGAGCCCGATCGTCTCAGGAAGCTGACGCTTGAACCGCGCGAGCCGTCCCCCCCGTCGCCGGCGCAGCCACCAGAGCGGAAGGGCGGCGGCCAAGCCGGCGAGGGGCAACGTCAAAGTCAGATCCCGCAGGACGGCGAAGGCAACGACGAGCGTCACGATCGGGAGCGCCGTCGATGTCGCGAGGAACGCTCCAGGCGATTGGTCGCTCTCGGCCTCCGCGAGCATCCGCTCGATAAAGCCGATCAGGAACGATCGCCGCGCGGCGGGATGCCTCTCGCGAACGCTGCGTCGCGACGGGATCCCGAGCTGTGCTTCGAGGGCGCCGACCGGAGCCTGAACGAAGGCGCGAAGCCGGCGCGCGACCCTCCGCTCCGCGTCGGCGAGCGGCATCCAGAGGACGAGCACGAAGCACACCACGGCCGCCGTCCCGAGGATGCCGACCACGATCGGCTGGGGCATCACCTTAGGTCCGCTCGCCCTCGAATACGCCGTCGCCGTCGTAGCCGAACCAGATCAGGGGCAGATCGAGCCCGCGTGAGGTGAGCCGCTCGCTGAAGCCCGGGCGAATGCCGGTGGGTCTGAGCTGGCCGAGCACGCGCTGTCCATCGAATCCGTCGCGCTGGAAGACGAAGAGGTCCTGCATGGTCACCAGCTCGCTCTCGTAGCCTCGGACCTCACTGATCTGCGTGATCTTGCGCGTGCCGTCCTGCATTCGCTCGATGAATACGACAAGGTCGACGGCCGCGACAACCTGCTCGCGGATGGCTCGCAGCGGCAGGTCCGCGCCGGACATGAGGACCATCGTCTCGATCCTCGCGAGTGCGTCGCGGGGGCCGTTGGAGTGGATCGTCGTCAGCGAGCCGTCATGCCCCGTGTTCATGGCCTGGAGCATGTCGAGAGCCTCAGGTCCGCGGCATTCGCCTACCACGATGCGATCAGGTCGCATTCGGAGCGCGTTCCGGAGCAGATCGCGGATCGTGATTTCGCCGTGCCCTTCGACATTCGCCGGCCGTGACTCGAGGGTGATGACGTGCATCTGCTGCAGTCGTATCTCGGCCGCGTCCTCGATGGTCACGATGCGCTCTCTTGTGGAGATGTACGAGGAGAGCGCGTTTAGCAGGGTCGTCTTGCCCGCGCCGCTCCCGCCCGCGACGATGATGTTCAGCCGGCCGCGAACGCACGCCCGCAGGAACTGGAGAGCTTCCGGGGTGATCGAGCTGTTCCGCAGGAGCTCGTCCGGTGAGAGCGGAATACGGCGGAACTTCCGCACCGTCAAGACCGGGCCGACGAGCGAGAGAGGCGGGATGATCGCGTTCACGCGCGACCCGTCGGGAAGCCGCGCGTCCACCATCGGCGAGGCTTCATCGCAGCGGCGGCCCAGCGGCGCGATGATGCGCTGGATCACACGAACCACGTGGTCGGCGTCGGCGAAGGTGATGTCGGTCAGATAGAGCTTGCCTTCGCGCTCGATCCAGACCTGATGCGCCCCGTTGACCATGATCTCGGAGATGCCGTCGTCGTGGAGAAGATCTTGGATGGGTCCGTAGCCGACGAGCTCGGCGAAGACGGCGTCCTGGAGCCGCAGCCGGTCGGTCCGATTGACCGCCACGTGCTCATCGTCGAGGGCCGTGGAGAAGTGCTCCGCGACCATCGACCGCATCGCGTCGGCGGATGCGGCCTCGACGCTGCGGCCGAGGAGCCCTGCGACCCTTGCGTGGATCCGGTTGACGAGCTGAACTTCGCCGTCATCGCGGAAGCGGCTGAGCTTGAGGACCTCCGGACGCCAGTCCGCCTCCTGCGGGATCGTGGCGATAGCCTGCCTGAGGGTCCGGAGGTCGGGGGCCTGGACTCGCGCCAGGGCGGGCCGGAGGATGCTCACCCTATCCCCGCGTCAGCTCGGCGAGAGGGGCCGTTCGCCGCGGGCTGCGCGCGAGGGCGGCCGGCTCGAGGCCCTGGGCGAGGATGTCCGCCAGCTTTCGATAGCTGCCTCCAGACTTCGCCCGCGCACGCTCATCGAGGATGGACATCCCGCGATTGATCGCTTCGGTGATGCCGACTCCCTCACTCGGGATGGTCGCCGCGATCGGACGTCCGAGACCGCGCTCGATCTCGCTCACGCCGATCCCCGCCTTCCCCGGGACGCGATTGGCCACGAGGAGCGTGCGTTCGTCTTGGAGGAGAAGTCCTGTGGCGCTCATGACCCGTCTCAGGTTCCGCAGCGCCGGGAGCTCCGGCGTCGTCACGAGAACGATCCGATCGGCCATGCGAAGAGTCCCGAGCGTCAGCTCCTCCAGGCTCGACCACAGGTCGCAGACGATGTACTGGAAGTGAGGCCGCAGCTGATCGACCACACGAGCGACGCGGTCTGGATCGATCGCCGGGACGCTCGCCAGATTGTCGGGTGCAAGAAGCGCGCGAACACCTGACGAGTGACGAACGAATACCTCGTCGATGAGCGCCGCGTCGATCGCGTCCACGTGATTCAGGAGGTCCGCGACGCTGTTCGCGCTTTTCAAGTCCAGCGCGATCCCGATGTCACCGAACTGAAGATCGAGGTCGACCAGCGCGACGGGGGCCTTGCCGTGACGAGCGAGCGCGACCGCCAGGTTGATTGCGATCGTCGTGCAACCTACGCCGCCTTTGGGGCTGTAGACCGCGATCACGGCGCCCGGTCTGCTGCTCGCACCAGCCGTGCGGTCGATGCGCTGAAGGCGACGCAGCTCCTGGAAGTTCACATACGCTTCGCGGATCGTCGACACGAGGTCGTCAGGCCGGTACGGCTTCAGGAGAAAACCGCGGGCGCCCGCGGTGACGGCGCGTGAAACGATGCCGGGCGCGACGTTCGCGCCGGTCACGATCACGCAGCACTCCGGGGCTCGCGAGAGGATCTCGCGCACGGCAGGGCCAACCTCCCCGCGAAGACCGGCGAGATCGACGACCGCGACCTGCGCGTAGGTCGCGCCGAGCTTGTCCAGGAGGGACGCCTGGTCGGTCACGGTCCCGACGAGGAGCATCCGCTCGTCTCGGGCCAGGGCCTCGCGGGCGTGGTTCGCGGCCTCGGGCTCCGTCTCGAGGACGAGCACGCGAATCGGACCGATCCCGTCCATCATCGTGCGATCCCGAACGACGTCACGAGGTAGGTGATGTCGACGCTCCGCGTACTAACGTCCTGACTTTCGGCTCGCGATCGGACCGCGACGTCGATCGTGGCTTGGCTGTCCCGGAGGTATTTCAGGACAAGGGCGGTCTGGTGGTCGACCACGAACGTGAGCGCGCTCCCCCGCTGTGGCTGCTCGCGCGTCGGACCTATCACCTGCAATACCTCGAGGTTCTGGATCGTCGTCTGTGTGCGTTTCGGGTTCTCACCAACGCCGGTCGTGACCGTGGCGAGGATGTCGACGTGGTCACCGACCTCCACGAAGCCGCCCGCGGTCAGCGGATCGTTGGTCGGGAAGGACACGAGGACTTTCCCCGGATCGATCGTCAGGGACGCTCCCCTCTTGCCGTCGGCAGCCAGGAGCTGGCTGCGAAGGATCGGAGCGCCGCTCGGGACGGCGGCGAGCGTCGTCTGGCCGAGCGCCTGCGCCTCACCGGCCACGACGCCGCTCGGGGCGAGATCGGTCGGGTAGTCGCGACGCGTCAGCATCGCGGCGGTCAGCACCGTCCGCGCAGGCACGTCCGCATTCGCGACGACGACGCTCACGGTCGGAGCGGGAGCCGCGGCCGCGGACCCCGCACTTTGCTGCGCCACTCCGTTGAGCGCCACACCCGTCAGAATCGCGAGGAGGATCCCAAGCGAGAGGAAGAACCACGAACGAAGACGCATCAGCTTTCTCCTAGTTGTCCGGGACCATGACCGCGGTATTCGCGAGAGGATTGAGGGCGCAGTTCGCGCACGCGTCGGGATCGCCGAAGCTTCCACCCCAGTAGCCGCTGATGGAGTTGCTGTCGACGAGGCCCGCGTAGAACGTGAACGGGGCGACCGTGAAGACGTGGACGCGGTCCGGTGTGTTTCCGCCGTTGCCCTTCTTCAGCTGGGAACAGTCCCCGCTGCCGGGACCCGAGCTCGGGACGATCAGGTTCCAGCGACTACCCGACGGCGCCGAGGACGAAAAGGTCTCGCCGCAGTCCCACAGGTACACGAGGATCACGAGTCCCTTCCCCAGAGTCTGTCCGTGACCGTGGGGCACGAGCTTGTCCGAATACGGCATCGGCCGCCCACGATCGGCGATGGCCTGCGCCATCGCGCTGGACATGTTCGTTCCCACATTTCCTGAGGCCGCCTCCAGCCAGTCGCCGACGGTGGCGTCCGTGCACGACGGCGCGGGGCTCGGCGGCGAGGTGCAGATCGAGCGGTTCGTGAGCGGAGTCGGCGGCTCCTGCCCCGTCGGCAGCTCGATCCCGCTCCGCCACTTGCTCGAAAGTGAAAGGGTCCCGCGGAACGAGTAATAGAACCAATTCGGGATGCTGCATTGCTTGTCCTGATTCGTGTTCGCCTCTCCCGCCGAGTCCCAAAGCCAGTTGCCGAGGGCATCCTGGCCCCAGGCCCGGCAATTGCCGCCGCTCATGTCGATCTTCAGAGCCTTCGGCGAATGACTCGAGGTATCCCACTGCTCGATGAGCTGTGGCGTGGTGACGCCGATGCCACCGAACGCCGGCGAGTCGCGTGAGTAATCAATGAGCCCCTTGAAGTTCCCGTACACGACGTTGTTGCCGTTCGCGGACCAGAACTCGACGGGATCGATCTGCGTCGGGTCGCACGTTCCCGTGCAGGAGATGTTGTAGTCGCTGGCGTCGTAGTGCCGAACCATCGACCAGAGCGGACCGCTGAGCGGGACAGGTGTCCCGGAGAGCCGCACGCGAGCCGACGCCGCGGACGTGCTCGATGAGTGTCCGACGACTGCGGCGATGAGCGACCTGAATGTGACCGTCGCTCTGACGCGAACGTAGATCGTGCTCGATGGGATGGCCGTTCCGCCGGTGGTCGGGCAGGTCCCTCCCGCCGGTTGCGCGCTTGTCGTCCAGACCGTTGGGCTGGTCGTCCCGTAGAAGACGTCCAGCTGCGTTGGCGCGCTGGCGTCGACGAACGATCTGTTGGGGGCGTCGTAGCTCTTCGCCGCGCACCAGGTCTCTTCCTGGGTCACGGTGAAGGCCGGACCGCCGTTTACCTCGATGACCGCGGTCGCCAGATACTTGCCGGCGCCGAGCGCGGCGGCGTCCGCGAGGTTCTGCATCACTCTGCGCTGTGCCATCGCGTATCCCCAGTCCACGGCGAACGCCAGCGACGCCACGAGCACGGCGACCGCGATCGCGACCACGATGAGGGCCTGGCCCGCTTCGGAGCTCTTGAGCGGCGTCGCGCTCACCGTCGGGTCTCCATGAGGGATCGCGAGGTGAGCGTCGCCGACCCGGAGCCGGAGAAGAACGTCCCCGCAACGGCCGACACGGCGGACCACGGATAACTCGCGCTAACGCGAACGAGAACACCGGTCATGGAGGGGCTGCTCGCGGGAATGCCCGCGCTCGGCCAGGGGCGGAACGTCGCCGCCGCGTTGTCGTAGTACTCCGCGTTGATCGCAAGAGCCGCCGTGTCAAGCGGGTGCGCGCGCGTTCTCGCCGCACTGGCGATGGCGGAAGGTGGCGCGGTCGGGTTGACGATCGCGTAGCGGGCTCCTTCCTGGCTCGCGCCGCCGACGATGATGTACGCGTTCAACGCTCGCGCGATGTCGACGAACCCGACCACCAGAAGGACGAGGATGGGCAGCAGCAGAGCGAATTCGAGCGTGGTGGTACCCCGGTCTCCGTCCCTCAGCTCGCGCATGGCGTACCCCCGGTCAGGATGGGTAGGCGCGACACTGAACGGACCGGGATCGGATTGATCTTGAACGCGGCGTCGACGACGGATCCGGTAAGGAGCGCGAAGTCGTAGCGGACCTCAACGGTCACATCGCCATCGCCCGTGACGCACGTGACGTGCATCCCCGTGCAAGACGCACCGAAGTCGGCAAACCCGGTCACGTCGCATGCGCGTTGCAGGACCTGGGCTTCGGTCGCGCTCGCGTTCCGCGCGGCGAAGTTCGCCCCTTCGCGTCCAGCGTTCGCAACGATGCCTGCCACGTAATACGCCCGCGCACCGTCGGCCATCCCCAACAAGATGACGAGCAGGAGCGGCAACGCCAACGCGATCTCGATAAGGCTCTGCCCACCACTCTCGGCCATGGCGTTACTGGTCACCTTGCTCACACCCATCCCCACGCGCGAGTGAACCCCGAGCGCGCACCGGGGCTCATGGTGAATTTAGGGAGTGGTCCGCATGGCCAGCAATACCGAAAAGTCGCACGTGCGCTTGACCTACTAGTGGGTCAAGCTCCGTGGGAACAGCGGCTGATGTGCCGCGGCAACGAGCTGGCTTCGGGTCCTCGCGTTCAGTCGGCGCAGCGCGTTCTGAACATGCTTGTGAGTCGTTGATTGGCTGATACGCAAGACGCCCGCGATCTCGCGATCGGTCGCCCCCTGCGCGATCAGCTCGACGATCTGGCCCTGCCGTGGTGTGAGCGCTGATCGGCCAGATGCGTCCGTGCCCCCACTTGAGAGACGGGAGATCATCTGGACGAGGCCAGTCAGCAGGCTTCGGGGGAACGCGCTCTCGCCGTGAATGACGGCGGCGATCGTCCGTTCAAGGGCCCGCGGAGTGACCTCCGTTGAGGCGAGGCCAGCGAAGCCGAGGCTCGCGGCCTGCGCGGCCGCATTCGGGGTCGGCGACGAGACGAGTGCGATAAGACGAGCCGTTCGACTCAAAAGCTGCGCGCGCGCGCGAAAAGCGGGACTCAAAAGCAGTCGCTCCGTGCAGCCCACGAGGACGACGTCGCACGTGCCCGCCATCCGCGGACTCAGCTGCGCCAGGCTGGGGAGCGACCCCATCACTTCGACGCGACATCGGTCCACGAGTGCGTAGGCGAGTCCGACTTCTTTCGAGTCGACCACACAAATGCGCGGGCGCGATGGAACGGCCTGTTCCCTCGCAAACTTTCGGTCGATCACATCTCCCCAGCCGGCGCGAGGAACGCGGTGCTTCCCTTTCCTCGTTGCCGAACAATCCGAGTGCGGAGCTCGGCTGTCAATCCCTATACGCAGTATTCGGTGCCGTCGGTCGTCTAGGCGGTGAGCGCTTGCGACATAACGGCAACGGCAGCCGCGCGGTTAGGTACGTTCAACCTCTTCAAGAGATTGGTCACATGCTTCTGTGCGGTCGCGGTAGTGATCCCGAGCGAGCGCGCGATCTCCTTGTCCGCCGCGCCCCTCGCAATGAGCACGATCACCTCACGCTGACGAGGGGTCAGCGGTAGAGCGTTCGGAACGCGGAGCCAGCGACCGTTGCGGATCAGCGCCGAAAGCACACGCCGCGAGTACGCGTGCTCGCCCTGCATCGCGCCGAGGATCGACCGCCGAATGGCTTCGCTCGTAAGGTGCGTATCCACGTAGCCGAACGCGCCTGCGGACACGGCCAGGGACGCGTCATCTGGACTCGGGTTCGTTGTGAGAACGATCGTCGTCATCGTCTCGGCGAGCTCGCCGACAAGGTCCCAGTCCGTCTCGTCGTAGCCGGCGACGACCGTCAGCACGATGTCCGGGTAGTGCGCGTCCTCTGCCCGGGTGACCCGCCACAAAGGAACACCAAGATCGAGAGATCGAAGAAGGCTGAAGACCGAGCCCGACGCGTCGAAGACAAGAACGCCCGCAGACGTGGTGGAAGTCCCACCATCCATATCCATAACTCCCCGTTCCCACCATGGGCCAAACGGCCCAACTACCCGCTTGGCAATCTAGCAGGGAAGCACCCGTGCGAGGTACTGAATTGCCGGTATGTTCCCGAGCATTGCGGTCTCGAACACGAGCGAGTGCACGGCACTTTGTTTAGAGCGCGGACTCGATGGCAGCAAGGATCATCGGTGACTGGGTTACGAATACCGCTACGCCGATGACGACTACATCAAATTGATTACCTGCGCAGCGGCAGTCTTCGGCGGGACGATCTCGCGCGACGTTGGTCGTGTGACCGCATACCACGTTCTCGTATCTTCAACCCGTCGTAGCTAGCGCGTAGGTTGCTGCGGCCAAGCTGGGCCGCGCCGGCGATGACCGTTCGATGGAAATCGCTGCATCCATGGACCCAGGGCAGGGAAATGGGATGGTTGGGTTGAAGCAGATCGGGGTCTTTTTCTTTGCGGCACTACTTGCGCTCGCACTGTGGCCGTCAGCGTTCGCTGACGCAGGGGGTGGACCTCCCGCCACATTCACGACGATCAACTTCGCGTTCGATGGAAACGCGGACCACTGTCAGAACGGGCCTGCTGGGGCGACACAGGTCGTGAACTGCAATATCTACGACGGCAAGCAGTACGTGTGGCTGAACGGCGGCCCGGACAACGCCGCGCTCGCCGACGGCACGTACTTCTTCGCGGTGCTGGTCCCCGGTGGACAGCACGACCCGAACGAGGGCGCGGCCAAGAACCTGTCGGACACGACCGCGGCTCCGCACGCGGCCGGCTCGCTCAACGCCGACGGGAGCGCCATTCCGAGTGGGGACCCGCGCTCCAATCGCACCTTCACCGTGAGCGGCGGGGTCATTTCGTACAGCGGGACCCACGCCTACGACTCTCAAATGATCCGGCTCATGCCATACGACGACACGACCAACAATGGCGGCGTCTACATCCTCGCGATCTGTGAGACGGCAGGCTCAGCAGGCGCGGTCAACCCGCGCGACTGCAAGTACGACGCCTTCAAGGTCCAAGCGTCAGGAACGCCGCCGACCGTGCAGGCCGTCCTGAGCGGCACGAAGTACCTCGACGCGAACACCAACGGCCAGATGGATCCCGGTGAGACGGGACTCGTCGGCTGGACGATCGACATTTCCGATGGCACCACGACCGCTGCGGTCGTCACCGACACTGAGGGCAACTGGTCCTTCGAGACTCCGGCTGTCGGGCTGGGCACGACCGAGACCTTCACGGTCACCGAGCTCACTCAGGCTGGTTTTGAGCAGACCGGGAACACGGTCAATCAGTCCAGCGCGACAGGTGGTGTCAGCGTCGCGCTCAGCAACAAGGTCTATACGCTCACGCTGCCGAACACGGGTCCAGGCTCGGCCTCGGGTCTCAACTTCGGCAACATCCCGCTGGCGGGGGCGCTGACCGCGGCGAAGACCGCGACTCCGGCCTTCACGCGTACGTTCAAGTGGGGCATCACGAAGGAAGTCGACAAGACCGAGATCGACACAGTTGATGGAGCGACCTTCACCTACACGGTCAGCGTCACCCGCGACGCGGGGACCGACGGTGCGTGGGGCGTCGGAGGCTCGATCAATATCAGCAATCCGAACTCCGCTCCGGTCACCGTGAACGTGACCGATTCGATCAACGACGCGAACGCGGCGTGCACAGTGACGGGCGGGACGGGCGCGATCATCCCCGCGAGCGGGTCGGCGGCTCTTCCGTACAGCTGCTCGTACTCGGCTGCGCCCGCAAGCATGAGTCAGACGAATACCGCCTCGATCACATGGGCTCGGCAGACGCTCTCGAACGCCACGCTGCTGCTGGCGGGAAGTGGGTCGGCCACCGCGGCGATCGCGTGGGGCGACCCGACGACGGTCGTCGACGCCAGTGTGAGCGTCAGGGATCCGCTCGATCCTTCGGCGCCTCGAACGTTCTCGAGCACCGGTTCGTTCAGCTACTCGCACGCGTACACCAGTGATCCCGCAGGGACCTGCACGAACCACAGCAACACCGCGACCTTCACGACGAACACGACAACGACGACAGGATCCGCGAGCGCGACAGTGAAGGTGTGCGTCGGCGCGGACCTCACCGTGAGCAAGACCGCGACGCCGACCTTCACGCGTACGTTCACCTGGGGCATCTCGAAGGCGGTCGACAAGACCACCGTGAGGCTCCTGAACGGCTCGGCGACATTCAACTACACCGTGAACGTCACGCACAATGCCGGCGCAGACAGCGCCTGGGCGGCGAGCGGCACGATCACGGTGAACAACCCCAACGACTGGGAGGCCATCACCGCCAACGTCTCCGATGGGGTCAACAACGGTGGTACCTGCACCGTGAGCGGTGGAACGGGTGTGACCATCCCGCCGAGCACATCGGCGATCGTCGGCTACTCGTGCACCTACCTGGTCGCGCCGAACCCGCTCAGCGGCACGAACACCGCGACGGCCGAGTGGGACAAGACGGCGTACGCGACACCGACCGGGTCCGCGACTGGCACGGCGGCCGCTGTCTTCAGCGCGCCGACGACCATCATCGACGGCAGCGTGACCGTGACCGACACGCTCGGCGGTTCCCTCGGAACGGTCTCGTACACAGACTCGAGCCCGAAGACCTTCACGTACTCAAATACGGTCCCGGTGCCGGCTCACGACTGCGTCACCTACAACAACACGGCGACGTTCACGACGGACACCACCGGCACCACCGGCTCCGCTTCGGCAGCCGCGACGGTCTGCCGGGTCCCGCCGCAGACCGGCGCTCTCACGATGGGCTTCTGGCAGAACAAGAACGGCCAGGGGATCATCCTCGGCGGCGCCGCGACAAGCACCGTGTGCAACTCGGGCACCTGGCTGCGCGGGTACGCGCCCTTCCGGGACCTGAGCGCGACCGCGACCTGCTCTCAGGTAGCGGCGTACGTCTACAACACCATCAAGGCGGCGAGCTCTGCCGGCGACTCGATGAACCCGATGCTCAAGGCGCAGATGCTCGCGACGTCGCTCGACGTGTACTTCAGCGATGCCGCGCTCGGTGGGAACAGGATCAACGCATCAGCCCCCGTCGGCGGCGTCAACACTGATCTCACGACGGTGTGCAAGAACATCGGCACTTGCAGCATCTTTGAGAACGTGAGCGGATCCTTCGGTGGGGCGGCGAGCCTGACCGTCGGCCAGATGCTCACATACGCCGCGGGTCAGTCCAACGCGGGCGGCTTGATGTGGTACGCGAACGTGAAGGCCACTCAGGAGCTCGCAAAGGACGCGTTCGACGCGATCAACAACCAGGTGGCATTCGCCGCGCCGTAGCGAGCGACACTTCGGATGCACGTGAACGGGGCCCCGGCGACGGCCGGGGTCCTCGTTCTTTTCCTACGGCGACGAGTAGTTGACGGTCAGGGTGAACGAGCTCTGTACGGTGCCGCTCACGACAAGCTGCACCGAGCCGGCGGGCACGACGAACTCGATCGGGAGCGGACTGCCGCCCGTCCCCGCCTCGAGGAGGGCCCCGTCCAGGCTGTATGCCTCGAGCGTCAGCGCGGCTGCTTTGGAGAACCTCAGCGTCGCAGCCACCGCACCGCCGCCCGTCGCGAGAATGAACGACCGTGAGGTGTTCTTGTTGTTGATCGCCCCGCTGTACGTCGCGGTCGCAGGCGTCGGCGGCGGCGGTGCCGACGTTGCAGTGGGGGTCGGCGTTGCGGATGGCGGCGGCGGAGTCGGCGTCGGTGTTGGGTTCACGGTTGGTGCCGGCGTCGGGCTGAGTGAGGGCGACGCCGTTGGCATCGGCGTGCCGGTCGCGGCAGGGGCGCCGAGTCCTACGAGGGCCGCGTAGGCGTCGACGCGGCCGTACGCGACCGCCGAGCCAAGTCTGATCGAGTTCGACTCGACGGTGGACTCCACTGTGCTGTTCGTCGCCGCGGGCGCGTACGAGAACGCGAGCCCGACGATTCCCGCGACCGCCGGAGTCGCCGCCGACGTCCCACAGAAGGAGCCATACCACCCATTGCGGCCGGTCGTGTAGTTGCAGCCGGGTGCGGCGAGCTTCACCCATGATCCGTAGTTGGACCACGAGTAGAGCGCGTCGCTCGGGTCGGTGCCCGCGACGCTCAAGACCTCGGCGTACGCAGCCGGGTACGTGGGAGACGAATTCCCGTAATTCCCCGCCGCGGCCACGAGCACGACGCCGTGGCTGTGCGCGTACTGCACGGCGCTCTGCAGCGTGCTCGTCCCCGTAGTGCCGGCGAGGCTCATGCTGATCACGCGCGCGCCGTGGTCGGTCGCCCAGATGATCCCGGAGGCGACAGCCGACGTCGTGCCGGTGCCATCCGCGCCGAGGACCTTCACGGGCATGAGCGAGCAACCCCAGCAGTACGAAGCGACGCCGATCGCGTTATTGCTCGCGGCGCCCGCGACGCCAGCCGTCCAGGTCCCGTGGCCGTTGTCGTCGAATGGATCGGACGTCCCGCTCACGACGTTGAAGCCGGCGACGAGCTTGCCCTGCAGATCGGGCTGTGAGAGATCCACACCGGTGTCGAGCACAGCGATGACGACGCTCGAGGATCCCCGGGTGAGGTCCCAGGCTGCGTTCGTTCGCGTCTTCACCTGCGACCATTCGTTCGGCCACCAGTAGTCATTCGGTGTCGTGTTCGTCGCAGCGACCGTTGCGTCCCGCTCCGCGAACTCGACCCGCGGGTCGGCGGCAAGCGCCCGGACCGCACTCGCTTCCGATCCTTCGGGGACCTGCAGGACGCGGACGCGGACCTGCGCGATCTCTCCGGTCTTCCGCGCCCCGCTCCCCTTCTCCAGGCGGTCGGAGAAGTCATTCGCCACCCCAAGCCGGTACCGAACCAGGATTCGAGCTGGCACGGCGCTCGAGAGCTGACCGTGCGCGACCGCCGGCGCGCTCGCCGCTGCCGGGCCTGGCGTCGGCGGTTCTGCTGGCGCGGCCGAAGGCAGGGCCGAAGCGACGAGGGAGCCGAAGGCAAGCGCGGTATTGACGATCACCCGTGCGAGCGCTCCGAAGAAGTCGCCCATATTGGTCGGCAGTCCTCCCTGACCGGCCGCGCGCGGGCTAGTGAGCGCGAAGTCCGCGCGTCGGCCGTGTGTTGCTGCCTACCTAACCGCATTGAAGGGCCCTGCTGACCCGTCACTTTCGTCCGGTCAGGCACCCCCCAGATGGGGCAGGACTCTCGAAAGCGCCAGGAATTCGACAGCTTGGCTCACGCCGGAGAGGTGCTCACGCACCCGATAGAGAGGTGTGGGGATACCTGATTCCCGGAATTGTCGAAGGCGATACCCCGTCGCAGTATCCGGACATGCCCGGCGCTGAGCCGGAGGGGGTAGGGGATGACAGGATTCATTCGCGACGACTCTGGACAGGGGCTTGTCGAGTACGCACTGATCATCGCGGTCATCGCGGTGGCGGTGATCGTGGCCATGATGTTCTTGCGCGACCAGCTCACGAACATCTTCAGTCAGGTCGGTAACAACCTCACCTAAGCCACGGATGCGGCCCGCGTTCGCGATCTGCGAACGCGGGCGCTGCGCGCACATCATCGAGGTCGTATCCCCTTTCAAGAGTGGCGGTCTTTGGTTCTCCGCTAACTGGGACGGGACCAAGACCGTGGAGCAGGTCCTCGGTGGCGGAAACCTGGTCGTGCACTAGCCAGGCCTACCTCGTGCTTCGGCGCAGTGCGGACACGGCGGCGACGAGGTCGCCGCCCGGATCGGAGAAGTCCGGTGATCCTGCGGCGAGTCGCTCGCCGTCCAGGACGTGCGCGCGCAGACGATCGGCCGGCAAGAGCGGGTCCGCCAGATTCGCCGGGTCGTGATCGATCCCATGATCCGTCTTGATGCGCCGCCTCGTCTCCGCCCACCGCACGATGACGTCTCGCTCGCCCTCCGGGAGCGCGGCGTATGCGACGACGTCGTTGAGCGCCGCTCGGTACGGGAGCAGGCGTCGCCGCTCCGTGCCGCGGGGATGCTCTCGCGCGAGAGCGAGCTCCTTCGCGTCGATCACTGGCCCATCCTAGGCAGCGTGCCTTTCTCCGCCGCCGCGGCGCTCGACGAGGCTCGCGCCGGCACGTCGCTGCAAGCGATCGCCGACGCGCATTCATTCGACGAGATCGTCAAGGCCGTGCGCGACGCCAAAACCGCCATGCGCCTCGGCATCGCGACGCTCGGCGACGCCGCTCTGCACCGCGTCGTGGGCATCGAGCCGTGGTCCGTAACCATGGTCCTCGGGCATGCGCTAGACGCCGACGCGGCCGTGCACGAGATCGTCCGGACACTCGCTCGGGGCGCGGTCGTGAGCCCCGGCGCGCTCCGCTACGAGGAGCCTGGGGAGGCGGCGGCGAGCAAAGATCAGCTCCTTGCCCGGCTCGCCGAAGCGGAAGCGCGGATCGCCGCGCTCGCCGCCGTCGGCCCCGACGGCCCGCGCTTTGCGCATCGTGATCTCGGCGAGCTCGATGCGCGGGGATGGATCCTCTTCATTGCTATCCACGACGCGCTGCATCTGCACCAGGCGGCGGCGATCGTACGGGCCCCCCGCTGACCCAATTTCGACTCGAAAGTACCGCTCGCATGGGGGATGTCAGTGGGTTGTTGCCTGCTACCGTTTCTTGGTGGACTCCCCCGAGCTCGGCCTGTATCTGACGCTGTACGACGAGGGACGCCCCGGCGATCGAGACCGCGCGGCGGTCGGTCCATTCGATGAGCTCACCGTCCGTAGCGCACGGGTCGTCGGCGAACGTGGCCAGTTCGGGCGGATCATCGCCGCACACGGCGCGGACGGAGGGTGGCTCGGCGTCGACGCCGAAGTGCAGCGCTCACTGGGGACCGAACCCACCGGGGGAAAGCTCAGCCACATCCGCGTGCGTGCGCAAGATGCGAAAGTGTTTGTCCGTTTGTTCGACGATGCTCCCGAGCGAGAGGCGCCCGTCCCTGAGCTTGGTCCGTTCCATCTGGTGGTCATCGGCACCAACGACATTGGAGCGGATGGCCGCACCATCGCCGTTCGCGTCGCCCCGACAGCGCCCTGGTTGCTCACGGATCTGGCGGGCGCCGGCCTCCAGGGGACCGCAAAGACCGTCTTGACCTTCCGCGCCGGCACCTCGGCGGCGCTCCTGACTCCAGCCCAGCTCCCCTCCACGCAGTCCGACCCCTGGCCTTCCGAGCAGCCTCCGCCCTCCGTGTGGGTCGACCGCGTGCGCACGGCGCCCGATATCTACATCTCCCGACCTAGCGCGAAGAAGCCCTAACCCTTCCGCGCCGAATGGGCGACGGGAGCGACTCCTCGGAGGAGTGCTGGGCCGTCGGTAGAAGCGCTCATCGTGACTGCCTGGCCCATTACTCCGACGGGGAGTCGCTCCCGTCGCCTATGCCGACGCTGACTGGCCCCTTGGTCAGGCCGGTTCCGCAGCGACCTTACGGGCTGCGGCGATATAGAGGACGATCGCGGCGATCCCGATCTGCAGGAGCGGTCCAAAGAATTCCAGCATGTTGGGGCCGCTCGTCGTGATCGGGCGGGCGATGCCGACCGATTCCAGGAAGCCGGGCACCGCGATCAGAACCCAAGGGCCGATCACCCCGAGCGCGACGATCCCCAGCGCCATCCAATGCCGCGACACGGGCACGCGCGCGAGCAGCACGAGACCGCAGGCCACGCCCGATGTCACGGCGGCCGCGACGCCCAGGAGACCGGATTCGAACGAGCTGGTCGACACGCTAAGAAGTGATTGCGCCGCGGCGAGCAGGCCGTAGATGACCGCGAGCGCGCCGGCCGCCTCCAGCACGGGATTGCCGCTCCCGGCCGAAACGCGGAACCAGGCCATGAGCCTGTAGCCGAGCGCAACGCCGAGCACCTCGGGCCAGAGCCCGAGCACGTATCCGAGCGGCGAACAGAGCGGAGGAGCAGGCGAGATCGTCCCGCAGAACTTGCCGAGACCCCAGAGCGCTACCAGGTGCTCGAACAGGACGATCGCGGCCCACACCGCGACGGCCTGGCGACCACCACAGACCCACGCGACGGCAAGGGCCGTGGCGATCGCCGCGAGCGCGCTCAGCTGGAATGGCCGCGGAAGCCAGGCATCGCCGGGGATCGACAGGAGCCGATAGAGAAGTGAGAACAGCACCGTGACCACGGCTCCGACAAACAGGGCCGCACCGAACGCCGCGAGCACGGACCACATGAGCTCTGCGCGCGCCACATGTGGATTGGGAATGCGGCGTGCGACCGCGAGGATCCGCGATTCCTGACGCAGACCGTCGAGCGCCATGGCGCCCCTATTCTGGCTTCGTGACATTGCAGACCGGTAGCGAGCGTGATGTGCTCGTTCTTTCGAAGACGATCGGCGCCAACGAGTTCCCGGTCGAGCGACCGGGCGTCGTCGGAGTCGACCGCGCGACCGGTGCCCTCGTGCGGCTCACGCCGTTTCCGTGGAAAGGCGCGGACACCGATCCGCCGATACCTCGGTGGACCTGGATCCAGGTGAGCACGTCACGAGATGAACGCGACGTGCGTCCGGAGACCCTGAACGTGCAGGGCGAAGTCCTGACCGCCGGTTACGTCGACGCGAAGGAAGGCTGGCGGCTGCGCTGGCCGTTCGTCCGGCCACACCTGCGCGGGTCCGTCGAGTCGCTCACGGAGCTCGCCCGCGGGCGCGCCGCCACGGCCGGGTTCGTTCGGCCGGAGGCCGACATCGACATCGTGCAGCTGCCGCTACGCCTCCGCTTTCGCTGCGCGAGCGAAGACTGCCAGTCGACGCATGAGCTGCCGGTGCTGGACTGGGAGCTTCATTCCCTGGCGCACGCGACGCGGTCGAAGTACGGGCCCGAGTGGGCCACGAAGTTCCGTGAGACGTGGGGCGCGGGTCTGACGGAGCGATATGAGGTGCATCTGCTGCTGTCCGCCTACGCGCAAACGCCGACGAAGCTTTATGTCGCCGGACTCTTCTATCCGCCGAGGGTCGCCGAGGACGCGCATGAGCACATTCACCACGTGGAGCACCGACAGCACCAGACCTAAAGTCAGACCTTGCCTGCGAGCTCCCTGGGCACATCCCTCCGTTCAAGACCCATCTCGCCCGGCTTTCCCTTGTATCCGTGTGGAAAGATCCGAAGCAGCAGATAGGTCCCGGTCGTGGGGTCGTCCGAACGCTCCACAACGAGCGATGGTCCCCACCGTGAATCGAACGTCTCGCCGACGTCGGGCTTGCGCTTCGCGAGGTCGAAACCCTGCTTGTCCCACTGGAGGACCGCGTAGCCGCGCACGACACGCTCCTCGTCGCCGCCCTCGTCCGGACGCCACCGGTGCGCACCCTCGTGCTCGCGCTGGCAAACCGCGGGCGAGCCTGAATGAAGAGCGACCCATTTGTAGACATCGGCGTCCTTGGATTGCGCGCCCTGGGGATACGCTTCCTTGTGCAGCTTCTCACCGACGGTGCAGAGGTAGTAGAAGAGCATCGGGAGCAGGATAACGAGAGATGGAGACGCGCACGATCACGGTCGAGGGACTCCGCACGCGTGTTCTCGAGGAGAACGCCGACGGCGCGATCGGCGATCCGATCGTCCTCGTCCATGGCGTGGGCGGATGGGCCGAGAACTGGCGCGCCGTCTTGCGGCCGCTCGCGGCGAGCGGCCGGAGGATCGTCGCGCTCGATCTCCCCGGCTTCGGTGCGAGCGCGCGGCCCGGGCGGGTGCGCTACTTCTCCGGCGATAAGGCCTTCTACCCGCGCTTCGTGATCGCCGCGATGGACGCGCTCGGTATCGAGCGCGCACATCTGGGCGGCCAGTCCATGGGCGGCGCCATCGTCGTCATGACGGCGCTCACCGCGCCGGAGCGAACGAGCTCGATGGTCCTCGTCGCGCCAGGCGGGTTCGGCCGGGACGTCGCGCTGTACCTCCGGCTCTGTGCCCTTCCCGGGATGGGACTGCTCGCGCGCCTTCCGCGGCCGCGGAACGCGGCGCGCGCCGGGCTGGAAAGCTGCTACCACGACGTATCGCGCATCACACCCGAGCTCTACGAGGAGGCCGACCGCTACGCCGGTCCGTCGTTCCCGGAGTTCGTCCGCACGATGGCCCAGGGCCTCGACCTCCGCGGCGTACGCCAGGCCCTCCGTGATGAGTGGATCGCCAGGTCCCCGAGCTATCGCGGTCCGGCGCTCGTGGTGTGGGGCCGCGAGGACCGCGTCGTCCCGATCACGCATCTCGACCCGCTGCGCCGGATCCTCCCGGATGCGGAGGTGCGGATCATCGAGCGTTGTGGGCATCTGGCGATGGCCGAATGTCCCGACGAGTTCGTCGCCGCGGCGCTTCCGTTTCTCGGCCGCGCCGAAAAGATGGCCGTCGCGGGTCCGGCCCGCGTCCCCGACCGGCAACGCGGGCTCGCCGCCTCGGCGTGGCGCGGAACTGGCAACATTGAAGGCGGATGAAGACGGGCACCCGCCCCGACATCGCGGTCACCACCCCCAACGCGAAGCTCCGGATCAGCGTCGAAGAGGTCATCGCCGACTACCGCCTCGCCGTACGTAGCCGCGCGGCGAGCGAGCTCTCCCGGCGAGAGGTGCTGGTCGGTAACGCGCCGTTCGGGATCTCCGGCGAGGGCAAGGAGATCGCGCAGCTGGCGATGGCGAAGGCCTTCCGGCCAGGCGACTGGCGCTCGGGGTACTACCGCGACCAGACGTTCATGTTCGCGGTGGGGCTGGCCGATCTCTCCCAGTACTTCGCGCAGCTCTACGCGGATCCAGACGTGGTGCGCGATCCGAACTCCGCCGGCCGCCAGATGCTGAGCCACTTCGCGACGCGGACGATCGACGAGCGAGGCCGCTGGAAGGACCTCCTCGCGACAGGGCAGTCGGCTTCGGACCTCTCGCCCGTCGGCGCGCAGATGCCCCGGGCGATCGGCCTCGCCTGGGCCTCCAAGCTCTATCGCGGCTCGGCGGCCGCGCGCGGCGTCTCGCGCGGGTTCTCCCGCAACGGCGAGGAGGTCTGTTTCGCCACCATCGGGAACGCGGGGACGAGCGAAGGCGTGTTCTGGGAGAGCCTCAACGCCGGAGGAGTCCTGCAGATACCGCTCGTCATCTCGGTGTGGGACGACGGCTACGGGATCTCCGTTCCGAACGAGCTGCAGACGACGAAGGGTTCGATCTCCGCGCTCCTCCAGGGGTTCCAGCGTTCTGATGGCGGCGGCTATGAGCTCCATACCGTGAAGGGTCACGACTATCTGGCGTGCTGCGATGTGTACCAGCTCGCCGTCGAGCGCGCCCGTCGTGAGCACGTCCCGGCGGTCGTCCACGTGACCGAGATGACGCAGCCGCAGGGCCATTCCACGAGCGGCTCGCACGAGCGGTACAAATCGAAGGACCGCCTGCGCTTCGAGATCGAGTTCGACCCGATACGGCGGATGCGCGAGTGGATCCTCCGGGCTGAGCTGGTCGACGCGGCGAGCCTCGACGAGATCGAACGCACCGAACGCGCCGACGTCGAACGTGTCCGCGAGGAGGCGTGGGACGCCTGTCAGGCGCCGATCCGCGATGACCGCGAGCGCGCCCTCTCCGCGATCGACCAGGCTGCGCGCGAGGCGAACGTCGACCTGTCGGAGATCATCGAGGAGCTGCGCTCGAGCGACGCTCCGAGCCGCCGGCTCGTCACGGCCGCCGCGCGACGCGCGCTCGTCGCCCTACGCGGTCACGACGGCCCCGCTCGCGCGGAGCTCGCGGCGTTCGTCGAGTCGTACGCGAAGCAGAACGACGAGCGCTTCAACTCCTATCTCTACAGCCGCTCCGCGGAGTCACCGCTCCGCATCGGCGCGGTTGCGCCGACCTATGTCGAAGGGGCGGAGGCCGTAGATGGCCGCCTCGTTCTGGTTCGCTGCTTCGATGAGAACCTCGCGCGCGACCCGCGCATCGTCATCCTCGGCGAGGACGTCGGGAAGCTCGGCGATGTGAACCTGGTCTTCGAGGGCCTGCAGGCGAAGCACGGCGATCAGCGGGTGATCGACACCGGGATCCGCGAGGCGACGATCCTGGGGCAGGGGATCGGCGCGGCGCTCCGTGGTCTGCGGCCGGTCGTCGACATTCAGTACGCGGATTACATGCTCTACGCCCTCGAGCTCGCGTCCGACGACCTCGCGACCTTGCGCTGGCGCACCGGCGGCGGTCAGCAGGCGCCCGTTCTCATCCGCACCAAAGGCCACCGCCTCCAGGGGATCTGGCACACCGGATCCCCGATGGCGACGCTCGTCTCGTCGCTGCGCGGGCTGCACGTCGCCGTGCCCCGAGACATGACGCGCGCAGCGGGCCTCTACAACACGCTCCTCCGCGGCGATGACCCCGCAGTGCTCATCGAGGTCCTGTCGGGCTACCGGCTCAAGGAGCGCATTCCCGAGAACGTCGGTGAGTTCACGATCCCGCTGGGCGTCCCTGAGATCATCCGCTCGGGATCCGATGTCACGCTGGTGACCTACGGCGCGCTCTGCCGTATCGCGCTCGAGGCCGCCGACGATCTGTCGAAGCTTGGGATAGAGACGGAGATCGTCGACGTGCAGACGCTGCTTCCGTTCGACATCGATCACGCCATCGCGGAATCGGTCGCCAAGACCCGTGCCCTCCTCGTCGTGGACGAGGACGTCCCGGGCGGCGCGTCGGCGTACATCGTCCGCGAGGTGACCGAGGTGCAGGGCGCGATCGATGATCTCGACGTCGGTCCCCGCACGTTGACCGGGACGGCCAACCGCGTCGCGGTGGGCAATGACGGTGACTACTTTTCGAAGCCGAACCGCGAAGACATCGTCGGCGCGGTCTACGCAATCATGCGCGAGCGGCGGCCCGAAGAGTTTCCGCCGATCACGTCCGAGCGGGGCCGCGCGTGAGCGTGAAGACGAACGTGCAGGCGGTGCACGACACGCTCCTTGAGGAATTCCGGCGCGACGAGCGGCTCATCCTGCTGGGCGAGGACGTCGGTGTGCGGGGCGGGGTCTTTCGCGTGTCCGATGGATTCATCGACGAGTTCGGCGCCGACCGCATCATCGACACACCGGTCGCGGAGTCGAGCATCGTGGGCGTGGCGATCGGAGCCGCGATCGGCGGGCTCCGCCCGATCGCGGAGATGCAATTCGCCGATTTCCACGCACCGGCTTTCGAGCAGATCGTCAACGAGGCCGCGCGCATGCGCTACCGCTCGAACGGGGCGTACGGCGTTCCCTTGGTGATCCGCATGCCGTGGGGCGGACCGGTCCATGGCGCGCTCTACCACTCGCAGTCGGTCGAAGCGTTCTACGCACACGTTCCCGGGCTCAAGGTGGTCGTCCCGTCGACCCCCTACGACATCACGGGAATGCTGCGGAGCGCGATCCGTGACCCCGACCCCGTGATCTTTCTCGAACATAAAGCGACGTATCGCGCCGTGAAGGGCGAGGTTCCGGACGGCGAGTACACGATCCCGCTTGGACCCGCCGACGTGAAACGCGACGGGAGCGACATCAGCGTCTTCGCGTACGGCCTCATGCTCCATCACGCGCTCACGGCCGCCGAGACCCTGGCGGCCGAAGGTGTCTCAGTGAACGTCGTGGACGTGCGCAGCCTGCGTCCTCTGGACGTCGAGACGGTGCTTCGGGAAGCGCGGAAGACCGGAAAGTGTTTGATCGTCTATGAGGACAACCGCATGTTCGGCGCGGGGGCGGAGATCGCGGCCCTGATCGCCGAGGAGGCCTTCAGCGATCTGGACGCCCCGGTCATGCGGATCGGCGGGCCAGAGGTGCCCGCGATGCCGTACAACAAGCCTCAGGAAGACTGGTTCATGCCTGATCCAACCAAGATCGCGGCAAAAATGCGCGAGCTCGCCGCGTACTAGATAGGAGCGAAATGCCGGGGTTCGAGCTCAAGATGCCCAAGCTCGGTGAGTCGGTCACCGAAGGCACGATCGGTAAGTGGCTGAAGCAACCGGGCGAGAAGGTCAACAAGTACGACCTCCTGGTCGAGGTCCAGACGGACAAGGTCAACACCGAGATCCCCTCGCCCGTCGCCGGCACGCTCAAGGAGGTCAAGGTCCAGGAGGGCCAGACGGTCCCGATCGGGACGCTCCTCGCCGTCTTCGACACCGCGGATGGGGAGGCTGCGGCGACGCAGCCTGCCGGTCAAGCTGTGCCGCAGGCATCAGCGGCTCCTCAACCGGCGGCACCCCGGGCATCGGCGCCTCAGAGCAATGCGCCGTCGGGACCGCCCGCGAGTCAGCAGTCGCAGCGCTCTTCGGCGCCGACGCCCGAGGCGCCGCCGCCCTCACGAGCGCCCACCGCTCCTCCTCAAGGGTCGTCTCCTCCGTCCACGGCTACCGCGACGGCGGAGCGTCCCGATCTCTCCGATGTGAGAGCGACGCCGGCGGTGCGCAAGCTCGCGAGCGAGCACGGCATCGACATCTCCGAGATCGAAGGCACCGGACTCGGCGGGCGCGTGTCGCGGAGGGACGTCGAGGACTTCATCGCGCAACGTCAGTCTCAGCAGCAGGCGGCGGGACGCGTTATCCCCGCGCAGCCGCAGGCGGACGCGCGAGCCGTCCCGGCGCGCTCGGCGGCGGCGACGTCTCTTGCCGGGGACGAGCTCGTCCCGCTCTCTCAGATGCGCCGCGCGATCGCCAACAACATGGTCCAGGCCTGGACCGCGCCGCACGCGCATGCGGTGATGGAGGTCGACATGACCGACCTCATGCGCTACCGCGAGAAGGTCCGCCACGAATTCATGGACCGCGAGGGCTTCGATCTCTCACCGGCGGCCTTCATCGCGAAGGCGGTCGTCGATGCGATTCGCAGCGTCCCCCAGGTGAACTCGAGCTGGACCGACCAGGGTCTGGTCCGTCATCGCGAGATCAACCTCGGATACGCGGTCGCGCTCGGCGAGGAGGGCCTCATCGTCCCGGTGATCAAGGACGCGGACGGAAAGAGCCTCGCGGGCCTCATGCGTTCGATCCGCGACGTCGTGGATCGGGCCAAGGCGCGTCGGCTCACTCTCGACGATCTTGGCGGCGGGACATTCACGTTGAACAACACGGGTCCGCTCGGCACGATCGTGTCGAGCCCGATCGTGCCGCCGGGGCAGGCCGCGATCCTCTCCTCCGAGTCGATCGGCAAGCGGCTCGTCGTGACGGACGACGACTCGATAGCGATCCGTCAAATGATGAACATCGTGATCGGCTTCGATCACCGGGTCGTCGACGGATCGACCGCGGCTCGATTCCTCACCACGGTGCGCAACTGGCTTCAGACCGTCGGCACATCAGTGCCGGTGTACTAGTGGCAGATCTGGCACCGATCCGCTTCGAGATCCCCGGAGAGGTCGAGCGTCCACGCTCGCGCGGACGGGGGGAAGCGAACACGGTCGTGCCGATCGATCGCGCGCGACCCGAGTGGCTCAAGGTCCGGCTGCCGATGGGCCCCGAGTACGAGAACCTGCGCAAGCTGATGCGCGCGAAGTCGCTTCACACCGTCTGCGAGGAAGCGCACTGCCCCAACATGGCCGAGTGCTGGGGCGCCGGGACGGCGACGTTCATGATCCTCGGCGACACCTGCACGCGCTCGTGCGGATTCTGCGCGGTGAAGACCGGACGGCCCGGGGTCGTGGATCTCGATGAGCCCGCCCGGGTCGGAGCCGCGGTCGCGCAGATGGCGCTCGGCCACGCGGTCGTCACGAGCGTCAACCGCGATGAGCTGCCCGACGGCGGCGCGTCACTGTTCGCCGCGACCATCCGCGAGATCCGGCGGCAGTCGCCCGGGACGACGGTCGAGGTGCTGATCCCCGATTTCACAGGGGACCCCGAGGCGCTCGACGTCGTGCTCGCGGAGCATCCGGAGATCCTCAACCACAACGTCGAGACGGTCGAGCGGCTCTACCAGCGCGTTCGACCGCAGGCGCGATACGCGCGCTCGCTCGAGGTGCTGCGCCGCACAAAGGAGCGCGCGCCGGATCTGGTGTGCAAGAGCGGGATCATGGTCGGCCTCGGCGAGACGCGCGATGAGGTCCGCACGACGATGCGCGATATCGCTTCGCAAGGCACGGACGTGCTGACGGTCGGTCAGTACCTGCGTCCGTCGCCGGTGCATCTTCCGATCGAGCGTTACTGGACGCCCGCGGAGTTCGCGGAGCTGCGTGACGAAGGAATGACGATGGGCTTCCGCCACGTCGAGTCCGGACCATTGGTGCGATCCTCGTACCACGCCGAGCGGCATGTTGGTGCGCATGCCTAGCGGGCTGCGTGCGACGTGGCTCGGTCGCGTCCCCTACATCGATGCATGGCGGCTGCAGGAAGCGGTCGCGACACGCGTGCGCGCAGGCGGAGCGGAGCGGCTTCTGCTGCTCGAGCACGATCCGGTGTACACGATCGGCCGCCGGGGGACGAGGGACCATCTACTCGTCGGACCGGAGGTCCTTCGAGCGGCGGGCGCCGCGGTCTATCGCGTCGATCGCGGCGGCGACATCACCTACCACGGCCCGGGACAGCTCGTGGGCTATCCGATCATCGCGTTCGGCGAAGGCCAGGATCTCGTCGGTTACGTGCGCGCGATCGAGCAAGGGCTGCGCGACGCGCTGGCGGGCTACGGCATCGCCTCGCGCACGGAGCCGGGGAAGACCGGGGTGTGGGTCGATCTGCCGGACGGCCGGCCCGCGAAGATCGGCGCGATCGGGGTGCGCGTATCGCGCGGGGTCACGACGCACGGCTTCGCGCTGAACGTCTCGACCGACCTCGTGGGATTCGAGCGCGTCCTTCCATGTGGCTTTCAACACGAGGTCGCATCGCTCGCGCGGCTCGGCGTCCAGGCCGGTGTCCGCGAGGTCGCGGAACGTTGTGCGGTGGCGCTGGCGGCGCGGTTGGAACGGGAGCTTGTCGCCGAAACACACATCGAGCCGCCGATGGACTACGAGATCCCCGACGACGCGCCGGTCCGGA
>WNGI01000483.1_pt1 | contig 40432 bp, 38 predicted proteins | sample 5400621 | NCBI WGS metagenome assembly WNGI01 (sample SAMN13153374, study PRJNA577476) | soil metagenome | isolation source: 20 cm soil or saprolite under Garry oak tree replicate 1 | place: USA:California | collected 2016-06-15
CCGTGCACGTTGCCCTTCTCGAAGTGATAAAATCCGGCCGCCGCCTGCACAAGGCCGTGATAGAACGCCCGCTCGGGACCCGCGGATGCGCGCCAGATGTCCTCGAGATATTCGTGGCACTCGAAGTAGAGGCCGGCGTTGAACAGCGCGGCCGCACGGCGGATCTCCACCGGCACCGCGAGACTATGGGACGACCCGAGCAGCCGGAGGGCAACCCGCACTCGGGCCGCCTGCCGGCTGAGGTAGGGCGCGAACGGCCGGAAGGGCGCGGACAGCGCGATCCGCCCCGCCGTATCCGCGCCGTCGAACAGACCCGTCGCCAAAAGTGCCCGCGCGGCATCCACAGGCGCCACCCCCGCGGCGCGTGCGAGGGCGGCGAGCGAAACACTCGGGTGGTACCGGCTCATCCGCGCGTACGCCAGGAGCAGAGCGGGGGTGGGCGCGGGGCCCGAATGCGCGATCGCGTCGAGGGCGATCTCGGCCAGCGTGTGCTTGAGCCTGACGTAGCTCATGGACCTGGACCGGCAGGAGCGGTCGCCCGGCGCGTCCGGGCGATACTACGCGACCGGAACCCGGCCAAACGTGAGCATCGTCTCGCGCAGCTCCTCCGGCGCCGCGGTGGGCGGCGCGCACTCCGTGGCGGTGCAGACGTAGGCCCGCGGGGCCGGCCCGCCGGCCGCGGCCGGCGGGATCACCGAGGGCAGCCGCCCCGCCGATGCGGACGGATCGTGCAGGTGGACGACGGCGCCGGGGCGGTAGGTGGCGAGCGCGGCCCGGTGGAGCGCCGCGACGGCGGGATCGCGACGCGGACCGACGACGACCACGTGCAGCGGAGGATCCACGTGCAGGTCGAGCGCGAGGAGCAGGCTCGCGGCGAACAACCCGTGCGCGGCGTTGCCGGGCACGCACGCGCGCAGCACCTGCTCCGCCGCATCGCGGTACCGGGCCTCGCCTGTGAGGATGGCGAGGCGGTCCAGGACCAGCGCGGCGACGGCATTGCCCGAAGGCGTGGGAGAGTCCTGGACGGGAACGTAGGGCAACCCCAGCCCGGCGGGAATGCCCCGGGTCACTCCGGAGACGCCGGGGGCTCCGGCGGAGGCCGGCCGCGCGGTGTCGTAGAGCGCACCCCACGGCGCCGGAAACTCCCGGAGGACGTACGCCATTGTCTCCTCAGCGAGGCCCAGGGAGCGGGGGTCTCCGGTGTGCTCGAACGCGTCCAGCAGCGCCCGGGCCATGTGCACCTGATCGTCGAGCAGGCCCGAGACTCCGTCCGGCGCGCTTGCGGCATGGCGAAACCCCTGGCCGGGACGGTAGGCGTCCCGCACGACCCGGTCGAGGGCGCGAAGGGCGAACTCGCGGACGTCCGGCCGGTCGAACCCGCGCGCGGCCTCCAGGAACGCGGAGATCATCATGCCGTTCCATCCCGAATACACCGTCCGGTCGACCTGGGGAGCGGGCCGCTTCCCCCGGGCGGCCAGCAGCCGCTGCTTCCCGCGGGCCAGAAGATCCTGTACCCCCGCAACCGGACGCTCGAGCAGCGCGCCCACCGCGTCCGCGTCCTTGTCCACGAACAGCACGTGGCGGCGCGGATCGTGATGCATTTCTCCCGGGCCGTCGAGACGGTAGGTCCGGCTGACAACCGCCAACTCCTCGGGCGGGAGGACGGCGGCGGCCTCCTCCGGCGTCCACGTGTAGAAGTCTCCGTCGTCCTCGAGGCTCTGGTCCGCGTCCTGGCTCCCGAAGAATCCTCCCTGCGCGCCGTCCGAGAGGGTCCCCATCGCGTAGCCCAGAATGCCCTCCGCGATCTCCCGGAAGAGGCCGCTTCCCGTCGCCTGGTAGGCGTGGACGTAGTTTCGAAGAATTTCCGAGTTGTCGTAGATCATCTTCTCGAAGTGGGGCACGATCCATGAGGCGTCCACCGAGTACCGGTGGAATCCGCCGCCGAGCTGATCGTAGACGCCGCCCCGGCCCATCTTCTCGAGCGTCCGGGTGACGATCGGCAGCGTCTGCGGATCGCGGGTCCGGTCGTACAGCCGCAGGAGCAGTTCGAGCGCGCCCGCGTGCGGGAACTTCGGCGCGCCCCCAAAGCCGCCGTTCTGCAGATCAAACTGCCGCTCGATGTCGGCGGCGGCCTCGGTGACCAGCCGAGGATCCAGCGCATCGTCGGAGGCGCGCGCGGTACCGAGCCGGTGCAGGGCTTGGAAGAGCTCGTCGGCGTACGCGTTGGCTTGGTCGCGCTTGGTACGGTAGAACTCCGCCACCGCGCGCAGCACCTGCCTGAATCCCGGACGGCCCATCGCGTTGTCGGGTGGAAAGTAGGTTCCACCGAAAAACACCTTGCCCTCGGGGGTCAGGACCGCGGTCAGAGGCCACCCCCCCTGCCCGGTGATCGCGCTCACGGCGTGCTGGTACCGGACGTCGATATCGGGGCGCTCGTCCCGGTCCACCTTCACGGGGATGAAGTGGGCGTTGATGATCCCGGCAATCTCGGGATTCTCGTACGACTCGCGGTCGATGACGTGGCACCAGTGGCACCACACGGCGCCGATGTCGAGCAGGATCGGCTTATCCTCCGCCTTCGCCCGAGCGAACGCCTCGTCGCTCCAGGGATACCACTCCACCGGCTGGTGGGCGGCGGACCGGAGATAGGAGCTGGCAGCGCCGGCAAGTCGATTGGGCATGCGGGCCTCCCCTTCATTATACCGGATCGGGTTCGCTTACCAGCAATGTGAAACACAAGAGGAGACACGGGCCGAAACCCGTGTCCCCTCTGCACTTCTCCTGTAGGAGCGAAGCGGTTAGACGAAGCGCTTAATGAACGCGAGCGACGTGTCGGCGACCTTTCGCCAGCCGCTGTCGATCGTGAGCGCGTGCCCACGGTTGGGGATCTCGACGAACTCGGTCACGCTCTTATTACGCTGCTGGTGCTTGAACGACGCGTCCGCGATCGCCCGCGGGACCGTGTTGTCCTTCTCGCCGGAGATGATCAGCAGCGGCCCGCGTTCCGGGTTGTCGGTGTCGACCTTCGCCTCGGTCCACGGGTTCAGGTTGGCCGTCGCAGCCTGGAAGAGCGGCACGCCCGACGCCGGCACGGCGAAGGTCTCGTAGAGTTCTTTGGCCTCCGCCTCGCTGACGGCGTTGGCGAAACCGAAGCGGAACTGCTCGAACGTGAGCGGGATCGCCCGTTTGGTGTTGGCCGGGTTGCCGAGAACCGGCCATGCGGACTTCAGGGCTGAGAACGGAAGCGGAAGCACGCCCCGGAACGGAGCCGCGTCGATCGCCACCGTTGCCGAGGCCAGCCCGCGTCCGGCGAGGATCTGCACCAGCAAGCCGCCGAACGAGTGGCCGATGATGGCCGGCTTCTTCTTCAGCCCACGGATGACCTCGTCAAAATGGTCCGCGACCTGCCCAACGGTCTTGTGCGCGAAGACCTCGGGGTTCGCGTTCGCCTCGCGGACGGTCTCCGGGTCGTCAGGCCAGCCGGGCGTGAGCGTCGTGTAGCCGGCCTCTTCGAACAGCGCCGCCCAGCGGTCCCAGCTGCTTGGCAGCAACCAGAGGCCGTGGACGAAGACGACTGGTTGTAGCCCAGTCGCGTTCGCGCGCTCGACCTGCTGCCCTTCGTGCGCGATGATGGTCGTCATGATTCTCCCCCTCTGCCGCGTGGTCGCGGCTATCACTGAATTTGAAACCAACCGAGAAGTCCCCACAAAAACACGTCCACCCCCTCCCGAGATCTCTCACCGGGCATCTCCCCACTATCAGACCGCTCTCACGCCGACTGGGTACGGACGGGCCTGTCCGCTTTGCCCAACGGGGCACGGTGCGGGATGCACTGGGCACGGCTCAGTCATCTCATCGGACGGGAATCCCCTGCGTAAACAGATCGCCGCCGGTGGACATCTTTGCTTAGAGGTGAGGATTTGAGGGAAACTGGTTCAAAAGAAATACGGGAGGCGCTCCCCGGCTGACTTCTCACCGTCTTGGGCCCGCACCGCCGGTGCCTACCGCCCGCCAGCCGTTCTCCGGGGTTACCCCCGAAGTACACTTAACCAGCTCTCGGCGTCCACGTGCGCGAGCTTTTGAGTCGGCTATCTCGTCAGTCGGTTTGCGCCTCCGTCATCATTTGTAGCATACATCCTTGACCCGCACAATCCGGAATCTCAGTTCGAGGGATATGTGGATTACTGTGGATAACCTGAGGGCGACGCGAGGGATCGCCTGTTTTTTCGTCAGCCCGAGCTCTTTTCAACGAAATTGATGCGCAGATTGGTGAGCACGGTCTCCATCTCGCGCCTCGTCTGCTCCTCGATGCGGAGGCGGAGCACATCGAAGATCGCCGCAAACGCGTCGATGGCGAGCCTTGCTTCGTCGAGGTTCTTCTCAACCTTGTTCGTGATGGGATTGGGCACGAGCCCCATCCCCTCCCACGCCTTGCCGGCGAGGAGGCTCATGTTCCAGACGAGCACGTCGGCCGTCGGCAGCGCGCCGAGCGGGATGGCCTGAGGGCCGGCGCCGCCGGAGGCCGGCGGCGACCCCTGGGAGGCCGTTTGGTCCGGCGCTTCCGGCTCACTCTCGGAGCGCGGCGCGCCCGGTTCCCGGGCGGCACCCGCATCCCCCGCCGGCGGCGGGCTCTCTCGTGTCACCGACCTCACCCCCTTCGGCGCGGATCGAGGCTCGTGTCTACGCTCCGTCCCACGAGTCGAGCCGCAGAAGCGCCCCGCACAGCACATCCGCGCCCCGGGCGGCATCTTCCCATGCCGTCCGTTCGAGCGGGGAGTGGCTGATGCCTCCCGCGCTCGGCACAAAGATCATCCCCGCCGGCGCGACGGCGGCGAGGATCTTGGCGTCGTGTCCGGCCCAGCTCGACATGCTCATGATCGGCCAGCCGCGATCCTGTGCGGCCCCGGTGATCTCCTCGCGCACCCGCGCATCCAGCGGCACCGGCGGATCGGTCCAGCGGTTGCGGTGCTCCACCTCGAGCCCGAACCGGCCCGCGCAGGCCTGGGCGGTTGCGACGATCTCGCCGCAGAGGCTGTCCAGGAAGCGGCCGTCGGCGCTCCTCAACTCCACGGTCACGTCCGCGCGGCCCGGGATGACGTTGGTGGCGCCCGGGGAAACGGTGCACTGGCCGACCGTCCCCACGGCCCGGCCCTTGGTCCCGCGCGCCAACTCTCTCACCGCCGCGACAAGATCCGCGGCCCCCCACAGCGCATCGCGGCGCGCCTCCATCGGCGTGGTTCCGGCGTGGTTCGCTTCGCCTCGAAAGACGAACGATATGCGGACGATCCCAACGATCGCATCGACCGCCGCGAGCGGCGCGCCCCGGCGCTCCAACACCGGCCCCTGCTCGATGTGGAGCTCGAGATACGCGGCGAGCGCCTGCGGCATCGTCCTGCGAGGAACGCCGGGATCGAAGGCCCGGATCGCGTCCGCCGCCGACCGGCCGCCGCGATCGGTCAGCGCCTCGAGCGCAGGCGCGCGGCCGGCAGCGCCCTGGGACCCGAGGCACCCCACGCCGAACGAGGTCCCCTCCTCTTCCGCGAACGCCAGGAGGAGCAGGGGATGCCGGAGCGGCGCCCGGGCCTCGCGGAGCGCGGCCGCCGCTTCGATCGCCGCGACAACCCCGAGGGCGCCGTCGAAGATCCCCCCGTTCGGGACGGTGTCCAGGTGGGAGCCGGCGGCGAGCGCGGGAAGCCCGGGCGTGGATCCCGGGACGATCCCGAAAAGATTGCCCCAGGGGTCGACGCCGACCTCGGCTCCGGCCTCGCGCATCCACCGGGCGGAGACCCGCGCGGCATCCGCGTGTTCGGCCCGGTAGGAGAGGCGCGTGACGCCGCCCTCGGCGGTGCGGCCGATCGCGCTCAACTCGGTGAGGCGCTCGCGCAGCCTGGCGGAGTTGATGCGGGGAGCGGAAATGGGTCGATGCCTCCTACCGCGTCCGGGGGTCCCAGATCTCTCTGAGGCCGTCCCCCGCAACGTTCACGGCGAACACCGTGACGGCGATCGCCACGCCCGGCCAGAACGACAGCCAAAACGCCTGGCTCAGGTACTGCTGCCCCGCGTTGAGCATCGACCCCCACGACGGCGTGGGGGGCTGCGTGCCCAGCCCGAGGAAGCTGAGGGTGGCTTCGGTAATGATCGCCCCGGCGACGTTGAGCGATCCCTGCACCACGATCGGCGCGAGGCTGTTGGGCAGGAGATGCCGCCAGATGATCCGCCGGTCGGCCGCCCCCAGCGCCCGCGCCGCGTCCACATACTCCCGCTCGCGCTCGGTGAGCACCTGGGCGCGCATGATCCGCATGAAGACCGGCGTGAGGACGACCGCGATCGCGATCATCGCCTTGGCCAGGCCCGGTCCGAGGACCGCCGCGACGGCCAAGGCCAGCACGAGCTGCGGGAACGAGAGCATCGCGTCGGTGAGGCGCATCAGGAAGTCGTCCAGCCGGCCGCGGTAGAAGCCCGCGATGATCCCGAGGGGCAGCCCCGCCGCGATCGCCAGCCCGACGGAGATCATCCCCGCCTCGAGCGACGCCCGCGAGCCGAAAATGATCCGGCTTAGGACGTCGCGGCCCAGCTCGTCGGTTCCCAGCGGGTGGCGCGGACCGGGGGCCTGCAGGGTCGCGGTGAAATCGGTCCGGACCGGCGAGAACGGCGCCACCCACGGGGCGAGCAGCGCCGCGAGCACGATGGCCACAAACACGATCAACCCCAGGACCGCCAGCCGGTTGCGGGCGAACCGGCGCGCCAGATGCCCGATCCCGCGGCGCGCGGCGGCCCGGCGCGTCAGCCCCGGAAGCGCGCCGACGGCCAGGCTCACGCGCCGCTCCCCGCCAGCTTGATCCGAGGATCGATCAGCGAGTAGACGATGTCCACAGCCAGGTTGATGGCCAGGACCGCGAGCGCGCTGAACATGACCACGCCTTCCAGCATCGGATAGTCGCGCCCGTAGATCGACTCCACGGCCAGCCGGCCCAATCCCGGGAGCGCGAAGATCGTCTCGGTGATCACCGCGCCGCCGAGCAGGGTGCCCATCTGGATGCCCATCACCGTGATCACGGGGATCACCGCGTTCCGGAGCGCGTGGCGGATGAGGACCACCCCCCCGCCGAGGCCCTTCGCGTTCGCCGTCCGCACGTAGTCCGCGCCCAGCACCTCGAGCATGCTGCTTCTGAGCTGGCGCATCACCACCGCCGCGAGCACGACCCCGAGCACGAACGCCGGCATGACGATGGTCCGGAGGTTCAGGACGGGGTCCTGGCTCAACGGGACGAACCCGGAGGCGGGCAGCCACCGGAGGTGCACCGCGAACAGATAGATCAGCATGATCCCGAGCCAGAAGTTTGGGATGCTGAGCCCCGTGAGGGCCGCGGCGGAGGCCGAGTAGTCCACGGCGGTCCGACGCCGCCAGGCCGCGACGACCCCCGCGGGAATGGCGATCGTCCACGCGATCAGCAGCGCGGCGATCGTGAGCTCGCCGGTCACCGGCACCTTCTGGAGCACCGTCGCCAGGACTTTCCGGTTGTCCTTGAACGAATGGCCGAAGTCGCCGCGGAGCATCCCGCCGACCCAGCGGAGATACTGGGCATACAGCGGGCGGTCGAGTCCCAGCTCATGGCGCAGCGCCGCCAGGGCATCCGGGGGCGCCTCCTCGCCGAGGAACAGCCGGGCGGCGTCGCCCGGCACCAGGTTGATGAGCACGAAGATGATGACGCTGACAAAGAAGAGCACCGGGATCATCTGGAGCATCCGGCGGGCGACGAATCGGGTCATACCGACCGGGGTCTCCTCCGCGCTACTGCGGCGACAGCGACACCGTCCGGAACCGCATCATCCCATCAGGGACGTGCATGAAGCCGTGCACCCGCGTGCTCACGAGCTTGTACTCCTTCTCGAAGTACAGCCAGAGGTAGGGGAGATCGTCGGCCAGGATCTGCGTCACCTGGCGGTACGCCCGCCGGCGCTGGTCCATGTCGTTGAGCAGCCGGGCGGCGTCGAGCAGCGTTTGGACCTGCGGATTCGTGTATCCCGCGTCGTTGAACGAGCCGATCCCGGACTGGGTGACGAAGGGGTAGATGTCGAAGTCCGGGTCGGGGCGGCCGCTCCACCCCAAGAACGCCGCCTGGTGCTGCAGCGTGTCGGTCTCGTGCAGCATCGTGCCGAACTCGACGATCTGGAGCTTCACCTGGATCCCGGCATCGGCGGCCATCGACTGCACGGCCTGGCCGATCGCCTGGTTCACCTGCCCCGGGACGATCAGGAGGGTGCAGGAGAACCCGGACGGGCTGCCCGCGGCCTGGAGCTTCTCTTTCGCCAGGGGGATGTTCCGGGGCGGGATCTTCCACGTCGCGTCGTAGGCCGGCGTCCCGTTCGGGAAGAATGCGTACGACGGGTACGCGGCTCCCTGCAGCACCACGTTCGCGATCACGTTCCGGTCGATCGTGGCGTTGAACGCCTGGCGCAGCAGCTTGTTGTCGAACGGCGGCTTGGTCACGTTGAGCCAGATCCCCTGCCAGGAGAACGCCCCGTGCTCGAGGAGTTTGAAGCGCGCGCCCGGCTGCGACGCCTCCTGGGCGAGCTGCCTGATCTGGGGGAGCGGGGTCCGGTTGATGATGTCCACGTCGCCGGATTTCAGGTTGGCCACGCGGGCGTTGTCGTCCGGGAACGGCCGGTAGACGATGCGCTCGAGGATCGGCTGCCCCTTGATCCAGTAATCGGGGTTGCGCTCCAGCGTGATGTGGTCCTGGGGAATCTTTTCGACGAACCTGAACGGTCCAGACCCCACGGGGTGCAGCGCGAAGTCCGTCCCCGCCTTCTTCGCTTCCGCCGGCGCGACGATCATGCCGGCCCGGTCGGTCAGCACATAGAGCAGCGGGCTGTAGGGCCGCTCGAGACTCAGCGCCACCGTGTACGGGTCGACCACGGTCACTTTCTGCACCGGCAGCATTTCGCTGCGCCGGGCCGAGGGAAAGTTCGGATCCTTCATGCGCTCGACGTTGTACTTCACGGCCTCGGCGTTGAACGGAGTTCCATCGTGGAACTTCACGCCTTGACGGAGCTTCAGGGTCACCGTCCTGCCGTCCGCGCTGGTCGTCCAGGACATAGCCAGCATCGGGATGATCTGGAGATTCTCGTCGGTGTCCATGAGCTTGTCGAAGAGGTTCTGGTAGACCTGCCGGTCCACGGCCGCCGTCGAGCGGTGCGGGTCCATGTTGGGCGGGTCCGCATCGAGGCCGACCCGCAGGGCCCCGCCCTTCCCCTGGGCGGACGCCGCCGCCATGAGGCCGCCGACCATGATCCCGGCAAGCCAGAGTGCCCCCGCCCTGCGCATGGCGCCCCCCCTCAAATGGAATACACCCTTGGTTCGAGCGCTTCCGCGACCCGATCCAGCATCGACGCCGCTTCCTGGGGGACGTCATACTCGCGGATGACCAACGTCTCCCCATTCGGCAGAATCGCCTGAAGCGCGCTCTTCCCACGGGTCAGCGTGGCCTTGATCTCCATGACGTGATCTAAGTTGATCAAGTGCTTCCCCTTCACCTTCAGCCACATGATGCCACCCCCTCACAGGCTCTCACCTCTCTGTCCCCTCACCCGAATTGCTCCCGGCAGAATAGGGTCTGCGCCAGGCGCTCCCGCACCTGCCCATCGTCCCCGGCTCCGCTCGAGTCCGGCTCCAGCTCGACCGCAATCACCCCCGCGAATCCACGCCGCCTGAGGGCTTCGAGGAAGGCGCCCAGGGGAAGGGACCCATCGTGGGGGAGGCGGTGCTGGCGGCCGTTGTAATTCGACAGGTGCACATGCGCCACGCGGTCGGCGAGCAGCGCGTAGGTATCGAGCAGGTCGACTCCCCAGGTGCCGACGTGCGTGGTGTCGAGCGTGAGCGCCGGAAGGTGGCGGAGCTCCCGGATCTCATTGAGGTCGAACAGGTTGACGGTGCGGAAGGCCAGCCGGTGCCGCGGCATGTTCTCGATGGCGATGGTAACCCCCGCCCGGGCCCCGACCCCGTCCAGCTCCGTCCGCAGCCAGCGATGGTAGCGCGTCTGCCGCCGGAAGGGGGTGAGGGCCGAGATGTTGAGGAACGGCGGGCGGCGCAGGGACACCCACCGGTAGCGGAGGGGCGGATGCACGACCACGGTGCGCGCGTCCAGCGCCCGGGCGAGCTCGACCGTCCGGGTCACCCGCTCCACCTCGTCCCCGGGCCAGCCGTCCTGCAGCGGCCGGAAGGGCGCGTGGAGGCTGAGGATGGGAATGCCCGCCGTGCGGGCGACCTCCGAGAGATACGCGGCGTCCCTGGTGTCCCAGCGATCGTCGACCATGATCTCCAGGCCGTCGTACCCGGCCGCCGCGGCCAGCCTCGCCACCCGCAGGGTCCCGTACGTGTACAGGGATCCGGTCGAGAAGGCAATCATCGGTCGGCCCGAGGGCACCCCGCGGCCTCGGGCCGCGCGCACGCGCCCTAGTGGAGCGGCTGCGCCCTCGTGTGGGCGAGCTTGCCTCCGGCCAGCACGTAGGCGCGCTCCCGGCGGTTCAGGCTCAACGCGACCTTGAAGATCGTCCCCTGGGTGACATTCTTCACCACGAGGGAGGAGGCGCCGCTCTCGACCAACCGGCGGACGTCGGCGATCTCGAGCACGTCGCCCTGCCGCACCCTGCCGTGATCCGCGGGATCGGCGAACGTCATGGGCAGGATCCCCCAGTTGATCAGGTTCGCCAGGTGGATGCGGGCGAAGTCCTTGACGATCACTCCCACGATCCCGAGATACATCGGCGCGATCGCGGCGTGCTCGCGGCTGCTGCCCTGGCCGTAGTTGCTGCCGCCCACGATGAACCCGCCCTTTTTGGCTTTCGCCCGCGCCACGAACTCGGGGTCGACGCGGTTGAAGACGTAGTCGGCGAGTTTGGGGATGTTGGAGCGGAACCGCAGCATCTGCGCGCCGGCGGGCATGATGTGGTCGGTGCTGATGTTGTCCCCCAGGACGATCAGGACCTCGCCGCGCAGCGTGGGCTCCAGCGCGCCCTTGAGGGGGATGACCTGGATGTTGTCACCCTTGATCACCCGCACCGACGGGGCGTCCTGGGGCGAGGCGGGGGGACCTCGTCGTCCTTCTGGCCGGTCCGGCCTTTGAAGTTTCGGTTGATGGCGCGGAGGCTCTTCATTCCCTTGGCCGGCACGTGTCCCACGCCGATGCACGCGCCGCAGGTGGCGGCTTCAACGTTGACGCCGGCGGCGATGAGGTCGGTGAGCAGGCCCTCGCGGGCCAGCGCCTCGAGATCCATGCGGCTGCTCGGGTGGACGAAGAAGGTCACATCGGGATGGACCTTGCGTCCCTTCACGATCTGCGCCACGGCCTTGAGGTCCGTGTACGAGCCGTTGGTGCACGATCCCACCATCACCTGGTCCACCTTCACGCCTTCGGCCTGGGACACCGGCACCACTTTGTCGGGGTTGCTCGGAAGCGCGACGAGCGGCTCGATGGCGCCGAGATCCAGCTCCATCGACTCATCGTAGGCGGCGTCAGGGTCCGGCAGCGCCTCCCGCCAGTCCTTCTCGCGTCCGATCCGGCGCATGTAGTCCCGGGTCACCGCGTCCGAGGGGAAGATCGAGGTCGTCGCGCCGAGCTCCGCCCCCATGTTGCAGATCGTGATCCGCTGCTGCAGGTTGAGGTTCTGGATCCCTGGGCCGACGTACTCGAACACCTTGCCGAACCCGCCGTTGGCGGTCTTCTGGCGCAGCATCTCGAGGATGACGTCTTTGGCCGTCGACCACGGCCGGAGCGCGCCGGTCAGGCTGACCCGGACGACCGCGGGCATGTCGAAGTAGTAGGGCCCGCCGCCCATCGCCACCGCGACGTCGAGCCCGCCGGCGCCCATGGCATACAGCCCCATGCCCCCCATGTGCACCGTGTGGCTGTCCGCCCCCAGCGCGGTGTCTCCGGGGCAGGCGAAGTGCTCCTGGTGGATCTGGTGCCCGATCCCCGCCCCCGGCTTCGCCCACCAGAACCCGTACTTGCGGGCGGCCGTCGAGAGGTACACGTGGTCCTCGGTGTTCTCCTCGCTGACCTGCAGCACGTTGTGGTCGCCGTAGGAGCAGGCCACCTTGCACCGCACCCGCCCGAGCTGCATCGCCTCGAAGTGCAGCACCGCGGCGGTCCCGGTGATGTCCTGGATGAGGATCTCGTCGATCTTGATGCCGATCTCTTCGCCGGCCGCCAGGCGGCCGTCGGCGAGGTGCGCCTTCAGGATCTTGCGGGTCAGATTCTCACCCATAGAACACCTCTTCCGCGGACGTGGGGTCCTTCCCAGCCTTCCCTTCCATTATAGACGCAGGCGTTAGCCGCCACGCGCCGCGGCAATGGCCGCCCGGATGTTTGCCTCGGGCGTGTCGACCGGCATGACGCAGCCGGTCGTGACGATGTGGCCCCGCCCCTCGGTCTGGGCGACGGCGTCCCGCACCTCCGCCGAGACCGCGTCCGGGGAGCCCTTGGCCAGGGTGTTCCATGCATCGATGCCGCAGGCCAGGCACGTGTTGATCTCGGCCCGCGCCTCCGCGATCTTGGGCGGCGTCTCGCGCGCGTGCCAGTTGACCACGTGCACGGGGTAGTCGGCGAAGAGGTCGAACATGATGTGCACGCCGTGGATGTGCAGGAAGACGAGCCCGGTCGTCGCCGCCTCCAGGACCTGCAGGTCGTAGGGGCGGCCGAACTCTTCATACTCCTCGCGCGTGACGAGGTCGGTCGTCGCCATCTGTGTGGAGAAGAAAATACCGTCCACGCCGGCCGCCATCACGGCGCGGACGAAATCGCGGGTGACTTCGGCGATCACCTGCAGCCCGCTGTGGAGCGCTTCGGGATCTTCCCGCAGGTAGCGCACGCTGGCCTGCTCGCCCGCCAGCGTCCGGGCAATCGTCAGGGGGCTGAACACCGTCTCGAGCACGTGCACCTCGGCCCCGACGGCTTTGGTGATCAGCCGGATCGCCTGCGCCTCACGGCCGTAGACGCCCTGGCTCACGTCCAGCCGCCGGAGGCGCTCCCAGTCCGTCGGCTTCTTGATCGGCCGCTCCGTGTAGGTGCGGACGCCCTCGCGGTTCGCCTTGTAGCCGGCCCGGAGTCCCCAGTCGTCCCCATAGTATCCGCTGGCCGGCGTCACCTTCAACAGGTCGACGTCGAACGCACGGTAGAACGCGACGTGGGCCTGGGCCAGCTTCTCGGCGCGCTGGTCCTCCCCGGGGAAGTGACGCCACAGCGCCACCGGGATCCGCTCCGGCCGCTCGCCCCGGACGGCCGCCTCGATGAGATCGCGGTGGCTCATCGACCCGTCCTCACGGCCGGCGCCTTCGGATCTCCGCCTGGTGACATGCCGGCGGGCCGTTCCTCCGGCTTCGCGCGCAGCCTTTCGGCAACCCGCCGGATCCGGGACTCGTCTCGATAAATCCCCGCCAGGGTCTCGAGTGTGATGTTCCCGCCGCTGAGCACGAGCGCCACCGTTTTGCCCCGCAGCCGGTCGCCCAGCCGGAGGGCCGCCGCGGTGCTGGCCGCGCCCGCCCCCTCGGCGGTCTGCCGCACCGCCTCCGCGAGCAAAAGGATGGCGTCCTTCAACTCCTCGTCGCTTACCAGCATGATCTCATCCAGGTCGTCTCGAAGAATCGTCACCGGTAGCGCGAACGGGACCCGCGCGGCGAGCCCTTCGGCAAAGGTCTCAATCCGCTCCACAGACACCATCCGGTGCTCCCGCAGGGTGCGGTAGACGGCGGCGGCGCCCTCGGCCTGAACGCCGATCACCTGCACCCGCGGGTTGATCGCCTTCGCCGCAATACACTGCCCGCACGCGCCGCTCCCCGCTCCAATCGGCGCGATGATGACGTCGACCTCGGGGAGATCTTCCATGACCTCCAGGCCGATGGTCCCCACCCCGGCGATCAGGAGGGGCTCGTTCGCGGAGTGCACGTACCGATACCCCTCGGCCCGGGCGGTCCGCTCCACCCACTCGCGCGCTTCGTCGAAGTCACGCCCTTCCAGGACGACCTCCGCCCCGAGCGCGCGCATCGCGGCCACCTTGAGCGGGTTGCTCTCCCGGGGGGCGCCGATCACGACCCGGACCCCCAGCAGGCGCCCGGCGTACGCGATCGACTGGCCGTGGTTCCCCGTGCTGGCGGTGACCACCCCGCGGCGCCGTTCCTCCGGCGAGAGCGCGCTCATCAGATTGATCCCGCCCCGCACCTTGAACGCGCCCGTCGGCAGCACGTTCTCGCACTTCACAAAGACCCGGGCCGCGAGGAGCCGGTCGAGCGCGGGCGCGTGGACGAGGGGCGTGCGGGACAGATGGGGCGCGATCACCCGGCGCGCCCGGTAGATGTCGTGGAGCGTGGGGAGGGGACCGGTCCAGGTCTCGTCGGACATCATAGGCCCTGCTTCGTCAGGATCTCCCGCATCTCCCGCACGGGATGCCCCGCCGCTTCCTCCAGCGGCGGGCCGCCGCCACGGTCACGATCATCGGCGTTCCCGCTCCACGGCTGCCCATGCCCCGAGCGTCCTCAGCTCCTCACGGGGAAGATCTGGGTGATCACGAGCGCCAGGGTCAGCACGATCATCACGACGACCGTGACCCAGGCGATCGCATTGAAGGCCCGCGAGTTCGTGTATTTCCCCATGAGGCGCTTTGAGTTGACCAGGAGGAGCATGAAGATCAGGATGAACGGCAGCAGGACGCCGTTCGCCACCTGCGAGATGACGAGGATCCGGAGCAGCGGAGCGTTGGGCAGCAGGACGACGACGCATGCGCCCACGATCAGGGTGCCGTAGAGGCCGTAGAAGACCGGGGCCTGCCGGATCGTGCGGTTGATGCCGGACTCGAACCCGAGGGCCTCGCAGACGTAGTACGAGGTCGCCAGCGGCAGGATCGACGCCGAGAACAGCGACGCGTTGATGAGGCCGAAGGCGAAGAGCGCCCCGGCGTACTTGCCCGCGAGCGGCCCGAGGGCCAGCGCGGCGTCTTTCACGGTCTCCACGTGGAGATGGTGGGCGAAGATCGCCGCGCCGCACGCCACGATGATGAACCAGGCCACCACGTCCGTCATGATCGAGCCGATCAGGACGTCCACACGAGTGTATCCGTACTCTTTGACGGTGATGCGCTTCTCCACGACCGCCGACTGCAGGTAGAACTGCATCCACGGGGCGATCGTGGTGCCCACGACGCCCACGAGCAGGATGATGTAGCTGGTGCGGAAGCTGAAGGAGGGGACGACCGTGGCCCGCAGCACCTGGCCCCAGTCGGGGTGGGCGAACACGCCCGAGGCCACGTAGGTCACGTAGAACAGGCTGGCGACCAGGAAGACCCGCTCCACCGTGCGGAAGGTGCCCTTGAAGACCAGCCACCACACCGCCAACGCGCCGATCGGAACGATGACGTACTTGGACCACCCAAAGATCTCCCCGCCCGCCGCCAGGCCCGAGAACTCGGCCATCGTGTTGCCGAAATCGGCGACGACCAGCGCCAGCAGCACGAACGTGGTGGTGCGCACCCCGTACCGCTCGCGAATCAGGTCGGACAGCCCGTGCTCGGTCACGGCGCCCAGCCGCGCCGCCATCTCCTGCACGACATAGAGGGCGACGGTGATGGGGACGAGGGTCCAGAGCAGGGCGTAGCCGAAATTCGCGCCGGTGAGCGAGTAGATGGCGATGCCCCCGGCGTCGTTGTCGACGTTCTGGGTGATGATCCCGGGCCCCATGACGGCGAGGAACATCGTGAGCCTGGCCATCGCCCGACTGTTGGTCGCGCGGCGGAGCAGCGGGAGGGTGAAGCTCATGCAGCCCCTGAACCCTCGCGCGCGGCCTTGCGGCGGAGGAGATCGAACCCGCCGCCCAGCTTCCGGGGACCGTACTTTTCCAGCAGAAGGTCGAGCAGCTGATCGATCGTGACGATCCCCACGAGCCGGCCGTCCGCCTCGACAACGGGAACCGCCAACAGGTCGTACCTCACCAGCGCGCCGGCGACATCCTCGACGCGTGCATCCGCGCGGACGTACACCACGTCCGTGCGCATGAGCTTGGAAATAGGGCAGTCGGGCGCCGACGAGATCAGGCCGCGGATGGAGAGCACCCCCACCAGGCGTCCCTGATCGTCGACGACGTACAGATAATAGATGCTCTGATCGTCCGGCTTGGTCTCCCGGAGGCGCGCCAGGACCTGCTCCACGGTCATCGACGCCGGCAGGGCGATAAACTCGGTCGTCATCTTGCCGGCCGCGGTCTCCGGCTCGTACTGGAGCAGCCGGCTCACCTCTTCCGCCTTGTCCTCCTCCATCAGGCCGATCAGCTCCTCGGCGCGCTCCTCGGGGAGCTCGCCCAAGACGTCGGCCGCCTCGTCCGGCTTCATCTCGTCCAGGATATCGGAGGCCCGCTCGCTCGGCAATTCCTGAATGACGGCCGCCTGCACCTCGGGCTCGGCTTCTTCCAGCACATCCGCCGCGTGCTCCTCGGGGAGCGCGGTCATCACCTCGACCCGCTCGTCCCTGGGGAGCTCTTCGAGCAGATCCGCCAGGTCCGCCGGGTGGATGTTCTTCAACTTCTCGCGCGAGATGCTCAGCCTGAGCGGCGTCATCGTCCCCCCCAGGACGGCCACGAGGTTCCAAGGGATCACCCGGTCCGACAGCGGGCGCCCGACGCGCTCGAGGGTGCGGCAGACGAGCGGCTCGATCCCGAGCCGCCGGAAGAGCGAACGCGAGCCGATGTCCGCGCCGATCACGCGGACGTCGGTGCCGACCTGGCGCAACTCCACATCGTTGACGCGGACGACCTTGATGTCGTCGGTATCGACCACCTGCGAGTCGAGGATGTCGTCCCGCAGGAGGACCTCATCGGGCTGCAGCGGCCGCGGCGCGAGGCGGCGGCGCTCCACGCGCAGCCGGATGCCGGAGGCGGAAAACTCCCCGACCGCGTCCCACGGAATGACCGCGACGCGGCTGCGGTCGCCTCTCAGCAGGATCCCGGTGATCCGCGGAAATTTTTCGGTCCCATGATAGATGACGAGGTCGGAGACGGTGTCGAATGCCTCGCCGGCCGCGTCGCTGACGGGCTTCCCAATGACCTGGCTGAGATACGGCATGTCTAGAGCCTCACGGTACCATTCCGCTCATGCCCAGGCTCTCCTGCACGCACGTCCACGGAGAGAACGCGCTTCATTCCAAGCCGTATTCCGCCCGGCGCGGCGGGCCCACCGGGCTCGACATCGCTCCTGCCGGTGCGTATAGTGGCCTGTAGCATGCCCGCCCTCTCACCCTTCGCTGTGGCCGCGCTGCGCGCCGCGCACGCGGCCGGGGAGATCCACCGAGCCGCCTTCGGCAAGGGGATCAAGATCGATTACAAGGGGCGGAACGACCCGGTCACCGAGGCCGACCGCGCTGCGGAGGCGGCCGCCGTCGACATCCTCAGGTCGGCCTTTCCAGACCACGCCTTCCTCGGCGAGGAAGGCGGGCCCCGCGGGACGGGCGCTCACACCTGGCTCATCGACCCCCTGGACGGCACGTTTAACTTCGCGCACGCCATCCCCTGGTTCGCGGTGAGCATCGCGCTCGAGCGCGGCGGCCGGCCGGTCGTCGGCGTGGTCCTCAACACGATGTTCGGCGAGGTGTACGCCGCGGAGGCGGGGCAGGGGGCATTTGCCGCGGCGGTGTCCGGCCTGCCCCCCCGGCCGGAGGCGTGGGGGGACCTGGCAGGCTGGCGCCGGCTGCGCGTGTCGCAGACCGCCCGCCTCGACCAGGCCACGCTCTCCACCGGATTCCCCCACAACGTGGCCGAGACTCGAGTCAACCTCGACCACTTCACCAACCTCCTGACGGGCGCCGCGCGGATCCGCCTGATGGGATCCGCCGCGTTGAACCTGGCTGGCGTCGCGCTCGGCCAGATGGAGGGCTACTGGGAAGTGGGCCCGCAGGCGTGGGACTTTGCCGCCGGGGCGCTGCTCGTCGAGGAGGCCGGAGGCCGGGTGACCGACCTTCGCGGGCGCGGGCTGAATCTGCACGGCCGGCAGATGCTGGCGACCAACGGGCTGATCCACGACCAGGTCGTTGCGGGGCTCGCCGCGGGGCACAGCGGGCTCGGCTAGGCCGCACCGGCCGCGGCGATGGGGAGGCGGCCGGGAGCGGAGAGGTCCGCGAGCGTCCGGCGCTGGAGACTCCCGAATATCCCCGCGATCAGGATCTGCGCGCACAGGGCCACGAGCCACGCATCCCAGGTCTCTGCCCAGGCCCCCAGCCGCAGCGAAAAGACCGCCGGGGGCATCAACACCGCCGTGAACGCCAGCCCCCTCGGCGTCCCAAAGAGGTTGAGCGTCCCAAAGACGATGCCGGCGCAGATGTAGAACACCGCGAGATAGAGCAGGCCGAGCCTGAGCCGGCCGCCGCGGCGGAGGTTCATCCACTGCAGGTAGAGGACATCGCGCAAGAGCCACGCCGAGAACAGCGCCACCCGGAAGATCGCCACCCCGAGGTCCCACTCCGCGTCCAGCTTCCCGATCACCTGCAAGATCGCCACCGGCACCAGCCCGACGAGCAGCGTGGCCGCGCCCAGGTACGGGGCCGGCCAGGCCGCCGCCAGCCATCCGGACGAGAGGCGGTGGCGCGCGTAGAGGCGGCGGACCCGGTCGCGGTTGCGAAGCAGCGCCACCCCGAGGACAAAGCAGAGCGTGGTGTTGAGCCCCAACAGGTCCGCCTGTGACTCCGCCGCGCTCCACCGCGACCAGCGGAAGAACCCGATGAAGATGAGGTTGATGAAGAGCAGGAAGCCGAGCGCCTGCGCCGGGGTAAAGATCTCATACGCGGCAGGATCTCGCTTGATGTTGCGGACGACCGCCAGCAAGAACCAGGCCGCGAAGCCGGCATGGAGGACCACGGCCACGGCGGCGTGGTGCACCGGCCACCCGAAGAGCACATCGGTCATCCCGTAGCCTCCGGCATAGATGGTCGTGCCCGGCGGCCGCGGCATCACCGCCCACGTCATCTGCGTGCTCAAGTCACTGGCGAAGAACGGGCTGAGCGACCCCAGGTCCAGCCAGAATTGGGCGGCCACCAGGGGATTGACCCACAAGACAATGAGGAACAGGACCCCGGCGGCCACCGCCACGCCGCGCTCGAGCAACAGGGACAGCAAGAGGGCCAGCGCATGGATGCTGATCGCCCCGAGGAGCACCACGACGTACGCGGCCAGCACCAGTGTGGGACGCGCGTGCCCGACGGCCGCGCCAACGAGAGCCGCGGGCATGAGGCAGAGGACGATGAAGTACATGAGCGCCGGGGCCCCAAACAGCTTGCCGAGCGCCAGCTCCAGCGGCCGGAGGCGGGTGACCCGCTGAAAATCAAACGTGTTCATCTCCTTCTCGCGCTGAATCGCGAGCAGGGACATGAGGCCGCCCCCGAGCACCAGCACGAACGCCTGCGCCGCCACGGCGACGCGAAGGAATTCGAGCCCCCAGGGGCGCCCGAGGCCCCCATGGGTGTACGCCATCGAATATCCGACCGCGAGCGACAGCATGGCGCAGACCACCGCCACGGTCACCACCCGGTCCGGGCGCAGTTGGGCGCGGATGTTGCGGATCAGCTCCGGGTTGGCCGGCATGGCGTTCACGTGATCTCGCCGCTCGACAGCCCCATGACGACCTTTTCCAGGGTCTCGCCCACCGGTTCGACGGCGTAGACCGAAGCGCCGGCCACCACGAGCGCCTTCACCAGCGAAGCCAGTTCGGCCTCGCCGCCGGCAAACGAGAACTGTGCGCCGATGGGCGCCACGCCCGTCACCCCTCTCACGCCCTCGCGGCGCGACAGCCACTCGGCAAGCGGAAACCCCGGAGAGGCGACCATGATCCGCACGCGGCGCTCGCGGGCGCCCTCCCCCAGGATCTGCTCGAGCCGGCCGCTCCGGAGCAGGCGGCCCTTCTCGATGATGGCGACGGAGGTGCACATCTCCTCGAGATCGTGGAGCAGATGGGAGGTGATGAGGACCGTCTTGCCCTGGCCGTTGAGCTCGTGCACGAACTGCCGGAACTCGGTGCGCCCTTTGGGATCGAGTCCCACCGCCGGCTCGTCGAGAACCAGCACCGCAGGGTCGTGGATGATGGCGCGGCCGATGCCCAGGCGCTGCTTCATCCCCCGGGACAGACCGCCGATGAAGGCGCCCCGCTTGCCTTCGAGCCCCAACAGCCGCAGCACGTCGGCGACCCGGCCCGCGATGGTCTCGGGCGCCATTTTGTAGGCGTGCGCGAAGTAGTCGAGGTATTCCCAGACCTTTAAATCATCGTACAGCGAGAAGAAGTCCGCCAGGTACCCGATCCCGCCCTGCGCCGCCTCCGGGTCGCGCTCCACGTCGATGCCGTTCACCACGATCCGGCCGGCGGTGGGGACGAGCAGCCCGCAGATCATCTTCAGCGTGGTGGTCTTGCCGGCGCCGTTTGGCCCCACCAACCCGAAGACCTCGCGTGAGCCGATGCGAAGGTTCAGGTTGTCGGCGGCGACGGCCTGGGCCGCGCCGGCGGACCCGGGGGGGAGGTCGTAGACTTTGGACAGGTTCTCGAGCAGGATCGCCGCGGGGGCCTCCACGCTATTCCCCCTTTCCACGAACACCCGGGCTGGGGAGCGCCACCTTGAGAATGCCCAGCAGCGGCCTCAACCGGCGGAGATCAGGTGCATGTCGCGGGGCAACCCGCTGACGCGCTGCGCCCCATTCCGGGCGATGTGGACGATCTCCTCGAGGCGGACGCCGAACTCGCCGGGGAGGTAGATCCCCGGCTCGACCGAGAATACCATCCCCTCCTCGATCGGCTGCGTGTTCAGGTGCGTCACGCTCGGCAGCTCGTGCACGCTGAGGCCGAGCCCGTGGCCGACCCGGTGAACGAAGTACTGGCCGAAGCCCGCCCGCTCGATCACGCCCCGGGCCGCGAGGTCGACGTCCTTGAGGAGGCCCCCGGGCCGCGCCGCCTCCATCCCGGCCACAACGGCCGCCTCGACGGTCCGGTGTACCTCAAGGTGACGCGCGGTCGGCTTCCCCAATAGGGCCATCCGGGTGAGGTCGGAGGCGTACTGCTCGAGCCGGCCTCCGAGGTCCAGGGTGACCGCATCTCCCGGACGAAGCTTCCGATCGCCGGAATGGTGGTGCGGAAACGCGCCGTTCGGCCCCGACGCCACCTGGGTGAAGGACACCTCCTCCGAACCGGACCTGCGGAACGACGCCGCCGCGGCCTCGCCGATCTCCCGCTCGGTCGCCCCCACGCGGAAGGCGCTCCAGGCGTCGCGCATCGCCTGGTCGGCGTGCCGGGCGCTCCGCTTGAGCAGTTCGATCTCCTCGACCGACTTCCGCATCCGGAGGGGAGCGAGGACGAGGGAGCCGAGGCCGAGCCGGGCATCGGGATAGGCGGCCTGGAGCGTCAAGACGAAATCCGCCCGCATCGTGTCCGAGACCGCGATCCGGCGCGGCGCCTTCCCCCCGAGGGCGCCGGCCGCCGCGGCCAGCGCGTTCGCCGGACCCTCGGCGTCCGTGTACACGAACGTCGGCAGGATCACGTATGCCGCCGCTTCGGTCGCGTTGAGCGAGGGAACCACAAACGCGGCGCCGCCGGACTCCAGGAGCAGGTAGCAGGGCCGCTCGTCGGGATGCGGCACATATCCGAGCAGGTACTGCAAGTCGTCGCTGGGCGCGACCGCGAGGAGGTCGATGTGCTGATCGCCCATCAGCCTCCGGGCCGCCTGCTGGCGGGCTGCGTAATCCATCCCACGTCACCTCTCCCTCCCACCAATTCGCTGAGGGGACGCGAGCTCGTGGGAGCCCCGACTGAGGTACCGGACGATCCCTTCGCCTGCCTTCTTCTTGCCACGGCAAATTGACACCTGCGGGGGCCCGCGATAGAGTGATGCACGTGGGGGCGGCCGGAGGAGGTCTCGTCAGGAGGGCAGGGCGGAGGAACTCCGGCCTGCCGCCCGAGACTGGGGCAGCCCGCACCCGGCGCGCCCGCGCCATCGCGCGGCGGCTGGCACGGCGGTATCCGCATCCCGAGATCCCTCTGCACCACTCCTCGCCGTTCCAACTGCTCATCGCGACGATTCTCTCGGCACAGAGCACCGATGCTCAGGTCAACCTCGTGACGCCGGGCCTCTTTCAACGGTACCGCACCCCGGCCGATTTCGCGAACGCCCGCCGCGAGGAACTGGAGCAGGCGATCCACAGCACGGGGTTTTTCCGCGCCAAAACGCGGGCGATCCAGAATGCCTCCCGCATGCTCGTAGAGCGATTCGGCGGAGAAGTCCCCCGCACCCTGGAAGAGCTCGTCCAGCTGGATGGCGTCGGCCGGAAGACGGCCAACGTCGTTCTCTGCAAGTTCGGCGTCCCCGGCATCGTGGTGGACACGCACGTCCGGCGGCTCTCCCGGCGGATGGCGCTGACCGCGCACGATGATCCCGACAAGATCGAGCAGGATCTCATGGCCGTCATCCCTCGGGCGGACTGGTGCGCGTTCTCGCTCCGGCTCATCTACTTTGGGCGGGAGGTGTGCGACGCGCGGCGGCCGCAGTGCCCGTCCTGTCAGGTTCGCGATCTCTGCCCGTCCGCGCGCTACGGCGGGTTTCCGCCGTGGATGGCGGCTCACCGGGCCGGCCGGAACGGGCGCGCAGGGGCAGTACTGGCTCGCGCCGCAGGCCCAGCATCCGGCCGGATCGGACGCAGGCTGACGGCGGAACGCAGGCCCCGGAGGGTACCGTCCGGGGCTTCCGGGAGGCGCGAACGATGAGCGGGCTCCTCGACGGGAAGACGGCGCTCGTGATGGGGGTGGCGAACCGCTGGAGCATCGCGTGGGCGATCGCCCGGGCGTTTTCGCGCGAGGGCGCCCGCCTCGTCTTCACCTTCCAGGGCGAGCGGCAGGAGAAGGACGTGCGCGAGCTCGCCGGAACGCTCCCGGACTCGGTGATCCTCCCGTGCGATGTGACGCGTGACGAAGAACTCGCCGGGCTCGCGAAGTCGATTCAGACGCAAGGCCTGGCCCTGGACGCGTTTGTGCACAGCATCGCCTTCGCCAACCGGGACGACCTGGGCGGCGCCTACGTGGAGACATCGCGGGCCGGGTTTGGCCTGGCCCTGGAGGTCAGCGCATTTTCGCTCGTCGCCGCCGCCCGCCACCTCCTCCCGGTCCTCAGCCCGGGAGCGGCCGTGGTGACCCTCACCTACATCGGCTCGAGCCGGGTGATGCCCAACTACAATGTCATGGGGGTCGCAAAGGCGGCGCTCGAGTCGTCCGTCCGCTATCTGGCGAGCGACCTGGGCCCGCGAGGCATCCGGGTCAATGCCATCTCGGCGGGCCCGATCAAAACCGCGTCGGCGCGGGCGATTCAGGGGTTCAGCCGGATCCTCGACGTCATGGAGGAGCGCGCGCCCCTCCGCCGCAATACCGACCCGGCAGAGGTGGCCGATGCGGCGGTGTTCCTCTGCAGCCCCCTTTCCCGGGGCGTCACGGGCGAGGTCCTCTTCGTGGACAACGGCTTTCACGCGATGGGATTGTAGTCAGGCGGACCGCGTCGCGGAGGCATCCGCGAGCGGGTACGACACGCACAGCCGCGAGAGCGGGCAGCCGCGACAGCGGGGGAGGCGCGCGCTGCAGACGGTCGCCCCGAAATCCATCAGCCCCTGGTTGAAGTCGTAGGCGTTGCCCCGGGGAAGCAGCGCCTCCGAAAGGCGCCACAGGAATTTCTCGGACGGCGTGGCACGGTCCCCGAGGAAGACCCGCCGCAGCACACGCCGGACGTTGGTGTCGAGGATCGGCGCGTCTTGGCGATAGGCAAAGCTCAGCACCGCGCCGGCGGTATACGGCCCGATCCCCCGAAGGGCGAGCAGGTCGTCGCGCGTGCTCGGAATCTTTCCCCCATGGTGACGGATCGCCGCCCGCGCGATGTCGCGCAGCCGCACCGGCCGGATATTGTACCCGAGCGGATACCAGGCCTCCCGCACCTCTCGGGCGCCGGCGCGTGCCAGGGCCTCCAGCGAGGGATAACGCGCCAGCCACTCCCGATATTTGGGGACGACGCGGTCCACCTGGGTCTGCTGCAGCATGATCTCGGACACGAGAATGTGGTAGGGGTTCCGTGTGTGCCGCCACGGGAGATCGCGCCGGTGCCGGCGGTACCAACTCAGGAGCCGGCGCTGAAACGTCCGCCGCCGGGCCGGCGCAATCCCGACACGCGGCGCGCGTGTCCGCGTCATCTGGGCCCCAATCGAAGATAGCGGACCTGCGATCGGCCCTGCGCGGTGTGGGTCCAGACGACGCCGGCCCCCTGATCCGAGGCCAGCACGCTCGGGAACATATTGCCGCCATCCGCCGTCAGGCGCACCGCCGGCTCCCATCGGCCGCTCAGGCGCCGCGCAATGATCTGGCCGTCGTCGCGGTCCCAAACGACATAGACGGCGCCCGACGGCGCGACGCTCAGCGAGGGGTGGCGCGCCGGCGAGGAGGCGTCGGAGAGATCGACCGGGTCCTGCCACCGGCCCCCGGCCCGCCGGGCCAATTGAATCACCGACGACAACCCATCGTGCCGCTCCCACGCAAGCAGGGGCTCGCCGCGCGCATCAACGGCGACGTCCGGGTTGAACGCATCCGCGCGCGTGGCCAGCACTGTTTGCGGGTCGCTCCACGCGGCGTCACGCTCCGCGTAGCGCACCTGGTACGCGCGGCCGTCGTACTGGAACCAGACCGCGTGCAGCCGGCCGGCGCGATCGGCGGCGACGGCGGGGTTCACCGAGTCGGGAAGACCGGTCGAGACGAGCCGCGGCGGCGACCACGCCCGCCCGTCGAACCCCGTGTAAAAGATCTCATAGATGGACCCGTGCCGGGTCGAGGCCGGCAGCGATCCATCGCGGATCCCGTACCAGACGACGTGAGCATGCCCGCGCCCGTCGACGGCCAGGGAGGGAAACCCGGCGTACCCAGTTGGCGGCGAGATCCGTTCCTGCGCCGCGGCCCACTGCCCCGCCCACACCCGGTAGTAGATCTTGCCCACCCCATCGTCGTAGCGCGTCCAGATCACGTGGAGCCGCCCCGCGCCATCGAGGCTCAGCGCGGGCAGCCGGGAGGCGATCGGGCCGCTGCTCACCTGCGCCAGACGCGCCCAGTGCCCGCCGTCGTCCTGGGAAACCGCCAGGACCACCTGGGGAGTCCCACCCACGTCCTGGACGCAGGCCACCACGAGCCCCGTGGGGCCGCGCACCAGTTTCACCTGGTTGTTGGATGAGGTGGCATCTTCTGTGACTCCGCCGGCGACGACGGCGGCGGTCCCCAAGCCCAGCGCGGCCTCGACCGCATCGGGCGCCCAGGCGGGGGCGGGGAAAAGCAAGACGATGGGGAGTCCCAGCACAGACAGGCTCGCCCACCCGAAGAATTCGCGAGGGTGATGCGAATTCTTGAGGACCCGGGGCTTGCCGACGGTGCAATTGCCGGACACGCTCCTGGCGGGCGAGCGCACGCTATCGGGGATTAGCGGCGGCCGGAACACATCCCTGCTCTTGGCCTACGCGGCCCCGCCCCCCGATCGCGCCAACCAGGCGAGCGCGGCGCAGTCCTCCGGGATCAGCGCGAACACGTGACGGTCGGCGGGACGGCCGCCGGGACCGGCGGCGCAGCGCCGCAGGGTGCCCTCCAGCACGAACCCGAGCCGGGACGCCACCCGGCGGCTGCGGAGGTTGCGGGGGTCCATCCGGATCTCCACGCGCGCGGCCTGCAGCCCTTCGAAGGCGAGCCTCGTGAGCAGCTGGACCGCCTCCGTGACGTAACCGCGCCCCTCCTCGGCCGCGCGGATCCAGTAGCCGATCTCAAACATCCGCAGGGTCCAATTGATGCGGTGCAGCCCGCTTCCGCCGAGCAGGCGTCCGGTCTCCCGGTGGAAGATCCCCACGGTCAGCTCTACCCGGGCGCGCCACCGGGACCGCACCTTCGCCAGGTCGGCGCGGGCGTCGGCCAGCGAGCGAACGCTCTGCACCCAGGGCAGCCAGGGTTCGAGATGCGCGCGGGACTCCTCGATCGCCTCCAGGAATGCCGCCGCGTCCTGCAGCCGGTAGGGGCGCAGCAGCACGCGGGGCCCGCTCAACGCGGTGGGGATGGCCACGAGCGGCGGCGGTCTCACACCCGGGAGTATGCCGGAGCCGGGACCCATTCCTTCCCATTCCGGCGCCGATCAGTATAATGAGACCTGCATGACGGACGCACCCCAGGGACGAAGCGCGGTCCTGGCTCAGCGGGGCCTTGTGGCGACGGACCATCCGCTCGCGTCGGCCGCCGGCCTGCGCGTGCTCGAAGAAGGCGGCAATGCGATCGACGCCGCCGTCTGCGTCGCCGCCATGCTCGGGGTTGTCATGCCGATGATGACCGGGATCGGGGGCGACTCGTTCATCGTCCACTATCACGCCGCAACGCAGCGCGTCCTCGGGCTGAACGGCAGCGGCGCGGCCCCTCAGAAGGCGGTCCCGGAGTTCTTCAGACAGCGCGGCCTGGCGACCATGCCGCTCCGCGGGATGCTGGCTCCTTCCATCCCGGGCGCGGTGGACGCGATGGCGACCGCCCTCGGACAGTGGGGCAGCGGCCGGTTCACCCTGGGCCGGCTGCTCGAGCCGGCGATCTACTACGCGGAAGCCGGCTTTCCCATCACCGAGAAAGTGGCGGCGTGGTTCGCGCGGACGGCGGAGGGAGAGGTCGCACCGATCCTCGCGCGCTATCCGTCGTCGGCCCGCATCTATCTCCCCAACGGCCGTCCGCCCCGGGTCGGCGAGGTCTTCGTGCAGTCCGACCTGGCCCGCTCTATGCGCGCGATCGCCGAGCGCGGCGCCCGGGCCTTCTACGAAGGGCCGCTCGCCGAGGCCATCGCGGCCTACGCGCAGTCGCACGGCGGGCTGCTCACCGCGGCGGACCTCGCCGCCCACCGGAGCGAGGGGTGCGCGCCGCTGACCACGACCCACCGGGACCTGGTCATCCATACCACGCCCCCTCCCTCGCAAGGCTTCGTGCTGCTCGAGATGCTCAACATCCTCGAGCAGACCAACGTGGACACCCTCCCCTGGGGATCGGCGGAGGCGATTCACCTGATGACCGAGGCGAAGAAGCTGGCCTTTGCCGACCGCCTCGCCTACGTGGGGGATCCCCGGTTCGTGTCGAACCCGCTCGATCGTCTGCTCAGCAAGGAGCACGCGCGGGATCGCAGCCGCGCCATCGACCCGCGGCGGGCTCAGGAGCAGGTGGCGGCCGGCGCCCTGCGGGAGCAGGTCGGCGAGACGACCGCGTTCGTTGTCGCGGATGCGGAGGGGAACGTGGTCACCTACATCACGAGCCTCTCCGCCGCCTTCGGGTGCGGCGAGGTCGTGGACGGAACCGGCATCCTCTTGAACAATCGCGGGGGCCGCGGATTCAGCCTCGAGCCGGGACACCCCAACGAGATCGCGCCGGGCAAGCGAACGATGCACACCCTGATGGCGTTTCTGGCGACCCGGGAGGGGCGGCCGCAGCTGGCGTGGGCGACCCGCGGAGGCGATGCCCAGGCCCCGTGGAACCTGCAGGTCTTCAGCAACATCGTGCATCACGGCCTGAACGTCCAGGACGCCGTGGACCGGCCGCGCTGGTTCAGTTTTCCGGCGACGGACCCGGCCAGCATCCGGTCGCCCTTTGAATTGAGGATGGAGAGCGGATTCCCCGCCGCGACCTACGAGGGGCTGCGCGCGCTCGGTCACCGGGTCGTCACCCCGTATCCGGCGGGAGGCCAGCCGTCGTCCGGCGGCATCCAGGTGATCCAGGTGGTGGATCCCGGCCGGAGGGTCTACGCGGGGGGCTCCGATCCCCGGGCCGACGGGTGCGCGATCGGCTTCTGATGCACGGGGGCGGAGGGGCGGGAGTGGCGGCAGACGTCCGGCACGAGCGAACGCTGATCCTGATCAAGCCGGACGGGATCCAGCGCGCCCTATCCGGGACGATCCTGTCCCGGCTGGAGGGGACCGGGCTCAAGATCGTCGGGCTCAAGATGGTCCGGGCCACGCGGAGCATGCTGGAGCGGCATTACCCATCTGACGAAGGATGGGTGCGCACGGTCGGGGACAAGACTCGGGAAGCGTTCGGAAGCTACGGGCTCGATGTCCGCGCGATGATGGGAACGGACGACCCGCTCGAGATCGGCCGCCAGGTCCGCGGGTGGCTCATCGAGTTCATGCAGACCACCCCGGTGATCGCCGCGGTGCTCGAAGGCGTGCACGCGGTGAGCGTCACCCGGAAGCTCGTCGGGAAGACCCTCCCGGTGTTCGCCGAGCCGGGCACGATCCGCGGAGATTTCTCCGTTGACGCGCCCACCGTCGCCAATGCCGGCCGCCGCCCGGTACGGAACCTGATCCACGCCTCCGGCACCGTGGACGAGGCGAAGCACGAGGTGGCGCTGTGGTTTGCGCCGGCCGAGCTGCACACCTATCGCCGCGCCGACGAGGAAGTGATGTTCGGCGAGGAAGACGGATAGCGTCCGGCTATTTCCCCGCGCCGGCGAGATCCAGGACAATCGCCGTCGCCAGCCGGGCGGACACCTCCAGCAGCCGGGGCTCGACCCGATCGACGGTGTCCTTGGGAGTGTCGTAATAGGGGTCGTCCGGCCGGAAGAGGAACACGACCGGCACGCCCGCCCGCTCGAAGCTCTGGTGGTCGCTTCCGGCGGATCGCTGCATCGTCACCCGGATGCCGAGCCGCTCGGCGATCCGCGCCGCCGACCGCACGAGCCCGTCGCTTCCCCGGTCCCAGGCCAGCTGCAGCCGATCGCCCACGCCCTCCATGTCGAGGTTGACCATGCCGACCACGGGATCCGGGCTCATGTGCTGGACGTAGTAGTCGGACCCGTACAGGCCGTACTCTTCGGCCCCAAAGAAGATGAACCGCACGGTGAGTGCGAGCGGCGTGTGGCGGAGCACCTCGGCCACCTCCAGCGCCGCGGCGACGCCCGACGTGTTGTCGTTGGCCCCCGGAGCCCCCTCCACCGTGTCGCGGTGCGCCCCCACCACGAGGACGCGGTGCGGGTCGCGGGTCCCGGGCCTGGTCCCGATGATATTCCAGGATGTCCGCTGCTCGGTCGCGGTCTGGACGTTCAAGTGCACCCGGACGGACCCCGAGTGCGCGAGGTCCAGCAGCTGCAGCCCCTCCGCGCCGGAGAGGGCGACGACCGGGATGGCGGTGTCGCGGCTCACGACGCCGAACAGGTCCCCGGGCGTGGAGTTGTAGATCAGCACCGCGAGGGCGCCCGCGTCGGCGGCGTTCTTCGCCTTCTCCCGAAACAGGATGGCGCCGCGCTGGATCAGGGCGATCTTCCCGGCAAGCGGCGCCCCGCGGATATCCTCGGGACGTCCAATCCCCGCGTCGGCCAGCTCCGCGGTGATCCCTCCTTCGGCCGTCGAGGGCGAGTACGACATCGGGTGCGGATGCAGGACGACCGACGGCGACGCCGGCACCGTCAGGGCCACGGCCCGGACGGCGAAGAAGGGGAACTGGAACTCCTGCCACTCCACCGCGTACCCGTCGTCGGTGAGGCGGCGCGCGATGTACTCGCCGGACGTCCGGTCCTCCGGGGTACCCGCGACGTGCGGCCCGATGCGCTGGGACAGCGCGAGGACGTGCGCGTAGGCGCGGCGGCCGGACACCGCTGAAAGCACATCGGGGAGCGCGGCGGCCCGGCCGGTGACGGCGCCCGGCCACGCCGGCGCGACGACGGCCGCGGCGGCCAGGATCCCCGCCACCGTCCGTCCGAACGCGATGACTCGCCGGAGTCTCATGCTGCCCCCCGCCGCCGCATCACGCGATCACACTTCGGGCTCGAGGACGATGTCGAATGTCCCCGCGGCCGAGCCCGCGCGCGGGAGGAAAACCGTCGTCAAGGTGCGGTACCCGGGGACGGCGACGCGAAGGTGGATGTGGGGTTGGAAGCCGCCGTCGCCTCCGGGGAAGTTGCTTTCGACCCGATACCGGCCGCCGGCATCGGTGATGACGGTGCCTCGGTGGGCGTCATCGTACTGTCCGTCGGGCCTCCTGAGCCAGAACTCGACGCGGGCGCCCTGGAGGACAGCACAGTCGATGCCCGAGCGAACGACGCCGGTCAGCACGAAGCCGGTCCCGACGTGCGACCGCACGGGCGCATTCGGTTTGTAAAAGGGATCCCCGCCCTCCCCCGGAGTCAGCGGGCATCGAGGCCCCGCCGGCGGAGGTGCCGCCCCCGCGGTGACCCCGGAGAGCACGCCGAGGAGCGCGGCCAGCAGGACACCCCCGGCGAGCGAGCGCCTGAGAAGCTTCTCTGTGGCGACATTGGCCTGCATCTTCACCCAAGGGCCTCCCAGAAACATCGTGCGCCGCTGCGGGCCTCATGGTCAAGGGACACCCGCGCGGCCCGTCGAATCGGTTCCCGTGCACCGCCGGATCCTGGCCGTTCTCAGCTACGGCCATCTCGCCACCGATCTGTCGCAGGGCGCAATTCCGGCGCTCCTCCCCGTGTTCAAGGCGATGTTCCATCTCTCCTACGCCGGCGTCGGCTTCATCGTTCTGATGGCCAACATCAGCTCATCGGTGATCCAGCCGGCGTTCGGGGTCCTGAGCGACCGCCTCCGGATGAGATGGCTGATGCCGTTCGGCGCCCTGCTCGCGGGCCTGGGGATGACCTTCGCCGTGCTCTCCACCGACTACGCCGCCACGGTTGCGCTGATCCTCATCTCGGGGTTGGGGGTGGCCGCGTTCCACCCCGAAGGGTATCGGTTTGCCGGGCTGGCCGCAGGGGCCAGGCGGGCGACGGGAATGTCGTATTTCTCCGTTGGAGGAAACATCGGGTACGGTTTGGGCCCGGCGGTGGCGACGCTGGCGCTCAGCCATGCCGGTGTACGCGGGATGGGCTACCTCATGGCCTTCAGTATCCCGGCGGCCATCCTCCTCTGGCAGGTCATCAGCCCGAGGCAGCGCGAGGCCCTGGAAGGGGCGTGGGCGGCCTCCGCGCCAAGATCCGAGGACGGCATCCCGGCGGCTCCGAAGACGCAAAACGCCCCGAAGGGCATCCTCGCCCTGCTGGTCGTCTTCGTGGTTCTGCGGTCCTGGGTCTCCGTGGGCACGGCCAGCTTCATCCCCCTCTACTTCACGGGAATCCGGCACCTCCATCCGCAGTACGGCGGGATGCTCGTCAGTCTGTTTCTCGGAGCGGGCGCGGTCGGGACGCTCATCGGCGGCGCCGCCGCCGACCGCTGGGGGCGACGGGCCTCGCTCATCTTCTCGATGGCGATCCTCCCGCCGCTGCTGCTGATGCTCACCCGCGCGAGCGGCCCATGGATCCTGCTGGCGGCCGTGATCGCCGGGATGGCGGTGGTGAGCACCTTCGCGGTCGTGATGGTGATGGCTCAGGAACTCGTGCCCGAGCGGATCGGCATGATCTCCGGTCTGATCATCGGGTTCGCCGTCGGGATGGGCGGCGTCGGCGTCACCCTCCTCGGCGCGGTCGCCGACCGGTGGGGACTGCGGACCGCGATGGATGCCACGGCACTGCTCCCGCTGGCCGCCCTGGCGATCGCGATCGCGCTTCCCACCCACCGGCAGGCGTCGACCGCCCCGGAGCCACCCGGGAGGAAAGAACCCCAGGCGGCAGGAGAAACGTGGCATTAGCGTTGCATAATGGAGAAGGCGAGACCAGGGGGGACGGATGAGACGGCGGAACGGAGGGGTGGACCGGGTCGACCGCGGGTGGCGTGTCCGGCAGCTCCTTCACGCGGCCCGACAGGCCGGCCTCGTCGCCGTCCTGGTCCTCTCCGTGGGTGCGCTGCCGAGCGCGGGTGCGCCGGCGGGCCCGCCCCGGCCGGGAGATCCACCCGACAAGCAGACCGCGGGCATCACGGTCCCGCCTGATGATCCCGCGATCACCGCGGGGGCGACCGAGTATCCCGGGATCACCGGCCCCCTCCTCGGGTATCTCGCCGCCCCCAAGGGCGGGGATGTGTACCCCGGCATTCTCGTCATCCACGACCGTCAGGGGCTGAGCGAGCATTTCAAGGACATCGCCCGCCGGCTCGCCAAGGCCGGCTATGTCGCCCTGGCCGTGGACCTCACGTCCCGCCAGGGGGGGACGGAGGCGCTCGGCGACTCCGCCAAGATCGACGCCGCCCTCGGCTCGCTGACGCCTCAGCAGATCCTGGAGGACCTGAACGCCTCGGTGCGCTACCTCGAGTCCCGCCCGCTGGTCGCCAAGAGCCGCATCGGGGCCATTGGCTTCGGGGTGGGCGGCAGCGTCCTCTGGCTCGTCCTGACCTCGAATCCGGACGTCAAAACCGCCGTGGCGATCTCGGGCGTCGTCCCCTCGCCGCGTGTGGTGTCGAACCTGACGATAGGCGTTCTGGCGATCTTCGGCGAGAACGACCGGCGCGATGATGAGGGCCTCGCCGAATTCGACACCGCGATGAAGAACGCCGGTCTGCCGTTCGTGGTGAAACTGGAGCCGAAGGCCGGGCGCGATTTCTTCAACGACACCACCCCCCGGTACGTTCCGCAGGCCGCGAAGGATGCCTGGGGGAGGACGCTGGACTGGCTCTCGCAGCACCTGACGGGATGACGATGCAGGACCCGCGCAAGGGAGGACGGCGGTGAGGATCGCCGAGGTCAAGACCTACACCATGGGCTCGCCGTGGCGGAACTTTGTGTTCGGGCGGCTTCGGACCGACGACGGACTCGAAGGCATCGGCGAGGCGCGCCCGGTCAACCGGGAAGAACCGGTCGCCGCGTATCTCGAGGCGATCGCCCACCGGTATGTCCTGGGGAGCGATCCCTTCAACATCGAAGACCTGCTTCTGCGGATCATCCGCGACGATTATGAGGTTCCTGGGGCCACCGAGATGACCGCCATTGCCATCGTGGAGATGGCGTGCTGGGACATCATCGGCAAGGCGCTCGGCCAGCCGGTGTATCGGCTTCTGGGGGGAGCCTGCCGCGACCGGATCAAGGCCTACGCCAACGGATGGTACACGGGGGAACGGACGCCCGAGGTGTTCGCGCAGGCGGCCCGCCGGGTGGTGGCGCGGGGCTACCGGGCGCTCAAGCTCGATCCGTTCGGCGCCGGCTGGGGCGAACTGGAGCGGGCCGAGCACGCGCGGTCCGTGTCGCTCGTGGAGGCGGTCCGGGACGCCGTCGGACCCGATGTGGAGATCTTCATTGAAATGCACGGCCGGTTCACCCCGTCCCAGGCCGCCGCTTTGGCGCGCGACCTCGAGCGCTTCACGCCGGGGTGGATCGAGGAGCCGGTCGCCGCCGACCAGCCCGGCGCCCTCGCCCAGGTGGCGCGCAGCGTGGCGATCCCGATTGCGACCGGCGAGCGGCTGCACACGCGGGCCCAGTTCCGGGACCTGTTCGCGCTCGGCGCGGCGCAGATCATCCAGCCCGACATCACCCACTGCGGCGGACTGCTCGAAACGAAGAAGATCGCGGCGATGGCCGAGGCCTGCGGGTGTCTCATGGCGCCTCACAATGTCGGCGCATCGGTGAGCACCGCGGCGGCGCTGCACTTCGCCGCCTCGACGCCGAACCTCAAGATCCTGGAATACTTCAACGACTTCGCCGAGCCGTTCGTGGAGCAATCGGCCGCAGGGCTCCCCAACGTCCGGGACGGGTGGTTCCCGCTCCCCACCGGGCCCGGGCTGGGCGTGACCCTGGATGAGGACGTCGTGGCGGCGCACCCGTACCGGCGGCAGCACTTCAACCTCTTCGCCGAGGACTGGCACCGCCGGCAGGCCAAGACGGTTCCGTGACCGCGGTCCCGTGAACGAGGCGAGCGTAGGTGACGAGTCCGGGGAGCGCGCCTCGCGGACGCCCCCGAACGGCCACGGCGGGGGTGGCGGCGCGGCTCGCGTCCTCGAGGCGATCCTGCGCGCCAGGGTCGTCCCCATCATCCGCACCTCCTCCCGCGACTGGGCGGTCGAGGCCGCGGAGGCACTCGCCGCCTCCGGGCTGGGGATCATCGAGATCACGTTTACCGTCCCGGAGGCTCCCGCGGTCATCCGCAGCCTCAGGGCCCGGTTCCCCGATGTGCTGGTCGGCGCGGGGACGGTCACCAACGCCGACGTGGCCGCGCAGGCGGTCGATGCCGGAGCGCAGTTTCTGCTGAGCCCCGCCCTTTCCCCCGGCATGATCGATGTGGCGCGGCGGCATGGCGTGCTGGCCGTGCCGGGAGCGTTCAGCCCCACGGAGGTCCTCCAGGCGCTCGAGCGCGGGGCGGAATTGATCAAGATCTTCCCGGCCGAGACGGGCGGACCGCGCCACATCCGGGCGATCCTGGCGCCGCTCCCTCAGGCGCGTCTCCTGCCGACCGGAGGGGTCACCCCCGAGAACGTCGCCGATTGGTTGGGGGCGGGGGCGGCGGCGGTCGGCATCGGCACCGCCCTCGTCGGCCCGGGAACCGGGCGGCTCGACGCTCGGACCCTTCAAGCGCGGATCGAAATCCTGAGGCAGGGGCTCGCCGCGCGCTGAGCCCGGCTGAGGCTGGTGAGCGTTGACAACCGTCGTCGGCATCGGGGAGACGCTGATCCGGCTCGCTCCACAGAACAGTGACACCCTCGAGTCGGCGGCGGCGCTCACGGTGCACGTCGGGGGCGCGGAAGCCAACGTCTGCGCGTCGCTCGCCCACCTGGGAATCCCAACCGCCTGGATCTCGCGGCTGCCGGCCAACCCCCTGGGCCGGCGCATTGCGGCGACGGTCAGGGGCTTCGGGGTCAACGTCGACGGGGTGCTCTGGGCGCCCGACGGCCGCGTCGGGCTGATGCTGGTTCAGCCCGGAGCAGGTCCCCGGGCGAGCGAGGTCCTGTACTACCGTCGTGACTCCGCGTTCGCGTCGATCGACCCGGACGAGGTCGCCTGGAACCTGCTCGACGGCGCGCGCGTGGTCCACTTGACGGGCATTACGCCGGCGCTCGGCCCGAACGCGTCCCGGCTCGTGGAGCGGGCGATCGCGGAAGCCCGCCGCCGCCGGGTCCGGATCTCATTCGACGTCAACTACCGGGCGAAGCTGTGGGACCCTCCGGCCGCCAGGGAGCGCATCGAGCCGCTGCTCCGAGGCCTCGACATCGTCCTCCTGAACGACCGGGACGCCGCGGCGCTCTTCGGCGAGACGGGATCTCCGGACGCGGTCGCCCACAGGCTCCGGGCGCGCTTCGGCTGCGGGATCCTCGTCCTCACGCTCGGAAGCGCAGGCGCCCTGGCCGAGGACCAGGCCGGGGCCTACCGCCAGTCCGCCTATCCCACCGAGATCGTCGACCGGATCGGCCGGGGGGACGCATTCGCGGCGGGGTTCCTCCACGGCTACCTCGCGCAGGGGCCGGCCGAAGGACTGCGGTACGGCGCGGCGATGGCGGCGCTGAAACAGACGTATCGCGGGGACGTGTGCCTGGCGACGCCCCGCGAGGTGGATGCCGTCCTCCGCGGCGAGTCGGGAACGTTCCACCGATAGCTCCCAGGAGGGACCCACGAGGCGCGTCGAATAGGCAGGGGCCCGGGCGGAAACACCGGGCACTGTGCCGGGGTTGCGACGCGTCTCGCCGACAGGCTCACCGGCGTACACCCCAGTCAACCGAAGGAGGCCGGATGAACCGAACGGCGAACGCGGCGCTGCGGACCTATCGCGGGTTCGCAGTCGCGTCCGCGGCCTCCGCGTACCTCCTCATCGTTCTCGGCGGACTGGTGCGCATCACCGGCTCCGGACTGGCCTGCCCGGACTGGCCGCTCTGCCACGGACGGCTCATCCCGCCCTTCCAGGGCCCAATCCTCATCGAGTACTCGCACCGCCTCGCGGCCGCGCTCGTGAGCGGGCTGGTGGTGGCGACCGCGCTGGCGGCCGCCGGTGTCCGGCGGTGGGTCCCGCAGGCCGTGCCGACGGCCCTGTCGGTCCTCGGCATCGTCGCGGTGCAGATCATCCTCGGCGCGCTCACGGTGAAACTTGAGCTCACGTCCGCGCTCGTCGTCATGCATCTCGGGGTCGCGATGCTCTTCCTGGCCGTGCTGCTTGTCCAGGCGGTAGGAGCCCTGCGGGGGGCAGCCGACGCCCTCCCCGCCTCACCGTCGCTCCACCGCCTGGTACAGGCAGCGGCCGCAGCAACGTACCTCATGATCCTGATCGGCGGATATGTCGCCGCGAGCGGCGCCGGACTGGCCTGCCCCGACGTCCCGCTGTGCCGCGGCGAGGCGCTCCTGCCCTCCGGCCTCGGGGCCCGCATGCACATGCTGCACCGCGGCTGGTCCCTGGTGGTGCTGGCCCTCGTCCTCTGGACCTCCGCCGCGGCCGCGCGGGCGGCACCGGCCGGCGGCCGCGCCATCACCGCAGCGGCCCGCCTGGCGGCCGCGCTTGTACTTGCCCAGTTCGCGCTGGGGCTCCTGAACATCGTCACCCGTCTGACCCCGCTGGTCCGGGGCGCGCACCTTGGGATCGCCGCCCTGCTCTTCGGGACGTTGATCGTGCTCCTCAAACTGACCAACCCCTCGCCGGCGCAGGCGCGCAGCGGCGCAAGGGCCCGCGAAACCGGCAAGGCGGCGCTGCCGACCATCGCGGGCGGCTCGATCGACGATCCGACCGGCGCGATTCGCTGGGAGACCCCCGCCGCCCCGCCGTCGGCGCTCCACGCCGCCGCGGGCGTGATCCGAGACTACGCGGCGCTGATGAAGCCGCGGATCATCATGCTCCTGCTCATCACCACGGCGACGACGATGCTGATCGCGGCGCCGCACCGCGTCGGGCTCGGGGTGCTGCTGCTCACTCTCCTCGGCGGGACGCTCGCGGCCGGGTCGGCCAACGCCTTCAACATGTACATCGACCGGGACATCGACGCGCTGATGCGGCGGACCTGCCTCCGCCCGGTGCCCGCCGGCCGCCTGCGGCCGGCGCAGGCGCTGGGATTCGGGGTCGTGACCGGCCTCCTCTCGGTCGGCGTCATGGCCTGGGGGGTCAACGGCCTCAGCGCCATCCTGTCGACCGCGGGCATCCTCTTTTACGTCGGGGTCTACACGTTGTGGCTCAAGCGGGCGACACCGCAGAACATCGTCATCGGGGGCGCCGCCGGGGCCGTGCCGCCGCTGGTCGGGTGGGCGGCCGCGACGGGCCACCTGGCGCCGGCCGCGGTGGTGCTGTTCGTGATCGTCTTCCTGTGGACGCCCCCGCACTTCTGGGCCCTGGCCCTGGGCAAGACCGACGACTACCGGGCCGCCGGGGTGCCGATGCTTCCCGTCGTCCGGGGGGATCAGGAGACCCGAAGGCAGATCCTCGTCTACTCCGTCGTCCTATCCGCCGCGACCCTCATGCTGTACACTCCGCTGCACACGCTGGGCAGCTTCTACCTCGCCGCGGCGCTCGGCCTCGACGCCGTGTTCGTTGCGCTGGCCGTTGCCGTCGCGCGCGGCCGCGCGCCCCGGGCCGCGCCGGCGCTGTTCGGGTACTCGATCATCTATCTGGCGCTGCTCTTCGGCGCGATGGTGGCGGACCGCCTGATCCTCGGTTAGCCGTCTCGGATCCCGATCACCGCAAGTAGCGCGGGGGCCCCTTTCGCCCGGTCGTCATGTTGTGCCGGGAAGGAATCGCGCGCGGCGTCAGCAAACGTCCTCTACCCGCGGGGGGTGTGGTATCGAGCGACGCCGGCGCGACAAGGCCGATCGAAGCGAGGAGTAGAACAGCGGTAACCGGCCTGAGTTTAGAACCCATCCTCGCGGCGAGGAGAGACTGCCGTGGCTGATCACGTCCCGCATCTCAAGAAAGTACCCCTCTTTCACGACATTCCAGAGGCACAGCTGCGGCGCATCGCCAACGGGATCAAGGAGCGACACTACGAACCCGGGGCGGCGATTGTCTCCGCGGGCGACGCCGGGCACGGCTTCTACCTGATCGTAGAGGGACGGGCCGCCGTGCAGATCAATGAACGGACGGTCCGGACGCTGGGCCCGGGAGATTACTTCGGAGAGCTGGCGCTCGTGCGGGAGACGCCCCGCTCAGCGACCGTCATCGCGAAGGAACCGACGACCTGCCTGGCGCTGACGCGGTGGGACTTCAAGGGCATCCTGGACGCCAACCCGGCCATCGCCATCCGCCTGCTGGAGACGGTGGCGAGCCGGATTCAGGACGACGAGGGCATCCACTAGTCCAGGCTTCTGACAGGAAATTGTCGGACACGCCGCTCGCAGATCGCCTGACCCTACGCCGAAACGGTCGCCTCCGCCTCGCGCACACGCCGCGACAGCGTGCTCATGATCTTCAGCCCCAGGGACGGCGCCGCGTTCAACAGCGACCAGAACTCCCGGCGGCCGACCACCAGCAGCTTCATATCCACCGCCGCCTCCACGGTCGCCGAGCGGGGGCCGCCGTCGATCAAACTCATCTCGCCAAAGAACTCACCGGGCCCGAGCCGGGATGTTCGTCCGCGACCTGCCTTGACCGTCGCGTGCCCGTCGACGATCACGAAGAGTTCCTGCCCGGTCTCGCCGGCGGTCGCCAGCCGTTTGCCCGAGGGGATATCCAGTTCATCGGCGAGCCCGGCAACCCGCTCAAGCTGCTTGCGCGACAGATCCCGAAACAGCGGCACCTTCTGAAGCAGGGCTACCTTGCTCGACTTTCCGAACATCGGCGTCGCTCCCCTGAATCGGCTGGTCCCCTGGTTCACGACGTCCGGCAGGCTTTCCTCCTGACCGGCTAACGTGTCCCCCCAGGCGTCCATCCTCATCGTCTCCCGGGCGCTGGCGCGCCTGGGTCTGCATCCCGCGGGCGCCGCCCCTTTTCCGAAATCGCTGGCGCCGATGCTGGCCGAAGCCGCGCCGCATCCGTTCAACGACCCCGACTGGGTGTACGAGCCAAAGTGGGATGGCTTTCGCGTCATCGCCCAGATTCACAACGGCGCGGTGCGCCTGCTCTCCCGCAACCTCTATTCGTTCACGGAGACGTTCCGGCCGGTCGCCGAGGCGCTTCGGGAGTTTCCCACGAGCCTGGTGCTCGATGGGGAGATGGTGGTGCTGAACGAAAACGGGCTGCCCGATTTCGAGGCCCTTCAGCAGTGGCTCCACCCGCGGAAACATATGTCGGGGGTGCTCGCCTACATGGTGTTCGACTGCCTCTACGTCCACGGCCATCCGCTTCTCACCCGGAAGCTCGAGGACCGCCAGGCGGTCCTTCGCGGCCTGCGTCCCGCCCTGGCCGCGGATGCGGTCCGGATCACCGAGGCCCTCTCGGGGATGGACGGGCGGCTCGCCTTCAGGGAGTGTGCCAGGCTCGGCCTCGAAGGCGTGGTGGCCAAGCGGCGGGCCGGCCTTTACCGGCCGGGGGTGCGGACGCCGGATTGGGTAAAAATCTCCGTGCGGCACCGCGATGAATTCGTCGTGGGCGGCTACCTCGCCAGGCACCCCGGCCACCTCGGGGCGCTCATTGTGGGGCAGTACGATCGCGGGGGCCGGCTGCGGTACGCGGGGGTGGTGGGGAGCGGCCTGTCCGAGGAGACTCGCCGCCGCATCCTCCGGGATCTCCAGGCGATGCCGCGGAAGACCTGTCCGTTCACGCCGGCGCCCACGCTGCGGGATCACTTCGGCGAAGTGCGATGGGCACTCGAGGCGAAGAGTGGAACCCAGGGAGCCGACGTTTCCCCTCGTTGGGTGAAACCCGCCATCGTGATCGAGGTGGAGTACAAGCAGCGCACGGCCGACGGCCTCCGCCATGCGGCGTTGAAAGGTCTGCGGCCCGACAGAGCCGCGCGGGACGCGGTGCTACCCGCGGGCGCTTGAGGGCGCGTGAAGCCAGCGGTCGGCCCACCGCTGAACCTCGGCCACGACCTTTTTCAGATCCCGGCCCTTGGCGGTGAGCTCGTACTGGATCCGCACCGGCGTCTCCGCGTGCACCCGCCGCCGCACCAGGCCTTCCGTCTCGAGTTCCTTGAGACGCTCCGAGAGCAGGCGGTCGTGCAACCCGGGTACCGCCTCCAATAGTTCCCCGAACCGGCGGGAGCCGGTCATCAGCGCCTCGATGATGGCACCGGTCCAGCGCTTGCCCACCAGCTCGATGGCCTTGTGATACAGCGGACAGATCTGCGCAACGTCCTTCATCAACGGCGCCTCTCCTTCCCCGCCTTATATACTAATAAAAAGGAAGCAACTTGACAAGAGGAAGGGAATGGCGTACCCTTACGGAAGGTAAGTGACCATACACGACTTGCAGTCTGCCTTGAGCAGCGTTGGAGCATGCGGAGGTGAGACGGGATGGATCTTGCACTGGTGATTCTTCGGCTGACGGTCGGCCTGCTCATTGCCGGACATGGAGCGCAAAAGCTCTTCGGTCTGTTTGGGGGGTACGGGCTGCGCGGCACCAGCACGTTCCTCGGGTCGGTCGGATATCGGCCGGCCGCCTTTTGGGCGTTCCTCGGAGGGCTGTCGG
>WNGI01000201.1_pt1 | contig 40356 bp, 49 predicted proteins | sample 5400621 | NCBI WGS metagenome assembly WNGI01 (sample SAMN13153374, study PRJNA577476) | soil metagenome | isolation source: 20 cm soil or saprolite under Garry oak tree replicate 1 | place: USA:California | collected 2016-06-15
TCGATCCCGACTTGCAGAAACGGCCGGCCGAGGAAGGGACGGCGGGGATCACGGTCGCCGACTGAGCCAGGCTAGGTGAGGTTGTTCCCGATGTTGCTGAAGATGTTCGAAATCTGGTCGCGTAGGAAGATCATCGCCACGATCACGGCAATGGCAATGATCGCAAGGATGAGCGCGTACTCCACGAGGCCCTGGCCCTGCTCATCGGCGTAGAAATTCTTCATCGCGTCGTGCCCCCAAGCGCTCGAAGACTTCATCTGAAGTCGTAACAACCAAAGGGGGCCGCTCGTGTCCCCCGATCGGGTGAATGCCGGCTCTGTGCGAGGTCTTATGACGAATGTTGAGGATTCGTTGACATCGAGGAGCTTCTCGGACCGTAGCTGGTCGTCAATGGATCTTTCGACCAACGCGCGCAGTCTGAAGCTCCGTAATCGTCGAAGCCGTTCCTATACGGAAGTAGGTCGCGACAAAATCGTGCAGCGGCCCGTTACTCCTCGCGAACCCGTGAAAGGTAAGCCACGCGTGTTGGTTGTCGAGGACGACGCAGACACCTTGGCGGCGGTCGCCACCACGCTCCGAGACGAGGACGAGTTTCAGGTGTGGGTCGCCAGGGACGGGGAGCAGGCCCTCGAGGTCGCCGACGAGCTCGGCTTCGCGGCGGATGTGGTCATTCTGGACCTGGATCTCGGCCCGGGCATGCGCGGCGATCAGTTCGCGGCGGAGTACCGGCGCCGGGCGAAGCGGTCTGCGCGAATCGTGGTGCTAAGCGGCGTGCGCGCGGCGTATGAGATCGGGCGCGCGATGCGCGCGGCGGCCACATTACCGAAGCCGTTCGATGCTGACGAGCTGACTCGGACGATCAGGATCCTGACCGCCGGGAGCGAAGAGAGGTCCGCGGCGGGTTAGGGCTGCTGCGCCCGCCCGCGTGGATTGGCGGCGGCGCAGAATATCCGCTCGCAAGAGTCAGCTGCGGGGAGGACGACACACATGCAAAAGATCACCACATTCCTGTGGTTCGATGACCGAGCCGAAGAGGCGACGAAGTTCTACGTGTCGCTGTTCAAGAATTCGAAGATCACGAACGTAAGCAGATACCCGGAAGGATCGCCCGGACCGGCTGGCAAGGTCATGACCGTGGCGTTCGAGCTCGACGGGCAGCAGTTCGTCGCGCTCAACGGCGGGCCGCAGTTCCCCTTTACAGAGGCGATCTCGCTATTGATCAATTGCGAGACACAGCAGGAAGTGGACGAATTGTGGGAGAAGCTCTCCGCAGGTGGAGAGAAGAGCCAGTGCGGCTGGCTGAAGGACAAATACGGTCTGTCATGGCAGGTCGTCCCCACGGCTCTCAACAGAATGTTGGCGGACAAGGATCCTGAAAAAGCACAGCGGGTCATGCAGGCGATGCTTCAGATGAGCAAAATCGACGTGGCGGAGCTCGAGCGCGCTCGGGACGATAAGGCCGAGGTGAATCAAGAAGCGCGATCTCGCTGAGGTAGCGACTGGCGGTCCCGACCGGATTCGAACCGGCGATCTCGTCCTTGACAGGGACGTATGCTAGGCCGCTGCACCACGGGACCGGTCGTGAAGAAAGCGCGTTTTGCGCTCCCCTCGTTCCCCATTATGAAGAAAAAGAGGCGGCGAGTGCGCTTCCTTTCACTCGCCGCCCCGCCGGTGTGGCCGAACTGATCGCTAACTCGCCGCGAGGAGCCTTCCTCGAAGGTTCCGGTGCCCCATCCGCATCTCGCGGGTGACCTCGTTCGCGATGTGGCTGGTCCGCACGAGTCCGCCGAGCGTCAAATCGAGTCCGATCTCGCGCAACTCCTCATAACCGAGACCGCGGTAGAGCTTGTTCGAAGCGACGTAGCACATCTCGTCATACAGGAGTGGCCACTCCACGGAGCGCCGCGAAAAGCAGAACGAGATGAAGTCGATCGCTACCTGTGCGATCCGTTCTTCGAGCACTCCTTTCTCCCCCTCGCCGAGCTGGACCGGCGCATCATCGGCAGGTCACCCACGTTGGACAAGGCTCTCTGTCCACGAAGTTCTCCACAGAGTTCTCCACACGAGCGAACCATGGAATCCACAACCTCATCCACAAGTCGTGACGATCATCGCGACCTGTGTCCGCTGAAGCGACGACGCTCGTTCACCTCACGCGCGCTCGCGCGATCGAGTGCGTCCTTTCCGAACTTGGCGCGAACTGCATCTAACGCGGCATTGAGCCGCGCGTGACGGGCGCCGTCGAACAATCCGAGCTGCTCGCCTTCGCTCAACCCCGAGACCGAGACGCCGATCAAACGAACGGGGCTGGTCCGGCCGGCGTCGCGATCCTCCGCGAGCGCGTCGCGAAGGAGCTGTCGCGCGATGCGATAGATCGTGAGGTCGTCGTTGGTGGCCTCGCGAAGCGTGCGTTGGCGTGTCCGCGTTTCGAAGGGCGCGACTCGGAGCGTCATCGTGATCGTTCGACCGCGGAGCGCGTCCTCCCGCAGGCGCCGGCCGACGCCCTCGGACAGCAGGAGGAGTGTCGACTCGATCTTCGCCGGCTCCAACGTGTTCTCGTCGAAGGTGTGCGAATGGCCCACTGACTTGGGAACGTGTTCAGCGGTGACCGGACCGTCGTCGATCCCGTTCGCGCGCTCCCAGATGGCGGTCCCGTGCTCTCCCAGCCGCGTTTCAAGGGCCGTACGGTCGAATGCCGCGAGCTGGCCGATCGTGCGCAGATCCCAACCCGCGAGCACTTCGCGGGTCTTTGGGCCTACGCCCCACAGGCGCTCGAGCGGGAGGGGCGCGAGGAAGGCCGCTTCACCGCCGGCGGGTACGACGACCAGCCCGTCGGGTTTGCGCAGGTCCGACCCCACCTTCGCGCAGAGCTTGTTCGTGGCTACGCCGACCGAGACGACGAGCCCGCAGCGCGAGCGGACCGCGCGCTTGATCTCCCTGGCCATCTCGACCGCGCCGCCGAACAGATGCTCGGTCGCGGTCACGTCGAGAAAGGCCTCGTCGAGCGAGATCGGCTCGACCAGCGGCGTTTGTTCCTGGAAGATCGCCATGACCGCATCGGATGCGTCGAGGTAACGATCGAAGTTGCCAGGCACATAGATCCCGTCGGGACAGAGCCGTCCGGCGATCGCGAGGGGCATGGCCGAGCGGACGCCGAATGCGCGCGCCTCGTAGGACGCCGCCATCACCACCCCTCGCTCGTTCGGGCCGTCCCCGCCGACGATCACCGGCTTGCCGCGGTACTCGGGGTGGTCGCGCTGCTCGACGGACGCGTAGAAGGCGTCGAGGTCGCAGTGCAGAATGGCGCGCCGCCCATCCGTCATCCGACGCGGACCCCGGTCGTCTTCGCGTCGGGCCCGAGAAAGCGCGCGAGCCGCTCGCCTTCGTCGATCACGGCGTTCCGGTCCCGCGACGCGAGCCGCGCGAAAGGCGCGACCCGCAGCACCGCCTCGGTCTTGGAGGAATCGAGCCCCCAGGTCCCCGCGGCGAAGCCATCAACCAGCACGACGGCCTCGATGATCGCGTTCTTGGCGTAGATGCCCGGCCGATGACGGGGAGCGATCACCCGGTCGCGGTGCTGGTAGCTGATGAGGAGTTCGTCGTACCGGGGCAGAAAGCGCACCGGCGCTCTAGTGTCGCCGTCGGGGCGCGGCGCGCGCGGAAGGTCGAAGAGCGTCCGGCCCTGCTCGTCGCTGAACCGTCGCAGGCTCGGCGCAAGGCGGTCAAGGGTCGGGCGGATGCGGGCCGGGACCTGACCCGCGAACTTCGCGATGTCGGCGAGCGTCACCGGCCCGAACGCGGCAAGGCACCGCCGAACCAGGAGCTCGAGCGCCTGATCTTCCGACGGTCGGCCATCGCCGCCGATCCAGTGGCGCGCCGCCACATAGGGCGCGTCGGTTCCGCCGTAGTCCCAGCGACCGCCCGGTGGCGCGCTCACCAGATCCGCGTGCGCGCTCACGAATCGCCACACCAGCCACGCGTACCGCTCGTTGAAGACGTCGCCCAACCGCTCGCGAAGATGCGCGATGACTTCCGCTTTCGCGCGCGGGGTCCGCGCGAATGCGACCGCGAGGCCCGCCACCCTCTCCGGCTCGACGCCTTTGGCGACCTGGAGCCGGTTCCAGGCGCCGCGTTGCAGGTCCTGGGTCGCGACCGCGTATGCGTAGAAGTCACGGGCCGAGACGAGGTGAAGCGTCCCGCGCATGAGCCGCGCGCGAATGACTCGATGGCGCTCGATCGCCGACCAGAGCTGCGCGCGCCGGAAATCCGCGACGCGCGACCAGAGCGCGATGTACGGTGACGGCGACCACTGCGCCTGGAGCGCGGCGAGCCGTTCGATCGCGGTGACGATGTCGACCTTGGCCCGTTCGAGCAAGAGCTGCCGCGCGAGCATCGCCCGGTTCAACTCTCGGAGCGTGAGGGTGGCGACCTTCTCGGTCGCCGCCCGCTTCATCCGCGGACCCCATGCGTCTTGGCTTCTGGCGCGTAGAACCGCGCCAGCTTCTCGCCTTCCTCAACGAGCGCGGCGCGGTCCGTCCGCGAGAGCTTCCCAAAAGGCTTGAGCTCGAGGATCGTCTCTTTCGGTCGGACCGCGATGGTCCAGCGGCCGGCGACGAAGCCGTCGACCAGGAAGGTCGGCCAGACCTCGGCCGAGAAGATGACCTGCTTGCGGTAGGGCTCTGGCAGGATACGAACCCTTTCGGGGGCGGCGTGGCCGAGTATCGCCGCGTCGAACCGCGCGAGGAAGCGCGCAGGAGCGTCGGTGTCGGCGACTGGCCGGGGCGCAAGCGCAAGGTCGAAGAGCTCCCGGCCGCGGTCGTCGGTGAACCTCCGAACATCCTTGATGCGCGCCAGGGCGGCGCGGATGTGCGGGACGCGAACGCTGCTCCACGTCGCGATATCCCCGATCGTGGCCGGACCGAACGCGCCGAGGTGCCGGCGCACCACCAGGTCATAAGCCAGATCGGGCTTCGGGTGCTTGCGCAGCTTCGCCGGAGGCGCCACGTGACGCGCGAGCTGGCGGTACTCGAAGTGCGCGCCCGCCGGCTCCCAGATCAGGCCGCTGATCGCGACAGACGCCCAGAGGAACCAGTTCCGAAGGCGCTCGTCTTTGGCCGCGCTTGGCGGCACGTGGCTCTTGATGTAGTCGGCGATCGCGACGCGCGTGCGCGGAGTCTTGGCCGCGAACCTCATGACGCTCCGGTGCACCTTCTCGAGATCGGCGAGCGCCGGCCCACCCGATGGGCGCCAGGCCCCGAACCGCCCGTCCATCGTCGCGAGCGAGTACGCCGGATATTCCCGCGCGCTCACGATGTGCAGCGTTGCCCGCATGAGGGTCGCTTTCACGAGCTCGCCGTGATCGATCGGTCGCGTTAGCCAGTCGCGTTCGAAGCCGGCCAGACGCGACCATAGCGCGACGTACGGCGACGGGGCCCACTGCCCCTGCAGGCAGCCGAGCCGCTCGACGGCGTCAACGGCGCCGATCCGCGCGCGCTTCAGCAGCAGCTGGCGCGCGAGCAGGGCGCGGTTCAGCTCGCGGAGAGTGAGAGTGGGGTTGCGTGCGGGCATCGATCGGAGAGGCTAGGACAGCCGGCGGATCACCCCGATGACTTTCCCTTGGATCTGTACGTCACGCGCAAAGATGGGTGCCATCGTGCCGTTCGCCGGCTGCAATCGGACGCGGTCCTTTTCTTTGTAGAAGCGCTTGAGGGTCGCGACGTTGTCATCGAGGAGGGCGACGACGATGTCCCCATCGCGCGCGGTGTTCTGTTCCTGCACGACGACGAAGTCGCCGTCGTCGATGTGGTCTTCGATCATGGACTTTCCACGAACGCGTAAGACGAAGGTCTCGCGGCCGCGGCTTGCTGTCAGGTCGGAGGGGAGGGCCATCGTCTCGGAGCGATCCTCGTAGGCGTGGATCGGCTGGCCCGCAGCGATCTCGCCGACGACCGGCGCCTGCACCATTCGCGCCCCCGACATTCCCGGCAGGCTGAGCGCCCGCGAGCGGGTGGCCTCCTTCGTGAGACGGCCTTCCTTCTCGAGCTTGGTGAGGTGGTGGTGCACCGCAGACGTCGACGCGAGCCCCACTGCCTCCGCGATCTCACGGACGCTCGGCGGGTAACCGCGCTCGGCGACCGTCTCGCGGATGAAGGCCAGGATGCGCTCCGCACGCTGCTGGTCTTGCTTTGTCACGCTTGTCTGGCAGCGTAACCGAACGGATGTTCAGTTGTCAAGCACGCGCATATCCTCGGCCCCGTGCCGCTCGACCCGGCGATCGTCCGGGACAACCTTCTGGATTACGTAGCCCGGACCTTCTGGGCGCTCGTCATCGTCATCGCGGCCTTGCTCATCGCGCGTGCGGTCCGGATAGCCACGATGCGTGCCCTCCTACGCAAGCGGGCAAACGCGAACGTCACGATCCTCCTCGGCAACCTCGCGCAGCTCGGCATCATCGTTTTCGCGGCGCTCGGGATCGTCGCGATCTACACGCGGGACGCGTTTGGGTGGATCCTGACTTCGTTCAGCGTCGTCGGGCTCGTGATCGGGCTATCGCTTCAGGACATCCTCAAGAATTTCTTCGCCGGCATCTGGGTTCTGGTGGAGCGACCGTTCCGCATCGGCGATGAGATCGAGGTCGCCGGGTACTCGGGCAGCGTCGAGGAGATCGCGTTCCGCACGACCCAGCTTCGGACGAGCGACGGCCGTGAGGTGATCGTGCCGAATGGCACCTTCATGACCACGGCGGTCGTGAACCTGACGCGCTTTCCGACGCGGCGGGTGGGTGCCTGGCTCACGCTTCCCGCCGACGATGCCGTCAGCGCCGAGGATGTACGAGCCCTGCTCGCGAAGGCGGAGGGCATTGCACCCGACCCGCCTCCCCAGGTGGAGCTGCGGAGCGTTCAGGATGGCAAGGCGCAGTACCTCGTGAGCTTCTGGGCCGCGGACCGCGACGCAACGCTCGGCCGCGCGCTCACCGCGCTTCGGGCACGTTTCCCGCAGGGAGAGGTGCACGGTGGCTAGAGGCATTCGCCCGCCCAAGGACGTCGCGGAGGTAGTGGACTTGATCCGTCGCCTTCCGACCTACATCCGGCTCGTCTGGGCGCTTCTGCGCGACCCGCGCGTCCCCGGCCAGCAGAAGCTGATCCTCGCGGGGATGGGCGCGTATCTCGTCCTGCCCCTCGATCTCATCCCCGACTTCGTTCCGGTCCTGGGACAGCTCGACGATCTCGCGGTCGTGCTCCTTGGACTCGACCTCTTTATCCGGAGCGCGCCGCAGGACATCGTGGACGAGCACCTGGCGAAGATCGCACAGGACAAGGATCAGCTTCGACGCGACATCGCGACCGCCGAGCGACTGGTAGGAGACCGCTTGGACGAGGTCCGCGATACTGTGGGCAGGATTCGCACTCGCGACCGAAAGAAGGGGGACGCATGAGCGACCGTGACTCCGGCCCGGGCTTCCTCGGCGTCGTCGAGGCGCTGCTCGCGATCGTCGGCGCGCTCACGGTGATGGGCGTTCTGGCCGTCGCGGCGTCGGTCCTCGCATGGGAGATGGAGCTGCGGCGTAGCGAGCAGGAGACATCGCTCGACGAGGCCTCCACCTCCTCCTAACCACCCCAGTAGCGGTGCGCGTCATCCTCAAGACCGAAGTCCGCGGGCTCGGCCGTCCCGGTGAGGTGAAGGACGTTGCCGACGGGTACGCCCGCAACTACCTGCTGCCGAAGGGCCTCGCGATCGAGGCGACCGGTGGCGAGCTCAAGCACCTCGCCCAGGAGCGCGAATCCGCGAGGACCAAGCGCGACCGCGCGCATGGCGAGGCGGAGGATCTCGCCAAAAGGCTCCACGAGGTGACGCTCGTATTCAAGCTCAAAGCCGGCGGGCAGGGGAAGACGTTCGGGAGCGTCACGACGAAAGAGATCGCCGACGCGCTGACGAAGGAAGTCAAGACCGAGATCGACAAGATGAAGATCGTGCTGCACGAGCCACTCAAGACGCTCGGTGTCCACACGGTCGAGGTGCGGCTCCTGCCCGACGTGCGCGCAAACGTGACGGTCGCGATCGAGCCGGACTAAGGCTCGGCGTGCATCCAGGGCGTGAAGACGACGCCCACGAGCAATCCTTCGGGGGACAGAAGTCGTGACACGGTCTGTCCCCACGGCTCGATCTTCGCCGAAACGAGCACCCGGTAACCTTTCTTCCTTAGCTCCTCGACGGCGGTTTCGACCGCATCGGCCGACTCGACGTCGAACTCGAGCCAGGCCTGGGGCACCGGAACGTCGGTCGGCCACTCCTTCTTCCCGAAGCACGACTCGGCGGCGCCTGAGAGCGCCCAGAGCGCGAAGGCCTTCACGCCTTCGAGGTCGTCGGTCGCCGGGTAATCGCCCGGCTCGATTGGCAGGCCCAGCGCGTCTTTGTAGAAACCGAGCGATGCGTCCATGTCCCGCACGATCGGACCGAATCCAGCAACGAACTGGATCTTCATCACGCCGTCTCGCGGGTCTCGCCGAGATCGCGGAAGCGCGTGAGCTCTGATTGGAAGTGCAGGTCGAAGTCGCCGGTAGGGCCGTTGCGGTGCTTCGCGAGCTTCAACCGCACGACGCCTTCCTCGCGGTCCTTGCGGTCTTTCTGCCAGAGGAACATCACGAGGTCCGCGTCGGCCTCGATCGAGCCCGATTCGCGCAGGTCCGAGAGCATTGGCTCGGTGCCGCGTTGCTCGATCTGCCGGGAGAGCTGGGATAGCGCGACGACCGGCACCTCGAGCTCGCGCGCGATGGCTTTCAGGCCACGAGTGATCCGCGCGACCTCGAGCACCCGGCTCTCGTCTTCTTCGGCGCCTTCGATGAGCTGGAGGTAATCGATGACGACGAGATCGAGCCCGCGCTCCGCCTGGAGCCTTCGCGACTTGGCGAGGACGTCGGTCACCGTGAGGCGGCTCGATTCCTCGATGAAGATCGGCGCCTGCTGCAGTTCGCTCGACGCAGCCGAGATGGCCGTGAACTCCTGGTCCGATAGACGGCCGCGGCGCAAACGGTTCCCATCGATCTCCGCGCGCATCGATACCAGGCGCTGCACCACTTGAAGCTCGCTCATCTCCATCGAGAACACCGCGCAGGTCTTGCGCTGCGCCACGGCCGCGTTCTCGACGATGTTCAACGCCAAGCTGGTCTTTCCGAGCCCCGGCCGCCCGGCAATGATGATGAGGTCGGACGACTGCAGCCCCCCGGTCTTCTTGTCGATCGAGTCAAGGCCGCTGCGGATGCCGAGACGAAGATCGCCGCGGGCATTTATCTGTTCGGCGTAGCGGTGGAGAGCGATCTCGAGCGGGACGATGTCGCGATGCAACGTCGACTCGCTCACGGTGAAGAGCAGCTCCTGCGCGTCGGCGACAGCCGCCGCGCTGTCCTCGCGGGTGAGAGCCAGCCGGGCGATCTCGTTCGCCGCGCCGATGAGGCGACGGAGTAGCCCTGTTCGCTCGACGATCGTCGCGTAGGTCTCGGCGTGCGCGACCGTCGGCACGTTCTGCATGAGGCCGACGAGGAACTGGGGGCCGCCGACCGCGTCGAGCTCTTCTTTGGCTAGAAGCTCGGACTGCACGCTCGCGAAGCTGACCTGCTCGCTCCGCTCGGCGACGCGCGCGATCGCCGCGAGAACGAGGCGATGCTGCTCCCGCGAGAGATCGGGCGGCGCGAGCCGGCCGCGCGCGACCTCGTTGTAGATCGCGCCGTCCATGAGCATCGCGCCGAGGAGCGACGCTTCCGCGTCGGGATTCTCCGGCGGCGGCTTGACGCCGCGTTCGATCGCGAGCGTCATGCGGGCGGACCGCCGTCGTCGCTGGCTTTCGAGAAGAATCGGGCCTGCTCGCTCTCGAAGAGGAGCTGGAACGGACCGGTGGGGCCGTTGCGGTTCTTCGCGACGCTGCCGTTGATGAGCCGCGGAGCGCCGACCGGCGTCTCCTCGCGATCGCGCCACAACATGACGACGACGTCGCTGTCCTGTTCGATCGTGCCGCCCTCACGAAGCGTCGAGAGCTTCGGCTCGCCGGCGGCATCGCCCGCGGCGCGCGACAGCTGCGAGAGACCGATGACGACGACGCCGAGCTCCCGTGCGAGCGACTTGAGGTTGCGCGTGATGGTCGCGATCTCCTGGACGCGGTTCTCGTTATCGTCGCCGGTGCGGATGAGCTGGATGTAATCCACGACGATCACTTCGATCTTCTCGTGGCTGATCGCCCGCCGCGCCTTCGTGCGCAGCTCCATGATCGAGATGCCTGGTGTGTCGTCGATGAGTATCGGGATGCCATGCAGCGCGGCGGCGGCGTCGGTGTCGATGATGTTCCCGGTCCGGAGCGCGAGCAGGTCCATGCGCGAGTTGAGCGCCAGGAACCGCGAGACGATCTGTTTGGCGTCCATCTCGAGTGTGAAGAGCAAGACGGGGCGGCCGCGCCGCGCGATGTTGAAGCTCATCGCGAGCGCGAGGCTCGTCTTGCCAACCGACGGCCGCGCGGCGAGGACGATGAGGTCGCCGGTGGTGAAACCCTCGGTGTAATAGTCGATCTCCCGGAAGCCCGAGGGTATGCCACTGACCTCGAATGGCCGCTCCATACGCTCGGTCAGGTGCTCGTAGTTGGACTGCAGCGACGCGGTGATGTGTCGCAGCTGCGCGTTCGCGGACTCGTCGCGCAGCGCGAACAGCCGCTGCTCGGCGCGGTCGAGCGCGAGCGCGATGTCCGTGGGTTCGTCGTACGCGTCCGCGGCGATCGCTGTGGCGGCGCCGAGCAGCCGTCGCAGGATGGCTCTGTCGCGCACGACTCGCGCGTACCGCTCGATCTCGACGGCGGTGGGGACGGCCTCCGCGAGCGCGTGTAGGTACGCCTGGCCGCCCGCGCGGTCGAGCTCCTCGCGCCGCGAGAGCTCGACCTGGATCGTGAGCGGATCGATCCGCTCACGGCGTTCGAGGAGGGCCTGCGCTGCGTCGTAGATCCGCTGGTTGCGCGGGATGTAGAAGTCGTCGACGCGCAGGAGGTCGGCCACTTTGAAGATTGCGTCGCGGTCGACGAGGAGGCTCCCGAGCACTTGTTGCTCGGCACCCTCGTCGAACGGGACTTGTCTGCCGGCGCTGCCGGTGCGGGTGTCGAGGGTCACGCCAGATAGTCTAGAACTGACGTTCTATACAGCGGAAAGATCCTCCGTCGCGCGCCGCGGCGGAAGCCCCCGCTTGGACAGGACCGTAGCCGGGCTGACGCGCAGCGCCTACCGGCTTTGTCCACCATCTCCTCCACCAGTTCATCCACAGCACTGTTGAAAAGGAGCGGCCACTCATTGCGCGTCCTGGTCACTGGCGGCGCTGGATTCTTTGGCAGTCACGTCGTCGACGCCCTGCTCGCGCGGGGAGACGCCGTGGTGGTGGTGGACGACCTCTCAACCGGCGACCTTGCGAACCTCGACAAGCGAGCCGTTTTGAAGATCGGCGACGTCTCTGACCCGGCCGCGCTGGCGAAAGCGCTCCGCGGCGAACGCGTCGATTCCGTCGTGCACTGCGCGGCAAAGACCAAGGTCGTCGAGTCGATGGAGAAGGAAGCGCTCTACCGGCGAGTGATCGTCGACGGGACCCGCAACGTCCTCGACGTCTCCAAGACGCTCGGGGCGAGCGTGTTCGTGAACATCTCGACGGGTGGCGCGATCTACGGCGAGACGCCCGAGTGCGCCGCGGAGACCGCCCCCACCGCGCCCGAATCGAACTACGGACGGTTCAAGGCCGAAGCCGAGCGGCTGGTCGACCTGAGCGGCCTCACTTCGATCACGCTCCGCCTCGCCAACATCTACGGCCCACGCCAGCGCAAGGATCTCGAGGGTGGGGTCATCGCGATCTTCATCGGCTGCTGGAAACGGGGCGAGCCCATCACCGTGTACGGCGACGGGAGCTACCAGCGCGATTACGTGTACGTCAGCGATGTCGTCGAGGGGGTGCTCGTGGCCCTCGGCGGCAAGCACCGCGGCGTCTACAACATCGGCACGGGCGTCGCGACGAGCGTGAACGATCTCGTTTCCGCTCTCACGTTGGTGCTGGGCCCGCCGGCGGACATCCGGAGCGCTCCGGCGCGCAGGGTCGAGGTGCTCCGGGGCTGCGTCGACCCTTCGAAGGCCGCCCGGGACCGACTCTGGCGCCCGCAGATCTCGCTTGCCGACGGGCTTCGCCTGACCGCGGTCGCGGAGGGCGCTTTGGCCGCGCCGGCTTGACCACCCAGCATAGGATTCCGCCCGGGGAGCGCGGGTATGGCGATAACGCTGACGGACAAGAGCATGACCTGCCGCGAGTGCGGGAACACCTTCGTGTGGACCGCCGGGGAGCAGGAGTTCTACGCCCAGAAGGGCTTGCTCCACGAACCGCAGCGCTGCCCCGATTGCCGCCGCCGCGCCAAGGCCGAACGCGCCGCCGCGAGAGCGCAGAGCATGCATGACATCGTGTGCAGCAACTGCGGCCGTCCGGGTCAAGTGCCCTTCGCGCCGCGGACCGATCGTCCCGTGTTCTGCTCCGAGTGTTTCGAGACGCGCCGCACCGCGACGGCACGCTCGATGTCTCCGAACTAACCGACCGGCCCCTTTCCTGCACGTCGACCGCTCATGAGACGGTTCCTTCTCGGCTTCGTGCTCGGCGCCGCCTCGATCCTCGGCGCGCTCGTCGGCATCGGCCACTTCCTCGATATCGCCGACCCACTAGCCAAGGCCGATGCCATCGTCGCGATCTCCGGCGACACCGGCGCTCGGGCGAACACGGCGATCGCGCTCTGGAAACAGGGTTACGCGCCACTGCTCATCTTCTCGGGTGGATCGCAGGATCCTGCGTCGGTCGCGTCGGCCGAGCTCATGAAGCGCACCGCGGTCGCTGCCGGCGTGCCGGCAAGCGCCATCGCGGTGGAAGGCTCGTCCGCGACGACCGAGGAGAACGCGGCGCGCGTCGCGGAGCTCATGCGCTCGCGCGGGATCCGCTCGGCCATCCTCGTCACGAGTCCCTATCACCAGCGGCGTGCGGCGATCCTCTTCGAGCGCGAGTTCGAGCGCCGCGGCGGGCTCGAGTTCCGCAATCATCCCGCCGCCGACCCGGAGTGGGATGAGAACCTGTGGTGGACGCGGGATCCATCGCGCACCCTCACGCTCATCGAGCTCGCGAAGCTTGGAGCTCTGGTCGCGGGACAGCGCGCCGGTTAGCATCCGAATACGTGCCGGTGACGGCCATCGTCGGTGCCCAGTGGGGCGACGAAGGCAAGGGCAAGATCACGGACCTCCTCGCGCAGGAGGCGGACGTGGTCATCCGGTTCCAGGGCGGAAACAATGCCGGGCACACCGTCGTGAACCAGCACGGCACGTTCAAGCTCCACCTCGTGCCGAGCGGCATCTTCAATCCGAACGCCGTCTGCATGCTTGGCCCGGGGACCGTCGTCGATCTCGCGTTCCTCTGTAACGAGCTCGAGCAGCTCGAACGAAGCGGTATCTCGACAGCGAATCTCCGCGTGTCCGACCGCGCGCATCTCTTGATGCCGTGGCATGTCGCGCTTGATCGTCTCGACGAGCGCGAGCGCGGCCGCAAGAAGCTCGGCACGACCGGGATGGGGGTCGGACCGGCGTACTCGGACAAGGTCGGCCGACATGGCATCCAGGTCTACGAAGTGAAGGACGAACGGCGATTTCGCGAGCGCGTGAAGCGCGAGCTCGAGACCAAGAACGTCATCCTCGAGCGCTTCGGCGACGCGCCTCTCGACGCGCGCGCGGTCGCGGACGGGGTGCTCGCCGCTGCCGCGACGCTCGGCGACCGCGTCGTTGACACGCTGCCGCTCGTCGAGACCGCGCTCGCGCGGGACTCGCGCATCCTTCTCGAGGGGCAGCTCGGCGCGATGCGTGATCTGGACTGGGGCATCTATCCATATGTAACGAGCTCGAACCCGCTCGCCGGCGGTGCGTCGGTCGGTGCGGGGATCCCACCGCGCAAGATCTCACGCGTCATCGGCGTGGTGAAGGCGTATTCGACGGCGGTCGGTGAGGGACCCTTCCCGACGGAGCTGCACGGGGACGACGCGACCGCACTACGCGAGCGCGCGCACGAATACGGCGCGACCACGGGACGCCCCCGGCGTGTGGGGTGGTTTGATGCCGTCGCTGCGCGCCACGCCCACCGGCTCAACGCCTTCACGGAGCTCGCGGTGACCAAGCTCGACGTGCTCGACGTCTACGAACGGATCTCCTTCTGCGGGAGCTACGAGCTCGACGGCAAAGAAACCTGCGACATGCCGACCACCAACGCGCTCGAGCGCGTGCGTCCCTGCTACGAAACGCTCCCTGGCTGGAACACGCCGATCACCGCGATCGCCGAGCGGCGGGCGCTCCCCGACAACGCGCAGAAGTATCTGTCTCGGATCGAGCAGACCGTCGGCGCGCCGATCGGAATGGTCGGCGTGGGACCCGAGCGCACCGCGACCCTCCTCTAATATCCGAGGCAGATGAGCCTCATCGATATCGCCTTTCCATACCGGAACAGGAAGTCGTTCGGCGCGGCCTCGTTCGCCCTGATCTTCATGGTGCTGCTCGTCGAGGTGGAGGCGCTCACCTTCATCGCCCTTGCGATCGTCGCGCATCAGGTCCAGCTGTGGTGGGATCTTCAGCCGGTGATCCTGCCCGGCGCGTGCCTCATCAGCCTCTCGTCGACGATCGTCTTCTGGTGGCGCGCTCGTACCTGGAGCAAGGAGCGTGTCGAGATGCTGAACGCGTGGGCGGGGGGCGGCACGACGTTCGGGCAGCAGCTCGCGCAGAAGCGCCAGCAGTAGGTCCCTCTCACCCGACCGGGTGAGATTTCGCGATCTCCCTCTTTCTGGTGACGGCATAACGCGCTCCCCGATCGATAGTCCCCGTGAGTGACCGATCGATCGGTCCGGGAGGAATAAGACGAAATGGTTGTCCGGCCTCTGCTGGTGGTTCTCGTAGCGCTCAACATCTTCGTCTGGGGCGGTCTCTTCGCGTTCGAAAGCATGGTCGCGGCGAGCGGATCCGTGTCATCCACCGCGACGATCACGCATAACAGCGCAGTCCTGACGAGCTCACGCTAAAAAACGATTTCTCTCCCCTCTCGGTGACGGCCCTCCCCGACGCAGGAGGGCCGCCACCATTTATCAGCACGCAGAAAGGAGCATGACCGTGAGGAGCCTTGGAGCGATCTGCGCGACGGCGCTCGCGGTCGCGCTCTTTGGCACATGCATCGGCGTTGTCGCGATCCGAGCACTCGGCATGGGAACGGCCGTCGTCGCAGGCGCATCGATGGAGCCGACGATCACCGACGGTTCACTTCTGATCGTCGAGCCGATCGCGCCCTCGTTGATCGCGCGCGGCGACATCATCGCCTTCGACCAGAGCGGGCGTCTGACCACGCGCCGCGTCATCGCGGTCGATGCCGCAAACGTCGCGGAGCCGATGTTCACGACCAAGGCCGACGCGAATGCCGTCCCCGATCCCGAGCCGGCCTATTTCCCTGGCAGCGTCGCGCTCTATCGCGCGTCGATCCCCCAGCTCGGATATGTCGTCGCATATATGCAGGCGTACTGGAGGCTCGCGCTGCTCGTGATCGCAGCAGCCCTCTTCCTCGCCTGCGCGACAACTCCGGTGCTGGCGAACGCGCGAGCGCAGGCACTGATCCGCCCGCGCACGCCGGCGTTCGCGACCGTCGCCGTCGACTCCGAGGAAGTCTGGACGAATCACATGGGCTGGCTCCGTAAGGCGACCTTCTAATACACTTGCCCGGGTGAGGGCGGCGGATTGACCGTGGAGGACAAGTTCGCCAAGGAAGGTCTCACCTTCGACGACGTCCTCCTCATCCCGGCCCGCAGCGACATCCTTCCGACCCAGGTCTCGACCCGCACCCGTCTCACCAACGAGGTCCTCCTCGATCTTCCGATCCTCTCCGCCGCGATGGACACGGTCACCGACGCCCGTTTGGCGATCGCGCTCGGACAGCTCGGTGGGCTCGGCGTGGTGCACCGCAATTTCCCGCTCGCGGAGCAGGTCGAGGAGGTCCGTCGCGTCAAAGCAGCCGGCGTCGTTGTCGGGGCCGCCGTTGGCGTCTCGGGCGACGCGGACGAGCGCGCCGCGGCACTCGTTGCGGCGGGCGTGGACGTGATCGTCGTCGACACGGCGCACGGGCACTCGGCGGCGGTCGTGCGCATGGTCGAGAAGGTGAAGGCGCGGCATCGCGTGCAGGTGATCGCGGGGAACGTCGCGACTGCCGAGGGCACCGAGGAGCTGATCGCGGCGGGCGCGGACTGCGTGAAGGTCGGAATGGGCCCCGGCGCGATATGTACCACGCGGATCGTCGCCGGCGCCGGGATGCCGCAGATCACCGCGATCTTCGATTGCGCCGAGGTGGCGGACCGGCACGGGCTCCCGGTGTGCGCGGACGGCGGCATCCAGCACTCCGGCGACATCGCGAAGGCGATCGGCGCCGGCGCATCGACCGTCATGGTCGGAAGCCTTCTGGCGGGCGTCGACGAAGCGCCTGGCGAGATCGTCGAGACCGGCGACGGACGGTTCAAGTCCTACCGTGGTATGGGCTCGCTGGGTGCGATGGAAGCGCGGCGCTCCCGCGATCGCTACGGACAGGCGGACGTCGGCGAGTTCAGCAAGCTCGTCCCTGAAGGAGTCGAAGGGCGCGTGCACGCGCTCGGGCCGCTCGAGGGCGTCGTGCATCAGCTCGCGGGGGGACTGCGCGCGGGTATGGGCTACGTCGGCGCCGCGACGATCGACGAGCTGCGGACCAAGGCCCGCTTCGTGCGCATCTCGGGAGCGGGACTTCGCGAGTCGCACCCGCACGACATCCGCATCACCGTCGAAGCGCCGAACTATCGGGTCCGCGCCTAAGTCATGAACCGGCCAAAGGTCGCCCGCCCCGAGACCGGGGTGGGCACCGGCCCGTCCAGCCGCGCGACGATCGCGATCCTCGACTTCGGCTCGCAGTACACGCAGCTCATCGCGCGTCGCGTTCGCGAGTCGCGCGTGTATTGCGAGATCTTCCCGCACGACGTGACTCGCGCCGAATTAGACGCGCGCGGCGTGATCGGCGTCATCCTGTCGGGCGGTCCGGCCTCGGTGTACGAGCCGGGTGCGCCGGGGATCGATCCGGCGATCCTCGATGGAACGCTGCCGGTGCTCGGCGTCTGCTACGGCATGCAGCTCATGGCGCACGTTCTCGGCGGCGACGTTGTGGCGGAGGGCAAGCGCGAGTACGGGCCAGCTACCGTCGAGATCGGCGAGCACGGCGGGATCTTCGAGGGCCTCGGCAAGGCCGAGCGCGCCTGGATGAGCCACGGCGACACGGTGCGGAAGCCCCCGGCCGGCTTTGTGACTCTCGCGCGGACTTCGACCGTTCCGGTCGCCGCGATGAGCGACGGGCGCACGAGGTATGCGGTGCAGTTCCATCCAGAGGTCGCGCACACGCCGCACGGCGCGGAGATCCTGCGCAATTTCCTCTACCGCGTGTGCGGGGCGACGGGCGACTGGACGCCGGCTGCGTTCGTGGAAGAGGCCGTCGCCGAGCTGCGGGCGCGGATCGGTGATCGCCACGCGATCTGCGCGCTCTCCGGCGGGGTCGACTCCGCGGTGGCCGCAACGCTCGTCGCGCGCGCGATCGGCGATCGCCTCACCTGTGTGTTCGTCGACACCGGTCTGTTGCGCGCGAACGAGGCCGAGGAGGTCGTCGCGACCTTCGGCCCGCGCCTGCGGCTCATCCATATCGATGCCGCGGACCGCTTCCTCGGAAAGCTCGCCGGCGTGGATGATCCGGAGCGCAAGCGCGCGATCATCGGTGAGGAATTCGTCCGCTGCTTCGAGGAGCAGGCGTCCCGCGTCGGCGAGGTGGACCTCCTCGTGCAGGGGACGATCTACCCCGACGTCATCGAGTCGCGGTCGCGCGACTCGAAGACCAGCGCGCGCATCAAGACACATCACAACGTCGGCGGCCTGCCCGAGGTGATGTCGCTCGAGGTCGTCGAGCCCCTACGCCGCCTCTTCAAGGACGAGGTCCGCCGTGTAGGGGCGGAGCTCGGGATCCCGGAAGACATCCTGTGGCGCCATCCGTTCCCGGGCCCCGGTCTCGCGGTGCGCGTGATCGGCCCCATCGACCGCGAGCGACTCGACACGCTACGACGAGCGGATGCGATCTTCATCGAGGAGCTGCGCGCGGCGGACCTGTACCGAGGCGTTGCGCAGGCGTTCGCGGTGCTCACGCCCGTCCGCAGCGTGGGCGTGCAGGGCGACTACCGAACGTACGGTGCGTTGCTCGCGTTGCGCGCGGTCACGACCGAGGACTTCATGACCGCGGATTGGGCACGCCTCCCGTACGACCTCCTCGAGCGCGTATCCGCGCGCATCGTGAACGAGGTGCCCGGAGTGAATCGAGTCGTGTACGACATTTCGTCCAAGCCGCCCTCGACGATCGAGTGGGAATGAGGTGAGCATCCTTCGGGGTGAGCAGGTCCACCAGAAGATCTGGGAGCAGCGCAAGCAGCGCAGCCCGGGCCGCTCGGCTGGCGCGCCCGGCCTCAACTGTCTCGTGCTCGGCGGCGGCGGGCGGGAGTACGCGATCTGCTGGCGCCTCGCGAACTGCAGCAGCGTGTCCACGATCGACGTCATGCCCGGCAACGCCGGGCTCGGGCTTTTCACCCGGGTGATCGATCGGCGGGCCGACGACGCGCATTGGCTTCAGCAGCATGTGCTCGCATCGCACATCGATCTCGCGATCGTGGGGACCGACGAGCTGATCGCAGCCGGGATCGGCGATGTTCTGCGGCGCTCGGGAATCGCCGTGGTCGGCGCGTCGCGCGAGGCCTCGAAGATCGAATGGTCGAAGTCGTTCGCGAAGGAGCTCATGGACGAGGCGGGCGTCCCGACCGCGAAGTGGGAGTCGTTCCCCGACGCCGCCGCCGCGGGCGAGGCCCTGGAGCGCTGGGACGCGCCCGTCGTCGTGAAGGCCGACGGCCTTGCCCTCGGCAAGGGCGTGACCGTCGCCCAGACGCGCGACGCCGCGGTCGAGGCGCTCGCTTCGCCGCCGGCGAACAGCGGTCGTGTGCTGCTCGAGGAAGTCCTGAAAGGTGAGGAAGCCTCGCTCCAGGCGCTCGTCGACGGCGAGACGGTCGTCGCGCTCCCGCCCGCGCGCGACCACAAGCGCGTCGGCGAGGGCGAGACCGGCGCGAACACCGGAGGCATGGGGGCGTTCTCACCCACGGCGGTCCTGCCGGACGACCAGGCGCAGGCGGTCGCGGACGCGGTGATCGCGCCGATCGCGAAGGCCCTGGCGCGGCGTGGCACGCCGTACCGCGGTGTCCTCTACGCGGGGCTCATGAAGACCAAAGACGGCTGGCGTGTCCTCGAATACAACGCGCGCTTCGGCGATCCCGAGGCCGAGGTCACGCTGCCGCGGATCGAGGGCGATTTCGCGAAGCTCATGAAGGCCCTCGGCGATGGTCGCCTCGCCGAGTACGTCGCCGAGAACCCCATGCGCTTCAGCCGGCGCGCATTCGTCGACGTCGTCCTCTGCGCGGAGAATTACCCGGCCTCGCCGAAGATCGGGATGCGCATCGAAGGCCTCGACCGCTTGCCCGAGGGGGTGTTCGCCTTCCACGGGGGAACCAAGCGAGATGCGGCAGGCAACGTGACGGTAAATGGCGGTCGTGTAATACACGTCGTTGCGAGCGCCGAGACCCTCGCCCAAGCGCGCGAGCTCGCATACGTTGCCGCGGAGCGCGTCGCGTACGAGGGCAAGTTCTATCGTTCCGACATAGCTGGGCAGGAGGTGGCGGTCGCATGAGCTTGCGGGTGGCGATCGTCATGGGATCCGCGTCCGACGAGCCGACGATGCGCGTCGCTTCGGAAACGCTCCTGGGTCTCGGCATCGAGAGCGAGATGCGCGTCCTCTCGGCACACCGCACGCCGCATGCGCTTCGCGAGTGGGTCGAGACGCTCGAGCCGGGCGGAGTGCGCATCGTCATCTGCGGCGCGGGCGGCGCGGCCCACCTCGCGGGAGCGGTCGCGGCGCTCACGACCCTACCGGTGATCGGCGTGCCGCTCGTGGCCCCCAATGCGATCGGCGGGGGCCTGGACGCGCTCCTCTCGACGGTCCAGATGCCGCGCGGCGTACCCGTCGCGACGGTCGCGGTCGGCGAGGCGGGCGCGGCGAATGCCGCCATCCTCGCGGCCGAGATCCTGGCGACCGCGGACGAGGAGATCGGCGCTCGGCTGCGCACGATGCGCGAGGGCATGGCCGCTAAGGTGCTGGCGCGATGACGATCACCAATCGCTTCGACGCCGTCTCGCCGCTCGATTCGCGCTTCTACGGGGGCGACCAGGGTCTGTATAAGGCGCTCCACCCGTACCTCTCCGCCTCGGCCGCGACGAAATACCAGGCACGAGTCGAGGGCGCGCTGGCGCTCGCCCTCGCGGACGTCGGCGTGTGCGACAAAGCGATCGCGAACGCTATCGCGAGCGCGGCGGACAGCATCACCGCGCAGGAAGTCGCGGAGGAGGAGACGCGCACCCGCCACGATGTCCGCGCGCTCGTCAACGTCATCCGCGCGCAGGTGCCCGACGAGGCCAAGCGCTTCGTGCATCTTGGCGCGACGAGCTCGGACATCGTCGACACCGCGAACGCGCTTCGCTACCGCGAGTGCGTCGACCGGGTCCTCGTTCCGACCATCGCCGCGTTGATCGCGCGCTGCATCTCGATCGCCGAAGCGGAAGCGGAGACGACACAGATCGGCCGCACGCATGGCCGCCACGCCGAGCCCGTCACGTTCGGGTTCGCGCTCGCCGAGTACGTCGCGCGGCTGGGCGACCGGCTCGAGCAGCTGCGCCTCGCCGCTCGGCGCATGCCGGGCAAGCTCTCGGGCGCCGTCGGCGCATACAACGCGCTCGGCCTGCTCTCGACGGACCCGCGCGGTCTCGAGCGCCGGTTCCTGTCGAGCCTCGGGCTGCACGCCGCTCCGGTGTCGACCCAGATCGTCCCGCCGGAGGGCTGGACCGATCTCGCGCACGCCTGCATCAGCGCGCTCGGGGTGATGGCGAACCTCGCCGACGACATGCGGCAGCTCCAGCGGAGCGAGATCGGTGAGGTCGCGGAGGCGTTCGCTGCCGAACAGGTCGGCTCGTCAACGATGCCGCACAAGCGCAACCCGATCTCGTTCGAGAACGTGAAGTCGATCTGGAAGGCGATCGCGCCGCGGATGCTCACGACCTACATGGACCAGATCAGCGAGCACCAGCGCGATCTCACCAACTCGGCGTCGCAGCGCTTCCTCGGCGAGATCCTCGCCGCGACCACGTACGCGGCCGGCCGGCTTGCGAGCTCGCTCGACGGCATGCGGGTCGATCGCGAGCGGCTCAAGGCGAATCTCGCGAGCTCGCGTGGAACGATCGCGGCCGAGCCCCTCTACGTCCTGCTCGCGAAGTACGGACATCCCGATGGGCACGAGGCGGTGCGGCGACTCACGCTCGAGGCCGAGCGCGGCAGCCGCACGCTGCTCGAGGTGGCGACCCTCGACACGGACCTGCGCGAGTACCTCAAGAAGTTCACGCCGGACGAGCGGCGGATCCTCGAGCGGCCCGAGGAGTACCGCGGGCTTGCCGCCGAGGTGGCACGCGAGGTCGCGTCCAGCTGGCGCGAGCGCCTCAAGGGAGTCCTACCCGAATGAGCGTGCTGCTCGAGTCGCGAGTCAACGGCGCGAACCTGTATCGGCGCGGGAAGGTCCGTGACGTCTACGAGGCCGGCGGCGACAGGCTCGTGATCGTCGCAAGCGATCGCCTTTCCGCGTTCGACGTCGTGCTTCCGACGCCGATCCCCGACAAAGGCAAGGTTCTCACCAAGCTCTCGAGCTTCTGGTTCGGAAAGACCGAGAAGATCGTCCCCAACCACGTCATCACGACGGACCTGCGCCGCTTCCCAAAGGCCTTTCGCGACGTGCGCTCGCTGAACGGCCGCGCGGTACTCGTCAAGCACTGCGAGCGGATCAACATCGAGTGCGTGGCCCGCGGGTACATCTCGGGTTCCGCGTGGACGGAGTACAAGGCGCTCGGCACCGTCGCCGGCGAGACGCTTCCGGCGGCGCTGCTCGAATCGGAGCAGCTCCCCGAGCCGATCTTCACGCCCGCCACCAAGGCCGAGAGTGGCCACGACCAGAACATCACCCGCGCGCAGCTCGCCGGCCTGATCGGCACGGATCTCGCGCGAGAGCTGCAGCGATTGACGCTCGAGCTCTACCGCTTCGCGCACGATTACGCCGCGAGCAAGGGCCTCATCCTCGCCGACACGAAGTTCGAGTTCGGCTTCCACGATGGCAAGCTCGTCGTCATCGACGAGGTCCTCACCCCGGATTCCTCCCGGTACTGGGACGCCGAGGTCTACCGGCCGGGAGCCGCGCCCGCGTCCTTTGACAAGCAGTACGTGCGCGATTTCCTCGTCCAGAGCGGCTGGAACAAGGAGCCGCCCGCGCCGCCGCTGCCGCCGGAAGTGGTCCGCGGGACGAGCGAGCGCTATCGCGAGTGCTACCGGCGGCTCGTCGGGAAGGCGCTTTCGTGAGATTCGTCGCCCGAGTGCTCGTACGGCCGAAGGACGAGGTGCGCGATCCACAGGGCGAAGCCGTGCTGGCCGCCCTTCGCTCGCTCGGCCACGACGTCGCCGAGGTGCGCACCGGCAAAGAGATCGTGGTCACGTTCTCCGCCGCCGACGAGGATGCCGCGCGCGCGACCGCGGAGCGGATGGGGGATCAGCTGCTCGCAAATCCGGTGATCGAGGATTACGAGGTCCAGCTCGAGTCCGCTAAGGAGAGCCGAGTCCCATCTCGCTGAGCTCGCGGTCGCTGAAGGCGTTCGGGCAGACCGGCTCGCTTCCCACGCTCGCCTGGCACCGAATGGTCGGAAACATGAGACCGACGTACGAGAAGCCCGTCGGCTCCGGGTCGCTCCAGTGACCGCCGCTCGTCCCAGGACCGTAGCAGCACCAGATATGGCCGAGCTCGTGGAGCGTGGTCGCCATCAGGTCCGGGACCATGAGCCGACGGTTCCCATCGATGGTGTGGACCGTGATCGTGCGTGATGTGACCTTGCCGCCGCGGCTGTGCTGCGTCAGAGCCGACGTGCCGTTCGTCCCCGCGAGCTCCACGTCGATATCGCCCTCGTTCCGAAGGAAGAGCTGTCCGCGTCCCTGCGTCGCCAAGGCCCACGCGGCGGGCAGCGCACCTGCGAGGGAGTCGCGGAGCGTCGGGAGGCGCGCCTTCTCCTGCGCGTCGGCCGTGTCTCCCACGACGAGATGGACGCTCAGGTACCGAGCGGAGATGAGCGGCGCGATCGTGGGGCCCGCGCGGAGGAGCCCGCCGCACGCGGACGCGCCAACGAGAGCGAGCACGAGGAGCCACCTCGGCGCGTGCACACGGCCGCGATACATCGTCATCAGAGTGATGCATGCTCAACAGGTGAAGCGGTTACAGATCCTGATCGACGGTGGTCCAGGCAGATGAGCCGCATCGCCATCCTCCGGTATCCGGGGACCTGGAGCGAGCGTGACTTTGCACACGCGCTCTCGCTCGTCGAAGGCGTCGAGTCGGAGATCGTGTGGCACGAGGACGCCGACCTCCACGGCTTCGACGTCGCGATCGTTCCCGGCGGGTTCAGCTACGGCGATTACCTACGCGCGGGCGCGATCGCGAAGCTGTCGCCCGCGACGAAGGAGCTGCGTCGGTTCGCCGCGGAGGGCGGCGCGATCCTCGGAAGCTGCAACGGTTTTCAGATCCTCTGCGAAGCGGGTCTTCTCCCAGGCGCGCTCATCCGGAATCGCGATCTCGAGTACCGCTCCGACTGGGTGCATGTTCGCGTCGAGAGCGACCACACGCCCTTCACGCGGGGATCGCTCGGCGCGGTCCTGCGCATGCCGATCGGCAACGGCGAGGGCTGTTGGGTCGCGGATCAAAAGACGCTCGCCGAGACCGAGGCGCGGGGGCAAATCGTCTTCAGGTATGTCGACGCGCACGGCGCCGCAACGCTCGAGGCGAATCCGAACGGCGCGCTCGCCAATGTCGCGGGTGTGAGCAATGCGGACGGCAACGTCCTGGGACTCATGCCGCACCCCGAAAGGTGCGCGGAGGCGCTCCTCGGGGGTACGGATGGGTATCGGATCCTCGCGAATCTTGCGAAAGTGCGACACGGCACGGCTCCTGCCTTATATAGATAGGTATGGACCTCTTCGAGAGGCAGTCGCAGCTACAGAGCCTTTTCCAGACCTCGCCTGTGGACGCCGCGTATCTAGCGGGCTCCACCACCGGACGGAAGATCGCCGGAACATACAACGACCTCGATATCGCGCTCCTCCTGCTCCAGCGCGTGCAGGCGAATGAGTTCTTCGACTACCAGGTGTATTTCCTCAGCGAGCTTTCGAAGGCGCTCGACACCTCGGCGCTCGACGTCGTGATCCTGAACCAGGCCTCGCTCCTTCAGCGCTGGCAGGTGATCCGCACATGGGGTCTCCTCTACCAGCGCGACCAGAAGCGGCGCGTCGAGTACGAGGCGCGTGCGGCGATGGAGTACCTCGAGTTCAAGAAATACGACGAGGTCCAGTCGAAGGCCCTTGCCGAGCGCACGCGCGGCGATCGCTTCGCCATCGATGCCGAATACGTGCGCGCGCGGCTCGCGCGTCTTCGCGAGTACACGACGCTCCTCAAGGATCTGCAGCCCATCGAGCACTTCAAGTTCAAGGCGGACCCCAAGCTCTACGGGCTCGCGCAGTGGTACCTCCAGCAGGCCGTCGAGCTGCTTTTTGGCACCGCGGCCTACCTCGTGATGGCGCTCGCGCTCCCCAAGCCCGAGGCGTACCACGACATCCTCGACGCCCTCGGGGCCCACACGGTGATCGAGCGACCACTCGCGTACCGGCTGGAGCATCTCGCCAATCTCCGGAATCTGCTGGCCTACGACCGCGAGCAGACCGACATCGACGACGTGTACGGGCAGATCCAGACCCGCGTCGCGGACTTGGCGGCCTTTGCGGATCAGGTAGAGCGCTTCATCGGCACCGGCGACCTCTCCTAGTCCGCTAGACTTTCCCACGATGCCCTCGCGCGGAGCGATCTCCAGGTCGTGAGCGCGTCCCCGACATTGGGGACGATGAAAACGGCGCAGCCTAACCAGAATCCATCAGAAGTCGGCCTGACCGACGACGAGGCTGCCCGCGCGCGCGTGCTACTCGGTCGCGAGCCGAACGCGCTCGAGTGGGCGATGTTCGGCGCGATGTGGAGCGAGCACTGCGCGTACAAGCATTCGAAGAAGCTCTTGCGCACGCTCCCGACAAAAGGCCCCGCGGTCGCGCTCGGTCCGGGCGAGAACGCGGGCGCGGTCGACCTCGGCGAGGGACTCCTCTGCGTCTTCAAGGTCGAGAGCCACAACCATCCGTCCGCGATCGAGCCGTACCAGGGCGCGGCGACCGGTGTTGGCGGGATCCTGCGGGACGTCTTCGCGATGGGCGCGCGCCCGACGGCTGTGCTGAACGCGCTCTTCTTCGGACCGCCCTCCGACCCGGCCGTGCGGCGGACGATCGGGGGCGTCACCGGCGGCATCTCCTTCTACGGCAACTGCGTCGGCATCCCCGACGTTGCCGGGCACATCTCCTTCGAGCCTTGCTACGCCGAGAACCCGCTGGTCAACGCGATGTGCGTGGGTTTCGCGCGCGTCGACGACATCCGCAAGGCGAACGGCGCGCGGCCGGGCAGCGCGGTGTACCTCGTCGGGAGCGACACCGGCCGTGATGGGATCGCCGGCGCGTCCCTTCTCGCGTCATTCGAGCTCGGCGGCGGCGAGGACGCCAAGCGCCCCTCGGTGCAGGTCGGGAACCCGTTCCTGGAGAAGCTCCTGCTTGAGGCCACGCTCGAGCTTGTCGAGGCCGACGCCCTGGAGGCCGTGCAGGACCTCGGCGCGGCGGGCCTGACGTGTGCGTCGAGCGAAGTCGCAGCGAAGAGCGGCGTTGGAATGCGGATCGACGTGGCGCACGTCCCTCGTCGTGCGCGCGGCATGACGCCGCTTGAGGTGATGCTCTCGGAATCGCAAGAGCGAATGCTCGTCATTTCCCGTCCGGGCCGCGAGCGGGATGTCGAGCGAATCTTTGCGAAATGGGAGCTGCACGGCGCCCCGATCGGTGAAGTGACCGCCGACCAGCAGCTCGAGGTCCGCGATAGGGATGAGCTCGTCGCCTCGCTCCCGCCGGCCGCGCTGGCCGACCAAGCGCCTGAGTACGACATTTCCGCTCTCGCCTCCATGTACGCGACGGAGGCCGAGCCGTCGCTCGTGCTCGCGGGGCCCCGGCCTGATGAGACGAGCGCGTCGACGCGTGACCGCCCCCCGCTGCGCGCGAGCGACGGCTCGTCCTCGTCGCAGCCAACGACAGCCAAGATCGGCTTGGAGCTGCTCGAGCTCCTCGCGTCTCCTGCGGTCGCGAGCCGACGGCTCATCTATCGAACCTTCGATCAGCTGGTCGGCACGGACACGGTCGTCGGTCCGGGCGCCGATGCGGCGGTCATGCGGATCAAAGGGCGCAAAGACGGGATCGCGGTCGCGATCGATGCGCAGCCACGACTCGCGGCGCTCGATCCGTTCGTCGGCGCTGCGGCGGCGGTCGCCGAGGCGACGCGGAACCTCGTCTGCATGGGCGCGACTCCGCTCGCGATCACCGACTGCCTGAACCTGGGCAATCCCGACCGGCCGAAGGGCGCGTACCAGCTCGAGCGCACCGTCGCCGGCGTTCGCGCGGCGTGCGAGGCGCTCGGCGTGCCCGTGGTCTCCGGCAACGTCTCCTTGTACAACGCGACGCGCGGCGTCGACATCTGGCCGACCGCGGTGATCGGAGCGGTCGGGCATCTCGCCGACGTGACGAACTACATCCCGCCGACGAGCGGACGCCCTGGCGACATCGTTCTCCTCGTGGGGAATGCGAATGTCTCGGCCGGTCCCTCCGCATATGGCGCGCAGCATGAGATGCACGAAGGCCCCGTGGGCATCGATCTCGCGCTGGAGTCGCGCCTTCAGCGTCTGGTGCTCGAAGCGCACGAGCGGGGCGCCATCCGTGCTGCGCACGATCGCGACGCGGGCGGCCTGGGCGTCGCCCTCGCGGAGATCGCCATTCGTGACGGGATCGGGATGAAGGTGACGCTTCCGGCGATCCGCGGCATCGACAAGCGTGTCGCGCTCTTCGGCGAAGCGCCCTCGGCCATCGTCCTCGTGATCGACCCCGCGCGCGAAGTGGAAGTGCGGACGCTCGCGCGCGAGCGCGATGTACCGGTGTGGACGCTTGGTGCGGTCGGAGGCGACCTGCTCGAGGTCGTCCCCGTCCTTGGGATGCCGGTCGCCTCCCTCGCCCGCGCGCACGCCGACGGCCTCGGCCGGGCGCTGGGCAGGACCGCTTGATGGACGAAAAGCGCATGACCTCCCAGGAAGTCAGCGATGCCGTGACCCGCGAGCGCGGCCGGCTCATGGGGGCGATCCGGGCGATGGGCGACGGCGCGTCGACGGTACGCGTCACGAACGAGGGCTGGACGGCCAAGGACGTCCTCGCGCACTGCATCCACTGGGTCGGCCAGATCGCGTGGGGCATGGGCGCGCGCATGGAGCAGCCAGCGTGGGTGGCCGGCGTCGAAAGTCGGCCCAGTGCCGATGACTGGAACGCCCGCGTCGTCGCGCACTACGGCGGCGCGTCCCTCGAGCAGGTCATCCAAGACTTCGATCGCGCCGCTGACGCCCTCGCACAGGAGATCCGTGCCCGCAGCGACGACCAGATCAACGCGACCGATGCGATCGCCTGGGGCGGGAGTCGCCCGCTCTGGCAGCAGGTCGGCGCAGAGACCTTCGATCACTGGCCGGAGCACACGGCCGCGATCGAGCAGGCCACCGCGAGGGATCGTTAGATGTGCGGCATCGTCGGCGTCTGGAATCCCGCGACCGCGGATCCAACCGAGGCGGCGCGACTCGTCTTCTTCTCGCTGTATGCGCTGCAACACCGCGGGCAGGAATCCGCGGGGATCGCGGCGACCGACGGGAGCGACCTGCGTCTGGTGCGCCGCATGGGTCTCGTCGGACAGGTCTTCGGCGAGCCCGACCTCGGGGTGCTCGGCGGCCGCGCGGCGATCGGCCACACGCGTTACTCGACGACCGGCAGCTCGCGCATCCAGAACGCGCAGCCCATGGTCGTCAGCGTCGACGCGCTCGGTGAGCTCGCAATCGGTCACAACGGCAACTGCATAAACGCGCGCGATCTCCGCGACGAGCTATCGCGCGAGGGCGTCCAATTTGCGACCTCGAGCGACACCGAGGTGGTCGCGCAGGTGATCGCGAACGAGCGCGGCGCCACGTGGGACGATCGGCTCACGCGCGCGCTGCCGAAGCTTCGCGGTGCGTGGTCGCTCGTGATCCTCACGCCATCCGCGCTGTACGCGATCCGCGATCCGCTCGGCGTGCGTCCGCTCTGCCTCGGCCGCAAGGGCGACGCGTGGCTCGTTGCGAGCGAGACCTGCGCGCTCGAGACCGTCGGCGCGACGTTCGTCCGCGACGTCGCCCCCGGCGAGGTGCTGCGCATCGACGACCGTGGACCGATGCCGATCGCGGACTTCGCCGCCGACCGGCGCGGGCTCTGCGTGTTCGAGCACGTCTATCTCGCCTCGGTCGCGAGCGACCTGGGCGGCGTGTCCGTGTATGCGACGCGCGAGCGCATGGGCGAGACGCTCGCCGACGAGCATCCGACCGAGGCCGACGTCGTGATCCCGGTGCCGGATAGCGCCATCCCCGCCGCGGTCGGGTACGCACGACGAAGCGGGATCCCGTTCCGCGAGGGCTTGATCAAGAATCGCTACATCGGACGGACCTTCATCCAGCCGTCGCCTGAGCTGCGCCAGCAGGGCGTCGCGCTCAAGTACAACGCGCTGCGTGACGTCCTCGACGGCAAGCGCGTGGTCGTCGTCGACGATTCGATCGTGCGCGGATCGACGAGCGGTCCGATCGTCGAGCTCCTGCGCGGGCACGGCGCGAAGGAGGTACACCTCCGGATCTGCTCGCCGCCGATCCGGCACCAGTGCTTCTTCGGTGTCGACATGGCCCGACGGGATGAGCTGATCGCCTCGGAGCTCGACGTCGAGAGCATCCGGCGCCATGTGGGCGCGGACTCGCTCGGCTATCTGTCACTGGCGGGCATGGTGCGCGCGACCGGAGGGACCGAAGGTGAGCTCTGCACGGCCTGCTTCACCGGTGATTACCTCGTGCCCGTGCAGCTCGAGCTCGCCAAGGACTCGCTCGAATCGGAGAAGGTGCGCGTATGAGCCTCACGTATAAGGGCGCCGGGGTCGACATCGGGCGTGCCGCGGACGCCCTTGGTCGCGTCCGCGAGCGCATCGCGCGCACCAAGCGGCCCGAGGTCATCGGCGACGTCGGGCAGTTCGGGGGTCTCTTCGCATCGCCCGGATCGGATATGACGCTCGTCGCGACGACCGACGGCGTCGGCACGAAGCTCGAGCTCGCGCGCTTGCTCGACCGACACGAGGTCGTCGGCGCGGACCTCGTGCACCACTGCGTGAACGACGCGCTCGCGATGGGCGCCGAGCCGCTCTTCTTCCTCGACTACTTCGCGACCTCCCAGATCGAGCCGGCGGTGTTTTCGCGCGTCGTCGGCGCGATGGCCGACGCATGCGCGCGCTGCGGCACGGCGCTGCTCGGAGGCGAGACCGCGGAGATGCCCGGGATGTACGCGCCAGGGACGTACGACCTCGCCGGGTTCCTGGTCGGCGCGGTCGGGCGCGACAAGGTGCTCGGCCCCGAACGCGTGCGCGAGGGCGACACGCTCATCGGGATCCCTTCGACCGGACTGCACACAAACGGTTACTCGCTCGCGCGCGAGATCTGCGCCCGCGTGGCCGCGTCCCAGGGCGGAACGCTGAAGGACGTGCTGACCGCCGAGCGGTCCGAGCTGGGTGGCCACTCCCTCGGCGATGCACTCCTCGCGACGCACCGCCCGTACCTGCGCGAGTTCCGCTCGTTGCGCGATGCGGCACGCGTCGGCGCCATCGCACACCTCACCGGCGGCGGGTGGGAGGGCAACCTGCCGCGCGCGCTGCCCGAAGAGACGGCGGCCTTGATCGATCGCGACGCCTGGGAGATCCCGCCGCTCTTCACATTGCTCGCCGAGCTCGGCGGCGTCGCGGAGCAGGAGCAGTTCGACACGTGGAACATGGGCATCGGCCTCGTCGCCGTTGTCACGCCGGAGGACGGGGACGCCGCGCTCGCCGCGGTGCCCGGTTCGGTGGCGCTCGGCCGCGTCGTGCCTCATGGCGGAGGAAGGCGCGTGCTCTTCGCATGACCTTGCCCGTCGCGGTCCTCGTTTCGGGTCGCGGATCGAATCTGCAAGCGATCCTCGACGCGTGCGCCTCGGGGGCGCTTGACGCGCGTGTGGTCTACGTGGCGTCGAATCATGCGGGTGTGCCCGCGCTCGATCGCGCCGCGAGCGCCGGCGTGCCCCACGGGGCGTTCACCGTTGCCGACTTCGGGTCGCGCGCTGCCGCGCAAGCTGCGATGGCGGAAGCGGTCATGCGAACCGATCCGAGGCTCGTTGTGCATGCGGGATTCGATCACATCCTCGGTCCTGAGTACTTCGTGCGCCTGGGCGGCACGCCGGTGATCAACGTGCATCCCGCGCTGCTTCCGCTGTTCGGGGGGCGCGGCATGTACGGGGTGCGCGTTCATGAATCAGTCCTCGCGGCGGGGGCCACAGAGTCAGGCGCGACCGTCCACCGCGTTCATCCGGACACCATCGATCTCGGAGAGGTCGTCGTGCAGCGCCGCGTGCCAGTGCTGTCGGGCGACACCCCGGAGATGCTTGGTGCGCGAGTCCTCGAGCAGGAGCACATCGCGATCGTCGAAGCGATCAGGAGGTTCGTTCCCGCGACAACGCCACTCCGCTAAGTACTCCTGCGCGTGTCAGGGGCTCGTCTGCGTGTCATGCGGCTGGCGCACGATGCCAAGCTCGATCGCGAGCGCGACCGCTTCGGCGCGGCTTCCCGCTCCGAGCTTCAGGAAGACGCGGCCAATGTGCCAGTTCACCGTGCGCTCGCCGATACCGAGCGCTCCGGCGATCTCTTTCGATGTCTCGCCCCTGGCGACGTGTCTCATGACCTCGATCTCTCGCCGAGATAGCGACGGACCCATGCCTCACTCCTGTGCTGGCTCCGGCAGAACTAACGGCCGCTACTTCTCCCAGTTTTGGCAAACACGGGCTTGTTCGGGCATCCGTTCCGCTGGCAGCCGAGAGGGAAAAACGTACCTAGCGGAAAAGTAGGAGGGATGCGCATGAAGACGTACCGGCCCATCACGGCGGCGGTCACGGCCTTGTTCGCGGTCGCTCTTCTCGGCTGGCCGATCTCGGGCCATGCCACAGCCTCGACCGCGACCACGTTCAGCGGGCGCGCAACGGTGCTCCAAGGACAGGTCGCAAACGTCACGGTCGGACCGATCGTCGATACCGGTCCTGTGAACGCGGGCGGCGGCGAGCTCGAGGCGAGCCTCTTCGAATACCCGGACGGGCTTCCCGATCTGACGAGCGGTGCGCTCCACGCGATGATCCTCCACGCGACGGTCGTCGCGCACGGCAATAGGAGCAGCGCCGAGGTTTTCGTCGCGAAACTCTCGGTCAAGGCGGCGAATCAGTCGGTCGCGGCGGAAGCCCTCTTGGCTCGCGCGAGCGCGACGTGCAACGGAAGCAGCGCGAATGTCTCCGGGAGCTCGGAGATCGCGGGTCTCACGATCAACGGCCAGACGATCACGGTGAGCGGGGAAGTGAACCAGCAGGTGCCCGTGCCGGGCTTCGGTGTCATCGTGATCAACGAGCAGATCGGAAGCGCGTCGGGCCAGAGCGGCGACATCACCGTGAACGCCCTGCACATCAAGCTCACGGACCCTCTTCTCGGGACAAAGACCGATCTCATCGTCGCGTCCGCACACGCCGACATCGCCTGTGGCGAGGTCGCCGGGGGCGGATGTGGGAACAAGGATTTCGTGACCGGCGGTGGTTGGATCACCAGGTCAGGCGAGCGCGCGACCTTCGCGATCGCGGGCGGACCGGGCGGCTGGGGCCACCTTCAGTACAACGATCACAACAGCTTCAAGGTGAAGGGCACCGGCGTGACGGCGTACGGACCGGGAACGACCGGACCCACATCAAGGCAGATCGACGGGACCGCTGATTGGACCGGCGGGAGCGGCACATATCACGCCGAGGTCGCCGACAATGGCGAGCCAGGTCGAAGCGACACGTTCAGTCTCGTGCTCTCAAACGGCTACACGGCGGCGGGCACGCTCGATGGGGGGAACATCCAGCTCCACTGCAAGTGACGCCTGCTCCATGCGAAGCGGCCCCGAACCCACCCGGGGCCGCATCCTTTTCCTCGCCTCCGGGGGTGACTCGTCCGCGCGTGGTGCGACCCGCGACCGTGTACGTCGAGCGGTCGCGGGACCGCGGCTAACGGCGCGTCAGTTGTACGAGGACGTCGGACCAGGCCGCGCGGACCGCCTGCGCAATGCCCGCCGACAGCGATGGATCGGTCGCGATGACCACGACGACCAGGAAGAGCGCCGTAGCCAGGATCGCGACGAAGAGGCCGTGAAAATCCGCGTCAGGTGCGGATACGTGATGCGTCGTGGGCTGCGCGACGATGTAGTAACCGCGTCGGTAGCTTCCTCCTGCGCTCACAACCGCTTCCCTTCCTAGCCCCGCGGGCTCCGGCCCTCCACCCTCGCCAGCGAGTTTGAAGGTGTTCCGACCGCGTCGGCAATGGACCGCGCACGACGAGGAAGTCCTGGTACCCGAGTCGGTCAGCGCGACACGTGACGCTCTTTCGTGCGAATCCCCCCAGTCCCGACGGTCCCCGTACGGGGACCCGATGCGTTGTCGCGATATCAACCGCTTGTGGTCACGCTCGTCTGCGCGATTCAATTCCGGATCTCGCTTCAGTTGCTGCTCGCCCAGACCTGTCCGTTCGCGATCCCGAGGAGAAGCCCAATGGGAGCGTGGTACAAACGGCTCGTTTGTACCATTACTGGTACAATCCATCTGTTTGTACCAGAGGGCATCCCCGTGAACTACCGGTTAAAGACGACGCAGCTGCGGCGCGCGCTCGCAAGCCTTGAGCAACGACGTCAGATTTTCGACAACCTGCCGCTCGATCCACAGCACGCGGAGTGGTTCCGCCAGCGCGCATGGATTCGGACGATCCATGGGACAACGCGGATCGAAGGAAACAGCCTGAACGCGCTCGAAGTCGAGGACCTGGTGACCGGGGCTCAGTCGCGCTTCCCTCGGAAGGAGGCACTTGAGGTCCTTGGCACGACCAAGGCGCTGTCTTTCGTTGATGAGGTTGCAGACGATAAGCGCATCAAGGCAGACGAGCCTCTGCTTCGCCACATCCACAAGCTCGTGCTCGATGACATCGACCCGATGCTTACACCAGGCGAGTACCGCAAAGGACCTAACACCGTTGCCGACGCCCAAGGCAACGTGATCTTTACGACGCCACCTTCGGGCGACGTCCCGAACCTCATGCGTGAATTCGGGGTATGGCTGCGCAAGGGTGCGGACGGTCATCCGGCACCAATCGCCGCTGCTCTCGCGCATCTTGAGCTGGTCGCGATCCACCCTTTCTATGACGGCAACGGGCGAACGGCTCGAGCCCTCGCGCGGCTTTTCCTTCTGCGACTGGGCTACGCGCTTGGTGGACTCGTCTCACTCGACGCCTACCTCGATCAGGACAGGCGAACCTATTTTCAGGCGATCAAGGACTCGAATCGCGCTAAGTACTCGCCGCCATACGACGCGACTCCGTTCGTTCGGTACTTCATCGAATCGATCACGGGGGCGGCCGACTACGTGCTTTCGCGGACGAAGGGTCTAACGATGGTGCTCGCGGTTCTGCGGAGAGACGTGATCGATGGCAGGCTCCCGGGCCGTGTGCAGGACGGGTTGGTATATGCGTGGATCAACGGATCCCTCAGGCCCGCCGACTATGTCCGCATTACCGGCCGCACAAAGCAAAGTGCCTCGCGTGATCTGGCCGCCGCCGTCGCGGCAGGTCATCTTCTGGCTACAGGGACGACCCGCAGCCGTCGCTATCGACTCGGCCCAAGGCTCGCGAAGATCGGTCCAGTGGCGGTGATCTAGTCGATCGTCGCCGCGTGGACCGATGTGACATATGGCAGGTACTGCGCGATCCGCTTCCAGTTCTCCCCTTCGTTGGTGCTCGCCCAGACGTCGCCGTTCGCGGTCCCGAAGTAGAGGCCCATCGGATCGAGGCGGTCGTTGTGCATGCCCTCGCGCACTGACTCGAGGGGCGCACCCTCGGGCAGTCCCTTGTCGAGCCGGTCCCAGGTCTGGCCCTTATCGCGGGTGCGGTAGACGCCGATACCAAATGGCGAAGCCGTGCGCCGCATGCCGTCGAGCGGGATGACATACGCGGTCTTCTGATCACGCGGATGGATCGCCGCCGCGAATCCGAAGTTCGACGGCAGTCCTGGCGTGCTGAAGCGCCACGTCGTCTCGCCCGGATCGCGCCAGTAGACCTCTTCGTGCACACGCATGAAGCGCACGCCGCTCGCCTCGGGGTGCGCGAGGAGCTTGTGGATGCACATGAAGACGTCCGGCCGCTCGGCGCCGCTGACCGTGTTGTCCTGCGCCCACGTCGCGCCGCCATCGGTGGTCGTATAGACGCCGCCGACGCTTATCCCGACCTGCATCTTCTTCGGATCCTTTGCGTCGATCGCGATCGAGTGCAGCCCCATGCCACCGAACCCGGGGACCCACTTCGCGCGTGAGGGTTGGTCGTCGAGGCTCCGCACGATCGACCACGTCTCGCCGCGGTCCTCGCTCTTGAACAAGGCGGCGGGCTCGGTCCCGGCCCACACGACGTTCGGCGTCTGCGCGTGCCCCGGCTCGATGTGCCAGGTCTGATAGAAGGTGCGATCCGACCCTTCTGGGAACGCGGGGTTCTTCGAGGTCTTCCAGGTCTTGCCCATGTCGCGGCTGATCTCGATGCGCGAGCCGCCCCAGGTGGAATTCACGGCCGCGTACATCGACCCGTCGCGTGGGTCGTACGCCGCGTGGTGGATCGGCGTCGGGGCGAACTCGGGCCCTTCGCATACCCATGACCCACGACCGGCGTCGCCGCGCAGGATGAAGAGACCCTTCTTGGTGCCAACGAGCAGCGTGACCTTCTTCGCCATGACCGTCCTCCCTCTTAACCGCCCGATAGCGCGGGGATCACGTGCACGATGTCGCCCTCGCGGAGCGGCGCGTCCTCCCAACCGAGCAGGCGCGCATCGTCCTGATTGATGAAGAGCGCGAGGTGCGGACGCAGTGTGCCGCGTTCGTCGCGAAGCCGCTCGGTGAGCGTGGGGTGCGCGCGGACCAGCGCATCGAGGGCCTCGCCCAGCGTCACCGCGTCGAGCCTGACGTCATGCGCGCCGCCCGCGAAACCGCGGAAGGCGCCGTGCAGCAGCATCCGCACCTGAGGACGACGAACGAGATCCGCGGCTTTCGACACGCCCGAACACGGTAGCCCGACTAGGATCTCGGCGTGGGCGATCCGATCGTCGAGCGGTCTGTAGTTCTTGATGCACTGCGCCGGGCCGCGGATGCGGCCACGCAATTTCTCGCCGAGATCGACTCAGATCGGGTGCGCCATCCCGGAGCGGATGCCGCCGCGGCTCGGCTGACAGCCAGCTTCCCGGAGGAGGGCTCGGGCGCGCTCGCCGCCATCGACGAGCTCGTGGCTGTGTCGGACGCCGCCTTGCGCTCGTCCGGTCCGCGCTTCTTCCACTGGGTGATCGGCGGCGATACCCCGGCGGCTCTCGCCGCCGACTGGCTGACGTCGGCCTGGGACCAGAACGCCGCTGCCTACGACTCGACTCCGCTCGGTGCCCGGTGCGAAGAGATCGCGCTCGAGTGGCTCAAGGAGCTCTTCGGCCTTCCGGCGTCGTGGGGCGGTGTGCTGACGAGCGGCGCGACTATGGCTAACTTCACCGGGCTTGCCGCCGCGCGGCGGTGGTGGGCGAAACGGCACGGCATCGATGTCGACGAGCGCGGTCTCGCCAGTCTCCCGGCCGTCCCCGTGTATTCGAGCGGGTACATCCATCCGAGCGCGACGAAGGCCCTCGCGATGCTCGGCGTCGGGCGCGAGACGGTCCGCCGATTCAGCCGCGACGATGTCGGGCGCCTTGACCAGAGAGCGATGGAAACGGCGCTTCGCGACCTCGGCGGCGCGGCGGCGATCATCGTTGGCAACGCCGGGGAGGTGAACGCCGGCGACTTCGATCCGATCGACGCGCTCGCCGATCTCGCGGAGCGCTACGACGCGTGGCTACACGTCGATGGGGCGTTCGGGCTCTTCGCACGCGCCACCCCACGCACCGCTCAGCTCGCGAAGGGTGTCGAACGCGCTCACTCGGTCATCGCCGACGGACATAAGTGGCTGAATGTTCCGTACGACTCGGGCTTTGCCTTCGTACGCGACGCCGCGCTCCTCGGCGGCCCGTTCGGCATCGGCGCGGCATATCTACCCAAGCCGGGCGAGCACCCGATGTTCGCCACGCTGGGACCGGAATCCTCGCGCCGCGCGCGCGGCATCGCGATCTGGGCGACTCTTCGCGCATACGGTCGCAAGGGCTATCGGGCGATGGTTGAGCGCCATCTCGATCTCGCGCAGCATCTCGCCCGCAAGGTCGACGAAGCGCCCGATCTCGAGCGCCTCGCGGACGTGCCGCTCAACATCGTTTGCTTCCGCTACCGGCCGAAGGACGTGAAGGCCGAGGAGCTCGACGCCCTTAACCTGCGTCTGGGCGCCGAGCTCCTCGCTGACGGGCGGGTCTACGTCGGCACGACGCGTTACCGCGGGGTGGTGGCCTTCCGGCCCGCGATCGTGAACTGGCGCACCACGGAATCCGATGTGGAGCTCATCGTCGACGTGGTGCGCGAGATCGGTGCTCGCCTGGGAGTTATGGCTGCTCGCTGACGCGCGAGTGCTTGGCGACGGTGCCAGTTGACCGAATGGATCGAGATCCCGAGAGCGGCGGAAATCTCTTTCGACGTGAGCCCGAGGCTGAAAAGCTCGACGACCTGCGCCTCGCGAAGATAGAGCGACGACATACGCGGCCTCCCTGCAAAGCCGCCATCACCGGCGAACGGAACGTACTGCGCGCGTCGCAGCGCGCGAGGGTCGGCCGCGTATCGGTCTACGTCAGTTTTCAACAAGGTTTTCCACAAGCGGCCGCGACCTAGACTCGGAACAGTGAGCGAGGGAGCGCGAATCATCGTCTACACCGGCAAGGGCGGCGTCGGAAAGACGAGCGTCGCCGCGGCGACCGCGCTTCTTTGCGCCGAGCGCGGTCAACGGACGCTTGTCATCTCGACCGACATCGCTCACTCGCTTGCCGACTCTTTTGATCTGCCGCTCGGCGGCGAGCCGACCCTGGTCGCGGAGAACCTCTGGGGCCAGGAGTCCGACGTCTACTACAACGTCCGCCGCTACTGGGGGACGGTGCAGCGCTATGTGCAAAGCGTCTTCAAGTGGCGCGGCCTCGACGACGTACTCGCCGAGGAGATGACCGTCCTCCCGGGGATGGACGAGCTCTCGAGCCTTCTCTGGATCGCGGAGCACCACGACAGCGGGAAGTACGACGTGATCGTGGTCGACGCGGCGCCGACAGGCGAGACCGTGCGCCTGCTCTCGCTCCCCGAGGCCGGCCGCTGGTGGCTCGAGCGCATCTTCCCGATACAGCGCCGGGCCATGCAGATCGCCGGGCCGGTCCTGCGGCGCGTCATGGGCGTCCCGGTCCCGGACGACGCCGTCTTCGCGGCGGGCGAGGAGCTTTTTCATCGCCTGGACCACATGCAGCGGCTCCTCGCCGACGAGACGATCAGCTCGGTGCGCCTCGTCCTGAACCTCGAGAAGATGGTCATCAAGGAGGCGCAGCGCTCCTTCACCTACTTCCACCTCTTCGGCTATCCGACCGACCTGGTCGTCTCGAACCGCGTGCTGCCGGAGGGCGCGGGCGCGTACTTCGAGGCCTGGCACGAGGCGCAGCGCCGCTACCAGCCCCTGGTCGAGGAGTCCTTCGCCCCGGTGCCGGTGCGGAGCGTGCCGTTCTTCGACCGCGAGGTCGTCGGGGTCGAGATGCTCCAAAAGCTCGGCCGCGCGCTCTTTGTGGACGATGACCCGGCGCGCTTCTTCTACCGCGGCCGCCCATACCGCGTTCGGCGTGAAAACGGCGGTTACGTGCTCACGCTCGACCTGCCGTTCACCTCGAAGGAGCAGGTGAGCCTTCTGCGGAACGGCGACGAGCTCGTGCTGCAGGTGGGTTCGTGGCGGCGCAACCTGGTGCTGCCGCGCGCCCTTGTGGAAGCGCCCGCGAAAGGCGCAAAGTTCGAGGGAAACACGCTCCGCGTCGACTTCGCGGCGCCCGTTCGCGATTAGGGGGAGATGACCATGGCGACACCCACCGAGCTCGAAACGCGAATCAGAGAGCTTGAGGACCGCCTCCGCGAGATGCAGGAGGAACGCGACAACTGGCGTGGTCGCGCGCTCCTGGACGAGCTCTTCCCGCACGAGACCCGCAAGCACATGCGCGCCGCGTGGAAGCACAACCTCCTTGCGATGCGCTCGGTGCTCGACCACTGGATCGAAAAGCAAGAAAACGGCGGCACGAAGGGCACCAAGCGCCGCGAATCGATCTCGGTCGAATAGTCGCTACACCCGCACCGCTTCGATCTTCGTCGGCGCGCCCTTCGCGTACGTGACAAGTACGCCCTCGCCGTAGCCGAAGGACGCGCCGTCGAGTCGAGCACGAAGCCGTTCGGCGAGGGTGATCGCCGGCAGCTCGATGATCCCGCCGTGCGAGACCACGAGCGCACGCTCCTTCTCGCCGATGCGCGACGCCAGGCGTGTCCATGTTGCCAGCTGTTCCGCGGCGAACTGCCGCGCGTCCTCGCGCTCGCGCAACACCTCGGCCCAGTCCGCGAGCGCGCGCATCTCGCCAAAGATGCGGTCGCCGATCACGCCGCCCATCTCCGGCAGAAGGCCGGGATCGGTCGCGTCGAGGTGGCCGGCGATGAGCTGCGCGGTCTCCTTCGCGCGCGGGAGCGGGCTGGAAAGGACGAGCTTGTACGGACCGGCGCGCTTCGCGATCGTCTGCGCCATTGCCCGGCCCGCGGGCGTGAGCGAGCTCTCGTTGTTCTTCTGGTCGGCGCGCTCGGCGTGACGGCGGATCTCGAGGACGGCCACAGCGGTCGAGCGTAGGCGTCCAGTCCCGTGTTGCCGGTCACAACGACCGCTCGCTAAGCTCGGCTGCTGCGGAAATAGGTGAGGGCGCCTCAGATTGAGGCGCCCTCAAGTGCTCGTGCGCTAGGGGCAGTCGGCGATCAAGAACGGCGGCATGAAGCCGACGTTGTTGCTGGCGATATCCCCGTGGTTTCCGCCACGATCGCACGAAGCGTTCTTCCATTCGTGGACGACCAGGCCCTGGTCGCCCGCCGAGTAGTGGAAAAAGAAAGTGGTAACGCTGCAAGGTGAACTTGGATAGGCCGCACAACCCGTGAAGTGACTATTCAGGAACCCATAGGTCGTGCAATCGGCCGGAGGCGAGCCGGGCGCACAGCCAGGATCGTGCGAGAACTGCGTCGCACCGGCAGGGAGCGGAATGATGAAGTAGCCGTGCATGCCGCCGTTAACGCCGGCTACCACCGTTCCTGGCGGTGTCCCGTCCGATGAGTCGCAAGCACCGGGACTCGCGTTGCTCGGGGGCGGGGTCGTCACGAAGCTCCCATTCTTGAACTGCTCGACGACCGTGAAAGTTCCGTCGTTGTTCGTCTTGACTGTGAAGTCCCGGTCGAAGGTGTCCAGAGCCCAATCCACGCCGCATGTGCCCGAGTCGGTTGATGTGGCTTGGTAGGGCCCGTAGTGCTGTGTGCGTTGGCTGGTCATCATTGGCATGGCCGGGGCGGCGAGAAGCAAGCTCAGATCGGCCGTCGAGAAAACGTCGTCGTCGCCGATCAACCCGAGTAGGCCGGGATCCGTGACGCCACCGGGCTGATTGCCGTCCGGATCCGCCAGAGCCGTACTGGAAGTCGCGAGCGCGAGCGCGAGGACAACTAAAGATACGAGAAGACTTCTGCGCACTTGGTCTCCTCCTGCGTCGCATACCGACGCCGCAATGTGCGTAGGAGAGATCCGAGCGGGCCCTAGCCCCTCCAAGCTCGATCGTCCCTCGCCCTGCG
>WNGI01001415.1_pt1 | contig 40353 bp, 36 predicted proteins | sample 5400621 | NCBI WGS metagenome assembly WNGI01 (sample SAMN13153374, study PRJNA577476) | soil metagenome | isolation source: 20 cm soil or saprolite under Garry oak tree replicate 1 | place: USA:California | collected 2016-06-15
CCGTCAAGGCGCGACTCCAGGCCGATCCGCGCTCCCAGTCTCTGGAGCTCAAGCGCGAGCAGGACTTCTACCGCGAGCAGTCGCAAGCGATGGCGAAGTTCATCAAGATCCTCGGCCTCGTCGTGACCACCATCTTCAGTGTCGGAGCGATGATCGGCGCGATGATCACGATGTACGCCGCGGTCGCGAGCCGGGTCGTCGAAGTGGGGACCCTGCGCGCCTTGGGGTTCCAGCGCCGCAGCGTGTTGACCGCGTTCCTGGTCGAGTCGGTGCTGCTCGCGACGGCCGGGGGAGCGGCGGGCGTCGGGCTCGCCTCGCTGCTGTCCTTCGCGCGGGTCTCGACCCTCAACTTCGGGAGCTTCTCGGAGATCGGCTTCGGGTTCGCGCTGTCGCCCGGCGTCATCACGAGCGCGCTGATCTTCGCCGTAGTGATGGGCGTTGTTGGCGGCTTTCTGCCGGCGGTGCGGGCCGCGCGACTCAACATCGTCAACGCGCTGCGGGCGTCGTAGTCGACGAGGCCGATGCGATCGCTGTGTCGGCGCGCCCCACGGTGAAGGTGACCGCGCTCGCTGCGCACACCCCCGAAGCGGTGCGCGCGGCGCTCGCGGCCCGCGGCTGGGACGCCCAGCCCGCCTGGTTCGCCGCGACCGGCGTGCAGGCCCTCGTCGTCCTCCTGGACGAGGTCACCGAAGCGGAGCGCGAGGGCCTCGTGCGGTGGGGGGCGAAGGCCGGCGCCGACGTGCTCACCGGGGAGGGGTGGGCGTTGGTGGGGGCGCCCGCCAGCCGGCTGGCGCCGCTCGCGCGCCCCGACCGCCTGCCGCCCGGGCTCGAGCGCCTGGCGCCGCAGCTGGGGCAGTTCCTCGCGAGCTACGCCGACCCGCCGCGCCGCTGGGAGATCGGTGGAGCCGCCTTGAACCTCGATCATCCCGTCCTCATCGGTATCGTGAACGTGACGCCGGACTCGTTCTCCGACGGCGGGCGCTTCGCGACGGTCGACCGCGCGGTGGCGCAGGCGGAGCGGCTCGTGGCCGACGGGTGCGAGCTGCTGGATGTGGGGGGGGAGTCGACGCGGCCCGGCGCCGCGCCGGTACCGGCGGAGGAAGAGGTCGGGCGGGTGGCGCCGGTGATCGAGCAGCTGGTGCGCCGGGGTTTGGGCCCCGTCTCGGTGGACACGCGCAAGGCCGCCGTGGCGCGCGCCGCGCTCGCCGCCGGCGCCGCCGTGGTGAACGACGTGTCGGGGTTGGCGTTCGATGCGGCGCTCGCGGGGGTCGTGGGCGCCGCCCAGGCCGGGATGATCGTGATGCACATGCGCGGCACGCCGGACACCATGGAGTCGCTCGCCGTGTACCGGCACGTAGCGGCCGAGGTGGCGGCGGAGCTCGGCGCGGCCGCGGCGCGGGCGGAGTCGGGCGGCGTCGCGCGGGAGCGGATCGTCGTGGACCCGGGCTTCGGGTTCGCGAAGACCCCCGAGCAGAACTTCCGGCTGCTGGATGAGCTGGCAACGGTCGTCGGGTTGGGCTATCCTGTAGCCGTGGGACCGTCGCGCAAGCGTTTCCTCGGCGCCGCCACCGGGCGACCGGTCGAGGATCGCGATCGCGCGACGGCGGTGGCGTGCGCCCTCGCGTGGGAGCGCGGCGCGCGCCTGTTCCGGGTCCACGACGCTGGCGTAGCACGCGAGGCGCTGCGGGTGGCCGGGGTCGAGATCATTCTCGTCGCGTTCGTGATCTATCGCTTCCTCCTGTTCCTCGTGGGGACGCGGGCGATGTCGATCGTGGTCGGCGTGATGATCCTGTCGGTCGCGTATTTCGGAGCGTTGCTCGCGAAGTTCACCATGATCAGCGCGCTGCTCTCGTACGTGTTCACCTTCGGCGCGTTCGCGGCCGTCGTCGTGTTCCAGCCGGAGCTGCGGAATGCACTGGCGCGGCTCGGTCAGTCCCGCTTGATGCGGCGCTTCTCGCAGAGCGAGCGCCAGTCGGTGGCCGAGGAGATCGCGGAGGCCATGGACCGGCTGTCGCGCGCGGGCACGGGCGCCATCATTGCCGTGGAAGGCGACATCGGGCTCGAGGAGTTCATCTCATCGGGCGTACCGATGGAGGCCAAGGTCTCCGCCGATCTCCTGACGACCATCTTCACGCCCTATTCCCCGCTGCACGACGGCGCCGTGCTGGTGCGCGGCGATCGCATCATCGGCGCCGGGTGCGTGCTCCCCCTCACCCAGTTCAAGGTCGCCGACAAGTCGCTCGGTACCCGCCACCGCGCGGCGCTCGGTCTCTCCGAGGAGACCGATGCCACCGTGCTCGTGGTGTCGGAAGAAACCTCGACCATCTCCGTGGCGAGCCACGGGCTCTTGCACCGCCACCTCACGGCGCCCCAAGTGCGCGATCTCCTCTCCGGGGCGATCTCGCACCTCGAAGGCGGCGAACGAGTTACCGCGCCCGCCAGCTGACCCCCCGATTGTTTCACGCTGGGCGCTGGGCTATTTTTTGCGGCTATGGATTTTGCAGCCCTGCCCGAGCGGCTGGCCCACGTACGGGCCGAGATCGCTCGGCGGCAGGCGACGGCAGGTCGGACCGAACCGGTCACGATCATCGCCGTCACCAAGGGCTTCGGGCTGGATGCGGTGGAGGCCGCGCTCACCGCCGGCCTCGCCGACGTAGGAGAAAATCGTGTGCAGGAGGCGCTCGAGAAGCTCGACACGCCCGCCGGCCGGCGGGCCACCTGGCATCTGGTCGGGCACCTGCAGCGCAACAAGGCGAAGCACGTGGCCGGCCGCTTCGCGCTGATCCACTCGGTGGATTCGGCCGAGCTCGCGGAGGAGCTGGATAAGCGTGCGGGGGGGGCGGGGGGGGCGGGGGGGCCGGCGCACGGCGCGAAACAGCGCGTGCTGCTGCAGGTGAACGTGGCCGGGGAAGCGCAGAAGAGCGGTTGTGCGCCCGCCGACGCGCCGACGTTGGCGCACCACGTCGCGGCGCAACCCCATCTCGCGCTCGAGGGATTGATGACGATCGCGCCGTTCACCGACGACCAGGAGGTGCAGCGGCGTACGTTCCGCGGCCTGCGCGTGCTGCGGGACGCTTTGCAGGAGGAGGGCTTATGGCTGCCGACGCTCTCGATGGGGATGTCCGCCGACTTCGGCACGGCCGTGGAGGAAGGAGCAACGGTGATCCGCCTGGGAACCGTGCTGTTCGGCCCGCGGGGAGCGATGGCGACGTGAGCACCGACGCATTCCACCTCACGCCGCACGACGTGCGGAAGCAGGAGTTCCGCCGCAGCCTGCGCGGCTACGAGCCGCTCGGTGTCGAGGACTTCCGCGTGCGCGTGGCCGACGAGCTCGAGCGGATCCTGCGCGAGAAGTCGGTGCTCGAGGAGCGGCTGGCGTCGCTCGGAGAGCAGCTGGGGGTGTACCGGGAGCGCGAGCGCGCGATGAACGAGGCGCTGGTCGCGGCGCAGCAGCTGCGCGAAGAGACGCGCGCGGCGGCGCAGCGCGAGGCCCAGGTCATCGTGCGCGAAGCTGAGGCGGAGGCGCTGCGGGTGGTCGAAGACGCGCGCGCCGCGCAGGGCGAGGTGCGGCGCCAAAGCGCGGACGTCGAACGCCAGTTCCAGGCGTACGTGGCGGGATTTCGGGCCCTGCTGGAGCGCCAGCTGGCCGAGCTGCGCGCACTGGACGGCCAGCGGGGCGGATGATCGACGCAGCGGTCCGCGCCGTGCGGGCGCGGACGAAGGTCGTGCCCGAGGTCGCGATCATCCTGGGCACCGGGCTCGGGGGGCTCGCGGACGAGATGGCGGTGGAGACGCGGATCCCGTACGGCGAGATTCCGGGCTTTCCACTCTCCACCGTGGAGAGCCATGCCGGGGAGCTGCTCGTCGGGACGCTCTCCGGCCGGCGGGTGGTCGCGATGCGGGGGCGGTTTCACTGCTATGAGGGCTACACGCCGCAGCAAATCGGATTGCCGGTGCGGGTGCTCGAGCGGCTCGGCGCGCGGACGCTGATGGTCTCCAATGCGTGCGGCGGCATGCACCCCCTGTGGAGTCCCGGCGATCTCATGCTCATCGCGGATCACATCAACCTCCTGGGCGCGAACCCGCTCGTGGGGTCGAATGACGACCACCTCGGCCCGCGGTTTCCGGACATGTCGGAGGCGTACGACGCCGGCCTCCGGGCGCTGGCGCGCGCCGTGGCGCTGGCGCGGGGCCTCACGCTGCGCGAGGGGGTCTACGTCGCCGTCACCGGACCGAATCTCGAGACCCGCGCGGAGTACCGGATGCTTCACGGCGGTGCACATGGGAATGAAAGTGCTCGGGATCTCGATCATCACGGACCAGTGCCTCCCGGACGCGCTCGCGCCGGCTTCCGTCGAGCAGATCATCGGCGTGGCGCGGGCCGCGGAGCCCGCTCTCACCGCGCTGGTGGGCGGCGTGCTGGAGCGGCTCAACTGATGGCCTACCCGCTGTTCGATCCCAAGCTCTCGGCCGACGCGCTGGAGAAGCAGCTGCTCGCGGCGTGGAAGCACGAGCGCTTGTTCCAGAAGACGCAGGAAGGCGCTCGCTACGGGCCGCCGTTCGTGTTCTATGAGGGGCCGCCGACGGCCAACGGGCGCCCCGGCATCCATCACGTGTTCGCGCGCACCATCAAGGATCTGGTGTGCCGCTACCACACCATGCTGGGGCAGGGCGTGACGCGCATCGCCGGGTGGGACACCCACGGGCTTCCCGTCGAGATCGAGGTCGAGCGGATGCTCGGCATCTCGGGCAAGAAGCAGATCGAGGCGTACGGCGTCGAGAAGTTCAACCGCCTGTGTCGCGAGAACGTCTTCAAGTACAAGGCCGACTGGGAAACGCTGTCGGAGCGGGTCGCCTACTGGCTGGATTATGAGCACCCCTACATCACCTACACCAACGAGTACATCGAGACGGTGTGGTGGCTGCTCAAGCGGCTGTACGAGAAGGCGCTGCTGTACCGGGGCCACAAGGTGCTGCCGTATTGCCCGCGCTGCGGCACGGCGCTCTCGTCGCACGAGCTCGCGCTCGGCTATGACGAGGTCCAGACGAACTCGGTGTTCGTCACGTTCCCGCTCGCCAGCGATCCCAACCGCCAGCTGGTCATCTGGACCACCACACCGTGGACCCTGCTCGCGAACGTCGCGGTCGCCGTGCACCCGGACTTGGAGTACGGGGAGTACGAGGCGAACGGCGTGCGCTACGTGGTGGCCACCGAGCGGGCACCCCACGTGCACGTGGGCGGCAAGCCGTTGGCCGGCGCGACCCGGGTCGCGGGCTACCGCGGCCGCGAGCTCGTGGGGCAGAAATACGTTCGGCCGCTCGAGGTCGTGCCCCTGCCGCCGGAGGGTCACCAGGCCATCGTCGTGGCCGGCGCCTTCGTGTCCGCCGAAGAGGGGACCGGACTGGTGCACATGGCCCCGGCATTTGGGGCCGACGACTACGCTGCGGCGCAACAAAACGGCCTGGCGTTCGTCAACCCGGTCGCCCCCGACGGCACCTTTCAAGACACCCGTTGGCCGGAGATCAACGGCCGGCTCGTGACCGACAAGGAGACGAACCGGCTGATCATCGAACGGCTGAAGCACGAGGGCCGCTGGCTCGAGACGCTGCCCTACACGCACACCTATCCGTTTTGCTGGCGCTGCGACTCGGCGTTGATCTATTACGCGCGCAGCTCGTGGTTCGTGCGCACCACCGCCGCGAAGGCGCGCATGCTCGAGGTGAACGCGCAGGTCGCGTGGCACCCGCCCGAGGTGGGGAGCGGGCGATTCGGCGAGTGGCTCGAAAACAACGTGGACTGGGCGTTGTCGCGCGACCGGTACTGGGGCACGCCGCTCAACGTATGGGAGTGCGATGCGGATCGGGAGCACCGCGAAGTGATCGGCGCCTACGCCGAGCTCGCAGAGCGCTGGGGGAAGCGGCTGCCGAAGGAGTTCGACCCCCACAAGCCGTACATCGACGAGTACACGTGGCGGTGCAAGCAATGTGGCGGCACGATGCGGCGCGTGCCCGAGGTGATCGACGCCTGGTTCGACTCGGGTGCCATGCCGTACGCCCAGTGGCACCACCCGTTCGAGCACCAGGCCGACTTCAAGGCGCACTTCCCGGCCGACTTCATCTGCGAAGGGGTCGACCAGACGCGCGGGTGGTTCTACTCGCTCCTCGCCATCGGGGTCACGGCGTTCGACGCGATCGTATACAAGAACGTGATCGTCAACGAGCTCGTGCTCGACGCGCAGGGCCAGAAGATGTCGAAGAGCCGCGGCAACGTGGTGAACCCCTGGGAGGTGATTGAAGAATACGGGGCGGACGCGGTGCGGCTCTACCTGCTCGGGCAGAGTCAGGTATGGCTGCCGAAGCGGTTCGACCGCCGCCAGGTACCCGACGTCACCGGCGGGTTCCTCAACGCCCTCCGCAGCACCTACGAATTCTTCCGGCGCTACGCGGAGGACTGGAAGCCGCCCTCCCCCCCGGACGCCGCGGCGACGCCGTTCGAAAAACGGCCGCCCTTTGACCGCTGGCTGCTCGCGCGGCTCGACGAAGTGGTGGGAGAGGTGCGCCGGGCGTGGTCGGACTACGACGTGACGGCCGGCGTCCGGGGGATCATGGATTTCGTGGGCGAAGACCTGTCGCGCTGGTATATCCGGCGGAACCGCCCGCGCTTCTGGGCGCCGGACCGGGCCACCGACGCGGTCGCGCTGGAGACGCTGCACGAGGTGCTCGTGACGTCGGCGCGCTTGCTCGCCCCGGCGGCGCCGTTCGTGTCCGACTGGATCCACCGGGCGCTCGTAGGGGCGTCGGTGCACCTGGCGCCGTTCCCGACCGACCTGGGCCGCCGGGCGCCGGAGCTGCTCCAGGCGATGGCCGCGGTGCGGAAGCTCTCCTCCCTGGCGCGGGCCGCCCGGGAGACCGAGCATCTCCCCGTACGCCAGCCCGTGGCCAAGGTCCAGGTGGTGGTCCCGGCGGCGGTGCGGGGCCCGGCCTTGGCAGACCTGTTAGATATCCTGGCCGCCGAAGTGAACGCCAAGGCGATCGAGGTGGCGGGGTCGGACCACGACCTGGTGCGCCTGAAGGGGAAAGCCGAATTCCGAAGCCTGGGCAAGCGCTACGGGAAGGACACGCCCCGGGCAGCCGCGGCCGTGTCGCAGCTCACAGCGGCCCAGCTTCAGGTGCTCGAACGTGGTGACCCCGTGCGGCCGGAGGGGGGAGAGTTCGAGTTCCGGCCGGAGGACGTGCTCGTGACGCGCGAGGTGGTGAGCGACTGGGCGGTGCAGGCCGACGGACCCTACGTGGCGGCGGTCGATCCGCGGTTGACGGACGACCTCATCCAGGAAGGCCTGGCGCGCGAGCTCGTGAATCGTGTCCAGCGTCTCCGCAAGGAGACGGGGTACGAATACACCACGCGCATCGAGCTCAGCGTGGCGGGCGCGGCGGAGATCGTCGCAGCGGTGTCCGCGTTCCAGGGGTTCGTCGAGGGCGAGACGCTGGCGCGCAGGCTGGTGCTCGGCACGGTGCTGGAGGAAGCGGATGTGACGCGGGAAGTCGACATCGAGGCTCGCCGGGTGACCATAGCGCTGCGGCGACATGACGGACGAAAGGGCGGTACGCGATAATGCCGACGAAATCGAAGACCAAAGCCAAGTCCAAGACGACCAAGGGCGGCCTGAACAAGAAGCAGCTGGCGCACCTCGAGAAACGCCTCCACGAAGAGCGCGCCCGGGTGATGAAGGAGCTCGGCTACTACGACGAGTCCTTCAACTCGAGCCTGCAGGCATCCGACGGCGACCTCTCGAGCTACTCGTTCCACATGGCGGATCAGGGCACCGACGCCATGGAGCGCGAGAAGGCGTTCCTGTTCGCTTCGCAGGAGGGACGCTACCTCTGGCACGTGAACCAGGCGCTGCGGCGGCTGTTTCAGTCGCCGGAGAAATTCGGCAAATGCGAGCAATGCGGCGACGAGATCGGTTTCGAGCGGCTCGACGCGCTGCCCCACGCCCGGCTGTGCATCAAATGCAAAGCGAAGGAAGAAGATGGAAAGCGCCGCTGACCGTCGGCTGTTCTGGACGACGGCAGGGGCGGTCGTCGCGGCCGATCTGGTCACCAAGCTCCTCGCCGAGTCCCTGCTGGCGCGCCACCTGCCGGTCCAGGTGATCGGCGACTACGTGCAGCTGCGCCTCGTGTACAACCAATGCGCCGCGTTCGGGCTCTGCCTCGGCGCGTACTCGCGCTGGATCTTCTTCGGGCTCGCGATCGTCGCGCTGTTCGTGCTGCGCTCCATGGTGGTCTCGGCGCGGCCGGGCGACCGGTTCCGGCTGCTCGCCCTGGCGCTCGTGTGCGCCGGTGCGGTCGGCAACGTGATCGACCGGATTCGCAGCGCCCAAGGCGTCGTGGATTTCGTGGACGTGGGGATCGGGGGCACGCGGTGGCCGACCTTCAACGTCGCCGACTCCGCGATCACGGTCGGGGCGATCGCGCTCGCGGTCTCCCTCTGGCTCGAAGGCCGGGCGCAGGAGCGAGCGAAGGAGGCCGGGGCGGCCCAGCACTGATGGCCGCTGTGACCTTCTGCGTCGTCGCTCCCGAGACCGAGCGCCTCGACCGGTTCCTCGCCGACCAGCTCGCGCTGTCCCGCACCGTCGCCGCCCGCATCATTGCCGACAAACGCGTCACGCGTGATGGCCGCCCGCTCCGCGCCTCGGTGCAGCTCGAGCGCGGCGCCGTGGTGACCGTCGAGCTACCGGCCGAGGAGCCGCCGCCCAAGAGCTACGCCCCCGCCCACCGGGACCTCACCTTCGCGTACGAAGACGAGCACCTCGCCGTGCTCGACAAGCCGGCGGGTCTGGTCGTGCACCCGGGACCCGGTCACTGGGACGACACGCTGGTCAACGTGCTGGTGGAGCGGGGCACCGCGCTCGCACAGGGTGCCGCCGCAGGCCGGCCCGGGATCGTGCACCGCCTCGACCGCGACACGTCGGGCCTGTTGCTGGTCGCGAAAACGGACCTCGCGCACCGCCGCCTCACGCGCATGATCGAGCGGCGCCAGGTCGAGCGCGTGTACGCCGCACTGGCGTGGGGCCATTTCGCCAAGAGCCCCGTGGACATCGAGGCGCCGATCACCCGCCATCCCACGGATCGCAAGCGCATGACGGTGCTGGCGGGGGGCCGCCACGCGATCACGCACGTGCGCGTGACCGCGCGGTTCGCTGACACCGACCTGCTGCGCGTCACGCTCGGCACCGGCCGCACGCACCAGATCCGCGTGCACCTCGCGTACGTGGGGCATCCGGTCGTAGGCGACCGGGAGTATGCCTTCGGGGGCAGCCGGCGCGTCACGCCGGCTTCGCGGCAGGCGGCCGAGCGCCTCGAGTCGCTCGCGCCGCGGCAGCTGCTCCACGCGGCCCGGCTGGCGTTCGCCCATCCGGTGAGCGGCGCCCCGCTCGACTTGCGCTCGGAGTGGCCTGCCGATCTCGTTCCGGCGCTTCGAGAAGCGGCCGCCGATCCGACTTTGCTTGCTCAACGCAACCCCTTGCAGTATCTTGGCTTCTTCGCTTCGGATGAGTGACGCGGGAGTCGTCCGACTGCTCCTGTTCCGGGTGGGCGGCCTCGTCTGCGCCGCCGAGGCGGAGCGGGTCCGCGAGATCCTGCCGCGGCTCGAGCCGACCCGGATTCCCGGGGCGCCGCCCGTCGTGGCGGGGGTCGTCAACGTGCGGGGTACGCTCGTTACCCTGGTGGAAGGGTGGCGGGCGCTGCGGCAACCTGAGCCCTCCGCCGACGGAGGCGAGGGGGGAGCCGGGACCACCGTGTTGCTCGAGGTGGGCGTGGGGAAGAAGGTCCTCGGCTTCACCGTCGACGAAGTGGTGGACCTGGTCTCGGTGGGTGCGGAGACGCTGGAACGCCGGCAGGCGCTGCCGGGCATCGATCCGACGCTGGTGCGGGCCGTCGGGCGCCGCGCCGGTCAACTCTTCGTGGTTCTCGATACCGACGCGCTGCTAACCCCCATTCTGTCTTCCTAGGGAGGATGTGTGAGCCACACTGTCCTCGTCTGCGACGACGCCATCTCCGACATGGGCGGCATCGACGCGGTACGCGCGATCGTGAAGGACGATCCCGATGCGAAGATCCTCATGTGCAGCGCCATGGGCCAGCAGGCCCTCGTGGTCGAGGCGATTCAGGCCGGTGCGAAGGACTTCGTCGTGAAGCCGTTCCAGCCGTCGCGGGTCCTCGAGGCCGTCCAGCGCGTCCTCGGCTGATTCCATGGACCTCTCGCAATACGCCGAGCTGTTCCTGGCCGAGAGCCGGGAGCACCTGAGCGCCTGCAACCAGCTGCTGCTCGAGTGGGAGCGCAGCCCCGCGAACCTCGCGCCGGTCGGCGGGCTGTTCCGCGCCGTGCACACCGTCAAGGGGATGGCGGCGACCATGGGCTACGCGCGCGTCACCGACGTGGCCCACCGCGCCGAGAGTCTGCTCGACCTGTTGCGCCGCGGAGGGCGGCCCGCGACCGACGAGTTGCTGCAGCTCTTGTTCCGGGCGCGGGACGCGCTGGAGCAGGCGGTGGAGCTCTCCGTGGTGGGCCGGGAGGACGAGATCGACGTCGCGGAAGTGGTGGCCGATCTGGACGGCGCCGCGGCGCAGCTTGGGAGGGGTGGGGAGGGCGGGGCAGGGACCGGCGTGCACCCGACTTCGGTTCCCGCGCCGGCTCCCGCCGTCGAGACGCCGGTGGCGGCCGGGCGGCTGGTGCAGGTGACCCTCCGGGCCGAAGCGCCGCTCAAGGGCGGGCGCGCACTGCTCGCGATCAAGAAGGCGCAGGCCGTCGGTCCGGTGCACGCGGTGACGCCGCCCGAGTCGGCGTTCGAGGCGGACGAGTTCGACGGGCGCTTCAGCTTCCGCATCGGGGGGGCGGCCGGAGTCGCGGACATCGAGCGGGCGGTACGAGCCGCGGGAGACGTGGAGCACGTCACCGTGGGCGGAGAAGAGCGGCGCGCCGCCCACGGGGCCGACGCCCCCTCCTCCGCCACCTCGGAGACGAAGAGCCGCCATATCCGGGTGGACCTGGGGCGGCTCGACAGCCTGATGGATCTGATCGGGGAGCTCGTCACCGTACGCGGCCGGCTGAACGAGCTCGCGGCCTACGCGCGGGACCCGGCGATCGACGACGTCGCGATCCAGGTCTCCCGGCTCTCGCGCGAGCTGCAAGCCGAAATCATCCAGGCGCGCATGACGCCGGTGTGGCAGGTATTCGACCGCTTCCCTCGCCTGGTGCGCGATCTGGCTCGCGAGCTGGGGAAACAGGTCGCGTTCCGGGTCGAGGGCAAGGAAATCGAGCTCGACCGTGCGATCCTGGACGAGCTGGGAGACCCGCTGCTGCACCTGTTACGGAACGCGGTGGACCACGGCGTCGAGCTGCCAGCCGACCGGCGCCGGCGCGGCAAGAAGCCCGAAGGGGAGATCGTGCTCGCGGCGGTGCGGGAGCGCGCCAGCGTGGCGATCAGCGTGCGCGACGACGGGCGCGGCATCGACCGCAAGCAGATCCTCGAGCGCGCCCGGCGGGACGGTGTCGTGGACGCGCACGCCGAGGCGCTGACCGACGATCAGCTGCTGCGCGTGCTCGCCCGGCCCGGGTTCTCGACCGCCGAAGCGGTGACGAGCGTGTCCGGGCGCGGCGTGGGGATCGACGTGGCCATGACCCGCATCCGGGCGCTGGGCGGCTCGCTCGAAATCCGCTCGGAGCAGGGGACGGGCACGACCTTCGTGATGCGGCTGCCGGTCACGCTGGCGATCGTGCGCGCGCTGATCGCGGGCGTGGGCGCGGAACGCTACGCGCTGCCGCTCACCTACGTGTCGGAAACGGTGGAGTTCGGCGTTCAGGCCACGACCATCGTGGAGGGCCGCGAGGCGATCGTGCTGCGCGACCGCGTCGTGCCGCTCGTGCACCTGAGACGCTTGCTCGGCGTGAGCGGGGACGCGCCGACTCGGTGTCCCATCATCGTGCTCGAGATGGGGGAGCGGCGCAGCGGCATCGTGGTGGACGGGATGCTGGGCCAGCAGGAGATCGTCGTAAAGGGGTTCGACGCACCCCGCGGGACGCTGCCGGTGTTCAGCGGGGCGACGATCATGGGCGACGGGGTTCCCGCGTTGATTCTCGACGCGGGCGGGCTCCTGTAGGGGAGGCGGCATGGAAGACGTGCGGGATCTCAAAGAGCTGCAGATCGACGCGTTGCGCGAGGTGGCGAACATCGGCGCGGGCCACGCCGCCACCGCATTGTCGCAGCTCACGAACCGCAAGATCATGATCAGCGTGCCGCAGATCAACATTGTGCGCCTGGAGGAAGTGCCGGACCTGCTGGGGACGCCGCAGGACGTGGTCGCCGCGGTGCTGATGCACATGCTGGGAGACCTGACCGGGCGCACCCTGCTCCTGTTTCCGGAGTCGGTGGCACGGCGGGTCTGCGACATGCTGTTGCGCCGGCCGGTCGGCACGACGGCGGTGTTCGACGCGCTCGAGCAGTCGTGTCTCAAGGAAGCCGGGAACATCCTCGCCGGAGCGTATCTGAACGCGCTCTCCGACTTCATGGGGATGCTGCTGCTGCCGTCCGTGCCCAGCCTCGTGGTGGACCTCTCGGCGGCGGTGCTCACCACCACGTACCTGAACTTCGGGCACGAGCGCGACTTCGTGTTCTGCGTCGAGACCGAGTTCACCATCGACTCGGGAGAGGGACTGCGGGGCGACTTCCTGCTGCTCCCCGATCTGGCGTCGCTCAGGGCCATTTTTGACGCCATCCGCCTGACCTGATCCGTGACGGCGCCGGCGCTCTCGGAACGCGACCTCGCCGTCCTCCGATCCTTCGCTCGCCGGATCGACCCGTCGGACGCGGGAGCGCACAACAATCTCGGCGTCCTCTATTATCAGAAGGGCCTCGTCGAGGACGCGATCGCGGCCTTCACGCGTGCGCTCGAGCTGGACCCGAAGATGCAGGTCGCGCAGCGCAACCTCGAGATCGCCTATCACGACACCGGCTACTACGACCGGCGCGTGGCGCAGCTGCAGGAGCGGCTGCGCCAGACGCCCGACGACCGCGACGCCCGTTGGGAGCTGGGACGCGCCTATGCGATTCTCGGGGCGCACGAGGAGGCGGTCGGAGAGTTCGAGCAGCTGCTGGCCCACCGCCCCAAGGACGTGGCCGCCATCATCCAGCTCGGGCTCGCGGAGAAAAACCGCGGGCGACCGGAGGCCGCGACCGACTGGTTCCAGCGCGCGGTCGAGCTCGAGCCCGACTCCACGGTCGTGCATTTCTATTTGGGGGAGATCTACTACAACCGCGGGCTGAATGCCGAAGCGCTCGCCGCCCTCGAGCGCGCCGTGGAGCTCAACCCCGACAATGCCAACGCCCACTATCTGATGGCGTTCGTGTTGGGCGACCTGGGCCGACACCAGGACGCGCGCGCCGCATCGAAGCGCGCCATCCAGCTGAACCCGCCGCTCGCCCGCGCGCAGACGAACCTCTCGCTCGAGCGCTACAACGCCGAACGCAAGAGCCAGGAGCGGCGCCAGCGTCTCGCCCCCGAGCCCCAGGTGGTGGAGGGCAACGAGCTCGCCCACTACAACCTCGGGCTCGCGTTCCGCCAGAAGGGCTACTACAACGAAGCGTTGCGCGAGTACCGCCTGGCGCTGGAGCGCGGCGAGGACCGGCGCCTCACGCTCCAGGCGATGGCCGAGCTCCACCTCCTGAAGCGCGACCTGGCGGCGGCGCTGGAGCTGTACGACACGCTGCTGCGCGAGGTCCCGGATTCCCCCAAGCTCTGGAACGAGCGCGCCGTGGTGCTGCATCAGGCCGGCCGAACCGAGGACGCGCTCGCCTCGTATCGGCAAGCCGTGGAGGTGGACCCCAAGTACGCGCTCGCGTGGAACAACCTCGGGGTGGTGCAGGCGCACGGTGCCGCCGCCGATCCCGCCATCGAGTCGTTCCGCACGGCCCTGCGGCTCCAGGGGAGCTTCGGCGCCGCGCGGCTCAACCTCGCCCTGCTGCTGTTTCAGCTGCGGCGCTTCCAGCTGTCGCTCGAGGCGTACCGTCAGGTCCTCTCCAGCGAGCCCCACTCCGCGGCCGCGTGGAACGGCGTGGGGCTGGTGCTGGTCGAGCTCAAGCGCTTTCCGGACGCCCGCAACGCGTTCGTGCGCGCCGTCGAGGCGGACCCCGACCATGCGGGAGCGCACTACAACCTGAGCTTCACGCTGTCCAACCTGGGCGACTACGACGGGGCGCTGCGCGCCACCAAACGGGCACTCGAGCTCGACCCCTACTACGTCGCCCAGAAGTTCGCCCTCACGATCGACCTCCAATACGAGAAGGGCACGATCGGGATCGCCCCCGAGATCTCGGCCGACGTGACGGCCGAGACGCTCGGCGAGGATTTCAGCTTCGACCAGCGGCTGCTGGACAACATCTTCCAGGAGCTCGCCCCCTCGGCGGCCGCCGAGCCGCCGGCGGCCAAAGCTGCCGACGACCCGCTCGCCCTGGCGCGCGATTACGTGAGCAAGGGCTTGATGGACGTCGCCGCCGCCGAGGCCGTGCGCGCCGTGCAGCGAGGCGCCAGCCGCGCGGACGCGAGTGTGCTGCTCGGGGACATCTTCGCGAAGCGCGGCCTGCACGGCGAGGCGCTCGAGCGCTACCGCGAGGCCCGCAGCCTCGAGCCCGGGCGCGCGGACGCGCGGCTCGGCGAGGTCAAGGCGCTGTTCGCCCTGGGCGGTCCGCGCGCGGAGGAGGCGCGTGCGCTGGCGGAGGAGCTGCTGGTGCTCACGCCGGACAACGTGGACGCGCTCGTGGCCGTGGCGAAGGGGCGCGCCGCGGAAGGCGATGCCGCCGGAGCGCTCACCGCCCTGCAGCAGGCGCAGACGCGCGCCCCCGACCGGGCCGACCTTCACAAGCTGCAGGGAGACGTCGCACTCAAAGTCGGCGACAAGGCCGCCGCGCTCGCCGCGTACCAATCCGCGCTGGAGCTCGATCGCGGCTACGTCCAGGTGTGGCTCGACCTGGGACGGCTGCACGAGGACAAGGAGGAGTGGAGCGAGGCCCGGCGGGCGTACGAGCGAGCCCTCGACGCGCTGCCCACGTTCCACGAAGCGGCGCTGGCGCTCGCCGATCTGCTGCGGCGCTCGGACCACGTGCGGCAGGCCATCGTACGCCTGGCCGAGATGCTCGAGCAGGACCCCTACGACTTGCTGGCGCTGCTGCTGCTCGGGCGGGCGTTGCTCGACGACAAGCGCGACGCCCAGGCGCTGGAGGCGTTCCAACGGGCGCTGAAGTTCGATCCCGAGCAGGTCGAGGCGCTGTTCCAGCTCGGCGTCGCGCTGGCACGCTTGCATCGCTACGGCGAGGCCGTGCAGGCGTGGGAGAAGGTGACGCGGATCGACCCCGGCTCGCCGTTCGCGCAGAGCGCGCGCGCACACGCCCGCACCGCGCTCGACCTGAAGCACATCTTCGCGTCGGACGCGGCCTGATCCATGCCGATCGAAGGCCCGCTCCGCGAGCTCGGCATCCACGACGTCTTCCAGCTCCTCGACCTGAGCCGGAAGACGGGAGTGTTGCGCGTCACCTCCGAGCTGCGGCATAACGTAGGCACCATCTCGTTCGAGGGCGGCGCCATCATCTTCGCCGAGATCCGGTCGAACCCCCACCCCCTGGGCGCGCTGTTGCTGCGCACCGGCAAGATCGGCGAGGCCGACCTCGAGCGCGCGCGGGACATGCAAGAGCGCCAGGGCGACCGGCGCAGGCTCGGCGAGATCCTCGTCTCGCTTGGCGCCCTCACCCCGCGCGAGCTCGAGCGTCAGGTCCGCTTCCAGATCGAAGAGGTCGTCTTCGAGGTCATGAGCTGGCGCGAAGGCTACTTCTCGTTCAGCGAGGGTCCGCCGACCGAGGTGCCCACGGATGCCGCGGTGCGCATCCCCACCGAGGCGCTGCTGATGGAAGGCGCGCGGCGCATCGACGAGTGGTCCCGCATCGAGGGACGCATTCCCCATCTCGGCGTCGTGCCCATGCTCGCGCCGCCCCAGGAGACCGGCGAGGGCGAGCTCGACCTCTTGCCGCCCGAGTGGGAGATGCTGGCGATGATCAACGGCGTGCGCGACGTGCGCGCCATCGCGTCCGAGCTGGGGCGCTCGGACTTCGAGGTCGCGAAAATCCTGTTCGGGCTCGAGAGCGCCGGTGTGATCGTCCTGGCGGACCCGGGCACGACGAAGCGCGAGCGGACCACGCTCGCCGCCGATTTGGCCGAGCTCGTGGCGCGCGCGGAAGACGCGCTCGCCCGCCGCGATCTCGAGGAGGCGCGTGGCGTGGCGGAGCACGCGGCAGGCGTGCATCCCCACGATCCGGCCGTGCACCTGCTGCTCGGCCGCATCGCGCTCGCCTCCGGACGCGGCGCCGATGCCGTCGAGGAGCTGCGCCGCGCGCTCCGGCTCGATCCCCTGGCGGTGGCCGGGCACCGGGTGCTCGGGTACGCGCTCGCCGCCACCGGCCGGTTCGGCGAGGCGGTGGAGCAGTGGGACCAGTGGGAACGGCTCGCCGCGCGCTCGGAGACGGAGCTGGCGCAGCTCGACGAGGTGCGCCGCGCCAAGGCGGCTGCTCAGACCCTGGCGGGGACGGGGACGCATGCCTGACGAGATCAAGTCCCTCTCCGCACAGCTCGCGCAGGACCCGGATAGCCTCGTCTTCCTGCGGCTCGGCGAGCTGCTGCGGCACAAAGGGCACCTCGACACCGCCCACCGCGTCGCCCTGACGGGGCTCGAGCGCCATCCGCACCTCCCGGACGCGCACGACCTGTACGCACGCATCCTCGCCGACAAGCACGACTACGAGCGCGCGTTCGACGAATGGGACATGGCGCTCCGCATCGCCCCCGACCACGTCGGGGCGCTGAAGGGGCTCGCGTTCCTCTATTTCAAGGTCGGCGACGTCCAGCAGGCGGCGGCCCATCTCGAGGCCGCGCAGCGCGCCGCCCCGGACGATCCCGGCCTCGCACAGGCGCTGGCCATGGCCCGCGGCGGGGGGAGTGGACCTGGCGGCGCCGAGGCGGGCGCTGGGGGATCCGACGCGCTTTCGGAACCGGAGCCGATCGCCCCGGCGGCCCAGCCGCTCGAGGAAGCGCGCGTGTTCGCGGGGCTCGAAGGGGCGCAGGAAGGGCTGCTGCTGCTCGATGCAGCGGGGCGGGTGCTCGGTGGCGCGCTCAAGAACACCGCGGGCGGGGACGTGACCGACGCCGTGGCCGCCTACCTCGCGGGCGTCTCCCAGGAGGCGGCCCGCACCGTCAAGCTGCTCGGCCTGGGGCGCTGGACCGGCCTCGCTGCGGAAGGCAATCTCGGCCACGTGCATCTCGCTCCGCCCACCAGCGACGCGCTGCTCCTCGTGGTGCGCGACCGGGCGGTCCCGATGGGACGGCTGGCGATCATCGCGCAGCGCGCCGCCCTCGCGGCGCGCCGCTGGCTGGAGGCGCACGCATGACGGCCGCGGCGGCGGCGTACGTCAAAGCGCTCGATCTCATCACGCGCGTTCGCGGCGTGCGGGGCGCGATGCTCGTGTCGGCGGAGGACGGGATCGTGGTCGCGGAACAGCTGATGGAAGGGATCAAGGGCCCTGCCGTCTCCGCGCTGGCGGCGAGCCTCGCCACGCGGCTGCGGCGCGCGATGGAGGCGGCGGGCGTGGGCGCGAGCCTGTTCTGGCACCTTCAGGCCGAGCAGGGTGCGCTGCTGGTCGTGCCGACCGGGGGGGCGGGGGAAGCGGGGGGCACGCTGGTGGTCGCGGTGGCGGAGCCGGACGTCAACGTGGGACTCGTGCGGCTCGAGCTCCTGCGCGCGGCGGAGGTGGTGGGATGACGACGCGCGCCGTCGAAACCTGGACGCTCGAGCCGCTGGTCAAGTTCGTGAAGGAAGCCGGCGCGCGGCTCGTGCTCGTCATGACGTCGGCGGGCCAGGTCCTCGCACAGCACGGCTTTTCCCGCGCCGTGGACGTGATGTCGGCCGCGGCGCTCGGCGCCGCGATCATGGCGTCGACGGACGAGATGGCCCGCGAGCTGCGCCAGCCCCCGTTCGCGGCACTGAACCATCAGGGCGAGCGCCACGGGATCTTCCTCGCCGGCGTGGCGACGGGGCGCGGCCGGCTGGTGGCGCTGGTCGTCTACGACCTCGATGTTTCGTCGCTCGGTCTGGTGCAGTTATTTTTTGAGCAGCTCGCCGTCGATCTGCAGGCGGCGAGCCCCAAAGACACCGTGCCGAAGCAGGTGCTCGCGGCGGACTTCGAGCGTCAGCTGAGCGACAGTCTGAACACGCTCTTCGGGAGATAGCTCCGTGTCTCTGGTGAACTTCACGACGCGCGAGATCACCTGCAAGATCGTCTACTACGGGCCGGGGCGCTCGGGCAAGACGACCAACCTGCATTACATCTACGGCCGCGTCCCGGACTCCCGCCGCGGCCGCATGGTCTCGCTCGCCACCCAAACCGACCGCACCCTGTTCTTCGACTTCCTGCCGATCGACCTCGGCCGAATCTCGGGGTTTTCCACGCGATTCCAGCTGTACACGGTCCCCGGCCAGGTCTACTACAATGCGACGCGCCGGCTGGTGCTCCAGGGAGCGGACGGCGTGGTGTTCGTGGGCGACAGTCAGGCGCGCCAGCTCGACGAGAACCTCGAGAGCCTGCAGAACCTGCAGAGCAACCTGCTCGAGCACGGTGTGGACATCCGCACCATTCCCCTGGTGCTGCAATACAACAAGCAGGACCTGCCGCGCGAGCTGATCCTCTCGCCGGCGGACCTGGACGACGCGCTGAACTTCCGCGGCGTGCCGAGCTTCAGCGCGGACGCGCTGCACGGCAAGGGCGTGTTCGAAACGCTCAAGGGAATCTCCGAGCTGGTGCTCAAGAAGCTCGCCGCGGGGACCGCCGCGTGACCGGCACGCTCAACCCCAAGTATTCCTTCGACACGTTCGTCGTGGGTGCGGCGAACCGGCTCGCCGTCACGGCGGGGCGCACCGTGGCCGAGAGTCCGGGCGCGGCGTACAACCCGCTGTTCATTTACAGCGGCTCCGGCCTCGGCAAGACGCATGTCCTGATGGCGATCGGCCATGCGGCGAAGAAGGCCGCGCCGCAGCTGAACATCGAGTACCTCACGCTCGATGAGTACGTCGAGGCGTTCCACGCGAGCGTCGCCGCGGGGCAGGGCGACGCGTTCCGCCGCCGGTTCCAGAACGTGGACGTGCTGCTCGTGGACGATGTGCAGTTCCTCACGAACCGCAAGGAAATGCAGTCCGAGCTGCTGCGGCTCACGGAGGCGCTGCAGGCGGCGGGGCGTCAGATCGTGCTGACGAGCGACCGCCCGCCGCCCGACATCGCCGACCTGGACGAGCGCTTGATCTCGCGGCTATCGGGCGGGTTGGTGGTGGACATGGGCACGCCGGACTACGAGACGCGGGTCGCGATCCTGCGGCGCAAAGCCGAAGAGCGCGGCGCGCGGTTCGAGCCGGGCGTGCTCGAGACGGTGGCGCAGGCGGAGGTCGGCAACGTGCGTGAGTTGATGGGGGCGCTGAACCGGCTCGTGGCGTTCCAGGCGGTGAATGACACGAAGATCAACGCGGAGACGGCGAAGCAGATCCTCGGCCTCGTGAGCGAAGGGGCCGCCCCGCCCGGAGACGGGCGTAGCGCTGCCGCCAAGAGCGGGGGGGGCGACGAGTTCGGACAATTCCTCGCCGACGTGACGGTCACCGTCGGGAAGGCCGTCGAGGCGTGGCGCGCGCGGGTGGGAGAGGCGGTGCTGCGGTGGGAGGGCGAGGGGTATCGCACCCATCGACTCGAGGCGCTGCTCCAGCGCGACGCGCCCGCGGCGGTGGACGCAGCGATTACGGCGTTCGCCGAGGACGTGGAGCGGCTCAAGGCGCTCGAGGCGGAGGTGGCGGACCTGGATCCGCAGGCGGCGGGCCAGAGCGTGTTCCGCGACCCCGAGCGGCTGAGCGAAGCGGAGGAGGCCGCCGCCAAGGTGCGAGCGGGCGCCGCCCCGCCTCCGGGACCGTCCGCCGCGTTCCCGCTCGCGGCGTTCGCCGTCGGCCCGTCGAACCAGGTGGCCGTGGGCGCGGCGCGCGCCGCGCTCGAGCGGCCGGGAAAGAAGTACAACCCGCTCGTGCTGGTGGGGAAGAGCGGGCTGGGGAAGACGCACTTGCTGAATGCGATCGGGCTCGAGCTGGCGCGCGGGAAGCGCGCCGTCGTCGCGTGCCTCTCCACGCAAGCGTTCATCGACGAACTGATCGCGGCGATCGACGGCAACCGGGTGGATTGGTGGCGCGGGCGCTACCGCCGCGCCACCGCGCTGCTGCTCGACGACATCCACTTACTCGCCGGCAAGGAGCGCACGCAGGAAGAGCTGTTCAACCTCTTCAACCTGCTCCAGGACAAGGATCGCCAGCTCGTGTTCACCGCGCCGGCGCATCCCAACACGCTGTCGGGCTTGGAGGAGCGCATCGTGTCGCGCCTCGAGGGCGGCCTCGTGGCGGAGCTCAAGGAGCCGGACCGCGAGGTGAAGCGGGCGGTGCTCGAGCGGATGCTGCCGCAGCAAGGGGTGAAGCCGGAGCCGGCCCTGGTCGACTATCTCGCCGATCGCCAGGTCGACTCGGTGCGCGGCCTCGTGGGTCTGTTGCAGCGCGTCGTCGGCGCGGCGGCCGCGCAGGACGGGCCCCTGTCGGCCGGGCTCGCGCGCGAGGTGCTCGAGGGTCACTCGCCGCGCGACACCCGGCGCTCCAGCGGCTTCCGCACCAGCGGCCTGGTCGTCTCGAGCCTCGGCGGCATCAAGAGTCGCGAGAAGGTGGTGTGGGATTGGATCGACGTGCCGGACCGCGTGATCGAGGAGTTCCGCTGATGGCCATCAAGGGCTCGCTCAAGGAAGCGTCGCTTCCCGACGTGCTGCAGCTGCTCGCGTTGGGGCAGAAGACCGGATGCCTGTCCATCGCCGATCGCTCGAACTTCGGCTACATCTACTTCGAGAAGGGGCGGATCTGCTACGCATCGATCGTGAATCGGCGCGATCGGCTGGGCGACATCCTGGTGAAGCACAGTAAGATCACCCAGGGCCAGCTCGACGCGGCGGTGCTGCGGCAGACCAAGGAGCACGGCAAGAAACTGGGCGAGATCCTGGTCGCGATGGCCGTGATCACCCAGGCGGACCTCGAGCGCTACATGCGCGTGCAGATCGAGGAGTCGGTGTACTACCTGTTCACGTGGACGCAGGGCACCTTCAACTTCGAGGCCGACGTCCGCCCCGAGCGCCAGGATTTCCTGGTCTCGATCAATCCCGAGTCGCTGCTGCTCGAGGGGGCGCGTCGAGTGGACGAGTGGAGCCTGATCGAGAAGAAGATTCCGTCATTCGACCTGATCTTCGTCGTGGACAAGGACCGGCTCGCCATCAGCGAGGCCGACCTCACGGACACCCAGCAGCGGATCCTGCCGCTGCTCGACGCGGCGCGTGACGTGAACCAGGTGATCGAAGACTCGGGACTCGGCGAGTTCGAGATCGGGAAGGCGCTGTACGGCTTGATCACCGCGGGGTTCGTGCACCGCGCCGGGCGCAGTGCGTCCCCGGCGGACGCCCAGATCACCGACGCGCGGGTGGAAGAGCACCGCAACCTCGGCATCGCGTTCTACAAGACGGGGATGCTGGATGAGGCGACACGCGAGTTTCGCCGGGTGGCCGAGCTGCGCTCGGGGGAGCCGAACGCCTACTTCTACATCGGGCTCGTGGCGCTCAAGCAGGCGCGTTGGCGCGAGGCGATGGAGGCGCTGCGGCTCGCCGCGGAGAAGGGCGGCGGCCGGCCGGCGGTGTTCCACAACCTCGGCTTCGCGTACGAGCAGCTGGGGCGGCTCGACGAGGCGGAAGCCGCCTACGGGGAGGCGGCGACCCGCGCGCGCACCGACGCCAAGGTGTACCTCGGCTGGGGTGTCGTGGCCCTGAAACGCGGCGACTACGCCGGCGCCGCCGGTCGGCTCGACCGCGCGCGGGAGCTGTTCGGAAAAGCGCCGCCGCCCGCCTGGTTCTGGGCCCGCGCGCTCGCCGCCGCGGGCGCAGGAGAATTCGAGCTGGCGGAAGACGTGGCCGACGAAGGGGCGGAGGCCTACCCCTCCCACGCGACGCTGCAGAACAACCTCGCGGTACTCAAGGAGCTGTCGGGCGATCTGACGGGTGCCGAGGACCTCGTGCGCGCCGCGCGCGAGCACGAGCCGTCCCTGCCCCAACTGTCCAAGAACCTGGGCGATCTGGCCTACCGGGGCTCGCGCTACGACGAGGCGTGGGAGGCCTACAGCCGGGCGATCGAGCTCGCCCCCGACCTGGGGGATGATGTCTACTTCAAGCTCGGGAACATCGCGTACAAGCGGAGCAGCCGCGAGCTCGCGGCCCAGCTGTGGCGCAAGGCGCTCGAGATCAACCCGAAGCACGAGCTCGTCAAAGCCAATCTGGACACGTTGAGCGCGTTGTCGTGACGCCGGAGCAGGACGAGCGGGCGTTCCGGGCGCTCACCCGCAAGATCACGCGGGTGCGCGGCCTCGCCTGCGATTCCTACAAGGACCGCTGCCTGCGCCGCCGCATCGCCGTGCGGATGCGCGCGCGCGGCGTCCACACCTTCGAGGAGTACACGCGGCTCCTCGATGCGGACGCCCACGAGTACGACCTGCTGCTCGACGCGCTCACGATCAACGTCACGAAGTTCTTCCGCAACGTCGAGACGTGGCGCGCCCTCGAGCCGCGGCTCGACGGCCTCTGGAAGGCACGCCGCGGCGACGTGCGCGCCTGGTCGGCCGGTTGCGCGTCGGGCGAGGAGCCCTACACGGTCGCCGTCGCGCTCGCGGAGGCGGCGCGCCGGCTCGGCCAGGCGTCGCTCTTCCCCCGCGCCCGAGTGGACGCGACCGACATCGACCGGACGAGCCTCGAGCGCACCGAGGCCGCCGAATATGCCGAGCCGGCGTTCACGGAGATGCCGCCCGAGCTGGTGCGCCGCTACTTCACCGCCGATTCACCGCGGCGACCGCTGCCGGAGCTGCGGCGCATCGTGCGCGTGCTCAAGCACGACCTGACGAGCGAGCCGGCGCCCGCGCCGCCCTACGACCTCATCGTGTGCCGCAACGTCGTGATCTACTTCGACCGGGCGATGCAGGAGCGCCTCTTCTCGCTCTTCGCCGAGGCGCTCGCGCCCGGAGGCATGCTGCTCCTGGGCAAGGTCGAGACGCTGTTCGGCCCGGCGCGCGAGCGCCTCGTGCTGGAGGAGCCGCGCGAGCGGATCTACCGCAGGGCCGGCGCGTGACGAACAAGAGGAAGCAACCGTCGGCACCGAAGGAGCGGATCGTCAAGGTGGCCGACTGGGCGGCCGAGCGGGGCGATGCCGTCATCGTCACGCTCGGGCTCGGGTCGTGCGTGGCGATCATGCTCCACGACCCGAATGCCGGGGCCGGCGCGATGGCCCATATCCTCCTCCCGTCGAAGAGCCTCGCCCGCGACGTCTCCAACCTCGCCAGGTTTCCCGAGACGGCCGTGCCGCTGCTGGTGGAGCAGCTCACCGCGCTCGGCGCGGAGCCGCGCCGCCTCGTCGCCAAGCTGGCGGGCGGGGCGAGCATGTTCGCCCAGCTGATGACGCCGGGCTCGGTGCAGATGGGCGAGCGCAACGTCGCCGCTGCCCGCGCCGTGCTGCGCCGCGTCGGGATCCCGGTCGTGCGCGAAGCCGTGGGCGGCGGCGCGGGACGCTCGGTGCGGTTCTTCGTGGCGGACGGGCGGGTGGAAATCCGGTCGGTGGGCGTCGATGCCATCGTTCTCTGACCGCCGGCCCAGTGTCCTCGTCGTGGACGACAGCGCCTTGATGCGACGCGTGCTCAGCGACGTGTTGGGTGGGGCAGAGGGCATCGCCGGGGCCGGCGAGTTCCGCGTGGTGGCGACGGCACGCGACGGCTTCGACGCGGTCCGCAAGGTCCATCAGTTCGACCCCGACGTCGTCACGATGGACCTCGAAATGCCCGAGCTCGATGGCCTGGGCGCGATCGGCTACATCATGTCGGAGACCCCGCGGCCGATCGTGGTCGTGAGCGCCCACGCCGGGCCGGGCACGGGCGCGGCGATCCGCGCCCTCGAGCTGGGCGCGATGGAAATCGTCGCCAAGCCGGACGAAGCGAACCGCGCGGCGCTCGTGCGCATGGGGCCGGAGCTGCGCGCCGCGGTGCGCCGCGCGCTCGCGGCCGACGTGTCGCACGTGTCCGTCATGGCCCGACCGCCCGCGCCCCCCCCGCGGCGCGCCCCCGACGCTGGGCTGCGGGCGCGCGCGCGGTTCGCGGTGGCCGTCGCGGCGTCCACCGGCGGACCCCGCGCGCTCGCCGAAGTGATCCCGCGCCTCCCCACCGGACGCGGCGCCGCCGTGCTCGTCGTCCAGCACATGCCGCCCAAGTTCACCCGCTCTCTCGCCGAGCGGCTCGATTCACTATCCGCGCTGCACGTGGTCGAGGCCGACGACGGCGTGCCCGTGGTGGCCGATACGGCGTACGTCGCGCCGGGCGATTATCATATGCGGGTGCTGCGCGCGCCCGATGGCCCCGCGATCGCGCTCGACCAGGAGCCGCCCGTGTGGGGCGTCCGGCCCGCGGCCGATCCGCTGTTCCGCTCCGTGGCCCAGGTGTTCGGCGCGCAGAGCCTCGGCGTCGTCCTCACCGGCATGGGACGCGATGGCGCGGAGGGGGTGCGCGCGATCCGCGCCGCGGGCGGCGGCGGGATCGCCCAGGATCGGGGCTCGGCGGTCATCGCCGGGATGCCGACGGCCGCCGTGCAGCTCGGCGGCGTGGACGCGGTGTTCCCCCTCGGCGAGATCGCCGAGCGGATCGACCACGAGCTGGTGGCGCGGGGGGCGGGCATCCGAGACAAGGCATGAGCCGCGGGTACCTGCTGGTCCGCGTCGACGGCAAGGCGTACGGGCTGCCGCTGGCCCGCGTGCTCGAGGTCGGCGACCTGGCCGAGGTGCTCGACGTGCCGCGTGCCCTGCCCGCCATGCGCGGGCTCACGCCGCTGCGCGGGCGGCTCGTGCCGGTCGTGCATCTCGGCGCCTTGCTGGGTGAGCGAACGCCGCCCCCGGAGCGTGGCCGCGCCGCCGTGCTCGTAACACTCGGGGCGGGCGAAGGCACCCGGTACGTGGCGTTCGAGGTGGACGATGCCGACGATGTCGTGCGCGAGGCCGCGCTGCCGGTGCCGCGGGGTGAGTCCCTGCCGTGGGCCTCGGGCGTGGCGCGCCGCCGCGGCACGCTCGTGCCGATCCTCGACCTGGATGCGCTGGGAGAGCACATCGGATGACCACAGGCGACGACGTCCAACTCGTCACCTTCAAGGTGGCCGGCCAGGACCTGGCCTTCAACATCTTCCAGGTCGAGCGGATCCTCCGCTACGAGGCTCCGGCGCCCCTCCCCAAGGCTCCCGATTTCCTCGAGGGCGTGCTGCGCTACCAGGGCGTCGCCGTGCCGCTCGTGGATCTCCGCAAGCGGCTCAGCGCGCCCGCACCGCTGCGCGAGGACACCCGCACGGTGATCCTCGAGTGGGAGGGCGGCAAGCTCGGCGTCATTGTGGACGCGGTCACCGAAGTGCTGCAGGTCGCGGCCCCCGAGATCACGTCGCCCCCGGCGATCGTCAAGGGCCTCGCCGCGGAGTACATCACCGGCCTGGTTGTGAAGGACGGGCGGACGATCATCGTGCTCAACACCGCGCGACTGCTCACCTCGAAGGAGAAGCTCGCGCTCGAGACGGCAGTCCGGGAACCGGCGAAGGCGTGATGGTTGCGAGCCCGCTCCCGGCCCTGCGATCCGAGTACGAGGAGATCGCCCGTCGCCTCGAGACGGTGACGCACGGCGCCGAGCGCGAGGCCGTGAAGCGCGAGATCATCGCCTACTTCAAGCAGGTCGATTCGCTCATCGGCGAGCTGTCGGCGCTCAAGGAAGAGGTCCGCAAGCTGGTGGACCGCTTCAAGCAGGTCGCCGCCTCGACGGCGGAGGCGTCGGCGCCGGAGTTCACCGGCACGCGCCCCGCGGTCCACGCAGACCACATCGGCGCGTCGACCTTCAACGAAAAGGGGTGGAGCCTGATCTCGCTCGGGGACTATGCGGGTGCGATCCAGGCGCTGCAAAAGGCGCTGCAGCTCTCCCCCGGAGAAACGCAGGCCGAATCGCTCCTCGGGTGGGCGCAGATGCTGCACGAGGACTACGACGATGCGCTCGGCACTTTTCAGAAGGTCCTGATGAAGGAGCCCGCGAACTCGCTCGCCCGCATCAACGTCGGGTACATCTGTCTGAAGAAGCGCATCTTCGGCGAAGCGATCGAGCATCTCTCGAAGGCCATCCGGCTCGATAACGACAAGAAGGCGACGCTCTACGCCCACTTCTATCTCGGGCTCGTCTACCTGCAGCGCGAGATGTACGAGGACGCCCAGACCTTCTTCCAGAAGACTCTCAAGCTCGGGCCGAACCTGATCGAGGCGTATTACGAGCTGGGGCGCGCCTATTGGTTCGCCGGCGATCAGGACCAGGCGAAACGAGCGTGGGAAGACGGCTTCAAGGCGAACAAGTTCAATCCCTGGGGCAAGAAGTGTCAGGACACCCTGGCCCTGGCGCTTCAGGGGCAGGAGCCGCCGCGCACCTAGGCCTCGTCTGGCTGCTGCTGCAGAGCGGACCGCCGGTGGGCGTCACGGTGGGCCGCGTGACGGCGGTGGCTTGGCCGTCGCAACAGGCCCTCGCCCTCGGGCTCGCCCAGGCCGCCGACGGCGCGGCGCCGTTCCCCGGCGTCGGGCCGTTGCCCGATCGTCCCATCCGCCTGATTCTCGCTCCCACGCGCGCCACATTCGATTCGCTGACGGGCGGCCGTCTGCCGAGCTGGAGCGAGGGTGCCGCGTTTCCGAACCGCAACACGGTCGTGCTGTTGTCCGACCGTCCGACCATCCGACTGTCCGCCGCTCTCAGACACGAGCTCGCCCACCTGGCGCTGCGCGCGCGGGTGCGCCGGCCGCTACCGCTGTGGTTCGAGGAAGGGTACGCCGCCGTGGCGGCGGGAGAGTGGGACCGCCTCGACGCCTTGCGACTGAATTGGCAGGTCGCGCGCGGGGTCCAGCTCGATCTGGACGAGCTGGACCGGACGCTCCGCAGCGACCAACCGGACGCGACCACCGCGTATGCGCTCGCCACCACCGCGGTGCTGCTGCTCGAGCGGTGGGGAGGTGGGCGCGGGCTGGAACCCCTCATCGATCACCTGACGCGTGACGCGACGCTCGACGCGGCCCTGCGCCACACCTACCATCTGACCGAGGGCGACTTCGAAGCCCGGTGGCAGCGCGACGTCGCCGCGCGGTACGGCTGGCTCGGCTGGGCCAGCGCCGTCGGGCTGTTCTGGGCGGCGCTGGGGCTCATGCTCATCTGGCTGGTTCGGCTGCGCCGCCGGCGCGACCGGGCTCGGAAGGCGCTGCTCGACGAGGGATGGACGCTGCCCCAGGACCACGAGCCAACTGCTTGACGACATTGAAATTGCCGCGTAAACTCCTGCCCTTATGTCGGACCAAGGTCTGGCACGCTCGCGACTGCACTTCGGACCGAGAAACTGGCTGTTCCTGGCCGCAGCCGTCACGGCGCTCGCAGCGGGGTACTGGCTGTTGCACCAGGGCTCGACGACGGCCGCGCCGATTCTGCTCGTGCTCGGGTACTGCGTTTTCTTTCCGGTAGGCCTCGCCCTGTAAGACCCGCCGTACGACGGGCGAATAGCTCAGCGGTTCAGAGCGCCTGCCTTACACGCAGGAAGTCGGGGGTTCGAATCCCTCTTCGCCCATTGGGGTATCAGACCGAAACGTGAGGACTGCGCGTGTGAGACTGCTGCGATCGGTCGTCGGGCTGGGCTGCCTCGCCACCGCGGCTCCGGCACAAGTTTCCTACCAGCCACAGCAACCAACCGAGAAGCTGCTCATCCTGCCGCTCACGGTGAAGGCGCCGGCCGACTCCGTGTTCAGCGTCGCGGTGATGGACGTGGCGCGTGAGAAACTCGGCTCGATGGCGAAGTACAAGATCCAGGTCATTCCCAAGCCGAAGCTGTGCGAGGCGCTCAAAGCGTCGGATTACACCTGCGACGTGCTGCTCGACGAGACCCAGGCGAACCAGCTGGGCCGATTCCTCTCGGTGAATGCGTACACCACGGGGACACTCGACCGCGGCGGTGGTACCATCACGACGACGATACGCGTGCGGGACATCGGCAGCTCCGGACTGGCGGCGCTCTTCACGGTTTCGGCCGGCAATCCCGGCACCGCGGCGTCCGTGGGGGAGGCGATCGCGCAGCGTCTCAACACGCTGGTGCGCGCGGCGGAGCAGGCGCGCGACTGCGACGAGCAGCGTAAGAAGAGCCAGTTCCCGAAGGCGCTCGACGCCGCTCGCAAGGCGCTGGCGATCGAGCCGAACCTCCCGGCGGCGCACATCTGCGTCGCCACCGTGTACGAGGCGCAGCACATGCCGTTGGACAGCCTGCTCGCGGCATATCAACGCGCCGCCAAGGGCGACTCCCTCAACGCGACGGCGTGGGAGAACATCGCCCACCTCTACCAGCAGAAGGGCGACACGCTCAAGGCGATCGACGCCTTGATCCACGAGCTGGCGGGCGAGCCGCACAACACGCAGCTGCGGCTCGGCATCGCGGAGCTGTTGCGGCAGCAGAAGCGGTACGAGCGCGCCAAGGCAACCCTCGACGAGGGCCTCACCAAGAGTCCCAACGACCAGCGGCTCCAGGAGTTCCGGCAGCGGATCTGCATCGAGGGCGAGCTGTATCGCTGCGCGCTGGACGGCTTCGTGGAGCAGGTGAAGAACGACCCGAGCAAGCTCGGGGACAGTACCGTCCTCAAGGCGGCGCTCGGGGCGGCGCAGCAGCTCTCGGACACGCAGCAGTTGCTGTTTTTCAGTCGCGCGGCAGTGGCGCACCTACCCAAGTCGGCCGCCTTCTGGAAGGCGCTCGGGTCGGCCTACGACTTAAAGGGGCAGAAAGACTCGTCGGTGTGGGCGTACAAGCAGTCCTTGAAGCTCGACCCGACCGACGTGAAGGCGTCGTTGCTCGTCGCCCGCGGGATCGTCGAAGGGACGACCTATGACACGGCCCAGGCCAACAAGCTCAAGAGCGACACGGCCGCGCTGCGGGTGTTGCGCACCGCGTTCGCCGATCGCATCGACAGCGCGAAAGCGTATATCGCCCCGGCGTTGAGCTCCCCCGACTCGACCGACCGCCTGAGCGCGGCCGTGTTCGCGCTCACTGCCGGATCCAAGCTCGCGCAGGCGGGCGCCTACGATCGTGCCTACCCGTGGCTCGACCAGCTGCTGCAGCTCGTCGCGCTGCGTACGCCGGCGGACACCGTCGGCCCACGTCAGCAGATCCGTCTGCAGGCGAGCTTCTGGTACGGCGTGTCGTCAGTCGCATCGCTGTCCGGACCGTGGACCGCCATGACCAAGACCAAGAGCTGCAGCGACGCGAAGGCCATTAACGACCGCCTCGCGCGGACGAAAGATGCGCTGGTGTTCGGTGCCCGGATCCACCCGCCGACGGCGAACACGATGCTGCAGAACGTGGCCAAGTTCGAGGCGGTCATGCCGCAGGTGAAGAAGCAATTCAAGTGCAAGAATTTCTGAGGCATTGAATTGACTTCCGCACCGGCCTATATTGCCACCCTCCGTCGCAGGGGGCTGTAGCTCAGCTGGTTAGAGTGCCGGTCTGTCACACCGGAGGCGCGCGCCCGCCTGGGCGACACGGGGATCCGCTATTCGACCGGTCCATTCGGATCTGCCAAGGTGCTGGGCACGATCGAGACGTTCCGCCCCGACCGCATCCTCCTCGACCTCGGCGTCTCGTCCTACCAGCTCGATACCGATGCCCGCGGGTTTACCTTTCGTCCCGGGGCGCCGCTCGACATGCGGATGGCGGCGGGACACGGCGTGACGGCCGCGGACATCCTGAACACGTGGCCCGAAGCGCGCCTGGCGGGCGCGTTCGCCGACCTCGCGGATGAGCCGCGCGCGCGCCGCCTCGCCCGGGCGGTCGTGAGGCGGCGGGCCACGGCCCCGTTCGCGACCAGTGACGATCTCGTCAACGCGATTCGCGAGGTGCGGGGTCCGCGGTCGGGGCCGTCCGACTTCGCGCGGCTGTTTCAGGCGCTGCGAATCGTCGTGAATCAGGAGCTCGAGCAGCTCGACCTCGCGCTGCCGGCGCTCCGCGCCGCGCTCGTGCCCGGCGGCCGCATGGCGGTGATCACTTACCATTCGGGCGAGGATCGCATCGTGAAGAACGCGTTCCGCGACTGGAGCCGGTCGTGCGTCTGCCCGCCGCGCCAGCCCGTGTGCACCTGCCGCGGGCGCCCGCTGGGCCGCCTGCTCACGCGCAAACCGGTCCGCCCTGGTCCCGCCGAGGTGCGCGACAACCCCCGGGCCCGCTCGGCGCAGCTGCGCAGCTTCGAAGTGACGCTGGGGGACGATGGCTAAGGGCCGGCACTGGGTCGCGCTGTGGCTGGTGGCCTTCCTCGTCACCACGTGGCTGGTGTATGCCCGCCAGACCGCCGCCATTCGCGCGGCCCGCGAGCTCGCCGACTTGCGTGCTCGGCGCGCCAACCTGGACGGGCATCGCGCCGATCTCGAGCACCGCATCCGCGCGGCCGAGAGCCGCGCGGTGCTCGTCCCGCGCGCCCAGGCCCGCCTCGGTCTGCACCTGCCGAGCGACAGCGAGATCGTCCTGGTCCCTGCGCCCAGCGGGTCGCACTAGGGAATGGCCAGGTCCGCGGTCCGCATTCAAGTGGTGGAATTCGGGGTGCTCGTAGGCCTGGCGTTGCTGGTGGGGCGTGCGGCGCAGGTACAGATCCTCCACGGTCGCCGCTGGGCCGAGGAAGCACAGGCACAGCGCACCGAGCGGATCGTGCTCCAGGCGCGCCGCGGCACGCTGTACGACCGCCACGGCACCCCGCTCGCCGTCACACAGGAGACCTACCACGTGGGGATCGCCCCCAACGAGCTGCGCGACCCGACGGCGGACGGGGCGCTCATCAGCCGGCGGCTCGGCCTGACGGCGCATGCCTGGCAGGAAGCGCTGCGCCGACGATACGCCTACTTCGCGGGGCCGTACAGCGCGCTCGAGATACAGTCCCTGAGGAGCGTGCGGGGCGTGCACCTCGAGCCCGTGCTGAACCGGTTCTATCCCGATCCCGCTGTCGCGCGCGCGACCATCGGCCGCCTGGGGGACGACGGCCTGGCCGCGTCCGGACTCGAGCGGACGCTCGACAGCCTGCTGGCGGGCCGGGCGGGCGCGGCCGTCGTGCTGAAGGACCGCGCGGGACGCGAGTACGAGTCGCCGGCGCGGGTGATCGCCCCGCCCGTGCCGGGGCTCGACGTCGTGCTCACGCTCGATGCCGAGCTGCAGGAAATCGCGCAGCGGGCGCTGGACGACGCGCTGCGCCGCATGGATGCGGACGGTGGGGATGTGGTGATGCTCGATCCCGGGACCGGTGAGGTGTTGGCCCTCGCCTCGCGCCAGCGGGATGGCAGCGCCCGCCCCAGCGCCTTCACCGACACGTTCGAGCCCGGCTCGCTGGCGAAGATCTTCGCCGCCGCCGGCTTGCTCTCGCTGCGCCGCGTGTCGCCTACAGACCACGTGTCGGGCGAGGGAGGCAAGTGGCGTGCCCTCGGTCGTACGATCACTGACGACGACCCGCAGCCCTCGCTCACGCTGGCCGACGCGATCCGCGTCTCGAGCAACATCGCCATCGCGAAGTTCGCGGCGCGGCTCACCCCGGAGGAGCAGTACGCGACGCTCCGGGACTTCGGGTTCGGGGCGTTCACCGGAATCGAGTTTCCCGCGGAGGCGACCGGACGTCTGCGGCCGCCGTCCGAGTGGACGCGTCCCAGCGCGGCGAGCCTCGCTATGGGCTACGAGCTGTCGGTCACGCCGATCCAGATCGTGATGGCCTACGGAGCGCTCGCGAACGACGGTCTCCTGCTCCAGCCCACGCTGATCCGCGAGGTCCGGAGCCCGGGCGGCGGCGTGCGCTATCGGCATCGCCCGGAGCCGGTGCGACGCGTCGTCTCCCGCGAGGTGGCGGCGGCGTTGCGGAACCTGCTGCGCGGCGTCGTCGAGCGCGGCACCGGAACCGAGGCGGCGCTCACCAACTTTCCCGTGGCGGCGAAGACCGGGACGGCGCGCCGCGTCGTGAACGGCCGCTACGCGGCGGGCGAGTACACCGCCTCGTTCGCCGCGCTGTTCCCCGCCGACCATCCGCAACTCGTGCTGGTCGTGAAGATCGACAACCCGCACCGGGGGAGCTACTTCGCCGCCCAGACGGCGGCGCCGGTGACCCGCTCGATGCTGGAGCAGGCGCTCGCGGCGCGCACGGTGGCGCTCGACCGGGCCCGGCTCTCCACCGCCGCGCCGCGGGCTGCGGCCGCGCCCGCCGACGACGAGGGCGGCCTGGTGCCCTACGTGGTCCCATGGCCGTACCAGCCCGACAGCGCCGGCATCGGGCCGCGCCGGGCCGTCCCCGACGTGGCCGGCTTCGGCATGCGCGAGGCCGTGCGCACGCTGCATCGGCGCGGGTTCCGCGTGGCGCTCCGGGGCTGGGGTGTCGCGGAGCACACGTGGCCGGCGGCGGGTGACAGCGCGGCCGCGGGCTCGATGGTCACCCTGTTCGCCGACCCATACGCCGCCGCCCGGATCCGCGCCCGTGGCGCTACTGCTCCGCGCCCCGGGGCGCGGCGATGAACAAGCTCCAGGAAGTCGTCGCCGCGCTCGAGCGCGCACAGCTCCTCGTCGAAATGCCCGACCTGCACACCTGGCCCGAGATCACCGGCCTCACGGCCGACAGCCGGAACGTGGAGCGCGGCATGCTGTATTGCGCCGTGCATGGGTCGGTGCGCGACGGGCACGAGTTCGTGCGGGCCGCGGAGGAGCGGGGCGCCGCGGCGGCGCTAGTCGAGCGCGAGCAGGCGGTGGATGTGCCGCAGATCCTGGTGCGCGACGGGCGGCGCGCCGCCGCCGTCGCGGCGGAAGCGTGGTACGACCGCCCCGCGGCGAAGCTCGATCTGGTCGGCGTCACGGGGACCAACGGCAAGACGACGTCGGTCACGCTGCTGCGGCACGTCCTGTCGGCGCTCGAGCCGACCGGGTCGATCGGCACGCTGGGCGCGTTCGATCCAGCGGGCGAGTCCGTGCCGAGCGAGGCCGGCAACCTCACGACGCCCGGACCGATCGATCTCCAAGCGACGCTCGCCGCGCTGGTCGCGCGGGGCGCGCGCGGCGCGGCGATGGAGGTCTCCTCTCACAGCCTCGATCAGGGACGGGTGGACGGCCTCCTGTTCCGGGCGGCCCTCTTCACCAACCTGACGCGCGACCACCTCGACTACCACAAGACCCTCGACGACTATTTCCGCGCCAAGGCGAAGCTCGTGCAGTACGTCGCCCCCGACGGGCTCGAGGTAGTGAACGCCGACGATCCGGCATGGCTCAGGCTGCGGCGCGAGCACCGCCGTGTGACGTTCGGTGAGCGCGGGGGCGAAGTGACCGCGCGGCGCGTCGCCCTCGACGCCGCCGGCGCCCGCTTCGAGCTCGTCACCCCCATGGGCCGGGCCGACGTGCGCCTTCCGCTGCTCGGCCGCTTCAACGTGGCCAACGCCCTCGGTGTGGCGGCGTGCGCCTGGGGACTCGGCGTCCCGGTCGAGACGGTGGCCGAGCGGTTGACGCACGCGCCGCAGGTCCCGGGTCGGATGGAGCGCATCGCCGAGCGGCCGTGCACCGTGCTGCGCGATTACGCCCACACGCCCGACGCGCTCGAGCGAGCGCTCGAGACGCTGCGCCCCCTCACCCAGCAGCGGCTCATCGTCGTGTTCGGCGCGGGCGGCGATCGCGACCGCGGCAAGCGAGCCCCGATGGGCGCCGTGTGCGTGCGCCTGGCGGACATCGCGATCGCGACGTCGGACAATCCGCGCACCGAGGACCCGGAGAAGATTCTCGACGAGGTGGAAGGGGGGATGGTCGGGAAGCCGCACCACCGCGAAGTCGACCGCCGGCGCGCCATCGCCCTCGCCCTCGAGCTGGCGCGGGCGGGGGACACCATTCTCCTCGCGGGGAAGGGGCACGAGACCTACCAGGTGATCGGGACGGAAAAGCAGCCGTTCGACGAGCGCGTGATCGTGCGGGAGCTGGGCGCCTCGTGACCGTCTGGGACTCGGCGTGGGTCGCGAGCGCCTTGGGGGTGTCGGGGCCCCGCGGCCTGCGCTTCACCGCCGTGGGCACCGACACCCGAGACCTGAGACCCGGCACCTTGTTCGTCGCGCTCCAGGGCGATCGCTTCGACGCCCACGCGTTCCTCGATCAGGCGAGAGCGAAGGGCGCGACGGCCGCCGTGGTGCGTCGCGGCACACCGCCGGTGGACGGCTTGCCGTATTTCGAGGTGGCCGACACGCTCGCCGCGCTCGGCCTCCTGGCGCGCGCGCGCCGTCGGTTGCTCGCGCCCGGGAGCCCGGTCGTGGCAGTCACCGGCTCCAGCGGGAAGACCAGCACCAAGGAAATGATCCGCGCGGTGCTGGCCACCACCTACCAGGTGCACGCGACGAGCGGCAACCTGAACAACCTCGTGGGGGTGCCGCTCACGATCCTCGCCGCTCCCGACGACGCCGAGGCGCTGGTGGTGGAAGCGGGCGCGAGCGTGCCGGGCGAGGTCCCCCGGCTGCGCGACGTGATCGAGCCCACGATCGCCGTGATCACGAACGTCGGCTACGCGCACGTGGCGGGTTTCGGGTCGCTCGCCGGCGTGATGCAGGAGAAGCTCGCCCTGGTTGAGGGCGCGCGGCTGGCGGTGGTCGGGACCGATCCGCCCGAGCTCGCGGGCGCGGCCCGGCGCCGCGCGCCGACGGTGGTGGCGGGGACCGGCCCGGGCGCGCAAGTCCGGCCCGACAGCGCGGAGCTGGACGACGGGGGCTATCCCCGCATCACGTGGCGGGGGCACGCCGTGACACTGCCGGTGGTGGGGTTCCACCAGATTGAAAACGCGATGCTGGCCCTCGCGGTGGGGCGGGAGGTGGGCGCCGACCCATCGCGCGCCGTCGCGGCCCTCGCCGGAGTGCGGATCCCGGCCGGGCGGGGCGCCGTGCTCTCGCTCGGGAGTCTCACGGTGATCGACGACACCTACAATGCGAACCCGGGCTCGCTCCGCTGGGCGTTGCAGCTCGCCCACTGGCTCGCCGAGCGGCGGCGGCGGCCGCTCGCCGTGGTGGTGGGCTCGATGTTGGAGCTCGGGCCGGAGAGTGCGAGATTGCATGCGGCGGCGGCCGCGGCGATCGCGGCGCTCCGGCCGGCGCTCGTCGCTGCGGTAGGCGAGTTCGTGCCGGCGTTCGAGCCGCACCGGGCGGCGCTCGGGGAGCGGTTGATCACGGCGCCCGACGCGGACGCACTGGGTCCCCGGCTCAGGGCGGCTCTCACGGGGAACGAGATCGTCCTGCTCAAGGCGTCCCGCGGTGTGGCGCTCGAGCGGGTGCTGCGGCACCTGAACTGAGGATCGCACGTGCTCTATCACTTGCTCGCGCCGCTCGCGAAGCAGCACATCCTGTTCAATCTGTTCAACTATATCACGTTCCGGGCCGCGTGCGCGATCGTCACGGCGCTGCTGCTCGCCTTCCTATGCGGTCCCGCCATCATCCGGCGCCTGCACGAGCGCAACGTCGGTCAGGTGATCCGGGCCGAGGGACCGGCGAGCCACCACATGAAGCGCGGCACGCCGACCATGGGCGGGCTGATCATCCTTTTAGCGACCATCGTGCCGACGCTCCTGTGGGCGCGGCTCGACAGCCCGTACGTCGTGGTGGCGGTCGTCGCGATGCTGTGGATGGGCGCGATCGGGTTCATCGACGACTACCTGAAGATCGTGCGCGGCAAATCCCAGGGCCTCGTGGCGCGGTGGAAGCTGGTCGGCCAAGTCACGTTCGGCGTGGCGCTCGGGATCGTGCTGCTGGTGTGGCCGCTCGCGCCGAACCTGGAGCCCGCCTCGACGCAGCTGCCGCTCCTCAAGTACCGGCTGATCTACTTTGCGCCCTGGCTGTACCTGGTGTTCGTCACGCTGGTGGTGACGGGCACCTCGAACGCGGTGAACCTCACCGACGGGTTGGACGGCCTGGCGACCGGGCTCACGGCGATCGCGGCGGGCGCGTTTGCGATCTTCGCGTATCTGTTCGGGCGGTTCGATGCCTCCCACTACTTGGGCGTGTACTTCCTCCCAGGGGCCGGCGAGCTCGCGATCTACTGCGGCGCGCTGTCCGGCGCGGCGCTGGGGTTCCTGTGGTTCAACGCGCATCCGGCGCAGGTCTTCATGGGCGATACGGGCTCGCTCGCGATCGGCGGCGCGCTCGGCACAGTCGCCATCATGCTCAAGGCGGAGTTCCTGCTGCTCATCGCGGGTGGCGTGTTCGCGGCCGAAGCGGTGTCGGTCATCGTGCAGGTGTGGGTGTACCGCTGGCACAAGCGGCGTCGTGGAAAGGAGTACGCCGACGCCCATCGGGTGTTTCGCATGGCGCCGCTGCACCACCACTTCGAGAAGCTGGGCTGGGCGGAGCCGCAAGTCGTGATGCGCTTCTACATCCTGGGGGTGATGTGCGCGGCGATCGCGCTCGCGACGCTGAAGGTGCGATGATTCCCGAGGCGTGGCGTAGCGGTGTGGTGGCGGTCGTCGGGTTGGGGAAGAGCGGCGTCGCCGCCACCCGGCTGCTCGCGCGCGAGGGGGTCCGCGTCTACGCGAGCGACGCGTCCGACCATCCCTACGGGGGCGACACGCTCGAGGCGCTGCGGGTTCTCCCCGGCGTGACCGTGGACGTTGGACGCCACGACCTGGCGCAGATCCGCGGGGCTGCGGCCGTGATCGTCTCCCCCGGCGTGCCGCCGGAAGCGCCACCGCTCGCGGCGGCGCGCGCCGCCCGCGTGCCGATCTTGTCCGAGATCGACCTTGGGTTCCGGGCGCTGTCCGGATCGGGCACGCGTTGTATCGCGATCACGGGGACGAACGGCAAGACCACCACGACCGCGCTGGTGGCGCATCTGCTGGGCACGGCGGGGCTCCACGCGGAGGCGGCGGGGAACATCGGTCGCCCGCTCGTGGACATCGCCCTGCTGAATGACCGCTACCAGTGGCTGGCGGTAGAGGTGTCCTCGTTCCAGCTGCACGACAGCCCCCACTTCACCCCGGAGATCGGCATCGTCACGAACCTCGCCCCGGACCACCTCGACCGCTACGCCAGCGTGGAGGCGTACTACGCGGACAAGCGGCTGCTGTTTCGAAACGCCGCCCCCGACCATGTCTGGGTGCTGAATGGAGACGAGCCCGCGGTATTGGAGCTCGCCGCAGGGGCGCCCGGACGCCGCGCCTTGTTCTCGCTGCGGCGTCCCGCGGAGGGCTGGTACGACGCGACCGCTCGTCGCCTATTGCTCGGGCGTGACGGGCTGCTCGCGCGCGCAGAGCTCGGGCTCCTGGGCGATCACAACGTCGCGAACGCGCTCGCCGCCGCGCTGGCGGTGCGACAGGCCGGCGTGACTCCCTCCGCCATTGGGGAAGGGCTGCGCTCGTTTCGCGCCCTGCCGCACCGGCTCGAGCCGGTACGCGAGGTCGGCGGGGTCCGCTGGATCAACGACTCGAAGGCCACGAACATCGCCTCGACCGTGGTCGCCGTGGAAGCGATGGATCGGCCGTTCGTGTTGCTGCTCGGCGGCCGGCACAAGGGGGAGCCGTACACGCGGTTGGCGCCACTGCTCCGGGAGAAGTGCCGGCTGGTGATCGCGTATGGGGAGTCGGGGCCGTTGGTGGCACAGGACCTGGGCGGTCAGGTACCGCTCGAGCGCGGTACGACGTTCGAGGACGTGGTGGCGCGGGCCCGTCGGGCCGCGCAGCCCGGCGACGCGGTGCTCCTCTCTCCCGCGTGCTCGAGCTACGACATGTTCAAGAACTACGAGGAACGGGGGGCGACGTTCCGGACGCTCGTGGAGGCCATGTGAGGGACACCCGCTGGGAAACCCGTCTCCTCGCCTTAGTCGCGGCGATCCTCGTCGTGTTCGGGCTGACGGCGGTGTACGGCGCCTCGAGCCTGTTGACGATCTCCGGCGGGCAGGTGGGCTCGAGCTTCGCCTTGAAGCAGGCGCTCGGGGCGGCGGTGGGCGGGATCGTCGCCGCGCTGCTGGCACGCTCGGACTATCGTAAGTGGCAAGGGGCCGCGTGGCCGGTGCTCGCGGTCGCCGCTCTGCTGCTGCTCCTCCCGCTGCTGCCGTTCACCTACGCCGTCGCCCCCAGCATCAACGGTGCAAGGCGCTGGGTGAACCTCGGGTTCGTGACCGTGCAGCCCTCCGAGCTCGCCAAGTTCGCGGTGGTGGTGTGGACGGCGATGCTCGCGGCGAAGAAGGGCGAGCGGATCCGGACCTTCCAGTTCGGCCTGCTGCCCTTCATCGTGGTGCTCGCGCCGCTCGTCGCATTGATCTTCTTCGAGCCGAACCTTTCGATGGCCCTCCTGGTCGCGCTGCTCGCGGGGGTGGTGCTGTTCACCGCCGGCGCGCGCATCGGTCACTTCCTCGCGGTTGCCGTCGTGGGGACGCCCATCCTATTCGGGGCAGTGGCGAGCGCCCAATACCGCCTCGCGCGCGTCGTCACGTTCCTGAACCCCGGGAGCGCGCCCTCCGAGGCGACGTGGCAGGTGCACCAGTCACTCGTCGGGATGGGCGCGGGTCGCCTGTTCGGCGTCGGGTTGGGGCAGGGGCAACAGAAGCTCGGCTATCTGCCGTACGCCTATTCCGACTTCATTTTCTCGACGATCGGCGAGGAGTGGGGCTTTCTCGGCGTGCTCGCGATCATGGCGTTGTTCGGCACGTTCGCGTGGCTCGGCTTCCGCATCGCGAAGGCGACGAGCGACCCGTTCGGCCGGCTGCTGGCGGTGGGGCTCACCGGGATGATCGGGATTACCGCCGTGCTGCACATCGGCGTGACCCTCGCGCTCTTGCCGGCCACCGGCATCACGCTGCCGTTCATCTCGTACGGACGGTCGAGCCTGTTCGTCGCCCTAGTGGCGACGGGCGTGTTGATCAGCATTGGAAGAGGGCGGCGGAGCGCGGGAACATCGTGACGAACGCGGAAGTCGGAACGCGGAAGGCGGAACATATCGCGCGCGCGTCGAGCGGTACGAGTCATATCGGTGCGCGGACCATCCAAGTCTGTTCCGCGTTCCGCGTTCCACGTTCCGCGTTCCTTCCAGGCTGGGCGTGAAGATCCTCCTGGCCGGCGGCGGCACCGGCGGCCATCTCATGCCCGCCCTCGCGCTGGCCCAGGCGCTGCGCGACGCAGGGCGGGGCATCGAGCCCGTGCTCGTCGGCGCCGAGCGTGGAATCGAAGCCGACGTGCTGCCGCGCTATCCGTTCCGCCATCACCTCCTGCCGATGGAGCCGATCTACCGGCGCACCTGGTGGAACAACGTGCGCTGGTTGTTGATCGCAGGACGCGCGTGGCGCGCGGTCGGGCGCATGCTCGAGGCCGAGCAACCGGTGCTCGTGATCGGAACCGGAGGCTACGCTTCGGGCCCGGTGGTATGGCGTGCGCAGCGGCGCGGCCTCCCTACCGTGCTCCAGGAGCAGAACGCGTTCCCCGGCCTCGCTACGCGCTGGCTCGCGCGGCGCGCGCGGCAGGTGCATCTGGGGTTTCCCGAAGCGCTCGAGCTGCTGCGCGTCGGCTCGTACACGGCCGTGTTCGCGCTCGGCAACCCGATCCGTCCGCCCGAGCCGGGAAGTCGCGACGCCGCACTCGTCGAGCTCGGACTGCTGCCCTCACGTCCCACCCTGCTCGTGTTCGGCGGCAGCCAGGGCGCGCGGGCACTCAACTACGCGCTCGCGGGCGCGCTCGAGCGCGGCCTGCTCGACGCAGTCAACGTCGTCTGGGGGACCGGCACGGCGCACGCCGCGGCGCTGGCACGCTACGCCGTCGCGGGGCGCGTGGTGGTGCGCGGCTTTTTCGATCCGATGGCCCCTGCCTACCGCGCCGCGGATCTGGTGGTCGCGCGGGCGGGCGCCATGACCGTGTCGCCGAGCTGTGCGCTTGGGGTAAGCCGAGCATCCTCGTGCCGCTCCCCACCGCCGCAGCGGACCACCAGACGCATAACGCGGCGGCGCTCGCGGCGGCCGGGGCCGCCATCCAGCTCTCCGAGGAGCACCTCACGCCGTATACCCTGGCTCAGGAGGTGACCGCGCTGGTCGCCGACCGCGCCCGACTCGAGTCCCTCGGTACCCTGGCGCGAGGTCGCGGGCACCCTG
>WNGI01000448.1_pt1 | contig 40305 bp, 39 predicted proteins | sample 5400621 | NCBI WGS metagenome assembly WNGI01 (sample SAMN13153374, study PRJNA577476) | soil metagenome | isolation source: 20 cm soil or saprolite under Garry oak tree replicate 1 | place: USA:California | collected 2016-06-15
TGTTCCCCGCCGGCGTGTTGGACAGATCGGTGTTGGAGTATGCCGTGTTCCACTCGATCCGCAGGTTGTCCGACAGGGTGATGCCGACATTGCCACGGGTGGAGAGTTTCTTTTCGTTGTCGAGCGGCAGGACGCCGTCGTTGTCCTCAGACGTCGCGGAGAGGAAATACTGGAGCCCGTTCGGCCCAGCCGAGCCGCCGGCGACGGACCCACTGTAGTGCTGCCGGTACGCGTTCCGGATCCACGAGCAACCGGTCACCGGCGTCTCGTGACACAGGCCGTGCACGTGTCCCGCCGGCCGGAGGTTGAGGTAGGGCACGGAGTCGGTCCCGAACGGCCGCAGCTGCGAGAAGCCCTGCCCCACCTCGAACGTCCAGCGCGGCACCCCAGCCAAGCCGTGCTTGGTGAAGATCTGAATGACTCCCGCCGCCGCCTCCGTGCCATACAGCGTGCTCGCCGCCGCGCCCTTGATGATCTCGACGCGGTCGACGTCCGCCGGATTGATGTCGTTGAGCGGGCTCGCCTGATAGTTGCCACCGCGGAAACCATTGGAATCGTTGAAGGGCGGCCGGTTACGGCGGTAACCCTCGCTCCGCACGCGGACGCCATCCACGTAAATGATCGGCTGGTTACTCTGGCTGACGCTCACCGCGCCCCGCAGGCGGATCTGCGCGCCCTCGCCGGCCATGCCGCTCGTTTGCATCACGCTCAGCCCGGGCGCCCGCGCCTGCAACAGCTGATCCATGCTCGCTGGCGGATCCTTGACCTGCGACAGGTTGACCTGCGCGATCGAGTTGCCCACCTCTCGCACCCGTGCCTGCCCGGGCGTGCCGGTCACGACGATCGCATCGAGCTGCAGCACACTGGGTGCGAGTTGCAGGGTCGTCGTTGTAGTCTGATCGGGGAGCACGACCAGGTGCGCGGTGGCCACCTTGAACCCGATCGCGAGCACGCGCAACTCGCGCGGACCCACGGGGACGTTCAGCAGCGAGAACGTTCCGCCGGGCCCCGTGCGGGTGCCGATGTTGATGCCGACGAGCGAAACCTCGGCACCAATGACTGGCTCCCCTGTGGTCAGGGACGTGACTTTGCCTTCGATCGTCCCGGTTTGTCCGGCCAGCCGGGTGGCGGCGGGCAAGTACAGCAACGACGCGGCCAGCGCGATTCGGAATGAACAGACACGCATCATGAGCCACTCCTCGTGGATGGAGGAACGATGCGGAATTCCCGTGTCAGGTTACAGGAGGAAATGACACCCGTGGCAAATGGTGTCAAGACTCGAGGAATCGGGGCGGCGGGATTCGAACCCGCGACCTCCTGGTCCCAAACCAGGCGCGCTACCAGACTGCGCCACACCCCGAACTACGAGACGTCGAGAGGCCCAGCGGCTGAGAGGCCGAGGAAAGGTACTAAGTCGAGCGTCTCAGCAACACCTCAATCAACGCTCTGAACGCGCGACCGCGGTGCGAGACGCGGTGCTTGGCGGAAGGCGGCGCTTCCCCGAAGCTCATGTGCAGCTCTGGTGAATAAAAGAGCGGATCGTAGCCGAAGCCGCCGATGCCGCGTGGCTCAGTCAGGATAAAGCCCTCACAGGTGGCTTCCACGATCTCGGGCGCGCTGCTCGGCGTGGCGAGAAACGCGACCACGCAGCGATAGCGAGCGCTGCGGCGCTCCTCCGGCACGCCGGCCAGCTGCTCGAGCAGCAGCTTGTTGTTGGCGGCGTCCACATCGGCGTCCACGGCCCCTCCCCCGGCGGACGTCCCCCACCGCGCCGAGCGCGGACCGGGCGCGCCACCCAGCGCCTCGACCTCGATCCCGGAATCGTCGGCGACGGTGGCCAGGCCGCCGCGCGTCGAGAAGTACCGCGCCTTCGCGACCGCATTCTCGACGTAGCTCGCACTCCGCTCGAGATCGGCCTCCTCGGGCAGCGGCTGCAGCATTCGATCGGCGGGAAACGACAGCTCGAACGGCAGGCCGGTCAGCAGCTCCTGGATCTCGCGCGTCTTGCCGACGCTGCGTGTGCCGACGAGCAGCTTCATACGCCGCGCCGCAGCCGCTCGAGTAACTGTGTGGTCGACCTGCCCTGCACGAGGGGCACGCGCACCACGCGCCCACCCCAGCCTTCCACATCCTTCGCGCCGACGATCGCCTCCGGCGCATAATCGGCGCCTTTCACGAGGACGTCAGGCTTCAGCGCGCGGATCAACGCGAGGGGGGTGTCTTCATCAAAGAGGACGACGCAATCCACGGCGGCGAGTGCCGCGATCAGGCGAGCGCGCTCCCCCTCGGGGACGACGGGACGATCCGGCCCTTTGCCGAGACGCCGCGCGGACGCATCGCGATTGACGCCGACGATGAGGGCGTCGCCTTCGGAGCGGGCCGCTTCCAGCAAGGCGACATGTCCGGTGTGGAGCAAGTCAAAGACGCCATTGGTGAACACGACGCGGCGCTGAGTGGCGCGCCAGGTGGCAGCCGTCTCTGGCGTCCGGATCTTCGCGGCGGTGTTCAGAGGGGCTGAGTGGCCCTGGGGTGGAAGGAAAAGCTGTGGTTGAAGAACGGCAGTGAGACGCTTTCGCTGTAGCGCGTCTCGATGACGACCTCGCGTGGCTGTGCGATGCGGTAGACCTGAAGTTGGCGGCTGCCGGCGGAATCGGGCAGGCCGATCTCTTCGATCGCCGCTTGAACGCGGCGGCGAATCGTCCCATCATCGAGGCCCGCCGCGAGGTGGGCTTCGGTCTGCATTTCATCTACCAGCCGGTAGTAGCGGAAATACACCTCGCCGATGTTGACCGCGTAGTACAGGGCTGCCACGAAGACGAGGAGCGACAGGAGACAACCGCTGGAGCTGGCGCCGCGGCGCGACGCGATCACCACTGCGACTGCGCCCCGTCCACGATTTGCTGCACGAGCTTATCCCACGCCAGCTTGCGCCCGTCCTTTTCGGCGGGCGGATTGTAGTCGCCGTCGACCATGAGGCCCTGCCGTTTCCAAACGGTCGTGCCCTCGCGCTGGTTGAGGATCTCGACATCGACCGTAATCTGTACCTTGCGTCTGGTCACGGTCACCTGGCCCGTTCCCGCCTGCAGCGAGATCGGAATGTCGGGATCGTAGCGGACCACGCGGCCGCGGACGATCGCGTCCGCGGTCGCTTCGGTCGCCACGCGCAAGCCGAGCCGCCCTTCAAGCGCCTGGCGCACCGCGTCGCTCACTTCCTGCGTCAGCGCGGGTTCGGGTGTGTCATTGTCGAACGGCAGGAGCGCAACGGTCTTGACGTTGGGCAGCGTACCGCCGGCGAAGCCGTAGGGGCAGGCAGCGAGGACGATGGCCGTCGCGCTAGCGACGACTGCGCCAAACATTCGGCGGAATGACCGCCGCCGTATCGACCACGCCAACGGTGAGCTCAAATCGGGCCGGGGCCTCGGGAAAGTCGACGCGCGCGCTCGCGGGGCGCCGCAAAGCGTCGAGTTGGGAACGGCTCCGCGCCACCACTGCTCCACGCCGCCGCCATTCCGCCTCCAGCAAGGACTCGCGGCCCGCACTGTCCGTCACGACGTAGTCGAGCGTATCCTCGATCTGCGCGAAGCGCCAGAACACGCGGCGCTTGTGCGTCACCGAGTCGACCAGCTGTCGGCCGAGCACCCTGGCGTCGTTCGCGGGCGGCCGCACCATGGCGAACGCCGCCCACAACATCGGAATCGCGGGGACCAGGGAGCGGAAGTTCTTTTCCGGATCCGCCCACGCGACCGAATCACCGATGACGACCGCCGCGCCGTTGCCCAGGTTGAACGGTCCCGCGAAATCGAATCGCAACGAATCCGGCCGCGCGATTCGCGTCGACCCCCGTCCCGCGTACTTCACGCGCTCATCCTGATAACGCCACCGAAACCGGATCAGCGTCGGCGTGCGCGGCAACGTCGTTCGCGTCCATGCGACCGCGCTGTCGCGACTCGCCGGTGCCAGCGCCAGCGTCATCGGGACGAGCGGTCCAGGCGGCCCTGGACATGCCGCGAGCAGCGTACAGGCGCCAATGTAGGAAAGAGCACGTTGTCGGGTCAATAGTTGAACCCGAAGAAAAAGTCCACGAAGCGGCGATGGCGCGCATTCGCGGGCAATCCATACCGATCCAGATCCGTCGTCCCGAGCCGGTAGCCGACATCGAGTCGCAGCACGAGCGGCGGACCAACCGGCATCCGCAATCCCAGACCACTCGCGCCGAGGACACCGCGATCCGCGGTCGTTGTCGACCAGGCCCGGCCGTAATCGAGAAACAGCGCGCCCTGCACGCCCGGGAACCGGGCCGCGCCGAACGGAAACCCAATCGTGAGGAAGTCGAGAATCGGAAACCGGTACTCCACGTTGACGAGCCAGGCGCGTGTGCCGGCGACGTAGCCGTATTGCGGATAGCCGCGCAGTGCCCAGGAGCCCCCGATGCTGACGCGCCGCGGTCGCTCGCCGCCCGAGGTGTAGCCCAACACGCGCAACGCGAGCGCGCTGTGCAGCGACGTACGCACATATTTCCGAACGTCGGCCGACAGCAACCACGAATCAAAGCGGCCGTGGCTCAGGTCGTTGACGAGCCCGCCGGTGAGGTTGTAACGCTCGCCGTCGATCGGCCCGGTCGGGAGCCAGAGCGTGTTGTCCTTGACGTAGGTGAGGTAGTTCGAGACGAGCCAGCCGACACGATGCGGTTCATCGACATCGTCGGTCGTGAGGTCGAGCCGGTCCGAGCGTTCGATGCGGTACTCGCCGACGATACGGCGGAAGCGATTAAAGGGGTATCGGACCTGCGCGAATGCGCCGTACGAACGCTCTTCGAACAGCGAATTGAAATCGCCCTCGTAGAACAGGCCGCGCTGGCGAAATGCGCCGACGCCCCAATTGATGCGTCGCGATTGATTGAGATAGAACGCGGTCCCGCTGACGTTGTCGAGCAACGTGCCGAACCCGGCACCCTGAAAGGATGACAGCGACAAATACACGAGGTGGTCGGACAGCAGATCGCTGAACACGAACACGGCACCCTGCGCCGAGCCGAGTCCGGGCGCGACCGCGGCGTCGCCGGCCGCAAAGTCGAGACTGAACTTGCGTTCGTACGGTGTCCCGTCGGCGCGAGCATACTGGGGGTGGGAGAGCTCGCCCCACGTCCATGCCGGCACGGGCAGGCTGTCGGCCGCCGCCAGCGTGAAGGTGCTCTGGGCATCGTGCAGCGGCGGCGCGACATAAATATTGAAGCTCAGATCGGCAAAGCCACCGAACAGTAGGTCCCCACCGCCCTGTGGTCCCGGCACCCAGTCCGGATCGAACGCGCCGTTCAAGCTCCGGGTCTCGCGCCGGCCAGTGCCGCCCGCATCGATCGAATAGACCTGAAAGGTGCCATCGCGGTCCGAGGTGAAATAGATGCGACTGCCACCCCAGCGCGGGGTTTCGTCGCGCCAATTGCCGTACGTCAGATAGCGGATGGCGCCGGTCGCCAGCTCGAGCGCGAACAGATTGTGCGCGCCACCGCTCCCGAACGGCGTGCGGTCGGAGGAAAAGACGACGGTCTCGCCGTCCGGACTGATCGTGGGATCGAGGTCTTCGTACCGGTCCGACGTGAGGCGCTCGAGGCGCCCCCCCCCGTCGGCGAGCCAGAGGCGATAGAGGTCGGAGTAACCGGACACCGATAGGCCGCTGAAGACGACGCTCTTGCCGTCGGGCGCCCACGCCGGCGACAGGATGGAGACGAGCTCCGGAAATTGGTAGCGGCCCACGACTTTCGATTTCCGCAGGTCCCAGAAAAACAATGCGTCGCGCTCGGCGTACTTGCTGCTGAACGCCGCCACGCCGTCCGCGCTCACGTCGATCCGGGACTCGAAGAAGTGGAATGACTCGAACTGCTCGCTGCGCTCCCCCTGCACGACCGGCCGCCGCCCCCGGCCGGCCAGGTTCTCGGCGTAGATGGTCGTGTAGCCGCTGCGTGGCGAGAAGAAGAGAAACGACGGTGCCGTGTCGCCGGGCAGCTGATAGGCCGTCGGCTTGATGGCGAGGTCCGTGAGTTTACGCGCCGTGATCGCGAGCGGCGGCTGGCTGGCGACCGCGGGATAGTAGTGCTGCCGCATCCAGTACTGCCATTCCTCCGACAGCTGCTCGATGGTCCGGCCGTACACGCCGAGCAACGCCGCATCGAAGCCATTGTACTTCCAGATGTCGTTGTACAGCTCGAGAATCCGCCATTCGCCGTAGCGCTCGGCCAAAAACCGGTGGATGCTGCCCCCCACCGGATAGACCAGGCCGCCGTACGCGTATGCGAGATCCGGCAGACTGGGCAGCTGCCCGTCGATCGTCATGTCGCGGAGCACCATGTCGTCGCGGGAGTCCTCGCCCGCCGAAAAGAACTCGGCGAGTCCCTCGGTCCACCACAGCGGCACGCCGATCTGGCGAAATCGCGGGTACCGGCCGAAGGTCTGGGACGCAAGGCTCAGCTGGAAGACATGCACCAGCTCGTGGCGAATCGTGTGGCGGAATTCGGCGTAGCTGCCGCGGAACGGCAACGCGACTCGTCGCTTCAGGAACTCCGTGACCCCGAGCAAACCCTCCGGCGGAATAAAGGGAAGGATGTTCGTCTGCTCGAAGTCAGTGTGCGACGCGTAAACGATCAGGGGGATACGGCGCGTGACGGCGTGATTGAAGCGGCGCTCGAGGGTGTCGTAGCTCGCTTCGGCGTACGCCAGGGCGACGCGGCCGAGCTCTTCTTCTTCCGGATAGTAGTAGAGATCGACGTGCTCGCCGCGTAACACGCGCCAATCAAAGCGGCGGTACTGAATTTTGTTCTGGCCGAAGTAGCCGTATTGGGCGGGCAGCGCTGGAGCGAGGCCGAGCGCCAATCCCAGCAGGCAAATCAACCACCGCCTCATCGATGAATACTCCTGATCCGATCGCCCATCCCGATCGCGTTCAACACGTCGGCACCACTCACCACGCGCCCAAAGATCGTGTAGATGCCGTCGAGGTGCGGCTGCGCGGAATGCGTGATGAAATACTGGCTGCCGCCCGTGTTGGGACCGGACAGCGCCATGCCGACGGTGCCCACGTCGTAGCGGACCGGATTGATTTCGTCGCGGAGCACGAACCCCGCCCCGGGTCCCCCCCAGCCATCGCCGCGCGGATCGCCGTCCTGTACGACGAAGTTCGGCACCACCCGATGCCAGCGCGTGCCGTCGAAGAAGCGCCGCTCGACCAAGCCCAGGAATGCCGCAACGGTGACCGGGGCCTCGGCGGGCAGGAGCTCGATGTCGAGCCGGCCGCGGTCGGTCTCCAGAATGACATGCGGGTTCGTGCCGGCAAGCGCGGGCGCCAGCCAGCGACGCGCGATCTCCCGGTAATCGGCGATCGTGCGCCCGGTGGCGATCGGGAGCACCGGACCCCAAGCGTCGCGGGTGTCGGGCAGCGTATCGGCTGCCAAGCGGCGCACCAGGTAGTCCTCAGGCCGCGGCGTCGACGCGACGAACCGGCTAGCCACGCGCACGCGCCCGGCCGAGGATGCAGCCGCGATCGCGCCAAGTGCCGAGACCGCCGACAGCCGCGCGTCGTTGAAGGGATCGCCCTCGGCGCGCCGATACGCGGCGACCAGCAGGTCCACATCGTCCACGCTGGGATGGCGCGCGAGGAGATCGGCTGCGACGCTGCGCACGGCAGGGTCGGCATGGGTGAGCAGTGTGCGCGCCCGCGCGTCCAGTGACGAATCCGAGGCCAGGACGTTGCGCTGCAACGCCTGCAGCGCCTGCGCCACGACGCGCCCATCCGGGTCCGCGAGCTGTGCCTCCAGGCGGCCCTGCGCGCGCGCGGCGCCGAATGCCTCGGCGGCGACGCTGCGCCAGCGCCAGTCGGGATCGCCGCTGACGCCCGCGGCCGCTGCGATACCTGCCCCACTGTCGGCCTGCGCCAAGGCGATGAGCGCCTGGCGCTTGAGCGCAAAAATGCTGCTCGTAAGCCGCGGCCCAAGCGCCACGACTGCCACGCTGCCGCGGAGCACACCGAGCGTCGTCTCGGCCTGCACGGCCACACCGATGTCGCGGTCGGCGACGAGCGGTACCACCGCCGGCGCTAGCCCCGAGTCGCGGAAGGATGCGAGCGCGCGCAGCGCGTTGATGCGAATATGAGCGTCGCGATCGTCGAGCAGCCGGCGCAACCCCACAAGTGCGTCGCGCTGATCGACGCGCGCGCTGTCGAGCAAGGCCTTGCTGAGGCCACGCGCGCCGACGGTGCGGGTCTCGTGATCGGGATCGCTCAACGCCCGAATCAGCGGCGCAGCTCCCTCTTTGGCGCGCAACCGGGCGAGCGAATACAGCGCGCGCCAACGCGTCGCCGCGTCTGTCGCGTCAGTAAAGCGTACCAGCTGCGCAATCGGCGCGCGCGTGCCGAGCCGCCAGCTTTCCAGCAGGGCGGTGTTCACCACGGGACTGGCCGCCGCGGGCGAGCCCGCCGCGAGGATATCAGCCAGAGCCTTCGCGCCGTCGTCGCCGCCGATCTTCGCGATGGCGGTTATGGCCTCGACCGGGGGCGCGCCCGCCTCGGCCGCAGCCGCCGCGCGAATCGTTTGCACCAGCGCGGGCAGCGCGCGGGCATCCTTCAATAATCCCAGGGCGAATGCCGCGGCCGAGCGCACCACAGCGGTGGAGTCGTTCAACGCCGGCAGCAGCAGATCGATGGCGGCGGGATCGCCGCTGCGGCCGGCCGCAAGCGCGCCTTGCCGGCGGACGGCGGGAGTGGGATGGCTCAGCGCCTCACGCAGCGCCGCCGCATCGAAGCGGCGCGCGTCGGCGGCGCCGAGCACGTTGGCAAGAATGCCGATCGTCGCTTCGTCGGCTTGCTGGGCCGCACCCGGCACCGGCCGCGCGACCAGCAGCGCGCACAGCAGGGAAACGCTAGAGACGAACCGGGTCGGCCGTGGGCTCGAGCAGCTCACACACGTGCTCCGGAATGCGCGACAGCGTCTGTTGTGGGTTCAAGGCGATCAGCGACGTTTCGGCGGTCGCGAGCAGCTCATTCGTCTCCGCCCGCTCGATCGCATACCCGAAAATCACGCGCCGGGAGGCCAGGTCCCGCACCCAGCAGCGGACGCGAATCATATCATCATAGCGCGCGGGCTGGCGGTAGCGGACGTGGACGTCAGTCACTGTGAGATAGGTGCCCTGCTGCTCCATCTCGCGGTAGGACATCCCCCGCTCGCGCAGGTGCTCGGTGCGGGCCATGTCCATCCAGATCAGATAGTTCGCGTGATAGACGAACCCCATCTGATCGGTTTCGGAATAGTTGACGCGATGCGTGACCGCGTTGATTACGGGGGGTGGGGGCTGGGGCTTGGGGATTGGGGAGCTACTCGCCGTACGGAATCCAGATGTTTTTTACTTCCGTCGCGCGGCGGAGGAACTCGCGTCCCTCACCCTGACGCGTATCGAGCCAGTCGCGCGTGCGCGCCGACGTCCACGTGCGCTTCATGTTCGCCGCAGATGCAAGCTCCACCGTTTTCACGCCCGCCGCGGTGCCGAAATACCACATGCCATCCACGTCGTCATGGTCGGCGAGCACCTTCGCCAGCGCGTCCTTTGCCCCTGTGATCACGTTGATGACGCCGTTCGGCACGTCGGAGGTCTCCAGGACCGTGTAGAACTCCGTCGCCGCGAGCGGATTGGGTTCGGACGGAATGACGATGACCGTGTTGCCGACGGCAATGGCGGGCGCGACCAGCGAGACGAAGCTGAGCAGCGGGAACTCGTCCGGGGCGGCGATGCCGAGGACGCCGACGGGCTCGTTCATCGCGAGGGTGACGCCGCGAATCGGCGTGTGGTGGACGGCGCCGTCCCATTTGTCGGCCCACGCGGCGTAGGTAAAGAGCCGCGCGATACTCGCGTCGACTTCCTCACGCCCGACTCTCGCCGCGAACTCGGCGCCGCGCGTCGCCAGATTCTCGGCAATGAAGTAGAGGATCTGCGCGCGCGTGTGACCGCTTGCCCCGCCCCGTCCCCATCCGTCCGCGGCATGCGCGGCCTCGACGGCATTGCGTACGTCCTTGCGATTGCCCTCGGCGACCTCGCCGAGCACCCGTCCATCCGGGCCGACGATCCTGCGGGAATAGCCCTGGTCGGGGCGCGCCTGCTTGCCGCCGATGAAGAGCTTGTAGGTCCTATCAATTGGGGGAAGGGGGACGGGGGACGAGGGACGGGTGGCCTCGACCACCGGAACAGTTTTCGCAGTCGCCGTTGCGACCCCGTCCCCCTTCCCCCATCCTCCGTCCCATTCAGGCTTCAAATACTCATACATCCCTTCCCTTCCACCTTCTCTGCCAAAGCCAGACTCGCGATAGCCACCGAATCCAGAAGCTGCATCGAACAGGTTGGTCGAGTTAATCCAGACGACCCCAGCCTTGAGTTTCGGCGCGACGTCGAGGGCGAGATTGATGTTCTCCGACCACACACTTGCGGCGAGGCCGTACGGGGTGTTGTTCGCGAGCTCGACCGCCTCCTCGACCTGTGCGATCGTCGCGGCGGGCGAGACGTCCGTGAACAGCGTGGGCGGATAGAAGTACCCTTCGGTGGGGCACGCCCACGAGGGCTGCCACATCTTGGCCCCTTCTTCCACACCCTTTTCGACCAGGCCACGAATCCGCTCGAGCTGCACCGGCGCGACGATCGCGCCCATGTCCACCGCTTTGTCCAGCGGGGAGCCGACGCGCAGCTTCTCCATGCGCGCCCGCAGCTTCTGTGTCAGCCGATCGGCGACCCCTTCCTGAACAAGCAAGCGAGAGCCGGCGCAGCACACCTGTCCCTGATTGAACCAGATCGCATCGACGACGCCCTCGACCACACTGTCGAGATCCGCGTCGTCGAACACGATGAATGGGCTCTTGCCGCCGAGCTCGAGGGTGAGCTTCTTGCCGCTGCCGGCGGTCGCCTTGCGAATGATACGGCCGACTTCGGTCGAGCCGGTGAAGGCGATTTTCTGCACGTCGGGATGCTCGACCAGGAGTTTGCCGGTCGCGCCGTCACCGGTGACGACATTGAAGACGCCCGCGGGCAGGCCGGCGGACTGCGCGATCTCTGCAAAACACAGGGCGGTCAGTGGCGTGAACTCCGCGGGCTTCAGGACCACGGTGTTTCCGGCGGCGAGTGCCGGCGCGACCTTCCACGCGACCATCAGCAGGGGGAAGTTCCACGGGATGATTTGCCCGACGACGCCGACCGGCACGTAGCCGGGGAACTCGGCGTCACGGAGCTGCGCCCACCCGGCGTGGTGATAGAAGTGCCGGGCGACCAGCGGGATGTCGAGATCGCGCGTCTCACGAATCGGTTTGCCGTTGTCGAGACTCTCGAGCACGGCGAGCAGCCGGGAGTGGCGCTGCACCTCGCGCGCGAGCGCGTACAGATAGCGGGCGCGTGCGTGCGCCGGCAACGCCGCCCAGCCTGGGGCCGCGGCATTCGCCCCCGCGACCGCGGCGTCGATGTCAGCCTTGCTCCCCTGCGCGACGCGGGCGAGAACCGCTGTGGTCGCGGGGTTGATCGTCTCGAAGTACTGTCCTTCCACCGGAGCGGTCCACCGGCCATTGATGAAATGGCCGAACCGTCCGTTGTCGTGCTGCCGGATCCACTCCAGCGCGGGTGCGTCGCTTTCCGGCGCCGGCCCGTACTCCATCGTCTCGAACAGCTTGGCGACGGTCGCCATCACACCATCGGGTGGCGGTGCGCGGCGGCGTAACGCCCGGTCACGAAATGCTCGAGCTGCCGCTCGATGTCGGTGAGCAACGAGCTGGCACCCAACCGGAACAAGGCAGGCCGCAGCCACCGGTCGCCCAGCTCTTCCTTCATAAGGATCAGCCAGTCGAGCGCCTGCTTGGCCGTGCGAATGCCGCCGGCGGGCTTGAATCCGATCGCGGATCCCGTCCGCGTCTCATACTCGCGAATCATCCGCGCCATCACGACACCAACCGGGAGCACTGCGTTGACGGACTCTTTGCCCGTCGACGTCTTGATGAAGTCCGCGCCTGCCATCATCGCCACCATGCTCGCCCGCGCGACATTGGTCAGCGTCGCCAGATCGCCGGTGCCGAGGATCGCTTTCATGTGCGCGCGACCGCAGGCGTCGCGGAACGCGCGCACCTCCGCGTACAGCGCCGGCCAGTCGCCCGTGAGCACGTGCGCGCGCGTGATCACGATGTCGATCTCCTGCGCGCCTGCCGCGACGGAGGCCTGCACTTCCTCGAGCCGCTGGGCGAATGGACTGAGTCCCGCGGGAAAGCCCGTGGATACCGCGGCGACCGGAATCCCCGAGCCCTCGAGCGCGGCCACGGCGGTCGGCACCAGCGCGTGGTAGACGCAAACCGCGCCGACCTTGATGTCGAGGTGACCGACCCCGAGCGCGTCAATCAGATCGGGCCGCAGCGGGCGCCGCGCCTTGGCGCAGAGCCGCAGCACATTCCCCGGCGTGTCGTCGCCCTGCAGCGTCGTCAAGTCCATGCAGGTGATCGCCCGGAGCAACCATGCGGCCTGCCATTCCTTCTTTACGGTGCGGCGCGTCGGGATGGTCGCGGCGCGGCGCTCCACGGCGCTGCGATTGACGCGCAGGCCGCGGATGACATCGAGAGCGAGCGCCATGCCGGGATTGCGGTCCTCCTTGGGGGGAGGAACCGGCCGAGTGACACCGAGGGGACGCAGCCGATCCGACGTGAGCTTCATGTTGGCGGGAGAATGCGGATCGCTGCTGGAAAAGTCAACGCGAGACGGGAATTCCCGCGCCCTGGCGGCACGCGTCGATCGCGCGCGGCTCCCGCGCCTGCACGCACTGCTCCTCGCGTTCCGGTAGCCCCGCGAGCAGCGTGGCGATTTCTTCGCCCAACGCGTGGTAGCACGTCGGTCCGCCGGGCTCGCTCGCGACGATCTGGCAAAAGGCGAACGCCGCGGGGGTGGTCGCGGTCCAATCCACCAGCGCCTTCACCGCACCGAAGTAGCACGCGGGGCGGTAGGGCTCACTCGCCTTGTGGCAGAGATCCGCCGTCTTCTGCGGATCGCGCAGCGTGTACGACGTGATGTCGCGGCCCAGGCTCTGAAAGCAGACGGGACGCACGCGCGCCGGTGCACGCTCGCAGGACTTCGCCGCGTCCGCGAGGTTGCCGTGATTCAGATTGAGCATGACCGACGTCTGCATCTGGTAGCAGGCGTTCAGGTACCGGTCCGCCATGATCGAACAGGGATAGAGTGGATCAGCGGGATCCATGGCCTTGAACGTCGTGCCCATCACCATGTGGTGGTGGGTGTGCGCGGACAGCATGGTCGCGGGATGGTGCGGCGCGGTCGCGTTGATGACGCTTTCCATGAATGCGCCGCCATAGCACGACTCGCGATCCCAGCCGTCGGAGAGGAGATCGCAGTCCGTGAGCGCGCGCGGCAGATCGTGGTCATACAGCATCGTCAGGCCGTGGCCCATGCCGTGGACGCACTGGAAGAGCACCCAGCGACTCGCGCCGGGCTGCTTGAACGGCTGGCACAGCGCCTCGACTTCGGGCTGGGTCACCTGATCGCGCGATTCGAAGTACGCCTGGATCACGCCATGGCGGCAGCCCGACGAAAACCCGTCGCCGCACGCCGTAAACGTCGCCGGGATATCCGTGGAGACACTGAAGGCCTCGATGCCGATGCCGTGCGCAAACTCGTGCGCGTGCTCCGTGGCGTCGGGGTCCGCTGCGGCGATCGCGTCCAGCGTCGCCATGGCATCGGCCACGCCGTGCTTCTTGAGCCGCTCGGAGAATAACTGCGAGTAGCAAGTGCGGCGTGCCTCACCCGCCAAACGAAGACAGGCAGTACCCCGGCTCCCGCCCTTCCCCACACCCGGGGCGAGGCGATTGGCGGCGATGCCGGCCACGGCGACCACGCCGATCGCGATGAGCAGCTTCTGCGTTTGCGTCATGGTAGAACAGTAATGTGCTTGCGTGCGTGATTCCAGATTCCTAAGCTTGGACCGTGTCCCGCGTGATCGTCGTAGCGGACGCCCATCTCGGTCAGGTGCCGCCCGCCGTCGGGACGGCCTTTCACGACTTTCTCGACGCCGTGCCCCGGCCTGGCGACCATCTCGTGGTGACGGGCGATCTCTTCGACTTCTGGTTCGAGTATCCGAGCGTCATCCCCCGCAAGCACTTCGCCACCGCGGCCAAGTTGCAGGAGGTCCGCACGCGCGGGGTGCCGATCACATTCGTGGGCGGCAATCACGACCGCTGGGGCGGCTCGTTCTTCACGCGCGATCTGGGGATTCAATTCTTCGGCGGCGCGGTCGAGCTGGACTTGAACGGGCGCCGCGCCTTCATCGCGCACGGCGACGGCCTCACGGAGCAGCACTGGACCGGCGCGCTCATGCACCGGTTCACGCGCCATCCCCTCACGGTCGCCGTGTTCCGCATCCTGCACCCCACCGTCGGCTTCTGGATCGCGGATCTGTTCTCCCGTCATCTCGCCGACAATACCAAGGACCGCGCCGTGCTCGATCGCGCCGCCGCCGCACAGCGGAAGTGGGCGGCCGATTTCCTGCAGCGGCATCCCGCGGTCCAGCTCGTCATCATGGCGCACACGCATCGGCCCGTGGTCGAGCGCTTGCCCGATGGTCGCATCTATCTGAATCCGGGCGCGTTCCTGGATGGCGGGCGCTACGCCGTCATCACGCCCGAGGCTGTGGAGTTGAAGCAATTCACAACGGCACGACCTCAACCTGCTTGAGCTTCTCTCCCAAAAACACGGCTCCCACTTTGCGAAAATGCGGCTCGTCATCCGACACGACGAAGCGGTGATCGTGGGCGCCGCCGTTCGACAGGAGGTTCCGGCGCTCGAGTTCTGTCGAGACCGCCGTCGCCGTCTCTTCCGCGGAGTCGACCAGCTTCACGTCCGGCCCCATCACGCGCGTCAGCAGCGGCTTGAGTAAGGGGTAGTGCGTGCAGCCGAGGACCAGCACGTCCACCTTGGCGCGCTGCAGCGGCGCCAGATACTCGCGCGCAATGAGGTCGGCGGCGGGATGCTCGAACCATCCTTCCTCAACGAGGGGGACAAACAGGGGGCATGGTTGGCTGTGGACGCGGGCATCCGGGCGGAGTGCCTGGATCGCGCGCTCGTACGCCCCGCTCGCGATCGTGCCGGCAGTGCCGATCACACCGATCGTTCCCGTCTTGGTCGCGGCCACGGCGGCGCGCGCACCCGGCTCGATCACCCCGACGACGGGCACCGACGACTGCGCCTGCAGGTAGCCGAGCGCATGCGCCGTGCTGGTGTTGCACGCTACGACGACGGCTTTCACCCCGCGATGCAGCAGATAGGCGAGAATCTCGGCGCTGTAGCGACGCACAGTATCCGGCGACTTCGGGCCGTACGGGACGCGCGCTGTGTCGCCAAAGTAAATGACCGACTCGTGCGGCAGGCGCTCGAACAACGCGCGTGCCACCGTGAGCCCGCCGATCCCCGAATCGAACACGCCGAGCGGAGCGTTATTCATGGACGGGGATACTCACGCCAATGCCGCCGGGGAACGCGCGGACTTTGAGATCGGGCGGGAAATCGCGCAGGTGGGCCGAAACGTAGGCCTCGGCGCCCGAGAAGAGATGATTGAAGACCCAGAGCACGAGCCAGTCCTGCACCTCCTGACGCTTGAGCCGGAGGTTTTTCGAGTGAATCTCCTTGAAGTAGTTCGCTTCCTGTTGCGCCTTGAACGTCATCATGGCCGTGACGCCTTCCCAGGCCACGAACGCCGCGCCCGTCATCGGCCGCCCCGTGGCCGCCTGGCCCCATCCGGGAAGCAGGAAAGACCGGAAGAAGGCGCCCATGGGCCGGAGGCCGCGATGCATGGTGTCGGCCGGGAGGATGACGTGACTCGTATCTCGAGTGCTCGTGGTATCCTGAGCAGAAAGTTGGACGGTTGGAAGGTTGGAAAGTGCAATCGCGACGGCGCATACCGTCCAACCGTCCAACCGTCCAACCGTCCGTCTCACTGGGCCACCAACACGTTCAATCGCCCCCGCTCCAGCTCCACCGTGCATTCGTTCACGCCTGGCTCCCGCAATTCGCCGTCGACATGCAGCATGAGCGGCTGCTCGGGCGACCGCACCACGAGCTTCGCCGTCTTGATGATGGCCACCTCGCGCATCTTCACGTGCGTCCCACGCATGACGCGTGGAATGGCGAGAAGAAATCGTGGCAGCGAGACCCGCCGGATCACGCACACATCGAGCTTCCCATCGGCGGGATCCGCGTCCGGCGCGAAGCGATAGCTGCCGCCGGAGGTCGTGCCGTTGCAGACCTCGATCATCATCATGTACCCGCGTTCGCGAAATCCGGGTGCGGTGACCTCGAAGACCATGGGCTGGAACTTGAAAAACGTCTGCACGACGGGCACGAGGTACGACAGAAACCCGCGCAGATGCTGCATCCGGTCCCGGCTTTTCACGACGGCCGGGGCGAACCCGAATCCGACGCTATTGACGAACCACTCCCCCCCTCCCGACACGCGGCCTACATCGAAGCGACGGGAACGGCCGGTCACGAGCCGGGCGACGGCGCGCGGCGGGTCATGACGGTAGACACCCAGCATCTTGGCAAAGTCGTTGCCGGAGCCGACCGGGATGACCCCGAGTGCGGCATCCGAGTCGCTGCAGAGCAACCCGTTGGCCACCTCATGGACAGTGCCGTCGCCGCCGACCGCTACGACGTGCGTGGCCCCCTGGTGGACGGCTTGCGCCGCCAGCGCTTGCGCGTGCCCCGGACCTTCTGTCCGGACGAGATCCACCGACCACCCTTGCGCCCGGAATGCGCGCGCGACGACCGACTCGACGCGGCGTGCCGCGCCTCGCCCGGCGGCGGGATTGAGGATGACATGGGCATGAAGCACGCGGCAGACAAGATATCATCTCGTCTGCCGCCGAAGAGTGTCGCGAACTACAGGTTCCCGTTACTTGGCGAGATAGCGCTCGTCCCAATCGATGGCAAACTCGACGCTGCAGCGACCGCACAGGAGTTTGCTGGGCTTGCCGCGCAGCGGGACACGATCGCGACACGAGGGGCACACGAGGTACCGATCACCCATTTCCACCTTACGCGGCACATTATCCGGCCGCGGCACCACGGTCCATTTGCGGGGTGGCGTACTCGAGATCTGGAGGAAGGCGCGGACGACCGCGACGGGTGTGCCTTTCACATCGACGACGGCGGCGAGCCCCTGGGCCTTGATCAGCCGGTACCAGGCGCCGCGGCGCAGATTGCAGTTCACATCGGCTTGGAGACGAGCCCACACCATCCGTAACTCTCTCGGCAGCGAAGGGGCGATAAGAGTAACGTGGTCCGACCGAATGCGAAGTGATGATTGTCACCCTAGACTTTGACACCGTTCTCGGGCCAGTTGATCTCGAACTCCTTCCGGCACTTCACGCACTCGTGCGCCTTGGCCCGCTTCGGAAGCGGCGCGCGTGCCCGACAGTTGGGGCAGACGCCGTACGTTCCCCGAAGCTGCGGCGGCGCTCGGCGATTGTCCTTCGCGCCCTCCACCACGCTCCAGCGCAGCGGCGGTCGCTGCTGGATCTCGAGCCACGCCCGCAGTACGCCAAGGCGGCGGTGGTTCACTTCGATAACTGCTTGGAGGTCATTGAGTTCGAGGACGCGGTACCAGGCGCCCTTGCGAAGCTTGAGCGGCACATCGTCTTGGACGCGGGCAAATAACAACGCCATCACGGCTCCTTGTGGGGGAGACGAGAATGGGCGCGGGCACAATATACGACGAGCCGGTAAACGCAACAGTCAGGTGTTCTCCCAGCCGATGTCGAAGACTCCATTGCATTTCGGACAGCGCATGCTCGTGGCGTGCTCCTCCAGGCGCGCCCGCTCTCGGCAATTGGGGCAGACGGCGTAGCGTGCGCCCCAGGTCATCGGCAAACGCGGTGAGCGAGACGGTCGTGGCACCACCGCCCAAAGCTTCGGGCGTTCCGGCAGAATCTCGAGTGACTGCCGAGGGAAGGGAGTCGGCTTCCCATTGATGTCGAGCACGACTTCAGCTGGCGACAGTTTGACGACGCGATACCACGCGCCGCGGCGCAGATGCCCTTCTTCCGATGGACGGATACGAGCCCACTGTGCGGTAGCCATCGTCCCTCCGAGACTCCGCTATGCAGTCGTGGCGGGAGCGTGTAGGAATCGAACCTACCGAGGCCCGTTAGAGCCCCAAACAGTTTTGAAGACTGCTCAGGCCACCAGGCCCAATCCGCTCCCAACGCAAGGGTTGCCGATGATCCGATAGACCGCTAGGTCGTTGTTCCCCATCACTCGCTGAAAGGCTGAGGGAGAGGTCGCTACGAAGCGCTCGAGATACGCGGCCTCTTCGTTCGAGACCAGTGGCCCCGTGATCACGTAGCCGGCGCCGATCTCCGCGATATACCGCCATAAGCGGCAGCGGTCGTCGGCGATGAGGGGTGCCGACGCCCGGCGGTCTGTGAAGAGCGCCAGCGCGCGCGGCTTGCTGAAGACGAAGATAGCCTCAGGAGGCGTCGCCTGCTTCACGAATTCGAAAAGCTCGACGCTCTCGGCTGTGGCTACTCCCTCAGCTAACGGTCCAAAGCGCATCGTCGAGTATTTCGCGCCATACAGCAACGCGACCACCACCGCGAGCACGACGATTACGCGGTTGCGTACCTGAAGGGGAGCATTCAGCCCGCGAATGCCAAGCATGCAGTAGTAGAGGTAGAACGGGATCAGCGGTATGAGAAACCGTGTGACCTGATTCGCCGGCCACAGCAGTACGGGCACGATGTAGAGCCAGGGGAAGATTTCAATGACTGTCGCCCCCAACCGCAGCGCTCGGGCGTAGCCATACACCGCGAATCCTGCCGTCACGACAAACACGGCCTTTCTGCCCAACTCGCTGTACCCGTTCGTCCAGATGTCCGACAATGCCCGCAAATAGGCCACCGCGTTGCGCACCACGGTACTGGCTGAGAGCGAGAGTTGGTCGAAGTAGCTTGCGTCCCGCGGTCCGACGGCGTACTGCACCCCGGCCAAAACGATTGCGACCCCGCACGTCACCGCCGTCATCTGACTGACGCGCCGCGTCCGCACCAGGTCGTGCAGCAGGAAACAGGGGATCAGGACGACACCCAGCACCCGGGTCGCCACGGACGCATAGGTCGCGACCCCCGCCAGCACGGCAAGCGCGAGCCGACGGCGATTGTCCGGTTCCGCCGCGCGTTGAAAGGCGTACAGGCTGAGCAGCGTGAAGCAGAGGAACGGGATGTCCGAGAGCACATCGTCTTTGAAGTCCAGAAAGTACGGATTGAGCCCCATAACGAGGATGAGCGCGATCAGATACGGCGTTGGAAGATCGCGCCGGAATACTCGCGGCATCAGGAGCAACGCGCCGACGAAGCAGACGACGACCAGAACCTTCATAGGACGAAAGTCGAGACCGAAGACCTTGACGACGGGGGCGAGCAGCAGCGGGAAGCCGGGTGGGTACGTCCGCGGACCGATCGAAGGGTTGTGCGAATTGTAGATATAGCCGGTCTCCGCGTACGCGACGCCTGTGGCGATGTTGCGGGCATGGTGAACGTACTGCGCGAAGTCGTCGCCCCAACGCTGCCCCGGCCGGATCGTCGCCAGGTACACGAGGCCGACCAAACCGGCCACCCGCCACATCAGGCGTGCTGCGACGTGACTGCGATGACGTCGATCTCGACTCGCGCCGCTTTGGGGAGGCCGGCCGCCTGCACCGTCGAGCGCGCGGGTTTGTGCGGGCCGAAATGCTTCGCGTACACCTCATTCATCTGTGCAAAATCGGCCATATCCGCCAAGTAGACCGTCGTCTTGACGACATTGGCCAGCGACGTGCCGGCCGCGGCCAATACTGCTTTCAAATTGGCAAACACCTGCTCCGTCTGCTCCGCTGTCGTCCGGCCGACGAGCTCGCCATTCTTGGGATCGAGGGCGACCTGTCCCGCCGTGAACACCAGGCTATCGGTCATGATCGCCTGACTGTAGGGGCCGATGGCCTTCGGTGCCGCGTCGGTCGCGACGACGCCCAACCCGCTCGTCTTGCGCATCAGAACAGTCCCTCGATCGTCCCGTCAGGAAGAAGCCGGATCCGCTCGGCGGCGGGAGCCTTGCCGAGTCCCGGCATCGTCAGGATTTCGCCCGAGAGCGCGACGACAAATCCGGCGCCAGCCGAAGGCAGGATGTCCCGCACGTGAAGCGTGAATCCGCTCGGCGCGCCGAGCTGCGTCGGGTCGTCGGTCAAGGAGTACTGCGTCTTGGCCATGCAGACCGGCGTCTCGCCGAGCCCCAGCTTCGGCAACAGCTCGAGCGCGCGCTCGGCCGGCGGCGCAAACGCGACGGCAGCCGCGCCATACATCTCCCGGGCGATCGTCTCGATTTTTTCGCGAATGGGCCGGCGCTCGTCGTACAGCGGCTTGAAGGCCGCTTTGCCCGTTTTGAGCAGGCCGAGCAGGCACTCCGCGACGGCGAGCCCCCCTTCCCCACCCTTTTCCCACACGTCGCACCGCACGACCTCCACGCCTTCGGCGGCGCCGACGACTTGCACCGCCTCGACTTCTGCGTCGGTATCGGTGACAAAGCGGTTGAGCGCCACGAGCGCCGGCACCCCGAATTTCTTCACGTTGCGAATATGGCGGCGCAAGTTCTCAGCACCCCGCTGCACCGCCGCGGGGTCAGGCGTACCCAGCTGATCCTTCTTCTTTCCGCCGTGCATTTTGAGCGCGCGCACGGTCGCGACGATGATGGCAGCCTCTGGCTTCAGGCCTGCGAAGCGGCACTTGATGTCGAAAAACTTTTCGGCGCCCAAGTCGGCGCCGAATCCTGCTTCCGTCAACACGATATCCGCCAGCGCGAGTCCCAGCTTCGTGGCGGCGACGGAGTTGCAGCCGTGCGCGATATTGCCGAACGGCCCACAGTGCACGAGGGCCGGCCCGCCTTCGAGCGTCTGCACCAGATTCGGATTGATCGCGTCCTTGAGCAGCAGGGTCATGGCGCCCTGCGCCTTGAGATCCCCGGCGCGCACGGGGCTCTTGTCCCCGCGTAGCCCTACGATGATGCGGGCGAGCCGCGCCTCGAGATCCGCGATCCCGGTCGCCAGTGCCAGAATCGCCATGATCTCCGATCCGGGAATGATGACGAAGTGCTCTTCCCGCGTCGGACCGCCATTCACACCGCCCAGCCCCACGACAATGTGACGCAACGCGCGGTCGTTCATGTCGATCGTGCGTGGCCACATGATGCGACGAACATCGAGCCCGAGCGCATTGCCATGATGCAGCTGCGCGTCGAGCATGGCGGACAGCAGATTGTGCGCGCTCGTGATGGCGTGGAAGTCGCCCGTGAAATGGAGATTGATGTCTTCCATCGGGACGACTTGCGAGTAGCCGCCGCCTGCGGCGCCGCCCTTGACGCCGAACACCGGGCCGAGCGACGGCTCGCGGATCGCGAGAATCGCGTTTTTCCCCAGCCGCCGCAGCGCCTGCGTGACGCCGACGGTAACGGTGGACTTGCCCTCGCCCGCCGGCGTGGGGTTGATGCCGGTCACGACCACGAGCCGGCCCTTGGTGGTCCTCCGCTCGAGTGCCCGGATCGCAATCTTCGCCTTGTACTTGCCGTACAGCTCGAGCTCGTCGTCCGAGAGTCCGAGCTCGGCCGCGACGTCGTGAATCGGCCGCAGCGTGGCGGCCTGGGCGATGGCGATGTCGGAAGGGATTCGGGTGGCGGTGGTGGTCATAGCGTGGAGTCGATGCGGGAGCCAAAACAGCGGCGGGCGTTCTCTGTGGTTCGCTGGACCAGGCTTGCGACGCTTTCGCCACGCAGCTCGGCGGCTCGGACCGCGACTTCCCGAACGAAGCCCGGCTCGTTGCGCCGGCCGCGGTGCGGGACGGGCGCCAGGTACGGCGCATCGGTCTCGAGCAGGAGCCGATCCGCCGGACACTCGCTGATGCGATGCTGCATCGTCCAATTCTTGAAGGTGATCATGCCGCTGAACGAGAAATATGCATTGATCGCGAGCCCCGCATCCCAGACGGCGTCCCCGGATGAAAAGCTGTGCAACACCACCGCAGGAGGACGCGGCTGCAGGGACCGCAGCAGCGCGGCCATGTCCGCATCCGCCTGGCGGGCATGCACGATGACGGGCTTGCCGAGCTCCGCCGCGAGCGCGAGCTGCGCTGCGAAGGCACTGCGCTGGATCTCGCGTGGCGCATGCATGTAGTGATAATCGAGTCCCGTTTCCCCCACCGCCACCATTTCCGGCGCCGCGAGCAGCGCGCGCACACGGTCTCGCGCCGCATCGGACCACTCGCGCGCCTCGTGCGGATGGATCCCCGCGGTCGCCGAGAGTCCGCTGGTGCCGCGGGTGAGCGTCGCGGCGCGCGCGCTGCCCTGGAGCGATTCGCCGATCACCACGACATGAGACACACCCGCCTCGCGTGCTCGTGCGAGCACCGCCTCCCGGTCGGTGTCGAACGCGGCATCCCCGAGGTGACAGTGCGTGTCGACTAGCGTGCTGGTTGCGTAGCGCGCGGCGCCGGGGACGACGGCGGCGGCGGCGGCGCGGACACCGCCGGCGTGCCCGGCGTTCGGGCACCGAACGTGCGTGCGCCGCGCGCGTCCTCGCCCGGCCAGCGTTTCTCGATCCAGAGCAGCACCGGCGCCGCGATATAGACCGACGAAAAGGTGCCGGTGAAAATGCCGAACGACATGACCCAGGCGAACGGCCGGATCACCTCACCGGCCAGCAGCAGCAGCGCGAGCGTCGTCGCGATGGTCGTTCCGTGCGTCAACACCGACCGCGGCAACGTTTCGTTGATCGACAAATTGAGGATCTCGTAGAGGTTCTGGCGCCGGTATTTGCGCAGGTTTTCGCGCACGCGGTCGAAGATGATGATCGTGTCGTTCAGCGAGTAGCCGACCACGGTGAGCACCGCGCCCACGACCACGAGGCTGACCTCGAGGTGCATGACGCTGATGAAGGCGATCGTCGCGACGATGTCGTGGGCGGTCGCGACGACCGCCGCGAGGCCGAACCGCCACTCGAAGCGAAACGCCAGATAGATGAGCGTCACCACGAAGCTGAACAGGATGGCAAGGAGCGCCTTGCCCTGCAGCTCGCGGCCCACCTTGGGACCCACCGCCTCGCGCCGGGAGATCTGGTATTGTCCGGGACCGGCGCTCTGGTCGAGCGCCCGGGCCACGGCGTCCGCGACCGCCTGGGTGCCGGCCTCGCCCTGCGACGCTTCGCCGCCGAGCCGCGCGCGGACCACGTAGGAGGTGTCGGAGCCGAAATTGTAGATGTCGGCCCCGCTGAGCCCGACCTGATCGAGCGCGGTGCGGATGTTTCCCGTCGGCACCGTGTGGGCCAGCTCGAACTGCACCAGCGTCCCGCCGGTGAACTCGATGCTGTAGTTGAGGCCTCGCGTCAGGAGGAAGCCGAGCCCGACGAGCATGATGCCGCCCGTGAGCGAGAACGCCCAGCGGCGCCACTTGATGAAATCGTAGTTCGCGTTCGCGAAGAGTCTGATCATCAGATACTCAGGGTGACCATGTCAGGCCGCCGTTGCAGCCAGATGAGGAACAATGTCTTCACCACGAAAATGGCCGAGATCATCGACGCGATGATGCCGATGATGAGCGTGATGGCAAAGCCCTGCACCGGACCGGTGCCGACGGCGTAGAGAATCAGCGCGGTGAGGATGGTGCTCACGTTCGAGTCGACGATCGCGTTCATGGCGTGCAGGAAGCCGTCATCGACCGCCAGCCGCAGCGACTTGCCATGCACCAGCTCTTCGCGGATGCGCTCGAAGATGAGGACGTTTGCGTCGACGGCGATGCCGATCGACAGCACGAACCCGGCGAGCCCCGGCAGGGTGAGGGTGAAGCCGAACGCCGCCAGCCCCGCCAGCGTGAACAGGCAATACAGCGTGAGCGCGGCGACCGCGAGGGCGCCGGAGAGCCGGTAGTAGCCGATCATGATCACGATCACGAGCAGCACGCCGACCACGCCCGCCAGCACGCCGTCGTGAATGGAATCGGCCCCGAGGGTGCCGCTGATCGTGCGCTCGTCGACAATCGTGAGGGGCGCGGGCAGCGCGCCGGCCCGCAGGACCAGCGCCAGGTCGCTCGCCTCCTGGAGCGACTTGTTACCGAGCTCGATCTGGCCGTTGGCGCCGATCTGGCCGTGAATCACGGGTGGCTGGCCCTGCACGCGCCCATCGAGAATGATCGCCATGTAGTCGTTGATGTGCCGCGCGGTCTCTTCCGAGAACTTGCGGGCGCCGCGATGGCTGAGCTGGAACGGGACGATCGACTGGTTGGTCACCGGATCGCGCCGGGCCACCGCTTTGACAAGCTCTTCCCCGGTGATGATGGGTTTCGACTCCACCGCGTAGAGCGCGCGGTAGGCGCGGGCGCCGCGTGACTCGGACTGCACACCCCAGCGCAGCTCGATGCCGCGCGGCATTGCCGCCTTGACGTCGGGTCGCTGAACCAGGCTGTCCACAAGCGGCCATTGCTCTTCGGGCACGAGGTACTCACCGGGCAGCTGGCCCTGGAACAGCAGCGACGAGAGCACGCCGGGCGCGTTCGCATCGGCGGCGGAGTCGCGCGCGGCTTTCGTGGTGTCGCCGCCGAAGAGCTGGGCGACCGCGGATGGCGCGGCGGCGCCGCGCGCCTTCACCCCGGCCTTGCGCAGCGCGGCGTCCATCTGCGGCAGCGCGTCCTTGAACAGGTTCTTCATGTCGGTGATGCGGAACTCGAGGAAGGCCGTGCGCTGAATAACGCCCCTGGCGCGGGCGGGATCTGTCTCGCCGGCGAGCTCGACGATCAGGCGGCAACGGCCCTGGATCTGCACCACGGGTTCCTTGGTGCCGAACTCGTCCATGCGGGTGCGGACGACGCGCTGGGCGCGCTGGATCGCGTCGGCGCAGTCGGGGACCGGGCCTTTGGACTGGTCGACCTCGAGCGCCAGGTAAATGCCGCCCCGGAGGTCGAGCCCCAGGTTGATCGGCACGCGCCGTACCGTCGTGTCCTTCATGGCGCCGGTCGCGACATCGCGGACGCGCAGTTTCGTGTTGCGCGGGACCAGTGACACGATGCTCACGATGATGAGAGCGCCGATCACATACAGCCGCTGCCGAATCCTTCCCATCGTTTCTCTCTACCGGTTGAGGGTCGCCCGGGCCGCCTGGCGGTCGCGCTCGAGCTGCGCCACCAACGCGTCGCGGGACGGAAATGCCTGTACGGCACGCAGGCGACGGACCCATTCCACGTACACCGTCTCCCCATAGACGTCGCGGTCGAAATCGAACAGATGGATCTCGAGCGTGCGCGTCTCTTCTCCAAAAGTCGGCCGGGGGCCCTGATTCATCATCCCCCCGTAATCCAGGATCTTGGAGCCAGGAGTCGGGATCCTGGATCCTGACTCCAAGATCCTGACACGCACCGCATACACTCCATCGGGCGGCAGGAGCTTGCGCGGGTCCGGCGGTTCGAGATTGATCGTCGGAATGCCGATCGAGCGTCCCCGTCCCGCACCACGCACCACTTTCCCCCGTATCGCGTACGGCCGCCCCAACCAGCGCAGCGCGGCGTCCAGGTCTCCGTGAGCAACGCCCGAGCGAATCACGCTCGACGAGATCGGTTGACCATCGTCACGCACGGCGTCCACGACGGCCACCGCGAAGTTCTGCGTTTGGGCCAGCCGTTGGACCAACGTGGCGTCGCCGGCGCGCCCGCGTCCGAACCCATGGTCATACCCCATCACGAGCTCGCGCATCGCGTACTCGTCGCACAACCGCCGGACGAATGCCGCCGCGTCGAGCTGCGCCACGGCCGGCGTAAACGGCATCAGCACGAACCGCTCGATGCCGGCCGCCGCCACCACGAGCTCTTTTTCGTCGGGCAGCGTCAGCAGCTTCGGCGCCGCCGGCGGGTTCACCACCGCGAGCGGATGCGGCTCGAACGTGACGAGTACGCTCGCCAGCTTGCTCGACCGCGCGCGCCGGGTCACCTCCGCGAGCACCGCCTGATGACCACGGTGCACGCCATCGAAGGTACCCAACGTGACGACGGCGCCGTTCATGCGTCCGCCACCACCACGACCCGCGGCTTCAGAAGCTCGCCCACCTGCTCGCCTACGGCTAGCAGCTCGTCGCCAGCGAAGATGGCCGTCGGCTGCCCGCTGTCAGCCATCTGGGCGCTCGCAATCGGACGCCCGTGCAGCACCGCGTCCTTCTCCTTCTTATCTACCTGGCGGCGCGGGAGATGCGCGACCAGGATCGCGGCATCCTGCAACGCCTGGGGCGTCACCGCCTCGGGTGCCACCGCATCCGCCAGCCGCAGCGGTCCGACCGCCGTCCGCTGGAGCGCGACGAGATGCGCGCCGCAGCCGAGTTTCGCGCCGATGTCGCGGGCCAGCGATCGGAGATAGGTGCCGGCACTCACCGTCGCGCGAAACTGCAGGTCGGGGACCGCCGCGTTCACGATCTCGAGCTGGCGGATTTCGACTGCGCGCGGCGCGGGTGCGACCACCTCGCCACGGCGCGCGCGGCGGTAGGCCCGCTCGCCCGCGACCTTCACTGCCGAGTACGCCGGCGGACGCTGCTCGTAGCCGCCGCGGAAACTCGCGATGACGTCGGCCAGCTGCGCCGGCGTGATGCCCGTCCACGGTGCCGTCGCTACCACCGCTCCGGTCACGTCATCCGTATCCGTCGTGACGCCCAGCCGGATGACGCCGTCGTATGTCTTCGGCCAATCGGCGGCGAACGGCGCAAGCCGCGTCGCCCGTCCCACCACCAGCACCAGCAGCCCCTTGGCGAACGGATCCAGCGTGCCCAGGTGACCCACGCGCTGTTCGGCGAGTGCGCGCCGAACGATGTCCACGACATCATGGGACGTAGGGCCGGCTGGCTTGGCGACCAGGACGAGCCCCCGGTTTTTCAGTCGTCCGACTCCTTCAGCTCCTTGAGGACCCGGTCGATGTGCTGCGCGTGCTCCAGCCCGCGGTCCAGATGGAAATGCAGCTCGGGGCTGGTCCGCAGATGCAGCTCTTTCGAGAGCTGCGCCCGCAGAAACCGCGCGGCGCTCGCCAGCCCTTCGAGCGACTTCGCCTTCTCTTCTTCAGTCCCCATGACGCTGACGCGCACCTTCGCGTGCGACAAATCGGCCGAGACGTCGACGCCGATCACGGTGACGAAGCCGATCCGCGGATCGCGTACATCGCCGGTGAGAAACGCTCCGACCGCCTGCCGGATCAGCTCACTCACGCGCTCGGGCCGATGACTGTGTCGTCTCATATCACAGATAGCTCGTGCTGGTATCGACGATGCGCGCGCCGTCCGCGCCCGCCACCAGCTCATCCGCCTCGCGGAGCACGCTCTCAGCATGCCGGCGGTCGGTGCTCACCACGGCCGCCGTGAGCTCGGCGCGCTGCCAGAGATCGTGGTGCGCCGTCTCGGCGACCGAGATGTTGAACCGGTGATGCATCCGATCCTTCAGGCTCTTCACGATCGTGCGCTTGTCCTTCAGCGACTGGCACGCGGGCAGATGCAGCTCCCACACCATCACACCCACGATCACGACTCGGTGGCGCTAAGCGAGCGCGCGACCTCCTCGATGCGATACGACTCGATCAGGTCGCCGACTTTCACGTCGTTGAAGTTCTCGATGCCGATACCGCACTCGAAGCCCTCGCGCACTTCGCGGACGTCGTCCTTGAAGCGCTTGAGCGACGCCAGCGTGCCGTCGTACACCTCGACGCCGTTGCGGATCACGCGAACCCGTCCCGTGCGCGGAATGACGCCGCTGCGCACGAAGCAGCCGGCGATCGTCCCAACCTTGGCGATCTTGAAGATCTGGCGCACCTCGGCCTCGCCGAGCACGACTTCCTTCTTTTCAGGGGCGAGCAGGCCTTCCATCGCCAGCTTCACCTCTTCCACCGCCTCGTAGATGATGCGGTAGGTGCGGATCTCCACGCGCTCGCGATCCGCGGCCGCGCGCGCGTTCGAATCGGGACGCACGTGGAAGCCGACGATGATCGCCCCCGACGCGCGCGCGAGCAGCACGTCCGATTCGGTGATGGCGCCGACGCCGCGGTGCACGACTTCGACTTTGACCTCGGACGTCGAGAGCTGCGCGAGGGCATCCGCCAACGCTTCAGCGGGACCACCCTGGTCGGCTTTGATGATGATGCGCAGCGTGGCGACACCGCCCGCGGCGGCTTCGGCCATGAAGTCTTCCAGGGTCTTCACCCGGCCGGAGCGCCGGTGCTGCGCCTCGCGCTCGAGCCGCTGGCGCTTCTGCGCGATCTCGCGCGCCGCCGCGGCGTCGTCCATGGCCAGGAAGGAGTCGCCCGCTTCGGGCACACCTTCGAAGCCGAGAATCTGGACCGGGGTCGAGGGTCCGGCTTCCTGCTCGGTGCCGCCGCGCTCGTCGTACATCGCGCGAACGCGGCCCGAGTACTGACCGCAAATGAAGTCATCGCCGATGTGCAGCGTGCCGCTTTGCACGAGGATCGTGGCGAGCGCCCCCTTGCCCGGATCGAGCGATGCCTCGAGCACGGTGCCCTGGGCCTTGCGATCGGGGTTGGCTTTGAGGTCGAGCAGCTCGGCCTGCAACAGAATCTGCTCGAGCAGCTCGTCGATGGCCGTGCCCTTCTTCGCGGAGATCGGCGTCGCGAGCGTGGTGCCGCCGAACTCCTCGAGCACGACACCGTGTGCCAGGAGATCCTGCTTCACCTTCTGCACATTGGCGGTGGGCAGATCGATCTTGTTGATCGCGACTACGAGGGGCACGCCGGCGTTCTTGGCGTGCGAAATCGCCTCGATCGTTTGCGGCATGATCGCGTCATCCGCGGCGACGACCAGCACGACGATGTCCGTGACCTGCGCGCCGCGCGCACGCATCGCGGTGAACGCCTCGTGACCCGGCGTATCGAGGAACGTGATCTTCCGGCCGTCCTTGAGCGTGACCTGGTACGCGCCGATGTGTTGCGTGATCCCACCCGCCTCGCCGGCCACGACGTTCGTTTTGCGCACGTAGTCGAGCAGCGACGTCTTGCCGTGGTCGACGTGACCCATGATCGTCACAATGGGCGGCCGCGGCTTGAGCGTCTCGGCCGCATCTGTGGTCGGTTCCGTCTGGGTGGTCGCGTACTCCTCTTCGCGCACCGCCTGGAAGCCGAACGCCGACGCGATCAGCTCGATCATGTCGAAGTCGAGCCGCTGGTTGATCGTGACCATCTGACCCAGCTCTTTGAAGGCGAAGGTTACGATCTGGGTCGGCGGGACTTTCAGCGTGTTGGCCAGCTCGGAAACGGTGATGAATTCCGTGACGCGCACCAGCGTCTTCTCGCGCTCGCGCTCCTCGCGGCGGCGCTCCTCCTGCACCTCGCGGAACGTCGGCCCCTCTTCGCGGCGATGGACGCCCTTCTTGCCGACGGGTGCCTTGAGCGTGGCAAGGGTGCGCGAAATGTTTTGGGCGACTGCTTCCTGGTCGACCTGCGATTTCTTCCCTTTCTTGCGCTTCTTGCCCTTCTCACGCCGGCGCTCATCGAGCGGCGGGGCGCCGGGCGCGGCCGACGCAACCGGCCGCGGCGGCACGGACGTGCCGGGACCAGACGGCGCGCCGCGCGCAACCGGCCGGGGACGCACCGGCGTCGGGATAAACGGCTTCGAGGGCGGCGCTGAGGCCGGCGGCGAAAACGGCGACGGCGAGGGGGCGGCGGAGGGCGACAGAGGTGCCGGAGTCGCGAAGGTCAGGGTCGCCGCCGGCGCGAGGGGCTCCGCCGGCTCCGCGGGCGCGAGGTCCTTGAAGAGGGCCGCCGCGCGCTCCTCGAGCGAGGGGGCGGCCTTCTCCTCTTCTTGCTCGCGTACTGCGGTTTCCAGCGCGAGCCGTGCGCGCTCGGCTTCAGCCGCTTCGGCCGCCGCCGTCTCTGCAGCCGCGGCATCGGCCGCGGCCACTTCGGCCGCGGTGCGACGGCGACGCTTGGGGCGAGCCTCGGTGGTCGCGACCGGCTCCGGTGCAACCTCCACGGCCTTCGTGGCCCGACGCCGTTTGGGAGGCGCCGAGGGCTGCTTCTGCTTGCGCTTGTCACGCTCCCAACGCGCGCGCATCAACGACACCTGCTCGTCCTTGAGCGGCGTCAGATGACTGCGCACGAAGACGTCCATCTCTTTGAGCATGCCCATCAGCTGCTCGCTGGAGATTCCGAATTCCGCTGCTAGATCATGGATGCGCGTTGTTGCCACTTACTCCTCGCTATCGGCTATCAGGCCCCGTGCCAGTGCCGGGTCGGAAATTCCGACTGCCTGTACTGGAGGCTTGCCGAGTCCCGTACCCAGCTCCGCTGCGGTCGGACCGCGAATCGTCGGAACTTTTCGCGCCTCCGCGAGCCGCGTCACTTTCTCCATGGTGCGCCGGCTGGCGTCCGCCGCCAGCACCACGCACGCCACTGTCCCACGCTGCAATCCTGCCCGAACTCCTGCGACGCCGACCACAACGTTGCCCGCCCGCACACCCAGACCGAGCAAGCGGGTGATGCGCGTACTCACGCCGCCGTCGGCGCTCCGGCGCCGGGACTCGCCGGCCCCGGCTCTTCCTCTTCGCCACCGTCCTCGGTCATCTCATTGAGGAAGGCCATCATCTTGTCGGCGAGATCGGGCGTCATTCCCGGCAGCTGATCGACTTCTTCCCGCTCGAGGTCGAGGATGTCCTGCAGCGTCTTCTTGCCGGCCTGCTCCAGCACCGCCACGAGCTCGGGCGACAGACCCTTCATTTCGCTGAGTGCCACCTGCGTAACCGACTCATCGGCGGCCGGCAACGGCGCGAACAACGGCCCTTCCCCGCCGCGCTCGAGCCATTCGCGACTGGAGTAGAGATCGACTTTCCACCCGGTCAACTCCGAGGCGAGCCGCACGTTCTGCCCGTTGCGGCCGATCGCGAGCGACAGCTGGTCCTCGTCCACGATCGCCTGGATCGTCTTGGACTCGGGATCGGAGAAGACGCGGGCCACGCGCGCCGGCGCGAGCGCCAGTTTCGCGAAGCGCTCGGGGTCGGACGACCACGGCACGATGTCGATGCGCTCGCCGTTCAGCTCGTTCACCACGGCCTGCACGCGCGACCCCTTGAGGCCCACGCACGCGCCCACCGGATCGATGCCGTCGTCGCGCGACCACACCGCGATCTTCGTGCGACTGCCCGCCTCACGCGCGGTGGCGCGGATCTCCACGATCTGCTGCTGGATCTCCGGCACCTCGAGCTTGAACAGCGCCTTGACGAACAACGGATCGGCGCGCGACAGAATCAGCCGCGGGCCCTTGGGCGTTTCCTCGATCCGCTTCAACACCGCCCGAATCGTATCGCCCTGATGGAAGTGCTCGCGATGGTTCTGGTCGCGGTAGGGAATGATCGCTTCGGCTTCGCGAAACTTGTTCAACATCACCACGATCTTGCCGCGCTCGATCTGTTGGACTTCGCCCGACAGGAGCTCGCCAACCTTGCCCGAGAATTCCTCGCGGATGCGGCTGCGCTCGCCTTCGCGGACCCGTTGAATGATCCGCTGCTTGGCCGCTTGCACCGCCGTCCGGCCGAACTGGTCGAACGGCACTTCCTCTTCGAGGACGTCCCCCGGCTCGAATTCGGGATCCTCGTAGCGCGCTTCCTCGAGCGAGACCTGCGTGCCTGGATCTTCCACGGCCTCGACCACGGTCTTGAGCACGACGATGCGGATCGAGCCCTTCATCTCGTCGATGCCGATCTCGGCTCGGACATTCGGACCGTACCGTTTGACGAGCGCGGCATGCAGGCCGTCCTTCAGCAGGTCGATCAGCTCGCTGCGCTCGAGCTGCTTGGTACTCGTCAGCTCGCGGATTGCGGAAACAACATCAGTTGTATTTGCCATCACAATTCCTTGTCGGCCGTCAGCCGTCAGCCGTCTGTATCGCTCGCGAGGCGAGCATCCCTTACTTCCGATAGCCGATATTCCCGCTCCGTGCCGCCTTTTGGTTCCAGGACCACGGTGTCCTCGTTTGGCACCGCGACGATACGCGCGCGCACCCGGCCCACGCCTGCCAGTTTCACGTTCACATCGCGGCCCACGAACTGCACCCAATGCCGGTGCCAGCGCACGGGCCGCTCGATCCCCGGGCTCGACACCTCCAAGACATAGCGATTGCCCAGGGGGCCCCCACCATCCGCATCGAGCCACTGCTCGAGGGCTCGGCTGACCCGACTGCAATCGTCGACCGTGACGTTCCGTGGCGGACAGTCAATGCGGACTTGGACGAGCGGTCGGTTCGGCGTGCCGCCGATGCGCAGGTCGGCCAGGTCGAACCCCAACGCTTCCAGCCGGGTTCGGAAGGCCTCGACAAGACTCTCAGTGAGCATGAAAAAAAAGCGCGGGCCGAACTTCGCCCGCATCACGGTGGGGAATGTAGCCGGGGGACCCTCGATGTCAACCGAGCGGCTGGCCGAGGTACGCGACCATGCGGCCGTCGCGGCCCTTCGACGCCCGATGCGAGAAGAACCGATCGCGCCCCTCGGCGCTGCACCAGGGGGACGTCGTGATTTCCTCGATGCCGAGGTCCCGCGCGTGGCGCGTGAGGACGGCGCGGAGGTCGAGCTGGACGGTGCCGGTTAATCCAAAGCGCACTGCGACCTCAGAGCCAACTTCATAACAGCCACCGCAAATGCCTACGCCACAATGCATTACGATGTCGCTCGCCTTGGCAACGCCGCGCCACTTCAGCAGCTCGACGCACTGCTCCAGAATGCCGTCCGCGGTGCCCCGCCATCCAGCATGCACCAAAGCGATCGCGCCCTTGTTGGGGACGGCCAGATACACCGGAATGCAGTCGGCGACCGTGACCGTCAGCAGCACGCCCGGCTCGTTGGTCGCGTGACCGTCGAGCCCGTCGAGGATCAGCCAACCGTCCGGCCGGGACTCGTACCAGCGCACGTCCGTGCCGTGCACTTGATGCGCCAAGACGATCGACGGAAATCGTGTGCCGAAGCTCGCGCGGAACGCGCGCCAGCGGCCGATCACCTGCCCCACCGGCTCGTCGCTCCAGAGGCCGAGACTCAGCGGGCGTGTCGTGATGCCGGCGACCAATCCGTAGCGTTGGGCCCACTCTGCCAGCTCCAGGCGTGGCACGGCGGGATCGCCGGCTGGGATTTCCGCGAGCGATCGTACGGGCGCAGCATGCTGCGCCCCTACCTCATGTTCGGCGTTCAATCTGCGCTCCGAGTGCCCGCAAGCGGTCGTCGATGTGCTCGTAGCCGCGTTCGATCTGTCCAATGTTCTGGATCACCGAGTCGCCTTGGGCAGCGAGCGCCGCGAGCAGCATCGCCATCCCGGCGCGAATGTCGGGACTCTCGACGGCTTGCCCGCGCAGCGCGGACGGCCCGGCAATCACCGCGCGGTGCGGATCGCACAGCACAATGCGCGCGCCCATGCCGATCAATTTGTCGACAAAGAACAGGCGCGATTCGAACAACTTCTCGAACACGAGCAGCAATCCCTCACATTGGGTCGCGACGACGATCGCGATGGACATGAGATCGGCCGGGAACGCGGGCCACGGTCCATCTTCGAGCTTGGGGACGTGCCCACCCAGGTCCGGTCGAATGCGCCGCTCCTGATCGGCATCGACGATCAGTTTGGCCCCTTCGAGTCGTGGCCGCACGCCGAGCCGCTCGAAGGCGAGCAGCGTCGAGCGCAGATCATCCCCGCGGACGCCGTCGATCGTAATCGCGCCACCCGTGACGGCGGCGAGGCCGATGAATGAGCCGATCTCGATGTGATCGGGACCAACCGTGTGCGGAGCCCCGCCAGCTTTGAGGGGGCGGCCACCGTCGATCGTGAGGGTGTTGCTTCCGATACCGTCAATGGCGGCGCCGAGCGAGACGAGAAAGCGCGCCAGGTCCTGGACGTGGGGCTCCGACGCGGCGTTCCGCAGCACCGTAGTGCCCGACGCCCGCACCGCCGCCATCAACGCGTTCTCGGTCCCGGTGACGCTTGGCTCATCGAGAAAAATATCCGCCCCCTTGAGCTTGCCCTCGAGTGTGTACGCGTCGCCGACGGTGACATCGGCCCCGAGCCGCTCCAACGCGAGAAAGTGCGTATCCACGCGACGGCGTCCGATCACGTCGCCACCAGGGGGCGGCAACGTGACGCGCCCGAAGCGCGCGAGCATCGGGCCGGCGAGCAGGATCGAGGCGCGGATCTCCTTACATAGCGCCGGATCGAGCGGCTTTGCCTCAGTGTGCGTGGGATCCACTTCGACCGTGTTCGTTCCCGACCACTGCACCTTCGCCCCCACATGCTGGAGCAAGGCGAGCAACGTTTCCACGTCGCGAATGCGCGGCACGTTGTCGATGCGACAGGGGCCGTCGGCGAGGAGTGTCGCTGCGAGAATCGGAAGGGCCGCGTTCTTGTTGCCGGCGGGGCGAATCGTGCCGGAGAGCGGGCGCCCCCCCGTGACACGGAACGAGGGTGGCATAAGTCCGCCCAAGCTACCGGGACGCTTGCGCCGGCGTCAAGCGTTCGCGAACGTTGGCCCTCGTGCATCCCGCGCTCGCACTGGCGCTGCTGCTCATCGCCGGCATCGGCATCACGCACCTTTCGCGCCCGGCCTTGCGACGCCCCCCCCTGCTTGACGATCTCCTCGCGACTGGCGTGCCGTTCCTGCTGCTCGGATTGCTGCTCGGACCCGGGCTCGGCGTCATCGACGCCACCGGACTGCGGCTGCTCCAACCCATCATCGCGCTCGGGATCGGTTGGAGTGGCGCACTATTCGGCGCGCGGCTCGAATGGCGCATGGTCCGGCGCCTGTTGCCGCGCACCTGGCTGATCGGCGCCACGCTCGCGCTCCCTGTCCTGCTCGTGACGACGACGGCGGCCTGGGTGCTGGCTCACGCGGTCCCCTCCGTCGCTGAATCGTGGGGCCGCCCATCACTGGCGGTTTCCCTGGTGCTTGCGGGCGCGCTCACGACCGCAGCGAGCCAGCGGGGACCGCGCCTCGGCCGGCGCAACGCCCTCTTTGATACGGCCTTCGGCGCCGCCGCCGTCATCGTCGGCGTTGCGCTGTATCATCCGCACGTCGCGGTACGCAGCATCCTCCTGACACTGCTCGTTGGCGGTGCACTCGGCGGCCTGTTCGTTGGACTAGGACGCGGGGGAATGCTGAACGAGCCGCACGACGCCGCGATTGCGGCGTTCGCGGCGATTCTCTGGGCGGCCGGCTTCAGTTATGCTGCCGGCCTGTCCCCGTTTGTGGTGTGTGCGTTGGAGGCCGCCGTCTTCATGAGCTTTTCACCGGCGGGGGTGCGCCGCGCGATCGCGGGCTTGCTGAGCCGCTGCGAGCTGTCGCTCTACGCCGCATTCCTCATAGTGGCGGGGGCGTTGCTGCGCCCCTTTGCCGTCTGGATTTTTCTGGCTGCGCCCGCCTTGGCGTTGATCCGCATCGTGGTTCGGTGGGTCACCGTGCGGTTTGGTCTCGACCAAGTCGACCCGGTGTGGCGATCGCTCCCCTTTGCACCCCCGCCCGAATTCGCGCACTCGGCCATCCGACAGGGGGCGAGCGCAGTCGCGCTGGCGGCGGGATTCGACCTGGTGCGTGACTCGCCGGGACCGGTCCTGGTGACGATCTTGCTCAGCGTCATGACGGCCGACGCGCTGGCGGCCCGGACCCCGTTGACAGCACGCCCGAGCCACGCAGAGGTTTCGTGATGCTTCCGAGCTGGGTCGGCGTCGTGTCGGCAATCAGCCTCGCGATTATCGCACTCGCCGCCCTGGTCACCGCCGGTGCCGTCACTGTCGCGGCGCTCGGCGTGCGAACGGCGGTGAGGGCCCTGAAGGGCTTCGCCGGGCCGGCCATCGCCGATGTCCGACAGCTGATCGGCTCGATCAAGACCGAGGCGGATGCCCTGGTCGGCGCGTCCCGCGATGTGCGGCAACGGATTGTGCGCGCGGCAGATGCGGCGGAGGATCGCCTGACCGATCTCGACTCTCTGGCCGAGGTGATGCAGCAGGAGCTCGAGGAGACGGCAGTCGACGCGGCGGCGACGATGCGCGATGTGCGCCGCGGCCTGTCGGTGTGGCGCTGGAGCCGCAAACTCCTGAAGCGCAAAAAGCGACAGTGAAACGACTGGGAGCCGCCGCCCTCCTCGCCGTCGTCGGCCTCGTGCTCTTCCCGGGTGTCGCCCACGCCTGGACGCCGGGCACGCATATCTTCCTCGGCGAATCGGTGCTCGCCAACCTCTACCAACTGCCCACGATCGTCGCCGACCTGCTGCGCGCATTTCCGTACGATTTTCTCTACGGCAACATCGCGGCGGACACGTCGATGGCCAAGAAGTACGCGCCGGTGGGCCGGCATTGTCACGCCTGGCATGTCGGCCAGGAGATCTTCGACCTCGCGCCCACCGATCCGCTGCGCGCCTTCGGGCTTGGCTATCTCTCCCACCTCGCCGCCGACACCATCGCGCACAACTTCTTCGTGCCGCGCCAGCTGGTGTTGACGTCCAGCACGGTCGCCCTGGGCCACTCATACTGGGAAAGCCGATTCGAGACCCATCTGGGCGACGCGTACGCCCGCGAAGCACTGGATGTGATCCTGAAGGACCACGCCGCGAGCGACGCCCACCTCGACGAAATTCTCTCGCCCACGTTGTTCAGCGTCCGCACCAACCGACGGTTGTTCCGCGGGATGGTGCATCTCACCGAGAGCCAGAGCTGGCAGTGGGTGTTCCAGGTGATCGCGGGCACGAGCCGCTGGGATTTGGCCGACAGTGATATCGAAAAACACATGGCGGTCGCGTTCGAGTACGTGATGGAGACGCTGGGCGCGGATGCCGCGGACGCGGCCGCGCGACGGCTGGATCCGGCAGGCGAAAAAGCGCTGGGCCTGGCAAAGCGGATGCGGCGACAGGCGCTGCGCGAAGGCGGTCGCCACGAGCCCGAGCGCGTGGAGGAGACCGCGCAGCAGCACTTTGGACTTCCGACACCCTCGCTCGACTATTGGAAACAGTCGCGGGCGCAGCGCCCGTGGCGGGCGAGCTAGGAGGCGGTGAGCTTCTCCTCGAGGACGCGTTGCGCCAGTTTCGGATCCGCCTTTCCCTTGGACGCGCGCATGACTTGCCCGACGAAGAACGCCATCAATTTCGTCTCGCCGCTTTTGTAGCGGCCGACCTCCGACGCGTGCGCGCCGAGCACGTCGGTGACCCAACCCGCGACAACATTGCTGTCCGCGACTTGAATCAGGCCCAGCGCCTCCGCGATGGTGCGCGGCTCGCCACCCTTCGCCGCCACCTCGCCGAAGACTTTCTTGGCGGCCTGATGACTCAACGTGCCGCCTTTGACGAGCGCGACGATCTGCGCGAGCGCCCCCGGCGCGACGCGCAGCTGCTCTTGATGATCCTTGGCATCGGCTAAGGCTTCGGTCATCACCCAATTGGCGGCCGCCTGCGGCTCGGCGCCGGCCCGGACGACGTTCTCGTAGTAATCCGCGACGGCCCGGTCGCTCGTCACCACGGTCGCGTGCTCGCGACTGAGCGCGTACGTGGCCACGAAGCGGTCGCGCTTGGCCGCCGGCAGCTCGGGCAGCTCGCTTTGCTGCTCGGCCACGAACTCGGGCGTCAGAACGAGCGGCGGCAAGTCGGGCTCCGGGAAATAGCGGTAGTCGTGACTTTCCTCTTTCGACCGCTGCGGTCGGACCGCGTTTTCCTTGGAGTCGTACAGCATCGTCTGCTGCGTGACCGCCCCGCCCGATTCGATCAGCGCGATCTGCCGGTCGCGCTCGACGGTCAACGCCTTTTCGACGAAGGCGAACGAATTGATGTTCTTCACCTCCGTGCGCCTGTTGAGCGCGGTCTCGCCGGCGCGCCGCACCGAGACGTTGGCATCGACCCGCAGGCTTCCCTTCTCCATGTCGCAATCGGAGATGCCGATGTACTCGAGCAGCTGTTTCAGCGTCTGGAGATACGCGCGCGCTTCAGCCGGCGAACGGAGGTCGGGCCCGCCGACGATTTCGATGAGCGGCACGCCGGAGCGATTGAGGTCGACCGCCGTCGCTTTGGGGAAACGGTCGTGGATGGACTTGCCCGCATCCTCCTCGAGATGCAGACGCACGATCGTCGCAGTGACGATGCCGCGCTCGGGAGCGAGGAACGACAAGGTGCCGTTCGTCGCGAGTGGCTGATCGAACTGCGAGATCTGATAGCCTTTGGGAAGATCGGGATAGAAATAGTTCTTGCGGGCGAAGACGCTCTTGGGATGCACCGTGCAGCCCAGGGCCAGTGCCCCGCGGACCGCGAGACCGATCGCCGCCCCGTTGGGCATGGGCAGCGCGCCCGGCAGGCCGAGGCAAACGGGACAGACCTGGGTGTTGGGCGGGGCGCCGAACGCCGTCGCGCACCCGCAGAACATCTTCGACTTGGTACGCAGCTGCACGTGCGTCTCCAGCCCGATGATCGTTTCCCAGGAGGAGCTCATCAGGCCTCGTCGGTCGCCGGAACGACGCGCTCGAGCGCGTACGCGGCTTCGATCATCTCATCCTCGAGGAACGCCTGGCCAACCAATTGACCGCCGAGCGGCAGGCCTTTGATCCGCCCGATCGGCAGCGACATCGCCGGCAGGCCGGCCAGGTTCGCCGTCAGGGTGAAGATGTCGGACATGTACATCGCGATCGGATCCGACAGCTTCTCTCCCGCCTTGAAGGCGGGACTGGGCACCGTCGGCGTGAACAGCAAGTCCACGCCGCGGTCGAACGCGTTCCGAAAGTCCTGCGCGATGAGCGCGCGCATCTGCTGGGCGCGTTTGTAGTAGGCGTCGTAGTAACCCGCGGAGAGAACGTAGGTGCCGACCAGGATCCGGCGGCGCACCTCGGGCCCGAATCCTTGACCGCGCGTCGAACGGTAGAGACCTCGTAGATCGACCCTCCCGTCGAACCGCGGTCCGTACCGGACGCCATCGTAGCGCGCCAGGTTGGACGAGGCCTCAGCCGGGGCGATCACGTAGTACGTCGGAACCGCATACGGCGTATGCGGGAGGGACACTTCTCGCACCGCCGCCCCCAGCTCTTTCATTAATCTCACCGCGCGATCGCAGGCACGCCGGACCGCCGGATCGAGCTCGGGCGGGAAGTACTCCTTGGGAAGCCCGATCACGAAGCCCTGCAGCGACTCCGGCACCGTCGGCAACCGCAGCGGATCCCGATCCTCGCAGGTGGAATCGCGCGGATCACGTCCACTGATCACCGACAGCACGCGCGCCGCGTCGTGCACGCTGCGGCCGAACACGCCGATCTGATCGAGCGACGAACCGAACGCGACGAGGCCATACCGGCTGACGCGGCCGTACGTGGGTTTGATCCCGACGACGCCACAGAAGGCGGCCGGCTGACGCACCGAGCCGCCGGTCTCGGAGCCGAGGGCCGCGGGCACCGCGCCGGCCGCGACCAGCGCCGCCGAGCCGCCGGACGAGCCGCCCGGCACGCGCGCCTTATCGAGCGGATGGAGTACGCGTCCGTACGCCGAATGTTCGGTCGACGACCCCATCGCGAATTCGTCGCAGTTCGTCTTTCCAGCGATCAGCGCTCCCGCCGCTTTTAGTTTCGCCACGGCGGTGGCTTCGTACGGCGAGCGATAGCCCTCCAGAATCCGCGACCCGCAGGTCGTCGTGAACTCGAGGGTGCAAATGTTGTCTTTCACCGCGACCGGCATGCCGTACAACACGCCGGTCGGGCGGGCGGCGGCCTCCTGTGTGGCCAGCGACTTGCGGAGATCCTTGGGAGGTGTCAGCAGCGCGTTGAGGCGCTTTGCTTTCACCAGGCGGTCGGCGACCGCTTTGGCGTCACTCACTCGAACTGGCCGAGCTTCGGCACGACGAAGAAGCCCTCCTTGAAGTCCGGCGCGAACTCCGCGGGACCAAATGCCAGATGCGCTGGGGTGACTTCATCGGCGCGGAATCGAATCGCGTCGGGACCGGGTACGAAGACCTTCACCGTTCCGTTCGCCGGCACTGCGCTCAGCTGTGCGACGTAATCGATGATGCGCGACATGTTGTCGACCAGCTTCGGCAGCGCCTCCTCTTCCACATCCAGCTCGGCGAGCTGCGCGATCCGAAGCACTTCCTCCCGCGAAACACTCATGCCCCTTCTCCTTGCCAATCGCGCTCGAGCGCCGCATAGGCGGCGAGCAGTTGCTTGGTGCCGATGTCCGGATCGTCGAAGTCCACGCTCACACGGAGATCGCGCCCTTCGCCCGAAACGGC
>WNGI01001461.1_pt1 | contig 40289 bp, 28 predicted proteins | sample 5400621 | NCBI WGS metagenome assembly WNGI01 (sample SAMN13153374, study PRJNA577476) | soil metagenome | isolation source: 20 cm soil or saprolite under Garry oak tree replicate 1 | place: USA:California | collected 2016-06-15
CGTGCCGCGCAGCGCCACGGTCAGGTAGGCGTTGTGGTTGACCTCGCGGGCGCGGTTGCGGTAGATCGCCGCCGGCGCGTTGACGTTGTTCACCACCAAGTCGAGCGCGCCGCTGTGGTTCAGGTCCACGTAGATGGCGCCGTTGGAGAAGCCCGGCTGGGCGAGCCCCCACGCGTCGGCCAAGTTCGTGAACGTCAGGTCGCCGTTGTTGCGAAACGCGTAGTTGGGGATCGGGACCTGCGGCATGTGCTTCAGCAGCGTGAGGTTCTTCGCGGTGATCCCGTCCCGCAGCGACGCCTGCATCGCGTCGTTGCCGACGTAATTGATGTAATCGAGGTCGTTGGGGCGGCGGTAAATACCGTTGGTGACGAAGAGGTCCTTGCGGCCGTCGTTGTCGAGGTCGGCGAACAGCGGGGCCCAGCTCCAGTCGGTCGCCTCCACGCCGGCGAGGTAGCCGATGTCGCTGAAGCGCCGCCGGCCGCGGTTCAGCTGCAGCGTGTTGCGGGCGTACTGGGGATGATACCCGGCGCGCAGCCGCATCTCGAAGATCGTGAAGCCCTCGGCGGACGCCGACGTCTTGAGGATGCGCTCCTGGTCGGGCAGCATGTCGAGGACCGCGATGTCCGGCCGGCCGTCGTTGTTGACGTCGGCCGCATCGACGCCCATCGAGAACCGGCTCGTGTGCCCCGTCGCCGTTGCGATCGACTCCCGAAACGTGCCGTCGCAGTTGTTGTAGTAGAGAAAGTCGTTCTCCTGAAAATCGTTGGCGATGTAGAGATCGGGGCAGCCGTCGCCATCGAGATCGCTCGCGACCACCCCCAGGCCGTACCCCTCGACGCCGCCGTAGATGTGGGCCTGCTCGCTGACATCCGTGAAATGGCCGCCGTCGTTGCGGAACAGCCGGTCGCCGGCGCGCGGGTTGCGCACGCTGCGGCTGGGGCTCGGGCTGATGGCGCGCTCGGTGTGGGTCGAGTGGTTCAGCAGATACATGTCGAGGTCGCCGTCGCCGTCGTAGTCGAAGAACACGGCCTGGGTCGAGTAACCGACGTGCTCGAGGCCGAACTCCCGGGTGCGGTCGGTGAAGGTGCCGTCGCCGTTGTTGATGTAGAGCACGTTGTGCCCGTGCATCCCGAGATAGCTGACCGCCGAGACGTAGATGTCGATCCAGCCGTCGCCGTTCACGTCGGCCATCGTGACGCCCGTCTTCCAGCCGCCGGGGCCCCCCCCCACGCCCGCCCGGTCGGTGACGTCCTCGAAGCGGTAGTCGCCCTTGTTGAGATAGAGCCGGTTGGGGCCGAGGTTCGCCGAGAAGTAGAGATCGGGCAGGCCGTCGTTGTTGACGTCGCCCGCGGCCACGCCGCCGCCGTTGTAGTAGTAGAGGTAGTTCAGGATGTTGAAGGCCGTGTCTTCCGGCAGGCGATTCTCGAACGCGACGCCGGTCGCCCGCGGCGACAACAGCTCGAACAGGCGCGGGCCGGAGGCGCGGTGGCACCCGGCCAGCGCCGCGACGGCAAAGAGCCACGCGCCCTGCGACTGCACTCTAGCGCGCCGGGCGGATGCGGATCGCCTGCCCACCGCCGGGCGCCAGCGCGATGTGGAGGCGCGTCGCCGCCGTCACCCGCTGCCGCGAGATCGCGACCGGCAGCGGGTTCGTGAGCCAATCCGCTCCCGGACCGTCCGCGTAGATCTCGGCCACGTAGGCGCGGCCCGGCGACAGGAACGAGAGGGGGATGTCGAAGCTGCGACGCTCCTCGTCGGTGATGGCGCCGACGAACCAGCTCGGCCCGTTGCGCTCGCGACGCGCCACCACGACGTAGTCGCCGATCTTCCCCGCGAGCACGCGGGTCGTGTCCCAATCGACCGCCACGTCGCGGATGAACTGGAACGCCGGCTGGTGCTCGTAGTTCTCGGGCAGGTCCGCGGCCATCTGCAGCGGCGAATAGAGCACCACGTACAGGGCCAGCTGCTTGGCCAGCGTGGTGCGCACCCGCGGCTCGTCGGGGCGCCGCGGCCGCCCGGTCCCCCGCGTGATCAGGATGTCGAAGATGCCCGGCGTGAAATCCATCGGGCCGTCCAGGAGGCGCGTGAAGAACAGGATCGTCTCGTGCTCGGGCGGGTTGCCCCCCTCGCTGCTCCAGGCGTTGTACTCCTGCCCCCGCGCCCCCTCCCGGCTCATCATGTTCGGGTAGGTGCGGCGCTCGCCGGTATCGTGCATCGGCTCGTGCGCGTCCACCATGATCCCGTACTTGGCCGCGGTTTCAATGACGCGGCGGTAATGCCGGGCCATCACCTGGCCGTAGTGCGAGTCGCCCGTGCTGATCAGGTCGGTCACGTAGCCCGACTTGATCGCGTCGAGGCCGAGCGCGTGGTACAGCGCGAACGCGCTGTCCATCTGGCGCTCGTAGTTCTCGATGCCGCCCGACGTTTCGTTGTGGACGATCAACTTCACGCCCTTGGCGTGGGCGTACCGGGCCACTTCCGCCAGATCGTAATCGGGATACGCCTGTGTGAACGAGAACGCGTTGCGGTTCTGGATCCAGTCGCCGTCCCAACCGACGTTCCAGCCCTCGACCAGCACGCCGCCCAGCCCGTTCGCCGCCGCGAAATCGATGTAGCGTTTCGCGTTCGCCGTGGTGGCGCCGTGCCGGGGCCCCGAGCTCCACGTCATCGTCCCGATGTGCATCCCCCACCAGATGCCGACGTACTTCATCGGCTTGATCCAGCTCGTGTTCTGGATCACGCTCGGCGGGTTGAGGTTCAAGCCGAGCACCGACGGGGCGAGATCGGTCGCGCGGTCGGCCAGCTGGATGGTGCGCCACGGCGTGACGAACGGCGTGCGGCCGCGGACCTTAACCCCGTCGGCGTACGGCGCCAGCGCCGCGCGCAGCGTGCGATCCTGCATCCGGCCCCCCGCCAGGAACATCCGCGCGTAATCGACCAGATTCGCCTCGTGGATGACGATGAACGTGCGGCCGTCCCGGGTCTCCATCGTGAGCGGGGTCTGGACGCTGTCGAGCACGCTCACCGGGGACGACGAGAACAGCATCTCGGAGCGGTCGAGGCGAGGGCGGTTGGAGGGAATCCACCAGGCGCGCGCATCGTCCGCGAGCGCGAACTCGGTCAGCTCGTCGCTGATCTCGAACTCCCCGAGCCCGGGCTGCGCCGGCACCTCGTAGCGAAACCCAACGCCGTCGTTGAATACGCGGAAGACGACGGCGAAGCGCCGCCCGGCAGGAGGCGCCGCGGTTTCGGCCACGGAGACGCGCAGCTCGTTGTGGTGGTCCCGCACCCGGGCCACCTCGCCCCACGGCTGGGTCCACGTGTCGTCCACCGTCTGGCGCGCCGTGTCCGTCACCTGGAGGCTGTCCCGCAGCGGCGGCGCCCCGCGGAAGGCGAATCCGAGGACCGACGGCAACAGCAGCGCCCGCCCGTCCCGATCGAGGGCGTAGGTGAGCCGGCCGTCGCGGATCGCCACCGTCACGACGTTACGGCCGTCGGGGGAGCTCACGTGGAGCGGCGCCTGGGCGGCGGCGGCGGCGGCGAGGGGCGCCAGTAGCGCGAGGGAGCGGGCCCAGCGGCGCATCCACATGTGCAGATCCTTTCTTGAGGTATATTGTTGATGCACTCTGCGCTCTCTCACCGGGGGGATCCCATGACCGCCTTCGCGCCCCGCGCCCTGCTGCCCGCCGCACTGTGGATCGGATTCCTGACCGCGTGCGCGCATCCGAAGCAAACGAGCCAGGGCGCCAACCCGCCGGCCACGAACCCCGGCGCGGTCGTGACTTCCGACGACATCCAGCGCAACCCCGGTCAGCCGGTCGAACAGGTGCTGATGGGCCGGTTTCCCGGCGTCGTCGTGACGCGAGTCGCCGGCGGGATCGCGGTGCGCATCCGCGGCACCACGTCCCTCGAGGGCAGCAACGTGCCGCTGTACGTCCTCGACGGCATCATCATCGACCCGGGCCCCAACGGCAGTCTCTCCGGGATCAATCCCGAGGACATCGAGTCGATCGAGGTGCTGAAGGACGCGGTCAGTACGTCGATGTACGGCATGCGCGGGGCGAACGGGGTGATCGTCATCAAGACGAAGCGCCCGCCCCCGAGTCGTCACTGAGCCGGGAGCCGCACCGCCGTCTGCGTCGCCGCGCGGGTGTGGACCTGCTGCACGACGAGCTCGCCCACCCGGCGCCCTTCGCGCGCCCCTTCCTCGATCGCCTGGCGGTAATGGATCCCACCGTACAGGCGACTGATCGCCGCCTCGGCGGCCGCCGCCTGGAATGAGGGAAAGGCGCGCACCGGCAGGCCGTACTCCATCTCCGCGCTGTCGCTGAAGGCGAAGTCCGGGCCGAACTCATCCGTCAGCACCACCGACGCGGCGGTGGAGATCACGCTGTGCCCGCTCGTGTACTCCGGGAACGGCGGCGTCTGCAGCAACGGCTGCCAGCGCTCGTCGAGGTACTTGTTGATCACCGTTTCAGGCCGGATCATGTTGCTGCGGTATTTCTCGTCCCACACACTGATGAAGCCGTCGGCCAGGCCGATCGCCGTCCGCGCGTACACCGCCGCCGACCGCATGATATCCGCGTGGACCTTCCGCGCCGCGATCGGGACGATCCCCATCCAGTGCCCGCCGGGCGTCACCTTCTTCGTGGCGAACATCGCGTGCCCCTGGACGTGCATCACGTAGGGGTTGCAGTCCCAGAAGCTGGCGATCGCCCGTTGCTCCTCCGACAGGTGTTTCCCGACGTCGTAGACCTCGCGGAGCTCCCGGTAGTAGGGACTGCCCCGCGTCATCGTGAAGGCGTGCGGCCTTGACGGGCGGATCTGGCTCCCCGAGTCCATCACGAACGGCCGCAGCTCCCCCCAGTGTGGCTCGACCGCATCCATGTAGGCCGGCGGCGTGGGGATCCAGCGGCCGGGCTCGGGCGTGACGGTGTACTTCGGATAGCCCCGCGTCTGGAGGTAATGGTCTTGCGCGGCCCAGGCGAGGATGTGCTGCGCCACCCGGTCGCCATACGCGATGGACCGCTGGAAGACGCCGGCGGGGATGCCGAGACGTTTGATCCGCTCTTCCATCGCGGTGCGCGCCGAGTCCATGCGCGCCCGGGAGAAGGTGAGCGCCCGGCCGACCGTCATGAAGGCGTGCACGCTCGCCAGCGGGAAGTAATACTCCGAATCGGCCGCCGGCGCCGGCACGGGTGTCAGGCCGTTCAGCTGCCCGGCGAGGGTGCGGTACTCGGCATAATCGGGCCGCAGCGCCTCGTAGGCGGCCACACTCGTGTAGGCGTACGCCCGGCTCGCCTGTGGCGGGCTGAAGATGTCGTACACCATGACCTCGGTGAGCTGGTGCACGGCCGCGTGCAGCAGCTCCGGATCCGCGGGATGCGCGCGATACGCCCGCGGCGTGTTGGCACACCCCGCGTGCAGCAGTGATCCTCCGGCCACGAACATCGTCGCGAACCATCGATGGCTCATCGATTACCTCCGGGCGACCCGTCGGACGACGAGAGAGGGCCGCGTGGACCGGAACAGCAACGGACGGTCGTTGTTCCGCGCCACGACGAGCAGATCTCCCTGCTGGGTGCGGACCTCCGCAATGTCGCGGGCCTGCCCGGGCACGAAGAACCCGCTCCGCGCCCGCGGGACCGGCGTGAAGTGCCCCGTCCCATCGCCCAGCAGCGCGAGGCCATCGCTCGCGTTCAGCCTGCCGATTTCCGGCTTCACGCCGTCGAAGTTCCCGGCCAGCAGCAGGTCGAGCTTGCCGTCGCCGTCGAGGTCGCGCGCCAGGATCCCGTAGACGGGCGCGCGCTGCGCCTCGGGCGGCAGCGGCTCGAGGGTGAACGACCCGTCGCCGTTGTTCCGCGCCAGCGCGGTCGCGAAGGTGTGCGCCTGCTTGAAGACGGCGCCCTGCAGGTCGGCCGGCGAGAAGATGTCGGTCACCGTCTGCCGGGCGTAGTTCTTGTAGTTGAGGTAGCGGGCTTTGAGGTACGGCAGCGCCCGGATCAGGTCGTCGCGCATCGTGATCGGGTAACTGACCCCCTGGTTGTAGCACGACACGATCTGCTCGACGGAGCCGTTGCCGTCGAAGTCCTTCACGTACATTGTCACCGGCTCGGTCGCGCTGGCCCGCAGGCGCGCGTTGAGCCCCAGGTTGCCGAGGATGAAATCGACGCGCCCGTCCCCCGTGAAATCGCCGGCCACGATGCGGTTCCACCACCCCTGGCTCTGCTCCAAGCCGCGTGTCTTGAGGCGGACGAGCTTCCCGCCCCCGGCGTTATGGAAGATCGTGATCGGCATCCACTCGCCGACCACCACGAGGTCCGGACGGCCGTCCCCGTCCACGTCCTGCCACACCGCGTCGGTCACCATCCCGACCCGCGCGAGCTCGGGCGCGAGCGCGGCCGTGACGTCGGTGAAATGCCCGTGCCCGTCGTTGCGGAGCAGCTGGCTCGGCGGGTCGGTGCCGTAGCGCCACGGCACCACGCGCCCGCCGACGAACAGATCGGCGTCGCCGTCCCCGTCGTAGTCCGCCGCCACCACGCGCGAGCCGCTGGCGAATTCGGCCGGCAGGCTGTGGGTCGCTTTCCGGAACCGCCCGCGACCGTCGTTCAGGTACAGCCGGTCCTGCAGCGCGGGGGAACGGTCGGAGAACTCGCTCCCGCCGCTGACGACGTACAAATCGGGGTGCCCGTCGCCGTCGGCGTCGAAGAAGACGGCGCCGAGGTCTTCCGACACGCGGTCCTGCTCGAACAGGCCCTCGTTGCTGCTCGCGAACCGGCCGTCGGGCTGCTGGAGCAGCAGCTTCCCCGGTTGGTCCTTCGCGCCCCCGATGAACACGTCGTCGAGCCCGTCGCCGTTCACATCGGCGACGGCGAGGAACGGCCCTTCCGTCGAGACCAGCTTCGGAATCAGCCGCTCGCGATCGAAGTCCACGAACTCGTTCTCACGATGCACGAACGGGAACGCGACGCGATCGGTGACGTCGGTGAACACGGTCGGACGGTCGGACCGTCTGACGGTCGGACGGATCCGGCTCTCGGACTGTCGCACGGCCAATCGCTGGCTCGCTGAGACGTGCGTCAGGAGGCTCACCCGGCCGTCCGGCCACTCCACCTTCACGGAGTCCAGCGTGTCGCGCTGCGCCACGCCGAAGGTCAGCACGTAGTCCACGCGCGACTGGAACCCGCGGGTGGGCTCCTCCTCCTGGAAGAACAGACGGTTCCCGCTCCACACGGTCACCTTCGCCCCGACGCCGAAGCGGTTCGGGCCGTCCCCCTCGAGGCGGACCTGGAGGTAGCGGTTCGGCAGCAGCGTCCGGGCGTTGTTGCGGTAGACGAACGCTTCGTCGTTGACGTTGTTCACGACCAGGTCGGGCGCCCCGTCGCCGTCGAGATCGCCGTAGGCCGCGCCGTTCCCGAAGCTCGGCGTGGCGAGCCCCCAGGCCGCGCTCTCGTTCGTGAAGGTCAGGTCGCCGTTGTTGTGGAACGCGTAGTGGGTGAGCTTGGTGGAGGTCATCGCCGCGATCAGCCGCAGGAAATCGACGCGCCCGCCGCTCGCCGCCTCCCGCATCGTCTCCTGGTTCGCCAGGAAGGCGACGTAATCCTGTGACGTGACGTCCTTGGCGAGGCCGTTCGTCACGTAGATGTCCTTGTACCCGTCGAGATCGAAGTCCGCGACCAGCGCGCTCCAGCTCCAGTCCGTCCGCGCCACGCCCGCCTGCTGCCCGATATCCGCGAACGTGCCGTCGCCGTTGTTGAGCTGCAGCATGTTGCGCATGAACTGATAGTGATACCCGTCGCGCAGCTTCGCCTGGTACACGTCCCAGCCCTCGAACGACGACGTCGTCTTGAGCCGGTATTCGTCCTCCGGCAGCATGTCGGTCGTGTACACGTCCGGCCAGCCGTCGTTGTTCACGTCCGCAATGTCGAGCCCCATCGAGAAATAGCTGGTGTAAGGCATCGCGCGGGCGACCGATTCGGTGAAGGTGCCGTCGCCGTTGTTGAGGTAGAGGTAGTCGTTCTCGAAGAAATCATTGGAGACGTAGAGGTCCGGCCGGCCGTCGCGGTTCACGTCGCTGACGACGACCCCCAGCCCGAAGCCGATCTCGCTCCCGTAGATGCCGGCCGCCGCGCTCACGTCGATGAAGTGCCCGCCGTCGTTGCGGTACAGCCGGGCGCCTCCGAGCGGGTCGCGCTCGTGCCGCGTGTTGCGTTGCCCGAAGCTCGAGACCGGCCGCGGAGAGTTATTGATGACGAACAGGTCGAGGTCGCCGTCGCCGTCGTAGTCGAAGAACGCGGCCTGGGTGGAGTAGCCGGTGTCCGCGACGCCGTAGGCCGCCGCCTGCTCGACGAAGGTCGGGACGCCGTGGGCGTTCAGTCCCTGGTTGATGTACAGCTCGTTGGCCCGGAGCTTCCCCTCCACGAGGCCGGCGTGACAGACGTAGAGATCGAGCCGGCCATCGCCGTTCACATCGGCGAGGGTGACGCCGGTCGTCCAGCCCGTGCTGTGCAGGCCGGCCTCCGCGGTGACGTCGCGGAAGTGGAACTTCCCCTCGTTCAGGTACAGCCGGGTGCCGCCGAGATTCGCCGTGAGGGCGATTTCCGGGAGCCCGTCGCCGGTCAGGTCCCCGATCGCGACGCCGCCGCCGTTGTAGTAGTTCCGGTAGGTGAAGACGTTGAGGTCGCGGGATTCGGTGAGGCGATTCTCGAAGCGGACGCCGGTATAACTCGCGGGGAGCCGGGTGAACAGCGCCCCGGCCGCCACGGGGGCCTCACTGGCGAGCGCCGGCCCGTCCCGGCCCGAGCAGCCGACGAGGATGCAGGCTCCCGCCATGAGCAGCCCCCCCCCCGCCCACTCCCGGCAGCGCCCCTACGTGATCCCAGCGGTTGATCCGCGTGCTGCGCAATATCAATAGCCCGCGTTCTGTTTGAGCAGGGGGTTCGCGTCCATCTGCGTCTGCGGGATCGCCATCAGGACGCGGGTGGGGTCCCGCACCGGCAGGTTATGCGCGGCGATGTCATCGATGGGTCGCGCCGCGGTGTACAGGCCGAAGCGGATCAGGTCCTGACGCCGCTTGGCTTCCCCGGTGAGCTCGAACATGCGCTCGTTCAGGAGCACGGTGTGGTCGACCGCGATGAGGTTCTGGTCGGGGTTGAAGTCGCGCGCCCGCAGGTAGTTGAGATCGATGATCGCCTGAGCCGAGTTCCCGTTCTCGAATTCAGCTTCGGCTTTGATCAGGTAGATCTCGCCGAGGCGGAAGTACGCGAAGTCGTTGCCGTTGTCCGGCCCGACGTGCTTGGAGTCCGGCGGCCACTTGAGGAGGCGGGGACCTTCGTTCTCTCTGGCGGCCGTCGCGTCCCCGATGGTGTCGGTGAACACCAGCCAGGCGCCGGCCCGGTCCTTGACGGAATCGCCCGGCGTGCCCGAGCTCAGATCGTACTGCTGGCCGATGAGGAAGATCCCCCGCCGCGCGTCGGCGGCATCGAACGCGTTGTACACGTCCGCCGCGGTCGCGAAACCGTTCCACGGCGCGGGGGTGAACTGGTTGTAGTGCAGCGCCCGCATCACGAAGTTGAGCCCCAGGCCGTCCGACGCCAGGTTTTTGACGACGAAGATATTCTCTTTCGAGGCGTGGTTGGTGGCGCGGAACGCTTTCGGGAACGAGTCCTCCAGCTGGTACAGGCCGGAGTTGAGGACGCTGTCCACCCAGGCGAGGGCGGCGTCGCAGGCCGTCCCGCCGCCCACCGGGACTGTCAGACACGAATTATAGCCCGTGGCATTGATCCCGACGTCTTTCGTGAAGACCGCGGCGTTGAGATACATGTTCGCCAGGACCGCCGCCGTCGCGCCCTTGGTCATGCGACCGCGGTTGGCGTCGTCCCAGGTGGCGGGCAGGTCGGCGCGGGCCGCGGTGAGCTCCGACACGATGAACTGGAACAGCTCGGCGCGCGTGGCGCGCGCATGCGGCTTGTAATCGTTGACGGTCACGATCGGAACGCCGCCGAACAGGTCCATCAGCTGGTAGTAGTAGTAGGCGCGGAGCGTCCGGGCGTTGAGGTCTTCGAGCCCCGAGGGACTGCTCGCCCCCCACAGCTGGCGGTGAATCTCCAGCCAGCGGCCGTTGTCGTACCAGTCCGAGCCACGCGTCGGCACGATCAGCTCGTCCGAGCTGATCTCGCTGAGGTTGTAATAGCCCCACGTCGTATTCTTGAGCTCCGAGTACACCCCCGCCAGCCCCGCCAGCACTTCCGCCTGATTGCGGTAGAAGTTGCCCGGCGTGATAGCGCTCGAAGGCGTCTCATCGAGGTTGGTGCACGCCTGCGGGACCCACGACAGCAGCAGCAGCGCGCCGATCGCCACCGCGCGCACCGAGTACGTCACAGATGATGTGGTCATAGGACGCTCCTCAGAACGCGACCCGCAGGCCGCCCGTGATGGTACGGGGCCGCGGATAGCTGAGATAATCGACGCCGCGCACGCCCAGGCCCTGGTAGCCGGCCTGGACTTCCGGATCGTACCCTGAATACCCGGTCAGTAAGAGCAGATTGTCGCCCGACAGGTACGCCCGGGCGCTCCGCGCCCCCGCGAATCCGGGGAGCGTGAGCTGGTACTCCACCGTGAGGTTCTGTAGCCGCACGAACGAGCCGTTCTCGATCCACCGGGAGGAGAACACGGCGGGATCCCTGATGTCGGTTGGGTCGTTCAGTGCCGTCGCCAGGAAATTCTTGCCCTGGAGTGCGTCGCTCTTCGTACCATAGACGAGGGCGGTGTTGTTGAAGACGTCCTGGCCGACTTCCGCCCGGATCAGGGCGCTGATATTGAACTTCCCAAAACTCAGCTGGCTGTTCAGGCCGATCGTGAAGTCCGGATTGGCGTTGCCGATGACGCGGTAGTCGGCGGCGGTGATCCCCGTCGCCGTGGTCACGCACGTCGGGCTGGCGGAGCAGCGGAACAGCTGTTTGCCCGCCGTGTCCCACCCCACGAACACTGGCCCGTAGAACGTTCCGAGCGGATGCCCCGCAAAGATGCGCTGGGAGTTCTGCCCGGTTTGGCCCTGGCCGCTCACGCCGCCCGTGTTGAGGAAGGTGAAGGGGCCGAGATCGATGACCGTGTTCCGCTCCATCGCAAACACGAGTCCCGCGTTCCAGCTCAGCCCGGGGCGGGACACCGCGACGGCGTCCAGTGAGAGCTCGAGCCCGCGGTTGCGAATCTTGCCCACGTTCTCGAGCCGCGTGGACGCGGGGGCCGGAGGCGGGATCGTCACCGTCAGCAGCAAGTCCTTCGTGTTCTTGACGTAGTACTCCACGGTTCCCGTCAACCGGTTGTTCATGAAACCGTAATCGAGCGCCACGTTGACCTGCGCCGTCTGCTCCCACTTGAGGTTCGGATTGGGATCACTCGTCGGGATCACGCCCGTGACCGGCGATTCGCCGAAGATGTAGCGGGCGCCCGCCGGCGTCGCGAGGAGAATTTGGGACGCATACGGCGGGACGGCAGGGTTCCCCTGCAGGCCCCAGCCCACCCGCAGGCGCAGGTCCGACAGCGACAACGGGGCGTTCGCCATGAAGGGCTCGCGGCTCAGGTGCCACGAGGCCGACAGGGCCGGGAATAGCGCCCACTTGTGATCGATGCCGAACTGGGACGCCCCGTCGTAGCGCAGCACCCCGGTCACGTAATACTTGTCCCCGAGGTTGTAGTTGGCCCGCGAGAAGAAGGAGACGAACACCCGATCGTTGCGGTACGAGTACGGCGGGAAGAGCACCGCGGCGGCACCGAGGTTGTAGAAGCTGAACTTGTCGGTGACGTAGCCGTGCCCCTCGGCGCCGAACTCGGAGGTCGTGTACTTGCTGTATTCGTAGCCGCCGACGACGTCCAGGCCGTTGGCGCCGAGCTGCCGGCGCACTGTCAGCAGGGTCTGCAGCGTCACCGCCGCGTTGTCGCGGTTCACCTGGCGCGCCAGCCCGTTCCACTGGGCCCCGACCGGACTCGCCGCGGGGAGGTAGATCTGCGTCAGGCCGCCCGCGCGGTCCACCCCGACGTTCACCTGCCCCGTCACCCCGCGAAGGACGTCCACCTCGGCCGACACATTCCCGAGCGTGCGGACCGAGTGCCCGAACTCCTGGACCTGATTCGCCATGGCGACCGGATTGCGCACCGACCGCGACCCGGGACCGATCTCGTAATAGTGCACTCCGAGGGAATCGGAGTACGTGATCGGACGTGTCGGGTTGAACACGGCCACGTTCTGGAACACGCCGCCTTCGAAGCCGCCGCCCGTCTCGTACGGGAGATAATCGTTGTCGACCTGGGAAGTGGTCACGTTAAGTCCGAGGCGCAGGCGATTGTCGAAGGCATTGTGCGTCGCATTGAGGCGCCCCTGAATGCGTCTGAGACCGCTCGAGATCGCCACGCCCTCCTGGTTCATGTAGTTCAGCGACGCGCGATACCGCGTGTCCTCGCTGCCCCCCGTGAACGACACATTGTGATTGTGCGTCACGGCGGTGCGGGTCACCGCGCGCTCCCAGTTCGTATTGGCGGTCCCCAAATTGCGGAGCTTACTCGTGTCCAGTCCCTTAGTCGGATCCGCGAGCCACAACTGCACCTGCTGCTCCACGAACTGCCGATATTGATCTCCGTTCAGGACGTCCAGATAGCGGTACGGGCTGGCCATCGCGACGTAGCCGTCGTACTCCACGCCCGCCCCGGCCACGCTGGTGCCGTGCTTCTTCGTCTCGATCAGGACGACGCCGTTGGCGGCGCGGCTGCCGTAGATCGCCGTCGCCGAGGCGTCCTTGAGGACCGTGATCGAGCCGATGTCCGACGGGTTGAGCAGGTTCAGCGGGCTGCGGGGAAGCGGCGGGTCACCGCCGATGCCGAAAATCGACGCTTCGGTCTGCGCGCTGTTGATCGGCACGCCGTCGATCACATACAACGGCTCGTTCGACGCGCTCAGCGACGTTCCGCCGCGGATGCGCACCTGGGCGCCGGTGCCTGGCTCGCCGTTGTTCTGGATCACCTCGACGCCGGCCGCGCGACCCTGGAGCATCTGGTTGACGTTCGTCGTCACGCCGACGTTCGCCGCGTTGGGATCGATCGTCGCGACCGAGCCGGTGATCGCCTCGCGGCGTTGCGTGCCGTACCCGGTCACGACCACCGCTTCGAGGATCGTCGCCGACTGATGGAGGACGAATTGCACGGATGACGCGCCGCCCGCCGTCACCGTCACGTCCTGCTCTTGCGGCAAGTACCCGATGCGCGCCGCGCGCAGCCGGTGCGGGCCGGCCGAGACAGCCCCGAGGACGAAGCCCCCGTCATTGCGCGTCACCGTCCGGAGCGACGTGCCCACGATCGACACGTTGACCCCGCTCAGGGGCTGTCGGCTCGTGCTGTCGATGACTTGTCCGGTGATGGTACCTGTGGAATCCTGCGCGGCGAGCGGTGCTGCACACAACAGAGCACCGACGAGTGCGGGAATGACGTGACGGACCAGTGGCATACGCCTGCCCTCGGAGAAAGTGGGAGTGGAACGTCTCCGCCGGCTGCGACTCTCCGCATTTATCATTCCCGCCCCCGGGAGAATGTCAAGGGACCGGGAACCGGTCGTGGAAGGGGAGTATGGGCCGCCCGCTCAGTCCGGGGTGGCTGTGGCAGCGCCGCGCCGGGTGCGCCAGTAGGCGTACACCGGGATGCCGAGCGCGAGCAGCCCCGTGCCGATCGCCGCGTTCCTCGGATTGGTGCCGATCGAGCTGGCGACGACCAGCGCCGCCGCCACGACGAAAAGGGCCGGCGTGTAAGGGTATCCCGGCACCCTGAAGGCTCCCGCCGGCGGCAGGGGCACGCCCGCCCGCCGGTCGCGGGCCCGGTACACGAACAGCCCCGCCACCGTGAGCCCAAAGAAGATCCAGTCTCCAAATGCAACGTAGTCCACGAGTTGGCTGAACGTACCGCTCAGCGTGAGCACGATCGACCACGCCGCCATCACGAGGACCGCCGCGGTCGGGGTGCGATACTCGGGGTGCAGCGCCGCGAGGCGCGGAAAGAACACGCCGTCGGCGGCCATCGCCTGCAGCACGCGGGGCGTGACCAGGATGACGAGGTTCAGGAATCCGAACGTCGAGACCGCGATGCCCGCCGCGATCACCGTGCCCGCCGCGGGACCGAGCAGGGCGCGCATCACGTCCGCGGCCGGGGCCGTGCTAGCGGCGAGCCCCGCGGGTCCGAGCACACTCAAGTACGCAACGTTGGCGAGCAGATAGACCACGACGACGATCGCAACACCCAGCACCAGCGCCCGCGGCAGGTTCTTCTCGGGCTCGACGATTTCTTCGGCGATGAAGTTGGTCTGCTGCCAGCCGCCGTAGGTGAATAAGATCGGGACCAACGCGGCGCCGAGCGCGATCACGGTGGCGACGCCGCTCAACGGTGTGCCGGTCGACAGGGGCGGACTGGGGCGGACGGAGGCGGACGGTGTGGCGACGAACAGAGCCGCGCCGATCAGCGCGGCCAGCGCCGCGAGCTTCAAGACCGTGAAGATGTTCTGCGTGACCGCCGCGGGCTTCACGCCGACGTAATTGATCCCGGCCAGCAGCGCGATCGCGGCCACCGCGAGCGGCACCGTCAGCGACTCGGACAGGCCGGCCAGCGCCAGCGCGTAGTTGGCGAAGGTGACTGACACGGCCGCGATGGCGCCGGTCGCGATCACCAGCAGCAGCGCCCAGCCGTACAGGAACGCCGGCAGCGGCCCCCACGTCTCGCGCAGGTACACGTAGCCGCCGCCGGCTTTGGGCCGCCGCGCCCCCAGCTCGCCGAAGCAGAACGCGCCAATCAGGGCGATCACGCCGCCCAAGCTCCAGGCAACGAGCACCAGGCGGGTGGAGCCGACCCGCTGCGCCACGGTCGCGGGCGTCCGGAAAATCCCGCCGCCGATGATGCCCCCGGCGACGGCCATCGTGGCGGAAAACAGGCCGAGCCGGCGGGCGTAGGTGGTCACCGCCGACAAAGTATCCCATATTGCGAGGAAGCGAACCCCGGAGGCGACGCGCCGTGCCCCAGGCTGACGGCTGGATCCAGACGACGCTCGGCATCAGCCGGGCGACAGAAGGCAAGATCTTCTACAGCCTGGTGGTGCTGCTGGCCATCTGGGCGGTCCGCAGCCTGGTGCTGGGCATTCTCTGGCGCCGCACCCACGACGCCCGGCTGCGGTACCGCTGGCAGAAGGCCACCACCTACGTCACCGCGCCCATCGGCTTCCTGCTGGTCGTCAAAATCTGGTTTCCCGGCGGCCTCGGCCAGCTCGGCAACTTCCTCGGCCTGGTTTCGGCGGGCATCGCGATCGCCCTCAAGGACATCTTCCTCAATCTGGCAGGGTGGCTCTTCATTGTCTGGCGGCGGCCGTTCGCGGTGGGAGATCGCATCCAGGTCGGCGAGCACGCCGGCGACGTGATCGACGTGCGGGTGTTCCAGTTCACCCTGAACGAGATCGGCAACTGGGTGGACGCGGACCAGAGCACCGGCCGCATCATTCACATCCCCAACGGCAAGGTGCTGACCGACGTCATCGCCAACTACAGCGAGGGCTTCGAGTACATCTGGAACGAGATCCCCGTCCTGATCACCTTCGAGAGCGACTGGGAGAAGGCGAAACAGCTGCTGCTCGAGATCGTAACGCGCGACTCCGCGGACATCGTCAAGGCGGCCGAGGAGAGCGTGCGCCAGACGACCCGCAAGTTCATGATCTTCTACACGAACTTGACGCCGACCGTGTACACCAGCGTCGCCGAGGACGGCGTGAAGCTGACGCTGCGTTACCTTGTGCAACCGCGGCGCCGGCGCGTCACCGAGCAGAAGATCTGGGAGGACATTCTCCGCGAGGTCGCCAAGCATGACGACATTGATTTCGCCTACATCACGCGGCGCGCGTTCAACAATTTGACGGAAGGGAAAATCAGCCCCGCCGATCAGTCGGTCCGGGAAGGGGTGCGCACCACGGAGTAATCACTTACGTTAAAAGCCTCGCCCTCTCGAGGTCCCGATGCAGCCCATTTCCTTCGTCGTCAACGGCCGCCGCCGCACCGTAAACGTCACGCCCGACACCCCCCTGCTCTGGGTGCTGCGCGATACGCTGCATCTCACCGGCACGAAATTCGGCTGCGGCATCGCGCAGTGCGGCGCCTGTACGGTGCATCTCGACGGCACCGCCATTCGCTCCTGCGTGCTCCCGGTGTCGGCCGTCGCCGGCAAACGTGTCACGACCATCGAAGGCCTGTCCCCGAATCGCACGCACAAAGTCCAGCGCGCCTGGATCGCCGAGGACGTGCCGCAATGCGGGTACTGCCAGTCGGGCCAGATCATGGCGGCCGCCGCGCTGCTGGCGCAACGGAACATCTGCCGCTGCGGCACCTACCAGCGCATCCGCGCGGCCATCCATCGCGCGGCGCAGGGGGTGTGACATGACCACCCAACTGACGCGTCGCGAGTTCCTGCACTCGGCTTCGGTCGCCGGGGCCGGTCTCGTCATCGGGTTCCACCTGCCGCTCGGCCGCCGTGCCCTCGCCGCGACACCCCCGTTTGCCCCCAACGCGTGGCTGCGGATCGGGGCGGACGGCGACGTGCGCATCATCGTGGCCCGCTCCGAGATGGGCCAGGGCGTCGCCACGTCCCTCCCCATGCTCGTCGCCGAGGAGCTCGAAGCCGATTGGTCGAAGGTCACGATCGAATTCGCTCCGGCCGACCCCGCGTACAACAACCCGCTGTTCGGCGCCCAGGCGACGGGCGGCAGCACGAGCGTGCGCGGCTCCTACGTCCCGCTCCGTCAGGCGGGCGCGGCGGCCCGCGAGATGTTGATCGCGGCCGCGGCGCAGACCTGGGGCGTGGATCATGCTGCCTGTCGGGCCGAGCACGGGGCAGTAGTGCACGGAGGAACGGGCCGACGCATTCTCTACGGCGCGCTGGTCGCGACCGCGGCGGCCCTGCCGGTCCCCGCCGACGTGCCCCTCAAGGATCCCAAGGACTGGAAGATCCTCGGCACGCGCGTGCGGCGGCTCGACACGCCGGCGAAGGTGGACGGCAGCGCGCAGTTCGGCATCGACGTGCAGGTCCCCGGCATGCTCGTCGCGCTCATCGCCCGGTGCCCGACGTTCGGCGGCACGGTGGCCAGGTTCACCGCCACGCGGGCCAAAGCCGTCCCGGGCGTGCGCCACGTCGTCGCCGTCTCGACGGGCGTGGCGGTCGTCGCCGACGGGTATTGGGCGGCGAAGAAAGGCCGCGAGGCGCTCGCCGTCACATGGGCTGACGGGGCGAATGCCGCCGTTTCGAGCGCCACCATCGCCTCGCTCCTCCAGCAGCGCGCGGAGCAGCCCGGCGCCGTGGCGCGGCACGACGGTGACCCGGACGCGGGGATGTCCACCGCCGCCACGAAGGTCGAGGCCGCGTACGACCTGCCGTTCCTCGCGCACGCCGCGATGGAGCCGATGAACTGCACGGCCCACGTGCGGCCGGACGGCGTGGACATCTGGGCGCCGACGCAGTTCCAGACCGGCGCCCAGCAGCTCGGCGCCGCAATCGGCGGCGTGCCGGCCGGACAGGTGAAGGTCCACACCACATATCTGGGCGGCGGGTTCGGGCGGCGCTTCGAGCTCGACTTCATCAAGGAGGCGCTCGAGACCTCCAAAGCCGTCGGGGTGCCCGTGAAGGTGATCTGGTCGCGCGAGGACGACATCCGCCAGGGGCAGTATCGCCCCGTCTCGCACCATCGGCTCCGGGCGGGCCTCGATGCCGGCGGCCAGCCGGTCGCCTGGACGCACCGCATCGTGGCCCCGTCGATCATGGCGCGCGTGTTCCCCAACAGCGTCCAGAACGGGCTCGACGGCGAGGCGGTCGAAGGCGGCGTGGAGATGCCGTACGCGATCCCCAACGTGCACGTCGATTACGCGCTCACGGACACGGGGATTCCGGTGGGCTTCTGGCGCTCGGTGAACAACTCGTTCAACGCCTTCGCCGTGGAGACGTTCATCGACGAGCTGGCGGCCGCCGCTAAACAGGATCCCGTCGCCTACCGCCGGGCGCTGCTGACGAAGGCGCCGCGGCACCTGGCGGTCGTCGAGCTGGCGGCGAGCAAGGCAGGTTGGGGCACGCCGCCGCCGGCCGGTCGCGCCCGCGGCATCGCCGTGCACAAGGCGTTCGATAGCTACGTCGCCGAAGTCGCCGAGGTCTCGGTCGGCGCGGACGGCACGCCGCGCGTGCACCGCGTCGTGTGCGCCGTGGATTGCGGCCCGGTGGTGAATCCGGACATCGTCGAGGCACAGATGCAAAGCGCCATCGTGTACGGTCTGACGGCGGCGCTCTACGGCGAGATCACGATCGACCGCGGCCGGGTGCAGCAGAGCAACTTTCACAACTACCTGATGCTGCGGATGAACGCGATGCCGGCGATCGAGGTGTACATCGTGCCGAGCACCGACGCGCAGGGCGGCGTGGGCGAGCCCGGCACGCCGCCGATCGCCCCCGCGGTGTGCAACGCGATCTTTGCGCTGACCGGCAAGCGGATTCGCCGACTGCCGATCGGGAAGGTGACGTAACACGAGAACGGCGTGGGATGTGGGGTGTGGGACAGCTGGCCCACACCCCACATCCCACACCCCACGCCGTTCAGTGGACTACGATCACCGTCCCGTCCATTCCCATGTGATTCGTGCAGGTGTAGTGGTACGTCCCCACGGCGGTGAAGCCGCCCTTGTAGGTTCCCATGGTGTTGTTGGGGGCGTCGGCGGGATGTGATGCCGGTCCGCTTGTGAAGACGATGTTGTGGATGTTGGGAGCGTCGTTCCAGGTCCACGTCACCGAATCGTTCACCTGCACGACGACGGTCGCGGGCACGAAGCGCAACCCGGTCAGGCTCACGGCTGCCGATGTCGGCGGCGCGCCCGCCGTGGCCGTGAAGGTCACGGTCGGCAAGCTCGAGAGCGCCGGTGTGACCGTGACGGTTTGCGGACTCGACGATCCGAGGCTGTCCGTCGTACTCGCCACGCCGCTCGCGCCGGTGGTGCTCTGCGCCGCATTCACGCCGCCGCCGCCCGCGGTCACCTCCCAGTTGACGACCACGCCCGGCACGGGACGATTGTTGGCATCCAGCGCCTTGACGCTGAGCGGCGCCGGCAGCGGATTGTCGAAGTACCAGCTCTGGGCGTCCCCGGCGTTTTTCACAAGCTGCGTCGGGGGGCCGGGAGGCTCCGTCCCACCCCCCCCGCCCCCACCGCACGCCAGCGCGAGCAACCCCAGGTGCGGCGCCGCCAGCCGCCGCCAATGCACGCCGCTCACTGGAACCGGAACAGCTGGCCGCGAATCTCCCCGCCCGCGTTCACCTTGGTGTGAACGTTGACGTAGGTCTCGCCGCCCCGGATGAACGCCAGCACCGAATCGGGGACGGTGATGGTGTCTTCGACCATCAGCCCGCTGAAGTCCAGACCGAAGGGCGGTTTGGGCCCTATATACAGGTTCACCCGCACCGGGCCGTTGAGCCCCGCCACGCCGTGATGCACGTGCGCGAGGAAGGCGCTGTCGATGTTCGACAGCTCGACCCGATAGCTGACCAGATTGCCGTTGATGGTGAGCGTGGCCAGCCCCTGCGCCGCCGTGGTGATCGGCGTCGGCTCGTTGGCCCCGCTGAGGAACGCGACGAAGCGTTCCGGAGGAGGCGGTACTGAGGTCAGTCCCACGTCGTCTTTGCAGCTGCCGACCGTCCAGACGGCGGCCGCCGTCAGCATGAGTCCACCAATTACCAAACGTCCGCGCATAGTCTGCCTCCTTCGTGGTGAAAGTGAACGGCACCTCCGGAAACACTGCGGGCCCCGGTGACCGCCGTTGGGCGACCGCCGAGGCCCGCTGCGACATCTCTATAATGAAAGGTTACATGTAAAACAGAAACGTCAAGACCGGCGGGAGGCGAGCTGCGCGGCCCGCGCCCGTAGCGCCTGATCCACATCCGCCATGGACACGGTCGCGGGGACCGTCCAGCCGCCGCGCCGGTTCGTGGGCACCCGCACCGCGGCGACCTCCCCGTCCGCGCCGATCTCCACGACGGCCGTCGCCGTCCCGCCCTCGGCGTCCGCCGGGCCCTGGGTGACCCGGATGACCAGGGTCCACACCCCGTCGGTCGCCCACGTGCGCTTCAGGGCATACACCCCGTCGCGCGACGTCTCGGCGAACTCGAGCTTCACCGTGCGGCGCTCGCCGTTCACCATCCCCTCGGCGGTGCCTTCGATCGGGAAGCCGATGGGCGTCTGGTGGTGGAACGCGTGCACCAGCAGGAACGCTCCCTGCATCGTGCGGTCGTAGGGGTTCACGGGGAGCTCGATCGAAATCCACGGGGGCCCCTTGGCGAGGGCGGGGGCAGCGAACACCGCGCTGATCGCGGCGGCTAATGCGAAGGTCCGAAGACGGGTGAACATCGAAGCCTCCAGAGTTCCAGGTTGCCTCTTCGATGTCCGCCGACGTGGCCGGGTTTGAACCCCATCGCCCACGTCCCCACACCCCACATCCCACGCCTTATTCGTCCATCACCGGGCCAGTCCCGTGCGCGGATCGATGTCGCGGATGCCTTTGAGCACCTGCCGCCGCCACTGAATCCGGCGGACACGCCCCCAGTACCGCTCCAGCGTCGGTGCGTCGAGCCGCAGCGCCGCGTCTCGGCTCGTCCCGGCCGGCGGCGGCACCAGCGCGGCGAGCCGGTCGTACACCGCCGCGCGCAGCGGCGGATCCACCCGCGAGACGAGGTGCCACAGCGTCACAGCGTCCTCGGCGCGAGCCGCCCGCAGCACGGCGCCGACCGCCCGCGCGCCGCCTCGCTCGAAATCGAACGCGCTCAGGGCTTCGCGCAGGACGGCCGGCGCGTCCTCCACGTACGGCGTCCCGGGTCCCTGGCCGGAGCGCGTGACCGCCAGCGCCCCCAGGGGCACGATCGAGCGACGGCCGCCGCCCTCAAGCTCGACGTAGCCGGCCGTCACGCGCAGGCGGCTCGCGCCCGTCGTATCCACCTCGAGGGTGTAGGCACAACCGAGATCGATCGCCGTCGCCGACGGCGTCTCGACCACGAAGAGGCGCGGCGGCGCCGTGACTTCGGCGTAGATCGTACCGCGGGTCAGGGCGAGCCGGTGCGCGTCGGGTCGCGCGGCCACGAGGCGCAGCTCGGATCCGGGCAACACCTCCACGCGTCCGATGCGGCCCACCTGCACCTCCACGCGCGACGAATCGTCGGTGACGATCACGTCGCCGACGCGCAAGGTGCCGGTGCCCGCGAGCGCGGTCCCGTCGATGCTCGGCGCGCCGTCCACCCGGGCCACCACCCAGCCCGCGCCGCGCCCGCCGAGCGCGCGCCAGCCGACGACGAGCACGACCACTGCCGCCGCCGCCAGCGCCGTCCATCGCATCCACGCCGGCCGCCGCCGGATCCGCGTCGCGATCCCCGGCCACAGATCCCGCGGCGGCTCGATGCTCCGCGGCAACCGCCGCGTCTCCTCGAGCAGCTTCGTGAATTCGGCGTCGTGCTCCCGATCCGTCATCGCTCCAGCATCTCCCGCAGCAGACGGCGCGCCCGGAACAGCTGCGCTTTCGATGTCCCGACGGCGATGCCGCACATGCCCGCGATTTCCTCGTGTGAGTAGCCTTCCACGTCGAACAGCACGAACACCTGGCGGGCACCGGCGGGCAGCAGCGTGATCGCCCGCTCCAGATCGAGACGCCCCCCCCCGGCGCCGGCCGGCGTGGCCGCCGCCCGCTCGAAGACCGGGTCGTCGCTCGCCGGGGCGACCCGCCGCTCCCGCCGCCGGCGCCCGCGCTGCTCCATCAGCACCACGTTCACCGCGAGGCGGTGCAGCCAGGTGCCGAAGGCACTCTCCCCCCGGAACGTGCCGAGCCGCTCCCACGCGCGCACGAACGCGTCCTGGGTTCGCTCCTCGGCGGCCGCGGCGTCGCCCGTGAGGCGCAGGCACACGGCATAGATCCGGCCGGCGTGCTCGCGGTACAGGTCCCGGAACGCGGTCTCATCCCCGTCCTGCGCCCGGCGGACGAGGTCCGTCAGCTCCGGCACTGAGCCGCAGGATGGTGCACGTTGGTGGGATGCCGAAGAGGCGAGCGTGGTTTGACAGGGGCGGACAGCGACGGACTGAGGCGGACACAGAAACCCCCACTCGCCTCATCAGTCCCCGTCCGCCGCTGTCCGCCCCCGTCCACCGCTGTCATCTCAGGATGCCGCCCGTCAGCTGCCGCAGCCGCTGCTCGAGCTGCTGTTGGGCGTCTGCCAGACGCATGCGCTGGGCGCCTACGCGGGTGTAGACGTCGCCGCCGAGCATGGTGATGCGCGAGTTCGCCAGCTCCACCGGCGTCGCGAAGAGGCTGTCCACTCGCGCCCGGATCTGCTCGTTCGCGGTCTCGATTTCGTCGGCGAGCACGCCTCGCAGCTGGTCGCCGACGGCACGGTCGAGATTCGAGCTGACCGAGAGTGACGGGCGGTCGAGCGTGCCGGAGAGCCGGGCGGAGATGTCGAGTGTGCGTACACCCGTGATCACGCGCTCTACCAGCTCCTGCGCCGCGGAGCCCGTCGGAGCGCCAGTGTCCCGGAGCCAGCGCGCGGCATCGGTGTGCACCGACCAACGTCCCCGCACGCTGTCCCCGACGAGCGCGAACGAAAGGGTGACCACGCCCTGGCCGCGCGCGAGATGGAGGGGCAGCGATGGGAGATCGAGACCGGGCAGTGCGGCCCCCTGCGCCGTCCCCGCCCCGCTGTCGCGAGGTACCGGGCGCACGTGATCGAGCGCAGCGGCGACACGAACGCCGGGAGCCTCCGCGAGCAGCGTGGTCGGTCGGCCGTAGAGCCGCGGGCTGCTCGTCAGTCCCACGAGCCGCCCGGCGTAGCGCCTCTGCCGCGCGGCGGGGGCGGTCGCATCCAGAACGAAGGAAAGCTCCGCGTCGCGGAGCAGGAAGCCGGGCAGAGTGTGCTCCCGCGGGAACCTCACAGAGGTGCCCGCTCGCCGCACCCAGCGGGCGCCCGGCGCCGATTGCGGCCACAGACCCGCCGGCATGTACTCGCGCGCGACCCGGCTCCAGTACAGGGCGCGCTGGAACCGCGCGGCTGCCGCAGGCCCGAACAGCGCCGCCCCCATCGACGGCAGGTCGAGGCTGGGCACCTTGAGCACTCGGCGCGCGATGGCGTAGTCCCGTCTCCGCACGGCGGCCAGCTCCGCCGCCCCGGCCTGCAGGCTTGCGACACCGCTCTGCACTGCGCGGTCCACCGCCTCCACCCGATCGCGCGCTTGCCGCACCTGACTCAAGGTGCGCCGCGCGTCGGCCAGGAGGCCAATGTCAGTCGGCCTTGCGTTGCGCAGGCGACCCGCCATCGCCACGCCGGAGTCTCCGGCAGCCTGGACATCCAGGCCGCCGACGGCGGCGTTCCATGCGGCTTGCGCGGAGTCGGCGCGAGCCACCAGGGCCTGAGCCTCATGGCCCGTGAATAGGACGTTGGGATCGAGCTGGCCCACTTCCACCTTGCCAACCGTCAGCTGCAGGAGGGGAACGTCAAGCCGCTGCACGAATTCCCCGACCTGCGCTTTGATGCCGTCCGATGGTCCGGCCGTCCGGCCGTCCGCCTGGCGGGCGGTGCCGAACCGGAGCCCGGTCGCGGCGAGGCGGTCGATCACCACCTTCTTCTCGAGCAACGGTGCCACACCGATGTCCGCCGTCAGCTCGTCCGCCTCGAGGAGGTTCTTGAACGGCTCGTCGGGACTCGCGACCACGAGGCCGTTGAGCGCCACCTTGCCGTGCGACAGGTCCAGGTGCAGGCGGCCGACCTCGACCTTCGCCCCCACGATCGCGGTGCCGACCGATTCGAACGCACCCTTCGCGAGCCGATCAGCGAACAGCAGCCACCCGCCCACCAGCAGGCCGACGAACAAGAGGAGTGGCCCCGTCCCCTGCCAGCGGATGAGCCCCCCTCCCCCAACCCGCCGAGCGGTGCGTGACGGCGGCGGATACCGCCGGGCGGATGTGGTGCCGGGGGCGGGGGCGGGAGGCGGCGGCTGGTGGCTTCGCACCCATGCCTGGACGGCCGCGCGGTAACGCCGCACTCCGAAGCGGCCCAGAGCGTTGAGGGGCAGAAACAGCGCCAGCGCCACCGCGAGACTCCCCAGCACCACCGTATTGTTGAAATTCGTAAGGGGGACGACGGGTGTGTTGTAAAGTGTCGTCCACACGCCGGTGAGTGCTGGGGTTTCGAGCAGCAGCCTGTGGCCCAGGGCGTCGAACAGCGGGTCGAAGGCGAATCCCAGCGGCGCGAAGAGCAGCCATCCGAGCAGCGCTCCGGAGAACGAAACGCGCAGCATGATGATGAGGATGAGCACGACGACGTTGTGGAGGTTTAAGAGCGGGGTCAGGCCGAGGATCGCTCCCAGTGCCAGGCCCGCCCCAACCTGTCCGGGAGTGTCGTCGGAGTGGAGGTGCTTGAGCAGGCCGATCATGCAGTCACCACCGGCTGGCGTTTATGCCAGTCGGTGCGCGCCTGATACAGGCGACCGAGCTGGACGAGCGTGGCCTCCTCGAATGCGCGCGCCGTGAAGCACAGTCCCGTCGGCAGGCTCTGCACGCCGAACCCGTTGGGCACTGAGAGCGACGGCACCCCGACGACGTTCGCCGGCCCGATGATGTTGGCTCCGCCGGTCACCACGCCGGGCCACGCCTCGCGAAACGGCTTGTCGACGGGACTCGCGACGGTACTGCGGGTGGGCGTCGCCACGGCGTCGAACTGCTTGAGAAACCCATCGAGCGCCTTGCCCATGGGACGGCGCAGCCGCAGGGCGCGCACGTAGTCGCGAGCCGGGATCGCCAGGGCCGCGTAGCCGCCGATGCGGTCCTCCGGCGCGGTGAGCTGGGCGACGCGGCCGCTGTCCACCAGGTCGTCGAAGGCGCTCGCCCCCTCCACCGCGATGATCGTCCCGCCCACGACGCCGTACGGCAGGTCGGGCAGCTCGACGTTCTCCGTCACCGTGATGACGTCCTTCAGGACGCTCAGCGCATCGCGGAAGTTCTTGGCCACTTCGGGCTGGATCCCCTGGTCGGCGTTCTTCAGGATCCCGATGCGAAATTTCCGTCGCGGCCGGACCTCTCCCCCTCGTTCCCCCTCTCCGCGACGCGGAGAGGGGGCTAGGGGGTGAGGCACGCGAAATCCCCGGTCCACCGATGACGGATCGTCGGGGTCCTTCCCCGCGATCGCCGCCAGCACCAGCGCGCAGTCTTCGGCGCTCCTCCCCATCGGCCCCAGCTTGTCCATCGTCCACGACAGGGCCATCGCGCCGTGGCGGCTCACGAGGCCGTACGTGGGCCGCAGCCCCGTGACGCCGGAATACGCGGCGGGCGTGACGATCGAGCCCGACGTCTCTGACCCGATCGCGAACGGCACCAGCCCCGCCGCCACGGCCGCTCCCGGCCCGCTCGAGGAGCCGCCGCTCCAGTAGTCGGGATTCCACGGCGTCCGGCCCGGTCCCGTGATCGAGGCGTTGGCCTGGTTGTATCCCATCCCGCCCGCCAGCTCCACCATCGCCAGCTTGGCGACGAGCACCGCGCCGGCGGCCTTGAGTCGCGCGACGACGGTGGCGTCCTCGGCGAACAGCTGGTTGTCGTAGGGGGCGGCGCCCCAGGTCGTGGGATAGCCCGCGGCCGCGAGCAGGTCCTTCACGCCGTAGGGGATGCCATGCAGGGGCCCACGCCAGCGGCCGCGGGCGATGTCGCGATCGGCCGCCGCCGCCTCGGCGAGGGCGCGGCCGCGCGTCACCGTCACGACGGCGCCGAACGTCGTCCCCGACCGCTCGAGGCGGTCGAGGAAGTGTTCTGCCAGCTCGGTGGCAGAGATCTTCTTCGCGCGCAACCGTCGCCCCAACTCGACGACGGAGGCGAACGACAGCTCGTCGGCCATCAGTCCCCCCGGTACACCCGGTAGACGAAGTCGGGCTCGTCCGCGTTGCTGAGCGCGGTTTGATACAAGCGTTCCGCGCCGCGCAGCCGCCCGTCGATCGCGCGCGTGATGGTCCGCAAGTCGTCGGCCGTGAGCCGGTCGCCGTAGCGCAAACGGATGCCCTCGGCGAGCGCTTTGGCGAGCGCTGAGGGCTCGACCGCCTGAGGCACCTGCGCCGCCCCATCGTTCCCCCTCTCCGCAACGCGGAGAGGGGGCCAGGGGGAGAGGTCCCCGAGGACAAGCGGCGCCGCCGCCGCGAGGGCGAGCCGCTCGGCGAACGCGCGACGCGTGATGGCCGGATGGTCCCGCGAGACGTTAGAGTTTGGCATGCGCGCTAAAGTATCCCCCGCCCCAACGAGCCGCGAGCCGCCGCCGCGCCTGCTGTTCGGACCCGGGCCCTCGAACGTCGAGCCCGCCGTGACGCGGGCGCTCGCCGCGCCGCTCGTCGGCCATCTCGATCCGTACTTCCTCGAGGTGATGGACGAGACGATGCGCGACCTGCGTTCCGTGTTCCGGACCGCGAGCCATCATACGATCCCGATGTCCGGCACGGGGAGCGCCGGCCTCGAGACGATCATGCTGAATCTGCTCGAGCCCGGCGATGAGGTGATCGTGGGCGTCATCGGATACTTCGGCCAGCGGCTCGCCGAGATGGCGGGCCGCGCCGGCGCGGTCGTCCGCACCATCGAGGCGCCGTTGGGCGAGGTGATCGCCCCCGATCGCATCGCGGCCGAGCTCGCACGCAAGCCCGCGAAACTCGTGGCGCTGGTGCACGCCGAGACGTCGACGGGAGCCTGGCAGCCGGTCGAAGAGATCGCGCGCAGCACTCGCGCCCACGGCGCGCTGCTCGCCCTCGACTGCGTGACGTCGCTGGGCGGCGTGCCGGTCGCCGTGGACGACTGGGGCGTGGACGCCGCCGGCTCGTGCTCTCAGAAGTGCCTCGGCGCCCCGCCGGGGCTCGGGCCCATCACGCTCGGGCCCCGGGCGATCGAGGCGGTGCGTCGGCGACGCGCCAAGCCGCCCACCTGGTACTTCGACGTGAATCTGGTTTTCCAGTACTGGGGCGAAGTTGGTGGCGCCAAGGAGCGCGTGTTCCACCATACCGCGCCGGTCGCCATGCTGTACGCGTTCCGCGAAGCGCTGCGGCTGGTGGTCGCCGAAGGACTCGAGGCCCGCTGGGCCCGCCACCGCCAGGCGCACGAGCAGTTCGCGCGCGGCCTCGAACGCCTGGGACTGGAGCTGTTCACGCCGGCCGCGCACCGTCTGCCGCAGCTCAACGTCGTCCGCATTCCCGACGACGTGGACGATGCCCGGGTGCGCCGCGCGCTGCTCGATCGCGGCATCGAGATCGCGGGCGGCTTCGGGCCGCTCAAAGGCAAGACCTGGCGGGTGGGGCTGATGGGGGTGAACGCCGATCCCCAACGCATCGACGTCCTGCTCGGCGCACTGGAAGAGGTACTTGCTGCACTTCGTTGAGGCACCGCCACACACTCGCCCGAACCGGAATGCAGCCTACGGCTATACGGCCATACGGCCTGTACGGCAATACGGTCGTGGCATGGTGTATGCGTTACCAGCGAGCGGAAGCTCAGTAAGAGCTTGGGGGGTTGAAAGCCGGCATGGCGAGTCGTGGAGACCCGCGCCGGTCCGCCGAGAAAGGTGCGCACCGCTCTCGGAAGCCTCCCTCGACTTTGCAGCACTGCCCATAGGGGCATCGGGGTGGCTCCCTGGCTGCGGTTCGTGCGCCGGCAATGGTGCTGGCGGCGATCCCCCACACCCCGGTGCCCCGTCTACTTACGTTGTCCCCTTACGCCTCCTCTCTACGTCCTCCCTCCATACGTTCTGGGTCGTTTAGGTCGTTTGTGATCGCGGTCACGAAGTTTCCGGTAGCTCGCTCATAGTACGAAAACAGGGCAACCCCTATGCTGCGGGGCGTCGGGTGCGCGCCCTCACCCGAGCGATTGGCAGCTGCAGCTCCCGTCTCGTACCCGTCGCCCGGAGTGTCTCGATCATGAAACGCCTGCGCCTTCTTGCCGCCGTCCTGCTCGTGGGTCTGGCGGCGACGGGCTTGAGCTGCCTGCCCGACCGCACCACCGCGCCCGAACTTCCCCCACCCAACGCCAGTCTCCTCGGCGGCCTGCTGCAGGCGACCGGTCTGCTGCAATGCACGCCGCTCCCGTACGCGAGTACGACGAAGGTCATCGGGCCGGCGGGCGGGACCATCCAGGTCGGGCCGCACACGCTGATCATTCCGCCGGGCGCGCTCTCGCAGAACGTGACGATCACGGCCGAGGCGCCGTCGGCGCGCGTGAACTCGGTGCGCTTCACGCCGCAGGGCCAGCGGTTCACGGTGCCCGCGGCGCTGACGATGAGTTACGCGAACTGCAACCTGCTCGGCAAGATTCTGCCGAAGGAGATCGCGTACACCGACGACAACCTGAACATCCTGTCGTACCTGATATCGCTCGACAACCTGTTCTCGAAGAAAGTCACCGGAAAGCTCGACCACTTCTCCCGCTACGCGGTGGCCTGGTAGCGGGCGTGCTGCCGCCGCGCCGCACGCTGCTGCCGGTGTCCGGGGAACCGCGCCCCGACGGGACGCGCCGGGCTCGTGAGCTGTTGAGCGACGCGCGCGCCCAGGAGCGCGCGGGGTGCGTGACCGAAGCGATGGAGTGCTACCTGGCGTCGGTCGCTGTGGCGGACCAGTGCGGCGAGCGCGCGGTGCACGCCGAGGCGCTGCGACGCCTGGGGGTGCTGCACCATCACCGCGGCGAGTCGCCCGCCGCGCGCGACGCCTGCCGCAAGAGCTATGACGTGGCGGTCGCCAGCGGCGACGACGTCCTCGCCGCCGAGGCAGTGAACGTGCTCGCCGGATTCGATTTCGAGGACGGCGACATCGACACCGCCCGGCAGGGGTTCCACCGGGCGCTGGAGCTGGGTGGGACGAGCTCTCCGCTGCGCGCGCGCATCGAGCAGAATCTCGGCATCCTCGCGACCATCCAGGGCCAGCACGACCAGGCGATGGGGCACTACCAGCGCTCCCTGGAGGCCTACGAGAGCGCCCGCGACCAGGAAGGGCTGGCGATTGCCTACCACAACCTCGGCATGATCAGCGCCGACCGGCATCTCTGGGAAGACGCGGACCGCTACTTCCGCCAGAGCCGCGAGCTCGCCGAAGTGATCGGCGACGTGCACCTCCAGGGACTGTGCCTGCTGAACCACGCCGAGGTACACTTTGCCCGACAGCATTTCGAGCAGGCGCGCCTCAACGCGGAGGCCGCCCTCGCGATCTTCGACCAGCTGGGGGCGCGACGCGACAAGTCGGACGCGTATCGAGTCATCGGCATGGTGTATCGGGAGACGGGCCGCGTGGCGCTCGCTGAATCGCGGCTGCGGGCCGCGATCGAGCTGGCCGTCGGTACCGGCACGCTGCTCAGCGAAGCCGAAGCCTCCCGCGAGCTGGCGCTGCTCTACCAGGCGGCGGGGCGCAACCAGGAGGCGCTGACCCTCCTGCACTCGGCGCACCGCGGGTTCCGTCGCCTCGACGCCGGCGCCGACCTGGTTGACGTCGGGGGCAAGGTCGCCCAGCTTGAAGAGACGTACCTGGCCGTGGTCCGCGACTGGGGCCAGTCGATCGAGTCGAGCGACAGCTACACGTTCGGCCATTGTGAGCGGGTCGCCCGCTACGCTTTGGCGGTCGCCGGGGCGCTCGGCTTCGACGAGGAGGCGCGCACCACCGTGCGGCTCGGCGCCTACCTGCACGACGTCGGGAAGGTCCGCGTCCCGCACGAGATCCTGAACAAGCCCGGGCGGCTGACGCGCGACGAGTTCGACGTCATCAAGCGGCACCCGGGGTGGGGCGTGGAGCTCTTGGCCACGGTCGAGTTTCCATGGGACATCAAGCCGATCATCCGATGGCACCACGAGAAGTACGACGGCAGCGGCTATCCCGATCAGCTCCGCGGCGAGGAAATTCCGGTCGCGGCGCAGATCATCGGCATCGTGGACGTCTACGATGCCCTGACGACGACGCGCAGCTACCGGCCGGCCCTCACCCGCGAGCAGGCCCTCGCCCAGATCGAGTCCGACCGCCCGCAGTGGCGCCCGGACGTGTACGCCGCCTTCATGAGCTCCGTCGGGGCCGCCGCGACGCCGTCCATCCAGGCCGCCTGATCCGCGGCGCGCTGGCCGTGGGCGCCGCCCTGACGCTGGCGCTCGCCGGCTGCGCGCGCCCCGGCACCTGCCGCGGGGACTACTGCGGCACCCTCATCTTCGTCGCCTTCAGCCAACCCGACCTGCTGCTGCCGCCGGTCACGCAGCAGGCGGTCGCCCGCGACATCCACGACCAGATCTTCCTGAAGCTCGCCGACCTGGGGCCCGAGATGAACACCCTGGGCAACCAGGATTTCGAGCCCCAGCTCGCCCAGCGCTGGGAGTGGCAGGACTCGCTCACGCTCATCTTCGATCTGTCGCCGCGCGCCCGCTGGCAGGACGGGCCGCCGGTCACGGCGCGCGACGTGGCGTTCACGTTCGACGCCTACACCGATCCCCGGGTCGACGCCCCCTCCCGTGAATCGCTGCGCGACATCCGGTCCGTGACGCCGCTCGCGGGGGACTCGCTGGCCGTCGTCTTCCGGTTCCGCCGCCGTTACCCCGAGATGTTCTTCGATGCCGTGTATCACATGCGCATCCTGCCGGCGCATCTGCTCGCGAGCCTCCCCCGCGACCAGTGGGCGCACGCGCCGTTCGGCCGCGCGCCCGTGGGCGACGGGCCGTATCGCTTCGTGGCGTGGCGGCCCGGCGAGAGTGTCGAGCTCGCCGCCGATTCCACGTTTTTCCTGGGCCGCCCCCACATCCGGCGTCTGATCTGGCGCTTCACGCCCGATCCGCCGACGGCGCTGACGCAGCTCATCGCCGGGGAGGCCGACGCGCTCGAGTTCCTGGGCCCCGCCGCCAACGTGGAGCGGGCGCGCGGCGCCCGTCAGCTGGCGCTCTACCCGTACCGCGGCACGGCGTACGGCTATCTCGCCTTCAACATGACCGCCAACGGCGCCGCCAGCCGGCCGCATCCCATCTTCGGCGACCGCGACGTGCGCCGGGCCCTCTCTCTCGCCGTGGACCGCGAGGGGCTACGGGAGAGCGTCTTCCATGACCTCGCGCTCGTGCCGCCGGGGCCGGTCCCGCAGGCGTGGCCGGTGTGGCAGGGGAAGGACGACACGACGCTGCGCGCCCTGCCCTACGACACCGCCCGGGCCGCGGCGCTGCTGGCCCGTCGCGGGTGGCGCGACAGCGACGGGGACGGCATTCGGGATCGCGGCGGCGTGAAGCTGGCCTTCCACATCCTCGTGCCGACGACGAGCGCGGTCCGCCGCCAGTACGCCCGCCTGCTCCAGGAGCAGTTCCGGGCCATCGGGGCGCAGGTGGAGCTGGACGAGGTCGAGAACGCGGTGATGCAGCAGCTCGCCACCGCGGGCAAGTTCGACGCGGTGATGGCGACGTGGGCCACCGACCCCACGCCCTCGGCGAACCTCGCGGACACGTGGACCAAGGCGGGATTCGGCAAGGCGAATTACGGACGCTACGCCAACCCGGAATTCGACCGGGCGCTGGCCCGCGCGACGAACGCCACCGGCGGGCCGGCGGCGACGCTTGCCGCGTGGCGCGACGCGCTGCGCCTGCTGGACGACGACGCCCCCGGCATCTGGCTGTTCGCGCCGACCAGCATGGCGGCGGTGCACCGGCGCGTGGCCGACGTGCGCATCCGGCCGGACTCCTGGTGGGCGCTCGTCCGCACGTGGCGGATTCCGTCCGATCAGATGATCGCGCGCGACCGAATTCAATGAATCGTCAAGCACAGTCGTCGAGCAACGACGTCCAGCGACAGCGTCGAGCAGATTCGTACCCTGCGTAGACGTTGTCGCTGGACGTATCTGCTGGACGGTTTCGCTCGACGCGGTCGCTCGACGCCCTTACTATTCCCCCTGTGACGCAATTCTCCTTGCCGCGCGCCTCCATGCCCGCCCACCTGCGCCTCGCGCAAGGCGAGGTCCAGGCGGGGGAGGTGTACCTGATGTCGCGCGTGTCCCAGCACGCCGGTCCCGAGACGGCGCTCGAAATGCTCAACCGCGCCGAGGGCTTCTTCGCCTTCCGGCCCAGCGGCAACGGGAAGGGAGCAGCGCAGCCGGTGTTGCTGGTGAGCAAGGCGCAGACCATCTCGCTCAGCGTTGCGAAGAGTGATCTCATCGACGACCCCGCCCGCCGCACCGCGGCGCGCCTGGTCGCGGTCGAGGTGGTGCTCGCCGACGGCTCCACGCTGCACGGCTGGGCGCACGTCGAGCTGCCCGAGCAGCACTCCCGGCTGCTCGATTACCTGAACGCGACGCCCGAGCCGTTCTTCGCCGTCACGGCCGAGGACGGCACGCATTACCTGAACCGCGCGCACGTGCTGTACGCGCGTCCCAAGGATTAGCCGATGGCCGCCCGGCTCGACCCGTTCCTCGACGTCTTCCTGCGCGAGCAGGCCGAGCAGCTCTACCTGCTGCCCGACGAGCCCGTGACGATGGTGAAGGGCGGGAAGCCGCGGAAAGTGAGCAAGCAGCCGCTCACCGATGCGCACATCTACGCCCTGCTCGCCGAGATCGCGCCCTCCGATGCCGCGGACAAGATCGACCAGAAGCACGAGACGGAATTCCAGTACGCCGCGGGCCGCGGGCTGCTCAAGATCCGCATCGTGCCCGACCACGGCCGCTTGACCGCCGTCGTGACCCACGTGGCGGTCGCGGCGCCCGCTCCCACCCCCGACTCCGCCGCGGCAGAGGCGACCCCGGCGCCACCACCGCCCGCCGAGCCCGCGGCGGCCCCGCCCCGACCTCCACGTCCCTCGGCGATCGCGGCCGCGCCCATGGTGGAGGCGCCAGTGGCGGCGTCTGGGGCGGGCCCGGCCGGCGCGTTGCCGGGAGAGTTCGCCGACTCGCAGTACCAGGCCGCCGAGCAGCGGCTCGGCGAGCTGCTCAGGTCGCTGGTCAAGTCGGGGAGCTCGGACCTGCATCTGCGGGTGGGCGAGCCCCCGATCTTCCGCACCGGCGGCGACCTGGTGCGCATCCGCGGCAACGCGCTCACGCCGGCGGAGCTCGACCTCCTGGTGCTCTCGATCATGCCCGAGCTGAACCGCGGCGAGTGGAAGGAGACGGGGGATACCGATTTCGCCTACGAGATCACCGGGCTCGCCCGCTTCCGCGTGAATGCGGCGCGCGACCGCCGGGGCCCGGTGGCGGTGTTCCGCGTCATCCCCGCCAAGGTCGTCACCGTCGAAGAGATGGGACTCACCCGGGAGGTGCAGGCGCTGTGCTACCTGACCAAGGGGTTGGTGCTGGTGACCGGCCCCACGGGCTCGGGGAAGTCCACGACGCTGTGCGCGCTCATCGACCTCGTCAACCGTGAGCGATCCGATCACATCATCACGATCGAGGACCCGATCGAGTTCGTGCACGAGAACAAGAAGTGCCTCATCACCCAGCGACAGGTCCACATACACACCGAGAGTTTCAAGTCGGCGCTGCGCGCCGCGCTGCGCGAGGACCCGGACATCGTGCTCGTCGGAGAGCTGCGGGATCTCGAGACGATCGCCATCGCCATCGAGACGGCCGAGACCGGGCATCTCGTCTTCGGCACCCTGCACACGACGACGGCGGCCTCGACCGTGGATCGGATGATCGATCAGTTCCCGGCCGACCGGCAAGCGCAGATCCGCGTGATGCTGTCCGAGTCGCTGAAGGGCGTCATCGCCCAGACGCTGTGCAAGAAGAAGGGCGGCGGCCGCGTGGCCGCGCGGGAGATCCTGCTCAGCACGCCCGCGGTCTCCAACCTGATCCGCGAGGCGAAGACATTCCAGATCCCGTCGATCATCCAGACGAGCAAGAAGCTGGGGATGCACACGCTGAACGACGCCTTGTTCGATCTGGTCGAGAAGGGCGTCGTCGAGCCGGACGAAGCCTATATGAAATCCGTCGAGAAAGCGGGTCTCGTCGCCCAGTTCAGGGCGAAGGGGATCAAGGTCACGATCGGGGGAGAAGCTTGAAGGAAGAGCCACCGGTCGGAATTGAACCGACGACCGCTCGATTACGAATCGAGAGCTCTACCGCTGAGCTACGGTGGCGCGAGTGGTAACTTAGCGATGGCCGTCCTGATACGCTCTAGCGTCTGATCATTCTGCTTCCCAGAACGAGAACCCCGCGCAGCGGCGACGCTCGCGGCGGACTCTCGTCGCGAGTCCCTACCCCACGTTGCGGTCTGAGACGCCGAGTGTATCTTCGTCGGCTGTCGCAGGCCCGCAACACCGGCGTTTACCGGCCAAAGAGCCGTAACAACGCTGCCCGCCTGCTGATGCATAACCGCGCTCCATAGCCCAAAACCCGTCGCACCAAGTCAGTGAGACCGCCATGGCGAGGAAATCCGTCCTCCGCAGGGGTGTAGCTCTTTTCTTTCTTCTCCTGGTCGCCTCAGACTGCGGCGAGGGAGGCAACCCCAGCGGCCCTCCGCTTCCCAGCAGCGAGATTCGGGACGGCGCCAATAACGGCGGCAACTCCCACTTCTTCTTCCTGCCGCCCCTTCGACGGCAGCCCGCTCCCAACGGCACCTTCGACGCCACGCTGTCTCCCGTCGTCGAGATCTGCGTCCTGACCCAGTGCGGCACCTCGGCTATCGCCACGTTCACCATGCAGTCCGGCGTCACCGTCGATCCCGTGGCCGAGCAGTATCAGGTGAATTGGCCCACCGCGCAGTTCGATCTGGATCCAGCCGTGACGTATCGCATCCGGGTGCTGGCGGGTGGCGTCGAGCTGGGGCACGCCGACGTGGACGTCGTGATGCTCGGGTCCGAGTTGAGACGGGTCGACACCGGCGAGTATATCCCGCTCCTCGCCGGGCGAACGCTCCCCATCAAGTTCCGGATCGAGCAGGGGGCCGTTCGGCCCGCCTTCAACGTGACGAGCGCGGCCTCGACCGGTAACACCAGCGTCACGGTCACGTTCAGCCAGCCCCCCAACCCCGCAGAGGCGGTGAACCTCGCCAATTACACCGTCCCAGGACTCGCATTGAGCGGTCCGGCGCTCTCCGGGACCGATGTCACCTTCACCACGTCGAGCCAGGCGGCGATCTCTTACACCGTCACCGTCACCGGTGTCACGCGCGGCGCGGACGGCGAGCCTCTCACCAACGTCAATGCCACGTTCACCGGCACTCCCCCGAGCAACCAGGCTCCGGTGGTGGACGCCGGGGCGGACCTCTCCGTCACCCTGCCGGCCACGGCCACATTGAACGGCACGGTGACCGACGACGGTCTGCCCTCCGGCTCGACGCTCACGATCACCTGGAGCAAGATCAGCGGTCCGGGGACCGTCACGTTCAGCAACGCCAATGCCGCGAGCACGACGGCGTCGTTCTCCCTACCGGGGACCTACGTGCTCCGGTTGTCCGCGTCAGACACTGAGTTCAGTACGAGCGACGAGGTCACGGTCACCGTGCAGCCGGCCAACCAGCCGCCGGTGGTCAACGCCGGGCCGGACCTCACCGTCACCCTGCCCAACGCGGCCACCCTGAATGGCACCGTCACGGACGATGGGTTCCCCTCCGGCTCGACCCTCACGATCACCTGGAGCAAGGTGAGCGGCCCGGGCACCGTCACGTTCAGCAACGCCAATGCCGCGAGCACCACGGCGTCGTTCTCGGAGCCGGGGACCTACGTGCTCCGGCTGTCCGTGTCAGACACCGAGTTCAGCACCAGCGACGACGTCACGGTCACCGTGCAGGCGGCCAACACGCCGCCGGTGGCCAACGCGGGGCCCGATCAGACGGTGGTCCTGGGATCGTTCGTCAGCCTCGATGGCAGCGGATCGACGGATGCGGACGGGAACACACTGGAGTACCACTGGTCGATCATCAGCACGCCCCCGGCCAGCGTGGCGGCCCTGGACAACCCGGGAGCGGTCAATCCCCAGTTCCAGGCGGACAAGGCCGGCCAGTACGTGGTGCAGCTGATCGTCAACGACGGCACGGTGAACACTCGGCACCCGTGGTCAACGCCGGGCCGGATCTGACCGTCAGCCTGCCGAACAACGCTACGCTCAACGGCACCGTGACCGATGACGGGCTGCCCCCGGGCTCGACGCTCACGATCACTTGGAGCAAGGTGAGCGGGCCGGGCACGGTGACGTTCGTGAACGCCAGCGCGGCGAGTACCACCGCCTCGTTCTCCGCAGCAGGTAGTTATGTGCTGCGTCTGACCGCGAGCGACGGCGAGTTTACGGTGAGTGACGAGGCGTCGATCACCGTCCTGCGGGCGAATAACGCGCCCACGGCCAACGCGGGCCTCGATCAGGCGGGCGTGGTGGGATCGCTCGTCACGCTCGACGGCAGCGCATCGAGTGATCTGGACGGGGATGCGCTCACGTACGCCTGGTCCATTACCAACCGGCCGCCCGGAAGCCTGGCCGTGCTGGCCAATCCGACAACCGTCAATCCCAGCTTCACGCCGGACGCCGCGGGTCTGTACGATGTCCAGCTGATCGTCAACGACGGTCAGGCATCGTCGATCCCCGACCACGTCGGGATCACGGTCACCCCCCTGGGGCCGCCCCTCATCCTCCAGAACGTCATGGTCGGGAAGGACCTGCAAACCACAGCGTCGGTGTCCCTCGGCGCGCCGGCGCCGGCGGGGGGCCTGTTGGTCACGCTGGTCTCCAACAGTCCGGACGTGCTGCTCGCAACCAACGGCACCACGGTGGGGGCTGGCACCGCAACGGTCCCGGTGGCCCCCGGCGTGACGGGCGGCACGTTCTTCATCCAAGGCCTGACGGCGAACGGGACGGGGCAGATCACGGCCAGCGCCCCCGGGTATACCGGCGGGAGTTCCACGGTGACGCTGACGCCCTCGGGCTTCTCCGTAGTGTCCCCCGGCGATTTCACGACGACCACCGTGTCGCCCAACACCAGCGTACGAGTCGGGTCGTACCGGCTGAACCCGACGCTCACAGTTGCGCAGAACCAGCCGCTGCGGGCGGGGCTCAACGGCGTGGCGGTGGACGTGACCAGCTCCAACACCGGCGTGGGCACGATCACGATCAGCCCGGTGATCTTCAATCAGAATGACGTGAACGTGGGCACGGCCTTCGATCCGGCCGCCGCAGGGCAAACGACGATCACGGTCGGCACCCCCGCCGGATTCTCGACCCCGACCCTCACAAGCATCGTGGCGACGGTCACCGCGCCGAGCCTGACCATCGCGAACCTGTCGGTCGGGAAGGACCTGCAGACCGCGCAGGCAGTGTTCCTCGGCGCCCCGGCGCCGGCGCGGGGCGTCCAAGTGACGCTGGTCTCGAACAGTCCGGACATCCTGCTCGCGGCGAACGGGACCACGGTGGGGACCGGCACGGTCACCATCACCGTGCCCGCCACGCAGACCTCGGGCAGCTTCTTCGTCCAGGGCCTGGCGGCGAGCGGGACGGGGCAGCTTTCGGCCAGCGCCCCGTCATATGCCAACGGCAGTGCCACGGTGACGCTGACCCCCTCGGGCTTCTCCGTAGTGTCCCCCGGCGATTTCACGACGACCACCCTGTCGCCCAACACCAGCGTGCGGGTCGGGTCGTACCGGCTGAACCCGGCGCTCACGGTTGCGCAGAACCAGCCGCTGCGGGCGGGGCTCAACGGCGTGGCGGTGGACGTGACCAGCTCCAACACGGACGTGGGCACGATCACGATCAGCCCGGTGATCTTCAATCAGAATGAGGTGAACGTGGGCACGGCCTTCGATCCAGCCGCCGCAGGGCAAACGACGATCACGGTCGGCACCCCCGCCGGATTCTCGACCCCGACCTTGACAAGCATCGTGGCGACGGTCACCGCGCCGAGCCTGACTATCGCGAACCTGTCGGTCGGGAAGGACCTGCAGACCGCGCAGGCAGTGTTCCTCGGCGCCCCGGCGCCGGCGGGGGGCGTGCAGGTGACGCTGGTCTCGAACAGTCCGGACGTCCTGCTCGCGGCGAACGGGACCACGGTGGGGACCGGCACGGTCACCATCACCGTGCCCGCCGGCCAGTCGAGCGGCAGCTTCTTCGTCCAGGGCCTGGCGGCGAGCGGAACGGGGCAGCTTTCGGCCAGCGCCCCCGGATACGCCAACGGGAATACCGCAGTGACGCTGACGCCCTCGGGCTTCGCCATCACCTTCCCCGGCAGTTTCACGACGACGACCGTGGCGGCCAACACCACCGTGCAGATCTCGTCCTATCGGCTGACCCCGGCGACGCTCGCGCCGGCGCAGAACCAGCCGCTCCGGGCGGGGCTCAACGGGCTGGGAGTGGACGTGACCAGCTCCAATACGGGCGTGGGCACAATCACGATCAGCCCGGTGATCTTCAATCAGAACGTCGTCTCTGTGAACACGGCTTTTGACCCGGCCGGCGTCGGAACCGCGACAATCACGGTCGGCACCCCCGCCGGGTTCTTCACACCGGCGAGCCTCAGGAGCATCGTGGCGACGGTGAACTAGGAAGACTACGATTGGCCTCTCAGCACAAGTGGAGACAGGCCAATTGGACATCAAGAGCAGTGGCTCACAGCCCTCCGGCAAGGGACCTGCCGAGTGGTTCACCGGCACGGTCCGCATCGACCCGCTGTTCCAGGCCCCCGATCCCGCACGCGTGGCCGGTGCCGCGGTCACGTTCGAGCCCGGCGCCCGGACGGCCTGGCACACACACCCACTCGGCCAAACCCTGATCGTGACGGCCGGTTGCGGTCTCGCGCGGCGTTGGGGCGGGCCGATCGAGGAGATTCGGCCGGGTGACGTGGTCTGGATCCCGCCGGGTGAGAAGCACTGGCACGGCGCCACGGCAACCACCGCCATGACGCACATCGCCATTCAGGAACAGCTCGACGGCAAGGCCGTGGATTGGATGGAGAAGGTCAGCGACGAGCAATACCGGGCCGGATGACGGCGCGAGGAAGGAAAAACGTCAGGAGGAATGATGCAGAAGCGCAAACTCGGCACGAGGAACCTGGAAGTCTCGGCCCTCGGCCTCGGCTGTATGGGCATGAGCCAGAGCTACGGTCTCCCACCGGACAAGCAGGCGATGATTGCGCTCATCCGTAAAGCCGTCGAACGCGGCATCACGTTCTTCGATACCGCCGAGGTTTACGGGGCGAACACCAACGAAGAGCTCGTGGGCGAAGCGTTGGCGCCATTGCGCGCTCAGGTGGTGATCGCCACCAAGTTCGGGATCCAGCACGACCCCAGCGGGCAGCAGGTGCAGGACAGCCGGCCCGAGCGTATCACGCAGAGCGTCGAGGGGTCACTTAAACGGCTCAGGACCGATGTGATCGATCTCTATTATCAGCACCGGGTTGACCCGACCGTGCCGATCGAAGACGTGGCGGGAACCGTGAAAGACTTGATCCGGCAAGGCAAGGTGAAGCACTTCGGCATGTCCGAAGCCGGCGTGCGCACGATCCGCCGCGCGCATGCGGTGCAGCCGGTGACGGCCGTGCAGAGCGAATACTCGCTGTGGTGGAGACGCCCGGAAGAAGAATTGTTGCCGACGCTCGAGGCACTCGGGATCGGGTTCGTTCCCTTCAGTCCCCTCGGCAAGGGCTTCCTGACGGGCACGATCGACGATAAGACGACATTCGTCAGCTCCGATTTCCGCAACCTCGTGCCTCGCTTCACGCCCGAGGCCCGGAAGGCGAATCTGGCGCTAGTGGATGTGCTGCGCACGATGGCGAAACGGAAGGAGGCGACGCCGGCGCAGATCGCGCTCGCGTGGCTGCTTGCCCAGAAGCGGTGGATTGTGCCGATCCCCGGCACGACGAAGCTCGCGCGCCTCGACGAGAATATCGGAGCGGCGGCGATTGACCTGAGCCCCGAGGACTTGCGCGAAATCGAGAGCGCCGCCTCACACATCACGATCCAGGGGGCGCGCTACCCAGAGCAGCTGGAGAAAAGGACCGGGCTCTGACATGCGCATCGGCATCCTGGGTTCTGGATTGATGGGCGGGAAGCTCGGCACGATCTGGGCGCGCGCCGGCCACGAGGTGGTGTTCAGCTACGCTCGTAGCGCACAGAAGCTGAAGAAGCTGGCGCGAGATGCGAAGGGGAAGGCCCGCGCGGGCACGCCGCGCGAGGCCGCGCAGGAAGCCGATGCGCTCCTGCTGGCGGTGCACTGGTCCCGAGTCGACGACGTCCTGAAACAAGCAGGCGACGTGTCGGGCAAGGTCATCGTCACCTGCTCGCTCCCGATGAATGCCGACG